>Ga0134126_10007218_pt1 | contig 13941 bp, 11 predicted proteins | sample KB31752_FD_96881 | JGI IMG/M metagenome (GOLD analysis project Ga0134126, IMG submission 96881) | Terrestrial soil microbial communities with excess Nitrogen fertilizer from Kellogg Biological Station, Michigan, USA - KB3-175-2 | ecosystem: Environmental > Terrestrial > Soil > Unclassified ... | reverse complement strand
CTGCTCTGGAGGATCTGGATGCCGGAGACCTGGCCTTGCAGCTTTTGGCCGAATTCGGTGGCTGGGATGTCCTCTACCGAACTGGCATCCACTTTGCTTACGGCGCCGGTGATATCCCGTTTTGCTTGTTTTCCATAGCTCACCGTTACCTGTTCCAAGGTGTTGGGTTCTCTATCGAGGGTAACGGTGATGAGTCTGCGATCCTTGATATCCACTTCGGTTGTCAGATAGCCGATGTGGCTAAAGACGAGCGTCGAGTTGGGCGGTGCTTTGATCACGAAATGGCCGGAACTGTCCGTTTGCGATACACCTTTGCCGCCGCCGCGGATCTGGACGCTGGTACCGGAAAGGTCTGTTATGCTGCCGCCGAGACGGACATACCCCGAAACCCGATGGGTTGTGTCGGCAGTGGTGTCCGGTTTTGACGCTGTTTTTGATATGGGTACGGGTTGTCCCGTGCTGGGTCTCGATAGGAGGTTTGGTGGTGGTGCGGTATCGGTGGCCGGTTTGGGCCGTGTGGTATCGGCCCCGGAGGTATCGCGTTTGGTCGTATCGCGAGTCTCATGTCCCGGGGGGGTCTGCGCGGCGGTGTGCAGCGATAACAGACACAAAAACAGTAAAAGGACCAGGATCGATTTGGATAAGGTCAAGTTCACCCACATAGACAGCCATTTGAGTCGTAAAGCGAATCAATAATTTTTTAAATGGCTCTTAATTGATTTTGGAGTGGTTGTGGGAGGGGAAATCCTTTTTCACAGTTTACAAATACCTTGCCATAACTTTGCGCTCAAATTTTGCTTCTATGTGGTATTCTACGAAAGTGGCTGCGTTGCTCGGGGTTCAATATCCCATTTTGCAAGGGCCGTTCGGCGGTAACCTGAGCACCGTGCAGCTCGCGGCCACCGTTTCGAATCTGGGCGGCGTAGGAGGATATGGTGCGTATACGTTGAAGCCGTAGGAGATCGTACGTGTGAATGAGCAGATACGGCAATCTACGGATAAGCCATACAATATTAACCTATGGGTTTCGGATACGGATGTGGCGGGGGGTGCGGCTTCGGAGGCTGCGATGGAGAAGGTGCGGGCGTTATACCGGCCTTATTTCGATGAGGTGGGATTGGAGATGGCGGCGAAACCTTTGAGCTTTTCTTCGCGGTTCGAGAACCAGGTACAGGTGATCCTGGATGTGAAGCCACCGATCTTTAGTTTTCTTTTTGGTATGCCGAGTGTGCAGATACTCGAAGATTGCCGGCGGCGTGGTATCCGAACCATGGGGGCGGCGACGACGCTCGACGAGGCGCTGGAATTGGAAGCGGCGGGTGTCGAGATGATCGTGGCTTCGGGTTTTGAGGCGGGCGGGCACAGGCCATCGTTCCTGGCTCCTGCGGAGAAGTCGCTTACCGGAACGTTTGCTTTGGTACAGCTCATCCGGGAACGGGTGCGGGTGCCGGTGATCGCGGCGGGAGGTATTGCTACCGGCAGGGGTATCGCTGCTGCGCTGGCGCTGGGTGCGGAGGGAGTACAGGTGGGTACGGCGTTTTTGGCTTGTGAGGAGTCTGGTGCGCCTTCCTTTTATCGCGACCGGCTTTTCTCTGCAGCGGGTCAATATAGTGTAATCACAAGAGCCTTTACGGGAAGATTAGGTCGAGGGTTACGCAATAAGATCACTGAAGAAATAAGCGGGAAGGAGGAGAGTATCCTGCCCTTCCCGCTTCAAACTCAGTTCATGTCGCCGCTACGCCAGCAGGCAATTGCTCAAAATAAACTGGAGATGATCCTGATCTGGGGTGGTCAGATCACGCCATTGCTCAAACATCGCAAGGCGGCGGAACTGATGCATGCCTTAATAGAAGAGACGACTAATTATTTTGACAGCAAGGTTTTCAAATAGTGGGTGTCGAGACTTTGCGCGATCTGCGCGCCGGTGGCCTGAGCCGCGTCGTCGCCCGGCTCGCTAGTCCAGGTGATCAGGAAGAATTGCGGTTTTTCCGGAGCGGCGCCGGCGTCGCTGAAATCGGGGTTCTTGCGAACCAGCATGACCATGCCCGGATCGCCATCGCGGAATCCTTCGAACTCGCGGGTATTGGGCGAGATGACCGCCGGGGCGCTCAACGTTGCAGGAGACAGCCGGTTCAACATTCCCTTGACGAAGCTGATGGTACTGTCCACATCCGCGGTGGCCTGGTCGAGATGTTCTTTGAGATAATCCTCATCCGACTTATAATTTTCCATATACATCTGTGTGCGCATCTGTAATTCCGAGCCTGAATAGCGGGAGCGGAGCTCGTTTAACTCGCGATTTTTCAGGGATTCCTGCTCCACGTGTGAACGAACGGGGGTGCGTTGTTTTACGTCGGCGATGATCTGTGCTTTGGTGTCGCCCAGCCAGCCGATGCTGATCTCCAAATATTCTTTACGGGTGATGGGCATATATGGCAGCACATCGGGCCGGGCAGTGACTACCCAGCTGCGGCGATCGGGGGTGTGGACGTTCTCGGGAGTCGTGCCGCCCTGAAATTCATAATACGGGCACTGGTTACGAACAGCAGCGGTCACCGGAAGGGTCATATAATCCTTGTTGTCGATGGTGATATAGCCAACCAGGGAACTAAAATCGTTGATCGTAACCGCGAGGCCGGCCGAGGCGTTGGCAGAGCCGAATTCACAATCGATGCCGTAGTTGATAAGGTTACCGGCTTTGTCCGCGGAATATTCGGCATGCCATAAGGATTCCAGGCCGGCGGTACGGAGGGCCGAGTCCTGCAGGAGTGTCTGAAGCGTTTCGGTTGTGGTCTTTAATTTTGCGAGTTGGACTTTGCTGAATTTGCCGTTGATCTCGTCATCGGCTTTTTTCCAATGAACGGTCGGTTTGTTTTTTGTCGAGTCGTCATCTAAATGATTGGCTAAAGAAACGAAAGGGCTGGCTAAAACGAAGGTCAAAAGCGAGGCGTGTAGGGATTTCATACTTTGGATTTAAGAGTCTAAAAACGATTGTTCTTCAGAATATTAATTACCAAGACGAGGCCAGAAAGACAACGTAATGATTGTCAACAACTTGCATGGCTAAAGATGGAAGATTCGCTCTCCGTTTGGGAAGGCCCGGGGTTTACATTCCAAAAAGTATACAAGGACGCATTATGAAAAAAATCTTTGGGGGCATTTTTAGTGCCTCGTATCGCGAGCGGGTGTGCGGCACCGATAGACCCCGGGGTCATGCCGACGGCAGTCCCCTACCCTGCTGATCGTGGGTGAAGTGGAAAGGACGAATAATGGGTATATCCGTCCTTCCGCTCGATTTTACTGGATGTTGATGGTGCGGGAGACCTTCGCAGCCTGGGGTTTTTTGGGCAGGGTGATCTGTAATACCCCATTTTCGTAGTGCGCACTGACCTTGTCCGCGTCGATGGTTTCGTCCATGGTAAAGGTACGGGTGAACGATTGACGGCGGTATTCGCGGCGGAGCCATCTGTTGTTCTGATCCTGGTCGTTCGACTCTTCTTTATGTTCGAAGGAGACGACGAGATTATCGCCGGAGAACTGTAGTGCAAAATCCTGTTTCTTCAAGCCGGGGGCGATGAGCTCCACTTCATAATTCTTTTCCGTCTCGCGGACATTTACCGGCACCAGGTTGTGCATCTGCATGCCGGAGCCGCCCCAAAAATTGTCGTCGAAAAACCTGTTGAAATTTTTCTGGAAGAGTTGGTCCATAGCGCTTCCAAAAGTGGCCGGGCGGCCATTGTCTTTTTTAACGATGTTTGCCATAATATCCTCCTTTTTTTTGATGAGATAATTTATTTGCAGCAATCGAAATGCCAGCGCAGGGGGTGAGTAGATAAAAAATCCTTAAATTAGGCCATGAAAAGAATAATTCCTGCCTTTTTGCTTGCGATTGCTGCGTGTGTCGTATTTGCATTTATGCGCAAGCCCGTGCAAAAGCATGGGCCAGAGACGGCTTCGCCCGTTTCCACCAAGAACTGGAAACTGGGGGTACAGCTGTGGACGTTTATGAAGTTCGATTTTGTGACGGCTATTAACAAAGTCGACAGCTGTGGCATTAAATATGTCGAGGCTTATTCTCATCAGAAACTGGGTGGTGGCATGGAGGGCTATTTCGGCCCTGACATGACGGCGGATGAGAAAGTACAGGTTAAAAAATTGCTAAAATCCAAAGGTATCCATATCGTCGCCATGGGTGTGATCGTGCCGCAGACGCTGGAGGAGTGGAAGAAATATTTCGAGTTTGGGAAAGAGTTCGGGTTGAGCTATTTCACTGCCGAGCCGATAAAAACGCAGTGGGATGGCATCGATAGCCTGGCGGGGATCTATGGCATCCGGGTAGCCATCCATGATCATCCGAAGCCAAACGTATATTGGTCGCCGGATTCGGTGCTGGCTGCGATCAGGGGTCATAAGCATATCGGGTCCTGTGCGGACGTAGGTCACTGGGCACGCAATGGTCTCGATCCCGTTGCCTGTATGAAGGAATTGCAGGGTCATATATTTGGCGTGCATCTAAAGGACATTGTTCAATTTAATAATACCCACGCTGAGGATACGGTAGTCGGCAAGGGCGTGCTCAACTGGCCGGCGATCTTTGCAGAACTGGACCGGCAGAATTTCTCGGGTATGTTGTCAATCGAGCATGAGAGCAACTGGCTGAACAGCGTCCCCGATGTGATCGAGACGAGGGAGTTCTATGGCCAACAGGTTGCCGCGCTCAAGAACGGTGGTAGCAGTCTGCAGGGCAGTGGGATCAAATAGCTATAATTTTTTAAATCGATCGTAGAAGCTGCATTCATCGAGTGCAGCTTCTACGTCTATAATGGCTTTCAGGATGCTGGAGCCGTTGTTGTAGATCCCGGCGGCGACGATCCGCATTTTTTCCCAAAGGGGTTGCATTTTCTTTTGCCATTCGATGGCTTTGGGGGTGAGCTCGAGCATCCGCTTGCGACCATCGGTCTTACTCGGCAGCGAGCGTACTAGCTTTTGTTTTTCCATTTCTTTTACCAGGGCGATCACCGAGGGATGTGCATAGCCCAACTCTTCGGTGAGTTCCATCACGCTAAGGGGGCCTTTTTTACTTAAGATATAGAGCACGGGGAACCATTTGCTCTCGAAGGCGAGCCCATATTCCTGGTAGATCTTCGTGACGTCTTTCCGTGTCCACTCGCTGAGCCGCATCAGCCTGGTGGAGAGGGCAAGTTCGCCCAACTCGTCGATGGTGTTGGCCGCCGGTCGCTTGTTGGATCGCGGGGAGTTGGGTTGCGTGATGGACTTTCGCGGGCCGGCCCGGGGGGTGCGATGGGAGGCGCCGGATGTCGTATTGGCGTTATTTTTCATTTGGCTGCAGGTTGTTCTCCAGGATCAGTTGCATGAATACGAGGTCGAGCCAGCGGCCGAACTTGTACCCCACCTGGCCGATCTGGCCGGTCTCTTTGAAGCCGAATTTTTTATGCAGGTTGATACTGACGTCGTTTTCGGAGTCGATCCCGGCGACGATGGTATGGAGGCCGGCGTTTGTCGCGTGGTCGATGAGGTCGCGGAGGAGTTTTTTGGCTATGCCTTTGCCTCGCTGGTCTTTGTGGACGTAGATGCTATGTTCTACGGAGTATTTGTAGGCCGGCCAGGGGCGAAATGGGCCGTAACTCGCAAAACCGGCGACGGCTGGCGCTGCCGGATCGGCTATGCCGGATGGCGACTTGCCCCCGGCTGGATCTATGGCGACTAAAACGGGGAGGGATTTGGCAGTTTTTTCGGCGAACCACTGCCGCATCATTTCTAATGTGAAGGGTTCGTAGGTATATAGGGCGGTCGTGTTGAGGATCGCGTCGTTGTAGATGTCGAGGATGCCGGGGACGTCGGATTCGCGGGCCCGGCGGATGAAGATCGGTTCTGGAGGCATAGGTGCTATTTATGTAGCCAACTACGCAAATATAGGAATTATTCGAGAAAGTCGGCGTATTCCGGTTTGCGGAGATCGGGGGTCCGCCAGACGGCAGCAGCGAGGTAGGGCGAATACAATGAAGATGATAAGGCCGGGAATGGCGGATAGGAGAGCTATGCTACGCAGGAAAATACGGGCTGGGCTTTTTCGTGGAAAAAAGATGCAAATGTAGAAGGCCATGATCGTAATGCCGACGACAAAACGGATCTGAGCATATTGGCGCCGGGTCAAAAGGGAGGAATCGCGCCCAATCCACTCGAGGACGCTATAAGTAATGCTGGCAAATGAGATTTGGCGATCGGTTCGAAAGTTTGTCTGCAAAAGGAAAAAAATAGAAGAATGTCCGAATAGCGACGGAAATGAGCAGCAAGATGAGATAGCGGCGGCCTTTGGCATTCATAGTGGGATCAGCGTTGGGGTTCCGGGGTTGAAGATAGGCATTTGCGGTGAAACGGGGTTTTCCTGCGGTGAATGCGGCGAGGGCAAGCAACCAGAGAGGGCTCAATCGCAGTAATGATAGTGCGAAAGCATACTTTCTCTCAATGGCTAGTGATTTAAGTAGATCCCTCTCTTTGTTGACGGCGGCCCTTTTCAGGGCTGCCTTTTTATTCCTCTTGCCGGCAATGGTTCTCCTGCCGCGCCGGGCCGATGCGGCGCACGTGAAAGGCAGGTATATCCAGTACAAATACAATGGCGTGGGAGCGTCGAGCGGCACTTCGAACTATACCATTACCGTGACGGTATTTTTCAGCTGCGTCACGCAAGGGCCGCGGGTGTCGTTATATCTCGGCATCTTCAATGCTTCCACGCGTGCGCTGGTGACTAGTAAGAGCATCAACGCGACCACCGCTCTAACGGTTAGCAAGACGAGCTTTAGTCCCTGTATGAGCGACCCGCCGAGCATTTGCTATGAGATCTATACTTATATTTTTGCGGTACGGGATAGCGGTACCAGCCCGCTGGGCAGTGGCGTGACCATCGATCCGGTCACGGGGCTGATCTCGGGAACGGCGCCGTCGACCACCGGCGAATATGTGGTGGCCGTCCCAGGAAAAGCGGGGCGGGAGCATGAGCGGAATCGCTTTGGCCTTTGAGGCGGGCGTCGATGTAGCCGGTGTTCCAGGTCCAGAACATGCCGAGCATAGGATCGAGGTCGCCGGTGTGGACGCCGCCGGCATTGGCCTGGCTGTCGACGCCGATATTGAAACGGATACTTGCGATGGATGGAATATGGGTGCTGAATTGGAGGTTCAGCGAGGCGGGATCTGCGGCGTCGACGAGATGGGAACTTTCGAGCAGGGTTTGGGTTTCGCCTTTTGTGCCGGTGACCCAAATCGCCAAGACACAAAATTTACATTGCCCGACCGAAAAGGATTCGTGGCAGTTGTTTTGGTATTGGGTTGTGGAAAGCTGGAGCGGTTGCCGGCCGACGAAAATGGAGAAATGAATGATAAGCGTATATAGGTTAGGCATCTTAGCACGAAACGAATAATTTGGTTTCCGGGTTGTTTATTGTCGTATCTTTGCGGAAACTTCGACCAGCGCATGTTTCGACAATGCACAGCCTTCATATTGCTGCTGGCCTTTATGGCTTCCTCCTTTAGCAAGGCTGTGATCGTCGCTGATTTCTACGCCAACCAGGATTATATCGCCAAGAATCTTTGCGTGAACAGGGGTAATCCCAAGATGCATTGCTGCGGCCGCTGTATGTTGCGCAAGCGGCTGGCCAGGAACGCCAACCAGGAACAAAACAACCCCGAACGCCGGATGGACAACAAAGAAGTCCTTTTTGTCGAAGGAGAAATGGCGAAACTCGTTGCGCCTGTTGTCCCCGAGACTCTTCTTCCCTATGGCACGTTGATTGCGGGAGCTCCCGTGGATCGTTTGGCCACCATCGATCATCCTCCAGCCTAGAATTTTCTTTCCTTTTATTGATTGACGGGCGGCCGCTTTGGCTGCCATCATTGTGTATCCTTCTTCAATCCAATGAATGAAACATGTCTATTTCGCCATGGCCTTGCTATGCGCGAGCTTTTCGGTGTGCGGGCAATCGGCCGATACCGATACTATCGTTAACCGCTTACAGGAGGTCGTGGTTTCGGGCAACCGAACGATACAGAAACGTATCGAGCTGCCTATCGCCATCGCTAATATCGGCAGCCGGACCATCCAGGAGACGAAGGCACAACGCCTCGACTTTTTGTTGAACCAGGTGAGCGGGGTAAACATGATCAACCTGGGCAATGAACAGCATGAGATGAGTATCAGGCAGCCGATGAGTACGAATAATCTCTTTTTGTACCTGGAGGATGGGATCCCGATCCGGACTTCGGCGGTCTTCAACCACAACGCGCTGCTGGAGATGAATATGGCGGCGGCCAAGAATATCGAGATCATCAAGGGGCCGGCCTCATCGCTCTATGGTGCGGAGGCTATCGGGGGCGTTGTCAATGTGATCACCGTTGCGCCTCCGGCTTCTGCCGATGGGACTGTGAGTGTACAGGGGTCGGATCAGGGTTACCGGCGGGCGGATCTGCAGGTGGGATCCACCTTTGGCAAACTGGGGTTTGTGGTCAGCGGGTATTATGCCGATCAAAAGAACGGGCCTATCGGCTATAGTGACTTTCACAAATCCGCTTCAACTTACCGGCTGGACTATCATATCGACAACGCCACGACCTGGAGCAATAGCGTCACCTATGTGGACTATTTCAGCGACATGTACGGACAGCTCGACAGCACGCATTTCGCTACGAAGAACTATGCCGCACAGGCTTTTTTCACTTACCGGAAGGTCTATGCGTTCCGCGGCAAGAGCGTGCTATCGCATAAGTGGAATGAGCATAGCGCCACGACAGCTACCTTTATGTACCGGAATAACAGTGTGATCCAGAACCCGAGCTATTCGATCGGCAGGTATCATACGGGCGGTGTGGCTACGGCGCCGATAAGTCCCGATACTGCGGTGGGTAATATCAATGACAATGCGTTTACCTCTTATGGGCTTTATCTGCAGCACGTACAGAAATTTCGCTTTTTAAACAGCAAGCTGATCCTTGGTACGAATTTCGAGCTGAATCCACAGACCTTCAATGAAAATTTTATCTGGGTCAACAAGGCGACGGTGCATGGGTTGGTGAATTATGTGAGCTATAACAATCCCGACAGTGTGATCGCCAATTTCCGCACTTTGGTTACCGATTTCGGTAGCTATGCAGATTATGAGTTCGCTCCGTTTAAGGGCTTTCGGGTTGTGGCTGCGTTGCGGTATGATGCCTTTCAATACAATTTCATCAACAATCTGATGGGCTCTGCCGTAATCGGCGGGCCTTCCACCGTGGCGAACTACAGCAAGCTCGCCCCGAAGCTGGGATTCACCTATAATATCGGCAGCGTAGGTTTCTATGGCAATTACAGCGAAGGTTATGTGCCGCCGCAGCTTACCGATGTTTTTGGGAAGACGACGAATAACACCTACTTACAACCGCAGAATTTTAATAGCTATGAGGTCGGCGGGTGGCTTTCCTTGTTTAAGAACCGACTGTATGCAGATTGGAGCGCGTACCTGATGAATGGGTCGGACGAGATCATCAACGTGAAACTGCCGAATGGCATTTCCGCTTCCGAGAATGCGGGGAAGACGCGGCATCGGGGCCTCGAATATGGGGTGACCTACCGGGCGGGTGATGACATTTCTGTTCGCGTTTCGGCGTCGAGTGCCAGGCATACCTTTGTCGATTATGTCTCCGGAGGCGTAGACTATAGCGGTAAAGAGATGGCGGATGCGCCGCATTTCTTTGGCAGCGCACAGGTAACGTATAAGCCACATTATGTTCACGGGCTGCGATTGTCGGTGGAAGGACAGCGCGTAGGCAGCTATTATATGGACAACCTGCAGCAATATAGCTATGGGGGATTCAATGTGGTGAATGTACGGGCGGGGTATGACCTCGGGCATTTCGGAGTGTGGGTGAATGTGCTGAATGCGTTTAATGAATATTATTCTACCATTTCGCAGGTATCCGTATCGTCCGGGGTGGCGGCTTACAGCTATCAGCTCGGTGACCCGCGTTCGGTTACGGTGGGGCTGAGCTATCATTTTGGAAAGTAAGAAATTTATGAAATCTATTTATCGATGGCACCGGCGGCTGAGCCTGATCATCGCCCTGCCTGTGGTTCTTTCCGCGGGGAGCGGTATACTGCACCCCATCATGACGAATATCCGGCCGGCGGTGGCGACGCAGGGGCTGACGGCCCTTGCTGTAGACGGGTCTGCTTTGCGCGTGAGTATCGAGATGGCGCTCGACAGCAATCATATTGACAGCGTCTCGCGGGTGCGGCTAGTCCATATCGACAGCAATTGGTTTTACCAGGTGCAGCGATGGGGAGATGATGTGCCGGTGTATTTGAGTGCAAAGAATGGGCATAAGCTTTATCAGGGGGATTGGCTGTATGCGCAGTGGCTGGCGCGGCAGTTTTTGGAGGGTCCCGGGCCTCGCGGGGCGGGTGCGGCCGGCGCGATCGTAAGGACGGCTTCCGTGAGCAATGATGAGCCCGACTGTTGCAACGAAGCCACTTCTTCGGTTCTCAACGCCGGGGGTAGCCGGATCGTCGGAGCGGTGCGACTCACGGATTTTGATGAAGAGTACAATGAGGTGAACCGACTGATGCCGGTTTATCGTGTCGCCTTCGACCGGCCGGACGGGATACGCATCTATGTAGAGACGACGCAGGACCGGTACGCTTTTGCGGTAGACAACCGGCGGGCCGCCTTTAACCGGATCTTTGAGTATATCCACACCTACGAATGGCTGAACTTTCTGGGTAAAGGCCGGTATGTCGTCATGTTCCTGCTCATCGGGTTAGCCTTTGTCACGACGGTGCTGGGCATCTATATCTTTTATTCTACTTCGGGCAGGTGGGTGCCGGGCAATAGCTATGTGCGGGCGCGGCGGAACCACCGGTATACCGCCATCGTGATCTCGCTTTTTACGCTGGCCTTTACGTTCAGCGGGGCCTATCATGCGTTGAGCAAACTTAAGGATGTGGTTCGGGTTCAGTATGTCGCGCGGTTTGCACCTTTGGGTTTACGGCCCGATGTCGCGGCTTTGGCTGCGGTTGCGGGTGGGCCGGTGAGTGGGTTGAGTGTCGTGAATGTGGATGGATCGCTTTTCTGGCGGGTGCGGGTGTTCGGCGGGGCCGGTGGGGCTGGCGGGGCTGGTCCGGCCGGCGGGGTCGATGGGGCCGGAGGAAAGCCGTATAAGAAGGACCTGATGCGGGACATGCGGGCAAGTGAACCGACAATCGCCTACGTGCGGGTGAGTGATGGAAGGCTCTTACCTGATGGAGAGCAGCGCTATGCCCGCTGGTTAGCCGGGCAATTCAGCGGTCATCCCGAGAACCAGGTAGTCGCGGCGACGCTGGTCACGAAATTCGACAGGGATTATAATTTCACCGACAAGCGGTTGCCGGTGTGGCGGGTCGACTATCCGGTGAATCATCACGAGCGGTATTATGTCGAGACTTCGTCCGGCATGCTTGCGGCGCGGGTGGATGATCTCGATGCCATCGAGGGTTATAGTTTTGCCTTGCTGCATAAGCATGAGTTCCTTGGCGGGTTGGGAAAGGGTGTCAAGGACTTCAGCACGATATTCTGGGCCGCGGCGCAGATCCTTTTGGTTACGCTGGGGCTCGTGTTGTGGGTGCGGCAACGGCGGCGGGTTCGCCGGCGATAGGCAGTTCGCGGGCAAAGGTCAGCGTGAGCAATCGGTCCGCCGGGTTCAGGAAAGGCCGGCGATAGTTATCCATCTCTTCGAGTGTAAGGGTTCGCATGATACTTTTGGACAGTTGCAAAGAAAAAAACGGCTACCAAGAGAGCAAAAAAGACTCCCCCGAAGGTGATTATCGTGACAAAGACATATCACGAGGAGACGCTCTTCCCTGAAAAAGTCGCCAAAGTAAAGGAAGTACTCTCTAAATCGGACTTTCGCCCTTTGTAGCAAATATACTCCATGCTCGCATGTCGCGTCGGCGTTTATGCTGACGACGTTATTCATTAAACTGTTTTTATTCCTTTTTCCGCGAGCCTGGTGATGAGCAGGCGGAGAATTTCCGATTTGATCGTTTGGATCTGGGAGATGTTTTCGACGTATACGAGGACAGTGAAGCTCATGTTGGCGGCCGTGGACGTGTTGAGCAGGACGTGCGGGGGTTGGCTCGAGCTGAGATCGGAATTGTCTTTGAGGGCTTCGATGATGATCTTACTGATCTCCTCATAAGAATGACCGGCTTCGATGGTCATGGGTATCTCGAGACGCACGTCGCTATTCTGGATAGTCCAGTTGATGACCTCGCCGCTGAGCAGGTCGCCGTTGGGCATGATGATCTCGGTACCTTGCTCGGTCACCATCCGGCTGGAGCGGATGCCGATATCGCGGACGACACCTTTTTTCCCATTGAGCTCGATGTAATCGCCAATTTGGAACGGTCGTTCGAAGATGAGGATGATACCACTAACCAGGTTGTTGACGATATTCTGCAACCCGAGGCCGATGCCTACGCCGAGGGCGCCCAATACGATGGTGATCCGGTCGATCGGCAGGCCCGAGGCGGCGATGGCAATGAGGAAGCCGGCGATGATGAGGATGAGGCGGATCATGACGAGGCGGCCGCCCTTCTTGCCGGCATGAGCAACGGGTTTCTCGCCGTCCGAGCCGTAGAGGAAGCCGATGTATTTCTGCAGGACATTCGAGAGATAGAGGATGAAGATAAAGAGCAGGACGTTGCCGATCTGGAACTGGATCGAGCCGAATTTCACCGTATGATTCCAGACGCGTGTCGCGGCGGTGTAGAGCGGGTCGTAGACATTGAGGTTGATGGTGAAGGCGACGAACCAGGTAATCACGGCAACGAACAGGAGCAGGCGATACATGCCTTTTTGCATCTTGTCGAAAAGGGTGACACGGTTTGCCGTCCGGCTGCTTTGCTCTTGGAGCCGGGTCTTTAGCGTCTGGAGCTTAAGGCCTTCCAGCACACAATCCATGAAAACCGTGAGCAACACCATCTGGACCAGACCGAAGATGGCGCTTGTGCTGAGTAATTTGGACAGGCTGAGGCGGCCGGTGATGTTACAAATGATCGTAAACAAGTTGAGTGCCAGGAATACCCACATGGCGGCTTTGATGAGCCGGGGATACGGCAGGAAGGGCAGAATGCGGTGGACCGAATGCCAGACCAGGACGATGGAGCCTATGGACAGCAGCAGCAACCAGATGCGGGCGCCTTGTTTGGGCACCAGCGCGGCGCCGGTCCCGACGAAGAGGATGTACAGCAGGGCGATGTATATCCATGCGACGAAGTGGCGTCGCGGCCATTTCAGGAAGAAGAGGATGCTGACGACGATGAGCAGGAGGAACTGGCCCAACTGGGTGAAGGAGGTCGGGGCGTTGAAATTGAGCAGTGGTAAGATATTGAGGGCGACGACGAGGGCGGCTAAGACGGGATTGGGGTAGAGATAGTGTAAATGGAGCTCGGCGATGCGGCGCGTGGTTTCGGGGTCTGGCGGCGTAGCTGGAGCGGGTTGGCCTGGTCGGGGCGTTAGGGTCGGGGCGGCCTGGCCAGGGGCCGGTTGCGGCGGGGCGGCGACTCTTGGGTGATAGATGCGGCGGAAGTTGTTCCAGGTCCAATAGAAGAACAGCGCGCCGATGATCAGCGCATAGATATAATACCCCCAGTTCCGGCGCCAGAAATAGCCAACCAGTCCGCTTTCCGAGCGGAACGATCTTGCTTCCAGGCTGCCTATGCGGCTTGTGTCGTTTTGCGATTCCCAAATAAAAGGATATTCCTTGCTGAAGAGGACGCCGGCGATCTGCCCTTTGAGGGATTGCACTTCGGTGATAAGATCGAGGGTTTGAAACCAGGGTTTGGAGATCGCGGATTGGAGGGCGTTTACACGGGCGAGGCTGGTATCTGTGTTTTTTCGGGCAGCGGCCCATTTG
>Ga0134126_10007217_pt1 | contig 13941 bp, 10 predicted proteins | sample KB31752_FD_96881 | JGI IMG/M metagenome (GOLD analysis project Ga0134126, IMG submission 96881) | Terrestrial soil microbial communities with excess Nitrogen fertilizer from Kellogg Biological Station, Michigan, USA - KB3-175-2 | ecosystem: Environmental > Terrestrial > Soil > Unclassified ... | reverse complement strand
TGAGGCATGAGATTGGGGTTCATCGGCTGCGGCACCATTACGGCCGCCATGGTCACCGGGCTGAATGCATCCGGCCACGGCGAGCCGATAGCCGTGTCACCCCGGAACGCGCAGGTGGCTGCCGACCTCGCGCGCCGCTTCGCCAATGTCACCGTGGCGGCGACGAACCAGGCGGTGCTCGATGCCTGCGACGTCGCCGTCCTGGCGGTCAGGCCGCAGATCCTCGCCGAGGTCCTGCCCGAACTGCGGTTCCGGCCGGATCATCAGGTCATCAGTCTGATCGCAGCCACGTCGCTGGCGTACTTGCGCGCGGGAACCGCTCCGGCCGCCGCCGTGACGCGCGCCGTTCCGATGCCGATGGTGGCCCGCCGGCAGGGCCCGACGGCAATCTATCCGGCCTCACCGGTGGCCAAGACCCTCTTCGATGCGCTCGGGTCGGCGATCGAGCTCAGTGATGAGAAGCGGTTCGATGCCTTCACAGCGGCAACGGGCCTCATGGCTACTTACTTCCGCTTCGTGGACACCGCGGCAAAGTGGATGAGCGAGCAGGGCGTCGCGCCTGAGCAGGCCGATCGGTATGTCAGGCAGTTGTTCTGGGGTGTTGCCGGCACGGCAATGGCCGCTCCTGAGCGCAGTCTCGGCGAGCTGGTGGACGAGCACCAGACGCGCGGCGGCATCAATGAGCAGGTGCGGACGCATCTGGAGGTCAAGGGCATGTTCAGGGAGCTGGCCGCTGCCCTGGATGCCGTGCGGGCCCGACTGGCAGGCCGTTGAAGAGCGGGAGTTGCGGGCTCTCAGAGATCCCCGAATCGCCGCGGCAACTCGAAGCCGTCACAGAACGGGTCTCCGGCTTCGGCAATGAACTCGCTGCGCGAGGTGTAGTACGCCCGGCCGGCGACGCGCACGCGTGCGATGAGCCCATCTGGAGTCGATTCCGCCGCCGCAAGGGTTCCGACGAAACCCTGGCCCGAAACACCGCGCACCTCGCGGGACTGGCCGACCGCAATCTCGCCCTTTGCGGCGGCCAGGGCGAAGCGCGCGGTCACTCCGCTGCCGGTCGGCGAGCGGTCGATCTGACCTTGCGCGAAGATGCACAGGTTGTAGCTCGGGGCATTGCCGCCGGCGCCGAGCTCGATGTCATCGGTCAGTACGGTGCCGTAGAGGAATCCGAGCTCCGGCGCCGCGGGATGCCGTATGGGCAGTGCGCTGCGGATCGCGTTGGTGATGGCGATGCCGGCACGGACGATCTCATCGAGTGGCGTGGTCATGAGCGGAAGGTCCAGCCGCGAAGCGGGGAGTATCGCGTAATAGGCGCCGCCGAATGCGATGTCGAAGCGCACCCGCCCGTAGCCGGGCACTTCGAGCGCCTGATCAAGGTGACTGGCGAACGAGGGGACGCTCTCGAAGGCCACGAGGGGCGCTTGCGCCGCCTCCGCAACGACTTCGACGCGAACCAGCCCGCATGGCGCTTCGATGCCGAACTGCGACCTTGGGCCGCTGATGGGCACCACGCCGGAGTCCACGAGCCACCGGCCCAGCGCGATGGTGGCGTGGCCGCACATGGTGCTGTAGCCCTCCTGGTGGGTGAACAACACCGCGATCGCGGCGTCCGGATGACTCGGCGCGGTCGGTATCACCCCGTACATGCCGCCATGGCCTCGCGGCTCGAGCATCAGCGAGCGGCGCAGATGGTCGAATCGCTCCCGCGCTTCACGGCGCTTGTCGAGCAGGGTGGCTCCTGTGAGCGGCGGATATCCGCTCTCGACGATGCGCACCGGCTCGCCCGCGGCGTGCATGTCGAGCACCCGCAGGATGCGGGGAGAGGGCGTTGGCTTCATACCGCTGCTTCCCATTATTGTATTCATACATTCAGAAGTGCATTATCCGGTGCCCGGAGGGGAGATCATCGATGGCGCAGCCTTGTCGTCTCATAGAGCTTACCGGCTCGCCTCATGACCGTGGGATTCAGTATGGCCGTCAGGCCGGAGCGGAGATCGCCCGCTCGATCGGCCATTACGGGGCGCAGATAGCTGCTCTCGGCCTGGATGAGCGCCGCCTCGCGGACATCGTCGCAAAGTATCTGCCGACCCTGGAGGAGTTCGATCATCGCCAGGTGGCGGAGATGCGCGGCATCGCGGCCGGCGCCGGCGTCCCCTTCGAGCACATCGTGCTGGTGAACGCGCGGACCGAGCTGGTGCAGATCGCGCTGCGGCCCGCCCTGCGGGACTCGATGCGGACCATGGCGTCCGAGGGCTGCACGGGCGTCATCGTGCGGCCCGAGGCCACTCGTGACGGGCAGCTGATCCACGCCCATAACTGGGACTGGCAGCGGGAGTGCACCGAATTCTCGGTGGTGCTGAGGATCCGCAACCCTGAGGGTCCGGACATCCTGACCTTCGCGGAGGCCGGCGCGCTCGCGCGTTTCGGCTTCAATGCCCGCGGGATCTGCATCACCGGCAATGGCCTGGAAAGCGACCGCGACTATCGCGGCGCAGGCATTCCGCTCACGCTCATCCGCCGCAAGGTGCTGGAGCAGGCGCATCTCGGCATCGCGCTGCAGATCGCCTACATCACGCCGAAGTCGGGCTCCAACAACATGATGATCAGCCACGGCCCGTCCGGCCTGGCGTTCGACTTCGAGTGCGCCCCGGATGAGACCTTCATGCTGGAGCCGCAGAAGGGGCTCCTCGTGCACTCCAATCATTGGCTGAGCCCCGTCGCTCTGTCCAAGCTCAGGGAATGCGGCATGGCGGAGTCGCCGTCTACCCTCCATCGCTACGTCCGCGCGCGGGAGACGCTGGCGGCGCGGGCGGGAAGGATCACGACTGAAGACGTGATGGCGACGATGCTCGATGATTTCGAGTCGCCCTGGTCGATCTGCTACCCGCCGCGGCCTTCAAACCCCACGAATCCGAGCATCTACGCGACCGTCGCATCCCTGCTGATGCGTCCAGCGGCGGGCGAAATGCGCATCGCCAAGCTGCCTGCGCTGGACAGCCGGTTCACGCGCTATACGCTCGGAACGGAGGCTGCGGCGCTGGCCCATTGACGGCCGGCGCGCCGCGCGCCGGTCCTCCGTCAGAGTCTGGCGGTCACCGAGAACTTGACCAGCCCGGGCAGACCTTCCGCCAGGACCGAGGACCCGGTCGAGGCCCAATATCTCTTGTCGGTGATGTTCTGTCCGTTGAGTCTGAAGATCAGCTCGTAGCGCGGCATCCGCAGGTCGTATGATCCGCCGACGTCGAAAGTCGTGTACTCCGGCGTGAATGCATTGTTGGTGGCGTTGATCGCCTGGCGTCCCGTGTGGTACGCGCCCGCCGTCAGCTTCAGCGCGGGAGTCAGCCATGACACCGTGTATTCGCCCGCCAGTGACCAGGTGTTGTCGGGAGTTCCCTCGATCCAGAAGCCGTCGATGTTCGGCGAGGCGTGCGTGTTCTCATAATGCGCCGACAGGACGGTCGTCGTGGCATACAGCGCCAGATCCGTGGTGACGTAGCCCGTCAGGCTGAATTCCACGCCGCGATAGCTGTTCTGTCCGTCCGTGTAGTAGTGAAGGTTTCCGTCCGCGGGGTTGAGCGCTTCGTAAGCGGAGCCCTGCCTGATGTCGAAAGCCGCCGCCTGGAGCAGGAGCTTGCGTGTCGGCTCGAGCTTCACGCCCGCCTCGTACTGTCTGCTGGTGCTCGGCGGAAAGTTTTCCGTGGCGTTCTCGTCGGCGATCGGAGCGCTGGGGGTGGATTCGAGACCCTCGATGTAGGTCGCATAGACACTGACCCAACGCAGTGGCTTCACCACGATGCCGCCTGAGTACGACCACGGTGTCGCGTGATAGGGCTGGCGGGTCACCGCGTTGAGCGTGCCGCTGTCGCTGTAGTCGCTCTTGCGCACGCCCGCGAGAAGCTGCACGTACTCGTCGAGCTTCAGGCGGTTGAAGAAGTAGTAACCCTTGTCATCGATCTGCGTCGCCGGCGGACGCCGTGCGAATACGAGGCCGGGGTTCGGGATCAGGGCGGGATCGAGGAAGTTCTGGGCGATTTTCGAGCGCGTGGGACTGGGAGAGGCCAGATCCTCGAGCTTGCGCGAGGCGCCGAACAGCACCGCGTCGCTGACGGCACCGAAGTGCAGCGTTCCGGCGAGCTCGGTGGCGTAGTTGTAATTCTCGAAGAGGGTGTTCTGGGCGGAGAAGCTCACCGAGCCGGTGCCGCTCTGCAGGGCGGTGGTGAGATTCGCCGGGGTGAACTGTGGATTGTTGCGGATTCGAACCAGATGCGACAGGCCGTAGTAGGCGGACAGGTTCCAGTCGCCGGAGATGTTCCAGGCCACCTTGCCGAGGTAGTTGATCTCCTTCGTATCGTTCTGCGCCCACGGCGCTCCGGCGATGTTCTTCGCGGGATCGAGCATGGAGAGCGACGGGAGCTGAACGGGGGCCCGGCCCGAGGTCACCGGCAGCTTGAAGATCGCCGGCTCCACGATCCGGCGGCCGAAGACCTCGACATCGTTGCTGAAGATGAGGTTATCGAGCGGCTTGTAGTCGAAGGCGACGCCCAGGAGGTAGCGCCGACCGGCCGAGTAGTCGATTCCGGTATCGAGGTGCGCATAGACTGCGTTGACCCGATAGCCGAACTTGCCGACTGTATCGCCGACGTCGACATGCTCGCCGACGCCGCCGTTGCTGTCCGCAAAGGTATCCTCGGAGAAGAGGAAGTCCGGAGTCGGGCGCTTCATCGTCAGATTGACGATGCCGGCGGGTGAGGAGAATCCGTAGTAGAGAGCCGACGCACCCTTGAGAACCTCGACCCGGTCCTTGTCCTCGAGAGGAAATTCCGTGGAAGAGAGGATGTTGAGCGCGCCGTCCAGCCTGAAATTGTTGCGCGTGTCCACGGGAATGCCGCGGATGGTGACGTTGTCGTAGGCGACGGGACCTACGCCGGTGGAGGATACGCCTGCGGTATTGCGCAGCGCGTCCATCAGAGTGATCGCCTGCTGTGACTGCAGCACCGCGGAGGGGATGACGGAGATCGTCAACGGAACGTCGAGTGCCTTCGCGCCGCGGAAGCTACCGGCTTGCACGACATCCGTGCCGAACTGGTTGTTGCGCGCGCCGGTGACGACGACTTCCTCCAGTACGGGCGTGGGATCGGCCGTACCGGACGGTTGATTGGCACTGTCCTGACTCGCGGCAACGGATGTCGCAGGCGGCGTCTGCGAGGTCGCCTGGTCCTGCGCAAGTGCGGGCGCCGATGCGCCCAGCAATGCCACGATCGCGGTCGCGCCCAGCAAGGAATCGCGTTTCGTCCCGCTCATCTCTCGTGCCCCCTCTAGCAGTGATGGCTTGGTCGGCGGCATAGGCCGATGGTGGGAAACAGTATGTACTACTGAAATAAAGAATGCAAAATCGATGGCAACCTTGCAGACTCTAGCGGTAGGTCAGATGTATAGTAAAGTGCCGAAATACAATAGCTGCCCCTGGCGGCTGGACTGGGGAGGTTCCGATTGAGCGACCGGCTGATAGAGCGCGCAACGATGTCCAAGGTCGCGCGACGGCTCATTCCCTTCATGATCGCCATGTTTTGCGTGAACTTCCTCGATCGCGTGAACATTGGTTTCGCCGCGCTGCAGATGAATCACGACCTTGGGCTCACGCCGCAGGCCTTCGGGCTGGGGGCGGGGATCCTCTTCATCAGTTACACCCTGTGCGAGATCCCGAGCAATCTGATCCTGGTCAAAGTGGGGCCGCGCCGCTGGCTGGCGCGGATCATGATCAGTTGGGGCCTGGTCGCGATGGCGAACGCGCTGGTCTACGACCGCGGCTCGCTTTATGCGATGCGCTTTCTGCTCGGCGCGGCGGAAGCCGGCTTCTTTCCGGGAATCATGGTCTTCATCAGCCGCTGGTTTCCGCAGCGGGAGCGGGCGGGCGCGATCACTCTCTTCATGATCGGAAGCCCTCTGTCGGTGGTGGTCGGGGCTCCTGTTTCCACGGCACTGCTCTCCCTGCACGGGTGGCTGCGGCTGGCGGGGTGGCAATGGCTGTTCGTGCTCGAGGGTCTGCCGGCGGTCGTGCTGGGCGTGATCGCTCTGCGCTGGCTCGACGATCGACCGGAAGACGCCGACTGGCTGCGCGCCGAGGAGCGCGCCTGGCTTTCCGCCACCCTGGCGGAGGAGGCTCGGCGCAAAAGCGGGACACCGGCGCCGCGGCGCACGGCCGCCGTATTTCTTCATGGTCCGACGCTGCTTCTGGCGCTCTCGAAGCTGTGCGTTCTGTTGGCGTTCTTTGGCATCACTCTCTGGCTGCCGCAGATCATTCAGGCGTTCAGTGGGGCCACCAGGCTGCAGACGGGTCTGTTGACGGCGCTTCCGTATGCCTGCGCTGCGGTGGGCAGCATTCTGGCCGGGCGCAGCTCCGATCGCAGCGGCGAGCGCGGCCTGCACATTGCGCTTCCGGCCTTCGTGGGCGCGCTCGGATTTGGTGCCGCGGCGTTCACCAGCGATCCGTACCTCGCCATGGCCGCGCTGTGCGTTGCCGCGACCGGCCTCTGGATCTCGAACACGGTCTTCTGGACTCTCCCGACGGCCATGCTTGCCGGGACGCCGGCGGCGGCCGGCCTGGCGCTGATCAACTCGGTGGGCAACTTCGGCGGGTTCTTCGGCCCGACCCTGACAGGGTGGGTCCGAGGGCACACCGGCAGCTTCGCGCTCGCGCTGGTGGCTCTGGGTGGCTTCCTTGCGCTCAGCGGTGTCCTGGTGCTGCTGGTCGCGCGCGCCCCTGAGTCTCGCGGTCCTGGGTCGCTTTCGAGTTGTCCAGATGCGCGCGTATGAGCTCCGCCGCGCGCTCGTTTCGGCCCGCTTCGACCGCATCGAGAATGGCCAGATGCTCCTCGACCGAGTCTCGGACGCGCTCCACCCCGTAGGGCCATTCGTAATTGAGAAAGGTGCGCACCTGGTTCTGCCGCTCGATGGCGTCGGCCATGTAGCGATTGCCGGAGCAGCGCGTGAGTTGCGCGTGAAACTCCGCATTCATCTCGTAGAACTCGACGGCGAGCGTGCTGCGCCAGGGCTTGCGCCTGAAGACCATGTGCCGCGCCCGGCAGGCTTGCGCCCATTCCCGGTCGAGCTCGAAACCCGGCAGGAGGAGGGCAGCCGGCTCGATGATCTGGCGAAAGGCGTAGCTTTCCGCCTGTGCGGTCTCGGAATTGATCGAGGCGATGAACGACCAGCCATTGCCGCGCTTGCGTTCCACCAGTCCGAGCTCGCAGAGACGGCGCAGGACTCGCCCCACGGTCGCCAGCTTGACGCCGAACATCCGCATGACCTCCTGCTGCGTACAGTCGGCGGGCAGCTCACCGCTGTTGCGGGCTTTGGCGACGGCCACGAAGAGCTGCTTGTCCTCCTCATCCTCGAGGTTGCGGGTATCGAGCTCGGGAACGGCATCCACCGGCTCGCGCAGCGCGAATCCTCTGTTGGTACGTGCCTCAACGATACCCTGCTCCGCGAGGAGATTGAGCGCGCCGCGCACGGGGGTGCGCGATACGCCGAACTGTCGGCAGAGGTCCAGCTCCACCAGGTGATACCCCGCGTCCGCTCCCTGTTCCTTCAGCAGATGCAGGATGCGTCCCGCGAGCTCGGTCCGCAAGCGGCTGGGCTCCAGCGATCTGCCCTGCGCGGATCTCGCCTTGACCGTACCAGCGTGCCTGCGACCGGTTCGCATGATCAATCCCCGTCTCACCCGCGCCGCCCGCGGAGGAAGCCGGCGCTCAACGATGTGTTTACCCCGCACACGTAGTTTACCTGAACATTGCCTGCGCCATCCGCGCCGGACCGCCGCCCGGAACCGTACATTGCATTATTGAATAGAAGAATGCATCATCCGGCCGTGATCGCGCTTCACCGGGGCATATGAGATCGTCAGTCCTGGCGGCCGCCTGCGTGCTGCTCTCCCACATTCCGTCCGGCGGCTCAGTGGCGATGTCCATCACGGCCGATGTTTCGGCGACCACCTCTCGCGCGGATGTCTTTCCACGAGCGCAGGTCGTCTTTCCCAACGGGGTGGTTGCGACTCCCGACGTGGAGTTTGCGAACCTCACGGGCTTTCGGCCGCTCGTCCTCGATCTCTACCGCGAGGCAAGAAGCGCGGTCGGCCATCCGTGGCCGCTCGTGATCTACGTTCACGGTGGCGGCTGGCGACGCGGCGACTCGCGTACGACCGGAGCCTTCGCGAACTTCCCGAGCGTCCTTGCTTCGCTGGCGGCGCGCGGGTACGTCGTCGCATCGATCAACTACCGCCTGAGCGGGGAGGCGCGTTATCCCGCGGCCGTGAAGGACGTGAACTCCGCGATCTCCTACCTGCGCCTGCACGCCGGCCAGTGGGACATCGATCCCACGCGGGTCGTGCTCTGGGGCGATTCCGCGGGCGCTTATCTTGCCGCCATGTCGGCAACGACCTGCGGCGATCCACGCTTTGCGCCGCCGCTCTCCACCGGGCGGCTGTCGCGCCGCCAGGCCGCAGCGGCTTCCGCTCCCAGGATTTCCGACTGCGTGCGGGCGGTCGTCAGCTGGTACGGTCTCTTCGACCTCGGGCGGCTCGCGGCCGGGAACAGCCGCTCCATTGTCGATGACGTCCAGGAATTTCTGGGCTGCGAGCGCGGCTCATGCGGTGGCCTGGCGCGGCGGGCGAGCCCAATCATGAACGTTTCGCGCCGGACGCCCCCCATGTTGCTCATGCATGGGACCGCTGACACGGAAGTCCCGTTCGGGCAGACGGTGGAGATGGCTAAGGCGTTGCGCGCCGCGCATGTGCCTGTGCAGCTGCAACTCATCGCGGGAGCCAATCACGGGTGGATAGGGCGCAACGCGGCTGCCACGCGGCGCGCCAGCCTCGCGGCGCTGCGACGCACGTTCGGGTTCATCGACGAGATGACGGCCAACCCTGGCCGCGCAATTACGACGGGATCAGGCGGCCGACCATCGCGGGCTGGGACAACGCCGCGGAATTTACATTGACCGTGCGCGAATAGCGGATGCATTCGCCTTCGAAGCGGCAGATCACGGTGTCACGGAATGCCGACTCGACGAAGATCCAGGTCATCTCGAGCGTGTCGGGATCGGTCCAGCGAGCCGAGGCGACCACGCGAGCCCGCCGCATTTCGTAGCCGTGGTGCAATTCGGGCGCCGGTACGGAAGCTTCGCTCTCGAGCCAGCGGCCGAGACCCATCGCAATGATCTGACCATCCTCCCCGTCGTCCATGCGCAGCGTACAGGTGTCAGCCGTGAGGTTGAGTTGCAGGGCGGACACGTCCAGCGGGTTCGGCTCCATACGATACTCCAGCTGTCCGCGGCGGCCGGCGGGCGTGGCGGCACCCGTGCTCTGCGGGGCCGCGGCCACTCTCCGGGCGCGGGCCTCCAGGCTCTCTTCGGCGGCGCGCAGGTCGCCAACGGTTTCGCTGAAGACCGCCGGGAAATGTCCGTGCACTCTGGGCAGCAACGTGCCCGTGCAGGCATTGATGCCGTTCACCGCGCCCGTGAGCGCCAGGGCGGCTTCGTGATCGGGAAACACGACGAGAAGCTGACCAAAGACACCCATCGCGCAGAAGGTCCGCCGCGGGCCTGACATCCAGTGATAGCCGTAGCCTTCCGGCGTGTGCGCGCGGGTGGCGGTGTCGATCCAGCGCTCGGAGAGGAGCCGCTTCCCCTGCCACATTCCTTTCCGGACGTGAAGAATGCCCAGCTTGAGCATGTCGACCGTCCGGCACGTCAGCCCGTTGCCGCCCGGATTGATTCCGTCCGGCCCCATGTCCCAGGTCTCGCCGCTGATTCCCAGTGGTGCGAACAAACGCGGCCGCAGGTAATCATGCAATCTCTCGCCGGTGGTCTTGGTCAGAATGGCGGAAAGCATGTAGCTGGCCGCGCTCGTGTACTTGTAGACCGTGCCCGGCCGGTGCACCACGGGGATCCTGAAGAATTCAGCGATCCAACTGCTGCGCAAACCGCGCCAGCGGCTGCCGGAAGTCTCCTCGGCGTGTCCGGTACGCATGGTGAGGAGGTCCTCGACGGTCATCGCCGTGAGGTACTCGCCGGGATCCGCCGGCACGTACTCCGGGAAGAATCCCACGACCTTGTCGCTGAGGGCGAACCGGCCTTCCTCGAGCGCCATGCCGATGGCGCAGGCCGTGAAGCTCTTGGCGACCGAATGCATGACTCGCGGCCGCTCCGGTCCGTAGGGCCACCAGTACATTTCCGCGGCTACATATCCCTTGCGATGCAACACCAAACTGTGCAGATCGATTCCATCCGCAGCCATCGCATCGAGGAAGCCTTCGAGCAATCGGGCGTCGATGCCCACCTCGCCAGGCCGCGCCCGTGGCAGACCGTCCGTGGGAACGGACCCTGTGCCATCTCTCCTGCCGCCATTACTCATACTGATGATCCGCGCACTTCGATGCTCCCGCTGGTCCGCCGCGCGCCGGTCCATGGGTTTCCACGGGCCGGCTGCATTTTGTATTCTCTTTTGGTATAAGACGATCTGCAAGCAAAAACTTTCGGAGCGGGAATCCTTGCGTATGAGATTTGACGTTTTGCGCGGCTTGTCACCGGCCGCGATGCTGCCGTTGCTCTTCATCGCCCTGCTGCCGCAACCGGCAGGCGCGGCGGCGGCCGCCGAGAACGCCATGTCGGGCGGTCCGCGGCAACTCCTGATCTCCTACCGCTCCGAGCCCGCGGACCGGCCGGCCTTCCGCGCCTACCTCCAGAGTCACGAAGCCGCATTGCTGCAGAGGCTCGAGCGGCAGGGAGTGCTCTCCGGCTATCAGATCCTCTTCAATCCGTTCGTCCAGCCTCGTACCTGGGACGCGATGCTGGTGCTCAGCTTCAACCGCTTCAGCGACACGCGTCGTTGGCTCGACATCGAGCAGCGCTCCCCCGGCGGGCTCGACGCCCGCGGTCTGAAGCTCGCCAAGCCGGTGGCGGAGTATTCGGCGGATCTCACCTGGCAGGGGGACGCCCAGGATCCCGGGTCCACCGACGGACATATCTTCTATGTGATTCCCTACACGTATCTGAGCTCCGTCGGCCAGTACAAGTCGTACGTCGACGGCTATGTGATTCCGCAGGTTAAGGGCTGGCTCAAGGCCGGTGTTCTCAGTCGCTATCGCATCTATCTCAATCGTTATCCGGTGGGCGATCCGGAGCCCTGGGACGTGCTCTTCATCTACGAGTACCGGAGCCTCGAGGCCTTCGGAAGGCGGGACGAGACCCTGGCCGCCGTCCGCCAGACTCTGCGCTCCGACCCCAATTGGACTAAGCTCAGCCAGACGAAATCCGGCCTGCGCACCGAATCGGAGAACACCATCGCCGAAGCGCTGACCGGACATTGACGGCTCGCCTCGCTCGCCAAGGGTGAGGCTCAAAAGCGGTGTGGCATCGTGGATACTCTGGATCGATCCCCATGCGCGGCGGGAGCAGTTTGCGGGTGACACTCCCTCGTGCGAGATGCGCTCCGGTACTCTGCGTAGCAGCGATTCTGGCCATGCCTGCGTTTGCCACGAGCGCGGGGGCTACCGTGCTCCATGTGGCGCTGAACGCGGATATTCTTTCCACCAACCCTGGCGTATTGCGCGATGAGAACACCGACGCGGTGCTTCTGCACGTCGCAGAGGGACTGGTAGCGCCCCGGCATGACGGCACTATCGCCCCGATGCTTGCGCGTGACTGGACGGTGTCGGACGACGGTCGGAGTTACACGTTCGCGTTGCGGCATGGGGTGACATTTCACAATGGCGCCTCGATGACCTCGGCAGATGTCGTCTGGTCACTGCAGCGCTATCTCTCTCCGGCGACGCACTGGCGGTGCCTGGCGGAATTCACGGACCGCGGCATTGGCCGAGTCATCGACATCGCCGCCCCCGATTCCTACACCGTGAAAGTGACGCTCGACCGCCCGGCGCCGCTTTTTCTCAGCACGCTCGCGCGGCCGGATTGCGGCCAGACCGCCATACTGCAGCGCGCGTCGGTCGGGCCCGACGGGCGTTGGCGCTGGCCGATTGGAACGGGACCCTTCGAGCTCGCTGTCTGGAAGCACAACCAGTACATCGATCTCGTACGATTTCCCGCCTACCAGGCGGCCGCAGGGCCGCCCGACGGTGACGCCGGCGCGAAGCAGGCGCTGGTCGATGAGGTGAGGTTCGAGATCATCCCGGACGACTCCGCGGCCGTCGCGGCGCTGCTGCGGGGGAGCCTCGACATTCTCGACGGCATCGATCCCGCGGAGTTGTCACTCATCCGCCGTGATCCCCGGCTGCGCATCGAGATGTCGCCCACGCTGGATTACTACGGGGTGCTCTTCCAGACACGTGATCCGATACTGAAAGAGCCCTGTCTGCGGCGCGCCATCGCAGCGACCATCGACACGTCCGGGCTCACCAAAGCCATCACCTGGGGCACTGCGGCACCCGACAACTCGGCGGTGCCGGTGACGAGTCCCTATCACGGGCCGGTGGAGGCGAGGCTGGGGGGACCGAATCTGCCGCACGCGCGCCAACTGCTCGCCGCGTGCCCTTATCGCGGGCAGGCGATCACGCTGATCGCGAATCACCGCTATCCCATGATGTTCAATGCCGCGGTGCTCGTGCAGGCGATGGCCGCGCAGGCCGGCATCCATCTCGACATCGACACCATGGACTGGGCATCGCAGCTGTCGCACTATCTCGATGGCTCCTATCAGGCGATGGTGTTCGCGTTCTCCTCCAAGCTCGATCCCGCGCTCAATTTCGCGCAGCTCATCGGCAGCAAGGCCGCCGATCCGCGCAAGGTCTGGGACTCACCGGAGGCGCGCACGCTGCTCGCGGCAGCGATGGCCAGCAGCGATCCAGCCGCACGCCAGCTCGATTTCGACCGTTTGACCGCGGCCCTCGTGCGGGACGTTCCGGCCATCGTGCTCTTCAACTCCACGCGCATCGCCGCAGTGCGGCCCAATGTCAAAGGGTTCAGCGAATGGCCGGCCGGTGAGCCGCGCTACTGGAATGTCGCACTGCACTGACTCTGCGCACGATGTGGAAGTACCTCGCCAAGCGGCTCCTGCTCACCGTCCCGACGCTGCTCCTCGTGGCGGTGATCGTCTTCCTGCTGGTCCGTCTGGTGCCGGGCGACCCGGCACAGGTGATGTTGGGCGAGAGCGCCGACCCGGCGACGATCGCCGCGATGCATCACGAGATGGGCCTCGATCGTCCCCTGCCGGTGCAGTTCGTCACCTGGCTGTCACATGTCGCGGTCGGCAACTTTGGCGCTTCCATCCGCACGGGCGACCCGGTCTCGTCGCTGATCCTCTCGCATTTCAAAGTGACGGCCACGGTCGTCCTCGTCGCGATGGCCCTGGCGACGCTGATCGCGATCTGCGGCGGTCTCATCGCCGCGTGGCGCCAGCATAGTGCCCTCGACCTGGCGATCCTCGGCGCCGCCAGTCTCGTGATGGCGGTTCCCAGCTTCTGGCTGGGCCTCATCCTGCTGCTCGTGCTGGCGCTGAAGCTCGGCTGGTTCCCGGTGGTCGGGTATGTGTCCTTCTCCGAGGCCGGACTGCAGGCGCTGTGGTATCTCGTCCTGCCCATCGCCACGCTGACCATCACGGAGTGTGGCGTGCTGACCCGCATGATGCGCGCGAGCTCCCTCGAGGTCCTGCGCCTCGACTACGTTACGCACGCGCGCGCGAAGGGATTGCCGGAGCGCGCGGTGTTGGCGCGCCACGTGTTCCCGAATGCCTTCGCGCCGACATTGACGCTGGTCGGGCTCTCGCTCGGCCATCTGCTGGGCGGCATTGCGGTCATCGAGACCGTGTTCACCCTTCCCGGGCTCGGCCGATTGCTAGTGGATTCCATCCTGTCCCGCGACTACCCCGTGGTCCAGGGAGGCCTCCTCTTCACGGCCGTTGTCTACGTCATCATCAACCTGCTGGTCGACCTC
>Ga0134126_10007214_pt1 | contig 13942 bp, 9 predicted proteins | sample KB31752_FD_96881 | JGI IMG/M metagenome (GOLD analysis project Ga0134126, IMG submission 96881) | Terrestrial soil microbial communities with excess Nitrogen fertilizer from Kellogg Biological Station, Michigan, USA - KB3-175-2 | ecosystem: Environmental > Terrestrial > Soil > Unclassified ... | reverse complement strand
CGGATCATCGTGCAGTTGTCGGAGCTGCCGCCGCTGCTGGTGCAGGGCGTGCAGGCGGTGGAAGACCGCGACTTCAAGAACAACCACGGCATCGACCTGTCCTCGATCGCGCGCGCGGCTTGGGCGGACCTGCGCGCCGGCCACGTGGTGCAGGGCGGTTCCACCATCACCCAGCAGCTGGTGCGCAACCTGTTCCTCGACCGCAACCAGACGATGGTGCGGAAATTCAACGAGGCGCTGCTGTCGATCCTGCTGGATGCGCATTACACCAAGGGAGAAATCCTGGCCGCGTATTGCAACGAAGTCTTCATGGGCCAGCAGGGCAACCAGGCCGTACATGGTTTCGCGGCGGCGAGCTGGTACTACTTCGGTCGGCCCGTGCAGACCCTGCGTCCGCAGGAAATCGCGTTGCTGGTCGGCATGGTGCGCGGGCCCAGCTACTACGACCCGCGCCGCAATCCCGAGCGCGCATTGGCCCGCCGCAACGTGGCGCTGGATGCGTTTGGCTCCACCGGCCTGTTGAACGATGCGCAATGGAAGGCCGCGCGTGCCACGCCGCTGGATGTGACGCCCAAGCCGCAACTGGTGGTGGACCGCTTCCCGGCGTTCATGGACGTGGTGCGCAACCAGCTGAAGCAGGACTTCAGCGACCAGCAATTGCGCAGCGGCGGACTCGCGGTCTACACCACGCTCGATCCGGCTGCGCAGGTGTATTCCGAGCAGTCGCTGGACGAAACCCTGAAGGGACTCGGCAAGCGCGGCGACAAGCTGGAAGGCGCGGTGGTGGTGGTCGAGCCTTCCACCGGCAACGTGCTGGCGATGGTGGGCGGACGCGGCACCGACACGCACGGATTCAATCGCGCCTTCGATGCGCGCCGGCCGGTCGGCTCCAGCCTCAAACCGTTCTATTACCTGATGGCGCTGACCAACCCATCGCGCTGGAACGTGGCGTCGCTGCTGGACGATTCGCCGATCTCGATGAAGTTGCCGAACGGCAAGCTGTGGACGCCGCAGAACGACGACCACGTTTCGCACGGCGAGGTGCCGATGGTCGAGGCGCTGGCGAAGTCCTACAACCTTGCCAGCGTGCACCTCGGCATGCAGCTCGGCGTGGATCGCGTGGCGGCATTCCTGCGTTCGTTCGGCCTGACCGACGTGCACGCGAATCCGTCGCTGCTGCTGGGTTCGGTGGACATGTCGCCGTTCCAGTTGGCGCAGTTGTACGAATTCTTCGCCGCCGACGGGCATGCACTGCCGCTGCTCACGCTGCGCGGCGTGCTGGACGCCAAGGGCCACGTGCTGAAGCAGTACGAAACCAGGCAGGGCAAGGGCGAATACCAGCAGCCGGAGCGGCTGGTGCGCTGGATGATGCAGCAGGTCGCCGAATACGGCACAGCGGCGGCGATAGGCAATTCGTCGCTGGCGTCGTTGAACGTGGCGGGCAAGACCGGCACCTCCGACCATCAGCGCGATTCATGGTTCTCGGGCTTCACTGGCGACCGCCTTGCGGTCACGTGGATGGGGCGCGACGACAACCAGCCCACGCACTTGTGGGGTGCGACCGGTGCGCTGCGCGTGTGGATGAAGTTGTTCGAAAAAATGCCGAGCGCGCCGCTTGGCACGTCGATCGGCGATGGCCTCCAGTATGCGTGGATCGATCCGGCCACCGGGCAGGGCAGCCTGCCGCAATGCGACGGCGCCCGGCAATATCCCTTCATTGATGGATACGCGCCGACGGTGCAGAATCACTGTTATTTGCAGCGGCTGGAAAACCTGTTCGGTGGCGGAGGCAACGACGCGCAGTCGCCGCCCGCCGCGGCCGTGCATCCCTAGCCGCAGAAACCTTCCGGAGCAACACATGATTCGCAACTTCACTGGCGCCGCGTGCGGCGCTGCGGCCTTCGCCGTGCTGCTGGCCGGCTGCTCGCATCCACCATTGCCGTCGCCCGCGGCCGATCGCGTTTCACCCACCGCGATGGTCGAAGCCATTCGCGCGGCCAACGTATCCGACAAGTCCGTGGTGCAGATTGCACCGCTGCGCGACCCGGCCGTGGACGGTTATCTGGACGGAGCCCGTGCCGATGAAAGTGCCGGCAAGTACCAGGACGCGTTGGACAAGATCGATGCGGCGTTGAAGCTTTCGCCCGAAGCGCCCGACATCCTGCAGTTGCGTGCCGAGGTCGAAGTCCTGCTGCGCAATTACGCGGCGGCCGATGTCGATGCGCGGAAATCGTTCGAACTCGGACCGAAGGTCGGCGGCCTGTGCGCCAGCAATTGGCAAACCGTGCTTGAGATCGCCGAGTCGAAAAACGACGAGGCCGGTGTCGCATTCGCGCGCAACGGCCGCGAGCAGTGCCACAAGGCGGGACCCGTCCGGTTATAGGCGGGTCCGGTTCGCGCCCACGCGATCTCGCGCACTGCGGCGGATCGCCTCATCCGGCACCGCGCAGCGCCGCGCGTGCGTACTGCGGAAACCGCGTCAGGATCGCGTGCCGGATGCCATCCGCGTCGAGTCCGGCTTCGGCCAGCAACTGCTCGCGCGTGGCGTGTTCGAGGAAGCGGTCCGGCAGGCCGAGTTGCAGCAACGGGATTTCGACGCCGTGCGCCGCGAGCCGTTCGCCGACCGCCGAGCCCGCGCCGCCCGCGATCGCGTTGTCTTCCAGGATGACGAATGCATCGTGGCTGCGCGCGAGTTCCAGCACCAGCGCTTCGTCCAGCGGTTTCACGAAACGCATGTTGACGACGGTCGCGTCGAGTGCGGCGCCCACGCTTTCGGCTGGCGCGAGCGTGCTGCCGAAGGCAAGCAGCGCGATACCGTGGCCGCGCCGGCGCAATTCGGCCTTGCCGATCGGCAGGGTGGTCAACGCGGGATCGATCGCAATGCCCGGGCCGCTGCCGCGCGGATAACGGATTGCCGCAGGGCCGTCATGGCGAAAGCCCGTGGTCAGCAATCGCCGGCATTCGTTTTCGTCGGCGGGGACCATAACGACCATGTTCGGGATGCAGCGCAAATACGAAAGATCGAAACTGCCCGCGTGGGTGGGACCGTCGGGACCGACCACGCCGGCGCGATCGATCGCGAAGGTGACGTCGAGGTTCTGCAGCGCGACGTCGTGGATCAACTGGTCGTACGCGCGTTGCAGGAAGGTCGAATAGATCGCGACCACCGGCTTCACACCTTCGCAGGCGAGGCCCGCGGCCAGCGTGACCGCGTGCTGCTCGGCGATCGCGACGTCGAAATAGCGATCCGGAAAGGCTTGCGAGAACCGTACCATGCCGGAACCTTCGCGCATCGCCGGCGTGATCGCGGCGAGCCGCGCGTCAGCCGCGGCCATGTCGCACAGCCAGTCGCCGAACACGTCGCTGTAGGTGGGCGATTTGCCGGCCGCGTGCGTGACGCCGAGCACGGGATCGAACTTGCCGACCGCGTGGTATTCGATCTGCGCGAGCTCGGCGGGTGCGTAGCCCTTGCCCTTGGTGGTGACCACGTGCAGCAGTTGCGGTCCGTGTTTGTCTTTCACCGCGCGCAACGCGGCAAGCAGTTGCGGCAGGTCGTGCCCGTTCACCGGGCCGGAGTAGGCGAAGCCGAGTTCCTCGAACAGGGCTTCGGGGCGCGGGCCCGATTCACCGGCCTCGCCCGCGCGCAGGCGCGCGAGCGTACGATCGAGTCCACCTACGTTTTCGCTGATCGACATGCCGTTGTCATTCAATACGACCAGCATGTCCGGCTGCGCGCCGCCCGCATGGTTCAGCGCCTCGTAGGCCATGCCGCCGGTGATGGCACCGTCGCCGATCACCGCGACGACCTTGCGATCGTCGCCGCGTCGTTGCAGCGCGATGGCCATGCCGAGCGCTGCGGAGATCGACGTGGATGCGTGACCGACACCGAAGGTGTCGTACTCGCTTTCGGCGCGGCGCAGGAACGGCGCGAGGCCGCCGTGCGTCTTGATGGTGGTGATGCGATCGCGGCGCCCGGTGAGTATCTTGTGCGGATAGCCCTGGTGCCCGACGTCCCACACGATGCGGTCGCGCGGCGTGTCGTAAACGAAATGCAGCGCGACCGTCAGTTCGACCACGCCGAGTCCGGCGCCGAAGTGGCCGCCGACGCTCGCCACCGATTCGATCAGGTAGGCGCGCAACTCGTCCGCGACGCGCGGCAGATCGATTTCCGGAATGCACTTCAAGTCGTCCGGCGAATCGATGCGGGCTAGCAACGGGTAACGTGTGCTGGCGATCATCCGCGCATTGTCGCGCAGCACGGCCTGCCGCGCTTGCGGTCCATTACGACGCCTTGGCTTCGTCCGCAGTACGCGCACGCCCGCCTAAGCGCCGCAGGGTCTGTCGGAAACGGATCTGGCGACTGATGTCGCGCATCTCGTGGATGCGTTTCGCGTTCGCCGCGAGCACGTCGCTGCGGGTCAGCACGCCAACCATGTGGGTCGGGTTGGCGCGCTCGACGACGATCAGGCGCCCGACGTTTTCCGCGACCATCAGGTCGGAGGCTTCGCGCAAGGAGTGATCCTCGAACACCACGATCGGGCCGCGCTTCAGCATGTCGCCGATGCGGGTGAGACCGGGCTTGTCCGGATCGAGCAGGTCGCGGCGCGTGATCACGCCGCGTATGCGGCCGGCGTCGTCCAGCACCGGATAGCCCTGGTGCTGCGCGCGCTCGCGTCCGGACAGCATCCAGCGCCGCACTTCGCCCAACTCGTCGGAGGTCTTCAGCGAACGCACGTCGCGGGTGCAGGCGTGGCCGACCGACACCCGCTCGAGCGCGTCGGCGGCGTATTCGCTCGGCACCTTCACGCCACGACGTTCGATTTTTTCGGTCATGATGGTGCTGCGCATCGTCAGTGCCGAAACCAGGTATGCGGCCGTGCAGCCGCCCAGCAGTGGCAGCAGCGCGGCGGGCTGGCGCGTGGTTTCATAGCAGAAGATGATGGCCGTCAGCAGCGCGCGCGAGGAGCCGGCGAAGATCGCGCCCATGCCGACCAGCGCGGCAATGCGCGGGTCGACCCGGAACCACGGCCACACGTAGCCGACGCCGAGACCGATCAATGCGCCCATCGAACCGCCGATCATGAACAGCGGCGCCAGCGTGCCGCCCGAGGTGCCGCTGCCAAGCGAGATCACCCACGAAATGAATTTCAGCAATCCGAAACCGGCGACGATCAGCAGCGCGACATGGATCGTGCCGTTGTCGCCGACTTGCCCGAGAGCACCGAAGTCGCGGAAGTTCGCGAAGTCGCCGGACACAAGCGCGTCGATGTTGTCGTAGCCGACGCCCAGGGTATGCGGTGAAATCCAGCCGACCACGCCGGCGATCACCGCGCCCAGCGCCGGCCACCACATCCAATGGATCGGCAACTTCGCGAACAGATCTTCCACGCCGTACACTGCGCGGGTCACCCACACGCTGGCGTAGCCGACGAGGAGACCCAGCACCATGTAGGTGCCGAGCGCCCAGCCACCGGGCTCGCTCACGTTGGGCATCGCGAACACCGCGCCCGCGCCGTAGATCATGTAGCGCACCCCGACCGCGATGCCGGACGCCAGCGCCACCGGAATCAGCGAGCGCGGGCGCAACTCGAACAGCAGCAATTCGATTGCCATCACCACCGACGCGATCGGCGCGCCGAACACCGCCGCCATGCCGGCTGCGGCGCCCGCCGCCAGCAGCACTTTGCGTTCCTGCGCGGTCACGCTCAGCAATTGCCCGATCAGCGAGCCCATTGCGCCGCCGGTCGAGATGATCGGGCCTTCGGCGCCGAACGGTCCGCCGGTGCCGATCGCGAACGCGGAGGACAGCGGCTTCAGCCACGTCACGCGCGCAGGGATGTTGGATTCGTGTTCCAGGATGCGTTCCATCGCTTCGGGAATGCCGTGGCCCTGGATCGCGCGCGAACCCCAGCGCGCCATGATCCCGGCGGCGAGACCGCCGATCACCGGCATCAGGATCACCAGCGCGCCGAGATGGTTGCCCGCGGGCGACAACACGAACGAACCGTGCTGCGCGTTCGGGCCGATCACGTCGGAAATGCGCCCGTAGAAAACCAGATCCGTGATCAGGTTGATCATCAGCATCAGGAGTTGCGCGACGACCGCTGCCGCGGCGCCGAGCACGATCGCGAGCGCCGAAATAAGGAGGATGCGGCGATCGACCAGCGTCGACTTCAGTGGCATCTTCGCCTGATCGAGCGACGCGCCCAGCGCTGGCGCGACCGGCATGCCCTCGGTGCTGCCGGCGGTGCGGACGCTTTCGCGGTCGGCTGGCTGGTTTTTTTCGGCGCGCACCGGATCACGATCCGACGCGGAACTCGGGTCTTGTGGGGTCATGGCGGGCACGGAAGCAGAACTGCTGCAGCGCAGCATAGCGCGCACGCCGCGGCGGGCCAAGCGCGAGCAGCGCGACTTTGCGAGACGACCCGGTCATGCGCGCCGGAAAATGCGCGCGAATCGTCACGCGGCCGGGCGCCGTTCCCTCGGCAAATGGTGCACCAGGAATTCCATCTGGTCGGCAAGGATGTTGCGGTTGGAGAGGATCAGGTGTTCCACCCAACTCGGCTTGTACGGCACCGCCAGCAACGGCATGCCGGCCTGCTGCGGCGAGCGTCCGCCTTTTTTCAGGTTGCAGGCCAGACAAGCGGACACGACGTTTTCCCAGGTATCCAGGCCGCCGCGCGACAGCGGCATCACGTGGTCGCGCGTCAACTCGCCGCGCGTGCAACGCCGTCCGCAATAGAGACAAAGGTAACGATCGCGTGCAAACAACGCGGCGTTGCTGAGCGCAGGGCAGGGATCGATCGCGCCGCTGTAGCAGTGCCCGCGGCTCGCGACGATCGGATGCAGGCGCAGGATACTCTGGTTGCCACTCTCGCGACGAAATCCGCCATGCAGCGTGAGGCATGGATCACCCAGCGTCCAGGCGACCGCTTCGCGAACGTACAGGCAAGCTGCATCCTGCCAACTGATCCAGTCGAGGATGCGCCCGCCCGCGTCGAGCGACAGCACGCGCGTGGTGTGCAGGTCGGCGATCGTGCAGGCCGAATATTCGATGGAACCGGCTGTGTGCGAGTCCATGGCTCGCGCAGCATAGAACAAATCGCCAAGTAGGCGTTAGCGCCCCCCGCTGTGCCGGTGCCGGCGGTGCATCTGCGCCAGAGCCTTGCGATTTGGGCAGACTCGGACCGCGTGGTTGGCCAATGACGTTTCAACGTGCATCGTGCTCCCGGCCGAAGCACGCCCGGACGCATTCACTTCCCCAGCACGTATAGCTGCCACAGATCCTTGGTGGTCATCTGCAGGAACGGCCGCATCGTCACGCGTCCGGCAACGCCGATGCTTTGCTCGAGGTAACGCAGTTCCTCGAATTTTTCGCGGGTCTCACCATCCATTTCGACGTCGAGGCCGTTCTCGCGTGCCAGCAGCAAGCCCTTGGCCCGCAACGCCAGCTCGGTATATACGCGCAGGTAGCAGAGCATGTCCGCCAACAGCGTGCCGTCCAGCTTGTCGCGCAGTCCGCTCAGGAAAATTCCCGCAGGCGTGCGGTCGAAATTGCCCGAATCCAGCATCCGCATCAATTCGGCGTCTTCGTCGAAGTCCACTTCCAGCCAGTCGTGGGTACGGTGTTCGCTGATGCGGAACAACAGGTACAGCAGCGGCGGCAGGGTGAACAGGACGCCGATCGTCGACAGCACGGGCGAGACGAAAAAATGGTTGAAGATGGAATGCACCGCGATGGCCACCAGCAGGCCCGGCACGCAATGCACCGGTCGCACGGCTACGCTGCGTTCGGCCAGGGTCTGCGTCACCACCGCGAAGATCGCCACCACGCCGCCATGCATCACCGCCGTGCCGAAGCCGCGCACGATCCAGAGCGTCAGCGTGGTGTTGTTGTCGAGGTAAAGATAGTAGAAGTTCTCGATCACCGCGAAGCCCGCGCCAACCGCGAAACCCAGGATGATGGAGTCGACCAGGAATCCGACGCGGTGGGTGCCGAACAGCCACAACACCACCGCCGCTTTCAGCGTTTCCTCCACGATCGGCGCCACCCAACGCGAGTAGTGCGTGAGGTTCATGCCGAGGAGGTTCATCAATTCGCCGTTGAGGAAATAGCAGACCATCGCGACCACGCCGCCGGCCGCCAACATCGCGAAGACCAGGCGCATCCGCACCATGCGGTAGGTGTCGAGGTAAATCAGCATCAGCAGGAAGATGATGACGGGCAGCAGGCCTATCGGAACGACGGTGAGTAAAGCCAGCGCGTGGTGAAATCCGTGCATCATCACAATATCTTCAGCGAGAGCATCCATTCACTTCGGCCGTACCCCGCGCCCCCGAATCCCCGGGCGTAACCGGCGGACAGCGTCATCGGCAGGTGGTTCATCACCGAAAAATCGAGGTCGAGTTGCAGGCCCGCGTCGCGCGCGGTACTGCGCAGGACTGCGTGGTTGGGATCGGTCACCAGTACGCCCGTGAACAGCGCGGGGCGAATCCACTCGAGGTAGAAACCGGGGCTGCCCACGCTCTCGAAGCGCCATGGCGGCAGGTTGAGTTCCAGTGTCGATTTGGCGAAAGTGTGGCCCGCGAGTTCGTCGATCCTGAAACCGGGGAAACTGTCGAATTCCCGGTAGTGCTTGGGATCCTGGTTGTCCACGTAGTTGTTCTGGAAGCCGCCGAAGTAGAAGTTGGCGAGATTGTTGTCGCGCGATCCACCGGATGCGCCGGCGCTGTTGTACAGCCACAGCGACATGTGCGGCACCGGCAGCATGAAGCCGAAGTCGAACCCGGCGTGCAGTTGCGGGATGGTCCGGCCGTTGGCGACGTAGGTCGTGGTGTCCACGTTCCAGGCGATGCCCTGCTCGCGGTCCACGGCGCCTCCCGATTGCTTGAGGTCGTTGTACTTCAACCCGGCACGGGCGACGAAGATGTTGTTGACCTGTGCATTGACGTTCTGGAACCCTGGCAGGGTGCTGAGGCCGGTGTAATAGGCCCCGCTGGCGCTGAAGTCGAGCCGACGCGGGGTATCCAGGATCAACGTGCGCTTGTAGCCAACCAGCAGCGAATCGCCCTTCAGGCTGGTTCGGACCGGCCCGAACAGGTCGTAGAAGTCCGCGTGGTTGTGCCAGTAGCGCACTTCCCAGTTCATGGCCTTGTAATCGATGTCGAGATGCAGGCGCTGGCCGTGGTCGGTCGGGCCGCCAACCGACACCGCGGTATCGATTCCCAACGTGTACAGGCTCAGGGTGTCGCCGAGTTCGGTGTGCCAGCCCAGCGCTGCGCCGCCGCGGTAACCTTCGGCGACCGGATAATGCGATTGCAGGCGCATCTCGTGACTGGGCTTGTACATGCCCTGGTGGGTGATCAGCGAATCAAGCTTGATCCTGGAAGGCGAGCCGGCTCCCCAGGTTTTCACGATCGGATGGCGCTCCGCGACCAGCGTGCCGAGGAAATCGATGGAGCTCAGATCGTCGAGCGGCACCGGATCGAATTCGACCGGGAGCGACCCTTGGCCGGTGTATTCCAGCGCCTCCAACTTGCCGTCCGGCAATTGCAGCGGGCGGAACAGGCCGGTGTCGATGTTGCTGAGCGCATCCACCTTGCCGGTGGCGATGTCGTAGCGGTAGATATTGGAAATGCCGGTGTAGTACGAACTGCCATACAACTCGCGATCGTCGTTGCCGAAGGTGAAACCCTCCGGGGCGGCCTGTCCGAAGCTGTACGTTGCGAACGGCGTGACGCTTCCGGCCAACACTTCAGCGGTCTTGTAGAGGTGCAGGAAGTTGGCGCCACTGGCCTGGGCTACCGACAGCGAGAGCATGCTGCCGTCGTGCGAGACATCGAGGTCGAACGGTTCCTCGCCATACGCGAACGTGTGCACCTGGTGCCATTCGCGGTAGGGATATGGAATCTGCACCAGGGTGACGTAGCCGTTGGCGGTACGCAGGCCCCAGAGCGAACGGTCGGCCGGATCGAACGCAAGGTCGCCGATGCGGGCTTGCCGCAGTAGCCGCCGGCTCTTGCCGGTGCGGGTGTCGACGGCCATCAGGTCGCGGTAGTCGAGGTTGTTCTGCGTGTAGAAGAACGTGCCCGTCGCAGGATCGTAGGCGGCAGACGTGACGATGTATTTCACCGACCCCTTGATATCGACCACGTGGCGGATGGTGCCATCCCTCAGCGACAGCACGCCCACGTACGCCAGTTTGCCCGGATACCGGAACGCGCCGATCAGGTTCCCGTGATCGAAGAAGGAGCGCGATACCGAACCCAGAGCCCCGGGTGCGAGCGGCGTCACGGGCGTGATCGGGTACCGGTGCACCTTTTTCAGGTTGGCGTCCTGGAAGGTGTGCTCCCAGGCGATCCAGTTGTTCCACGCCTGGTCCAGAGAAATATGGAATACCTGCTGGAACTGGTCGGCGTAGTAGGCCTTGCTGTCCTCGCTGCGGATGAACCAATCGAGCAGTTGCTGCGGCGAATAGTGCAGCGACAGGTAGGTCATGAAGCGCGTGCCGTACAGGTAGGCGTTGGTCATGGTTTCGAAGTTGACCGACGTGCCCACCGACACCAGTCCGAGCGGGCTGTAGAAGTGCGCGTGGTCGCGCACCATCGCGCGGAACACCATCTCGTCGTACGGACCCTGGGCGCGGCCAATGCCGCCGCCCATCCAGGTCTCCATGTAGACCGCGATGCCTTCCTGGAACCAGCGCGGCACGCTCATGCGCGGGGTGGTCAGGTAACCGTAGAGGATGGTCTCCGGGTGCGCGTCGATCGGGCGGACCTTGCCGCCGAGCAAGCCGCGCCAGCGCGCATCACGTGCATTCCAGCCATCCATCGTGGCGGCGTGCACCAGCTCGTGGTTGGCCGTCGAGAACAGGCGTTCGCTGCTGGGGGTTGTTCCCATCGCCTTGAGCTCGGGCGCGATATACAGCGTCACCTCGTTGAACGGCGCCACCGAGGTGCCACCATTGCCGTAGTCGCTGAAGTCGGTAAGCACCACCGTGGTGCGGTCCCAGGGTTTCCAGTGGAAGATCTTTTCCTGGAACCGCAACGAATTCTCGAAGCTGCGCGCGACGTGCGGGACCAGGTAGGCATTGTCCGGCGTGTACAAGACTTGCAGATCTTTCGTTTCGAGGCTCTGCAGTTGGAACGATTGGGCGGACGCGCAAGGTGGAAGCGCGAACGCCGCGGCCAACACGGTCACGGCCAACAAAGGTACTCGCACCGATCGCCCCATGAGCCGCCCCTGTCCAAGTACCTCGACCGCCCCGACCCCGCCTCCCGCGGGACACACAGCGTGTACGCCAAGCATGCCACAACTCCCCCCGCGTTCGCGGGAGGAGTCGTGGCATCAGGTTTGTCGCCGGGACTCATCCTGATCCCGGCGGTTCCGTTCGCTTTATTCGGCCGTGCCGCGTTGCAAGGCGTTGCGGGCGGCGTCGCTGTTCATCAGCGTCTGGCGGAATGCAGCATTGTTCAAAGCAGCGCGGAACGCCTGGTTCTGCATCGCCTGCCGGAACGCCTGGCTCTGCAACGCATTGCGGAATGCGTCGTTGTTCGACAACGCGGAACGGAATGCATCGTTGCTGAGCAGTGCATTGCGCAGCAACGCGACGTTCGCGAGTTGGCTACGGAATGCATCGCTGTTCTGCAGCGCATTGCGGAACGCGTCATTGTTCTGCAGCGCATTGCGGAACGCATCGTTGCTCGCGAGCGCGTTGCGGAAGGCGTCGTTGTGTTCCAGCGCCGAGCGGAATGCGTCACTGTTTTGCAGCGAGTTGCGGAACGCATCGTTGCTTGCGAGCGTATTGCGGAACGCATCGTTGTGCTGCAGGGCATTGCGGAACGCGGCGTTGTTCTGCAGCGCGTTGCGGAATGCAGCGTTGCTGGCGAGCGCGTTGCGGAACGCGTCGTTGTGTTCCAGCGCGTTACGGAACGCATCGCTGCTCTGCAACGCGTTGCGGAAGGCGGCGTTGTGTTCCAGCGCATTCCGGAACGCATCGTTGTGCTGCAGCGAGTTGCGCAACGCGTCATTGCCGGCAACAGCGTTGCGGAAGGCGTCGTTGTGTTCCAGCGCCGAGCGGAACGTGTCGCTGTTCTGCAGCGTGGTGCGGAACGCGTCGCTGCGCTGGAGCGCCGTGCGCAAGGCGTCGCTGTTGGACAGGGCGGCGCGCATTTCGCTGTTGGCAAGCGCGTTGCGGAATGCGTCGCTGCGCAGCAGCGTCATCATGGCGGGGTCGTTGATGATCTTCTGGTAGGCATCGCTCTGGACGAATTTCGCCGCGTCCTGGTCCCCAAGCTGGAGGTCACTGCCACTCACCTGGCTCGCTTCGTAGCGATGCGCCGGGGCGATCGTTGCTGCAGCCATTTCGTTGGCACCGTGCGGGAACATGTCGCCCATGTAGCCGACACCCACCGCCACCGCGACGATCGCGACCGCCACTGCGGTGACCAATGCCTTCTTCTTCGTCATGTTTGCCATTGTGCTGCCCCTTGGTTCGTGTCTGTGGTGGATTCGTGACATGCGCCATCCGATGCGCGCCTCACGCCCTCCAATACGGCGGGCGCCGCGGAAAGTTGGTGGTTGCGTGGAATCCGGTTGCTGTGCCCCCTGACCGCTCGCAGTCGCAGCGATCTCCACCAGCCGAGCATGCAGCGACCGGGGGGCTTCCGGCGCGGGCGACGCCGCCCGCAGGGCCGCGTCCAGTTCCAGAAGCTCCGCACGGGCGGCGCGCAATGCCGGCGAGTGGTCCAGTGCGGCCTGCAGGCGCACCCGCGTGGTGGAATCCAGGGCATGGTCCAGTTCCGCGTGCAGCCATTCCATTTCCGGAGAATCTGTCATGCCGCCGCCACTCCGCGTGCGGAGAGTTTCCCGTGCAATTCCTGGCGGGCGCTGTACAGCCGCGATTTCACGGTCTTTTCCGGGATGTGCAGGATCTCGGCCATCTGTGCGTAACTGCATTCGGCAAAGTGCCTCAGGACGATTACGGCGCGATGGTCGTATTGCAATTCCATCAATGCCGTTTGGACCAAGTCATGCATCTGTGCATCTCCGGCTACCTGCTCGGGTCCGCGCTCGGCACTTGCCAGCGGGAAGTCCTCCACGTCGATTGCAACCACCTCCGCGTGGCGCCGGTGCTTCAGTCGGTCGATGGATTCATTCACCGCGATCCGGTAGATCCAACTGAACAAGCGGTATTTCGCGTCGTATGCGGCTATGTTCTCGAACACTTTCAGAAACACGTCCTGGGTGGCATCCGCCGCCTCCGCGACGTTGCCCAGCATCCGGAAGGCGACGTTGAACATCGGACGCTCGTAGTCCTCGATCAAATCGCTGAAAGCACCGGCATCACGCATGCGAAGGCGCGCCACCCATGTCGCGTCGGGTTCGTCGCTCATCCGCCCCATATGCGCCATATACGCCTCAGGCTCCGAAAAGTTGGCAGGGTTCGCCGTGTCCGGCCGGACCACGCGACGCGGGTCAGTCGTGCATCACGTACCGCTGGTCACCGAGAACAGCTTGTCCATTCCGGAGTAACGAAAAACATCGTGGACGTGCGGGTTGACATTGACCAGGCGGATCCCCGAACCCGCCGCGGCCAGGCGCTTGTGGGTCTTCAAGAGCACGCCGAGGCCGGCGCTGGAAATATATTCCAGTCCGCCCGCGTCGATCACGCAAGGTGGCGCCACGTCGTCCAGAAACGCCTGCGCCACGGCCGCCTGGGCCGCATCCAGTCGCCCGATCAGCAGTACGTGGCGGTCTTCCCCGTAACGGATGTCAAGCATGACCCTGCACCATACTCTTGGTGAACGTGACCTTGCTCTCGCGGTTGCGGTATTCGTAACGGATCGCATCCACCATTTTCGAAACCAGGTAAAGACCCATGCCGCTGGGCCGCCGCGCCGCAAGGGGCGCATCGACATCCAGTTCGGGGGCGCGGGTTGG
>Ga0134126_10007213_pt1 | contig 13943 bp, 14 predicted proteins | sample KB31752_FD_96881 | JGI IMG/M metagenome (GOLD analysis project Ga0134126, IMG submission 96881) | Terrestrial soil microbial communities with excess Nitrogen fertilizer from Kellogg Biological Station, Michigan, USA - KB3-175-2 | ecosystem: Environmental > Terrestrial > Soil > Unclassified ... | reverse complement strand
CAACTTTTCCATGAAACGTCTGCATGGGAAAAGCGTCCACGGTGAAATCGACATTCTGATCGATCTTAACGACGCCGACATCCGCTTCGGCCACATTCGCGTCGATCTGCATTTTGGTTAGATCATTCGCAATCGCAAAGATGATCGGTGCCTGGAGACTGGCTGCGACCGTCTGACCAACATCGACACTGCGCGAGATCACCACCCCGTCGATCGGTGAAGTAATAGTACAATGCTCGAGATCAGTCCTGACTTTATCCAGCGCGCCCTGTTTAATCTTCACGTTCGCCTCGGATTGATGAAGGGTCGCTATCGTTTGATCGACGTCAGCCTGCGACGAGGTCTTTTTCGCAAACAATTCCTGTGTCCGTTTGGCATTTATTTTTGCGAGCTCAAGCGTGGCCTGGGCGTTCGCCAAATCTCCCTCCGCCTGAGTGACAGCGGCCTGAAAAAGCGCCGGATCGATTTGGGCAACCACCTGGCCGGCTTTCACCTCTGAATTAAAATCCACAAATAATTTCGCGATATTTCCAGAAACCTGGCTGCCTACCTGTACGTTAACGACCGGATTGAGCGTGCCGGTTGCCGTAACTGCCTGGGTAATGGGACCGCGCGTGATCGTTGCGGTCTGATAGCTTGGAGCGCCTCCATTGCTACACTGGCGAAGAACCGTCGCGACAACTAACAGGCCAACAATCACGGGAAGCCATGGCACAAAACGTTTCATAGGAGCGGGTGGTTGACTGTGCTTAAAGTTAAGAGACAGGAAAAGTGATGCGGCGTTACATCGAAATCTACTCCATCATGCTGCGCAACTCGCTCATTCGCGAACTGAGTTTCAAGGCGAACTTTCTCTTATGGATGGTCGTGGAGATCCTTTGGTTCTGCGGCCAGATTGTCTTCTTCAGCATCATTTTCGCCAATGTCGATCGCATCGGTGATTGGACAAAGTGGGAGGTCGTGCTGCTTATCGGCACAAACCAAATGATTGCCCAGCTCTTTCAGGCATTCTTTTTTGTTAACCTCGCCAACATTCCAGAACTCGTGCGCACGGGAAAATTGGATTCTCTTCTGGTTCTGCCGGTCGATAGCCAGTTTGCTGTTTCGGCGAAACAATTCAGTCTCGACAGCATCGTCAATGCGGCGTTAGGCGGTGCGGTGGTTTGCATAGCGCTTTCGCGTCTCAATGTTGTTCCAGGTTTGACATCAATCTTGCTTTACCTGGTTGCACTGGGGTTTGGCATTGCTGTGCATTATTCCATCATGCTTGCTCTGGCAGCGGTCAGTTTCTGGATCGTGCGCGCCCAGGGATTGGTTTATGGCTACTTTAATTTCCTGAACATTGCGCGGTACCCAGATGCGATATTTCCATGGCTATTCCGCTTGATCTTCGGCTGGATCATTCCCGTGGTCATTATCGCGAACATCCCAGCCCGCTTGTTGATCAAATCGCTCGGGCAACCCTGGTGGTTGATGCTGCATCTTGTCACGGCCTCGAGCATTGTTTTCTTCCTGTCACGCGGCTTCTGGAAATTTGCCCTGAACCGTTACTCCAGCGCGAGTTCGTAAGGCCGTGCAAACAACAGGGTGGCTCCGGTCGAGGTAAACCCTGCTTGGGTAGTGATTTTCCGTGGGTGCGAAAGCCAGTTTGGGTTGCCGTAAAGTTTTTGACCGAATCCGCTTGCGCCGTCTGAGAAATGTTCTTAATTAAGCGTCCATTTTGCGGACGCAATCGATTACCAAAGGCGTCGACGTTATGGCAAAACCAACAAAAAAGAAAAGTTCTGTGAAGAGGCCTGCCGCAGCTAACGCGCGCCCGGCACGCAAGGAGAGCGTACAGCGACCGGTATCGAAAAGGGTCGCAAAGGCGACGAAAGCCGGAAAACGTGGGCCCACCAAAAAAGAAACAACTGAGTCTCCGGCGGTCTTACTAGGCATGAACCATCGCGAAAGAAGACTCGATCCGTTTACACGGCAGCAGAAAGAGAAACTGCTGCAGCTTCGGGACGCCATGGTCGATTCCATGGCCGGCGTCGCTCAGGACACTTTGCGGTCGCGGGCCGAAGGCAGCGAGGCGTCTGCTTTTGGAATGCATCAGGCTGACGCTGGATCGGACGCGTACGATCGCGATTTCGCTCTGAGCTTGCTCTCGCAGGAACAAGATGCGCTTTACGAAATCGACCAGGCGCTCAAGCGCATTGAGATGGGAACGTACGGAAAGTGCGAGATGTCGGGCAAACCAATCCCGCATGCACGGCTGGAAGCCATCCCATTCGCGCGCTTCACCGTTGAATGCCAATCTCAACTGGAAAAGCAAAACAAGGCGTCGCGGGTTCGTCAATCTGTTACATCTCTATTCGGTTTGACCGAGGAAGAAGGCGGCGAAGCCGAGGAAGAGGAAGCCACGCCAGCGGAAGTCAAGGACTGAGGGACAAATGGCGCAGGAAATTGTGACGCTCGAATGCACGGAGGCCAAGGCGTTGGGTAAACCTGTCTCCCGTTACATGACCACGCGAAATAAAAAGAGTCCACGCACACCCAATCGGCTTGAGAAAAAGAAATATAATCCGTTCTTAAGGCGGCATACGTTGCACCGCGAAACCAAATGATAGGACCTAAAACTGCGAAACGCCGTTCCGCCTTTCGCCGGGCCAATCGCGCCATGCCGCGCCGGCGAATCGACATTGCCATTGAGGCTATCGATTACAAAAATCCCGATCTCCTGAAAAAATTCGTCACAGAGAGCGGCAAAATTCTTCCACGCCGCGTCACAGGCATGCCGGCGCACCTGCATCGCAAGATCACACGCGAGATCAAGCGCAGCCGCTCTGTGCTGTTGATGAAGTGACGAATTTGGCTAGCGCCATTTGTGATCCCGAAGAAGTCGAGAGATCTCTCGGCTGTCAGCCACGCATCGATCAATAACTGGATAGACTGGGACGCCCGTTTGCCATAATCAGGTGCGACCCTTCGCTATGCCTTCCGGGTTTTTTCGCCTTGCTCGATCAGCTTCCAGAATTCGCGGGTTTCGCCCAGTTGCGCGTCTTCGGACACAGGCAGTTTGCTTCGGAAAAGGAAATCGCGAAAAGTATTCTTGTGTAAGACGCGATGGACTCTAACGCCCTCGTCAGTCTTGGCGAAATAAATACGGTAATCTTTCGCACGGTAGCGATATAGCTTTTTCCCTTCGCGCTGGATCACACCAAACCGCTCCGAATCGAGCTGGTCGAGGTCCTCGGGTAAGATTTGGAACTCCGCGAGCAGCTCAAGCTGCAATTTCTTCGGAAGTGCCGAGATCTCGCCCGCGCTTAATTCGTTGAAGATGATCTGGAACATGCGGTGTGATTCGTAATTCGTTACAACGCGGAGCAATTTACGATTCTCGAATCTCGGGTCACGATCAAATGAAAACGCGCTTTACGCGTTGGCCGATTCGCGTTGTGATTTCCCAAGGAATCGTGTCAGCAGCTCTGGCCAGTTCCACGCATGAAATTTCCTCGTTTCCATCCCGCCCCATCAAAACAACCTCGTCGCCGACTTGCGCGCTAGTGATCTTGCTGACATCGATCATCATCAAATCCATCGTCACGCGGCCGAGAATGGCGCAACGCTGCCCGCGAACCAGAACAGCGGCGTCGCGATTCGAAAGATGCCATGGATATCCGTCGGCGTAACCGGCTGACAAGGTTGCCACCCGCATTTTCCGAGGAGTGATAAAGGTGCGGCCATAGCTAATGGAACTTCCCTTCGGCATGTCGCGCACCAGACAAATGCGGGTTTTCCATGTCATCACCGGTTTGAGGAGATTCTGAAATTCAGGAAGTGGCGAAATCCCGTAAAGCACGATCCCGGCGCGCACCATGTCGAAGACTCCTGCAGGCTCAGCGAAAGCAAGCACACCCGCGCTTTGGAGCACATGCGCTTTATAATCCATTGGGACTATGGCGCGAAATTGCTTCATGATTTCGCCAAACCGCAAAAGCTGATCGCGCGTGTAGGCCGCATCCTCACCAGACACTGGCAAATGCGTCGAAACGCTGTGAATCCGGATATTCGGAAATGCGGAGACCTTCTTGAGACCGTCCAATGCTTCGTGTTCCGGAATTCCCATCCGGCCCATCCCCGTATCAATCTTGAAATTGACGGCTACTGGCGAGTGGTGCGCCACTCGATTGAAATCTTCTGCTTCCTCGAGAGCAGAAATTGTGGGAATGAAACCGCGCTCGGCGATCGTCGATCTTTCTCCCGGCAGAGCTGGTCCAAGAATGACGATCGGATGGGAGAAGGATTCCCGGAGTGCCAATGCCTCTTCCAGATTCGCGACACCAAAAAGTTGCGCCGAATCTGCGAGCGTTTTCGCTACGTCGATTAAACCGTGCCCGTAAGCATTCGCTTTCACCACAGCGATGATCTCTGCGGACCCGACGCGTTCCCGCACGAGTCTCCCATTGTGACGCAACGCGCTCTGATCGATCTCGGCCCAGCAACGGTAAGTTTGCTTCATTTCGGCATGGTGATGTGCGGCTCGCGCAAATAAATCGGTTCGAGCGGTGGCAGAGAAAAGGTGCGCTGCGGTTCTTGCGCAAGTCTGGCGAGCACAAGAGCGGATGGAAAGCGAACTAGCGCACGCTCAAATTGCGCGAGCGAATCCGACGTGAAAACTGGCGTTGACAGATCCATAGTGTCGAGTTTCGATTTCAGCTCCCACTCCGCCAAAAGCATTGGACCTTGGACTAGGTTATTCGCGCGGATACGCGCAAAGAAAAAAGATTTCCGGCGAGCATCACCAATCACAGAGTATTCCTGTCCGTTAGACTCCATTGCGCAGATTGACGGAAAACCGATCAGGCGCGCACCATAAGAAACCTGCAACCCGATTGCCGCTGAAATTGCGATGCGGGTCCCCGCATAGGAGCCAGGGCCAAGCCCGACGATAATCGTGTCTGGAGAGCCAAGTTTCTTCGTTGCATCGGCGAGATTTTCAAAGAAGACAGCAGAATTTTTCCGGTCGTTCGGCCAGTCACGACTAAGACCGGTACCGTCTGCATCCAACCATGCCAGACTGCCGCGAATTGTAGAAAGTTCCAGCGCAAGAATTTTCACGTTCCCTGGAAAGTAACAGCTCGCTGATTCTCCGATTTTATTTCAAACAGAATCCAGCGCGCTTGTTCGGGAATGAATTCCAGGAAGCGATCTGCCCATTCGATGACCGAAATTCCGTCGCCAAAAAGATAGTCGTCCAGGCCAAGCCGCGCGAGGGACTGGTGACTCTCGACGCGAAAAAAATCGAAATGATAAACAGGCAACCGCCCATCTCGATATTCGTGCACAATCGTAAAAGTGGGGCTGGAAACGGTAGCGTTGCTTCCCATGCCGGCCACAAAGCCTTTGGTGAATAGAGTTTTGCCGCTTCCCATCTCGCCCTGCAAGGCCAAAATCGATCCCGCTTCGGCATCGTCTGCAAGTCGCCGCCCAAGTGCTTCGGTCTCAGGCGGGCTGTTGGAAATGAACGTAGCCACTGGGCAAAAATTGAGAGTTTCCAGCTGAGAGTTGAGAGAAGGAACCGATGCGCGTGAGCAGTAATTTCGGAAATTTTTTCTTCCAACGCCGCAACAAGCGATCGTGCTCCCGCGACGAAATGGCGAAGAGCAATTCATAATCTTCGCCTTCTGAAATTGCGTCATCGATTTTCGCGCCACGAGCAAGCGGCAGATCGTCCATTTCGATGGCAAATCCAACTCGACTCGCCTTTGCAAGCCGCGGAAGATCGGCTCCCAATCCGTCGCTCAAATCCATCATGGCGTGGATGGAGAAATTTTTTGTGAGCCAGCGCGACTCGGCAATTCGCGGAGTGAATTCCAAATGCTTTTTTCTGACGGCGCCACCCAGTCGGCCGGTGACGAACAGATCATCGCCTACCTTGGCGCCGCAGCGCGATGCCCACCGGTCTTTTTCGACAAAACCAACCACGCTAACCGAAATTGCCACGGGACCGCGGGTCTGGCTCGTTTCGCCTCCAACGATGCTAACTTTAAACCGTTTCGCCGCCCGGCCCAATCCGCGATAAAGCCGCTGCACCCATTCAACGTTCGTTTGCTCGGGAGCGATGAGAGTGATGAGCGCAAATTTAGGCACGGCCGACGTCGCAGCGAAATCGCTGAGCGGCCGCATCATCGCTTTCCAGCCGACGTCGAGCGCGTTCGCCGTCGGAAGGAAGTGCACGCCTGCGACAACGCAATCGGTCTTGAGTACAAGGAGGTCTCCGTGATCGCGTGTTTCCATAACGGCGCAATCATCACCGGGGCCGTTGACGACTTCTTTCCCGAGCGAAAGACCAGACAAAAGGCGGCCGAGCAGCCGGTCCTCGCCGATGTCACCCAATTTCATGTCCATTTCAGCGCCAGAAGCGCTATGTCAGTTCGAGCCGTGAAGTAATTTTAGCGTTGGCGATAGGGCTTCTGCGGACTGATGAAGCTGCACCGTTGGCGCTGGCCTCGCGAGGGCTCATGGAGAAAAGATCTCCGGAAAGGCAAGAGCGGTAAGAGTGAGCGAATTGAAAAGCGAATGAATTGTCATCGCGACAAGAATGGAACCGCTCCATTCGTATGCAATCGCGAAACAACTTCCCAGAACGAACAGTGGCGCAAATGAAGGTAAGTGCGCGTGCGCTGCAGCGAACAATAGCGCGCTGAATGTGACCCCTAGCAGGCGACCGAAATAGCGCCTGAGTACACCATAAATAAAAAATCGGAAAAGAAACTCCTCAACCACGGGCGCAATTGCCACGGCGAAAACGATGATCATCATTCGCTGCTGGATGGTGCGGGATCCGCTAAAAAACTCGACGATGTTTTGCTTGCTCGAGCCGCCGCCAAAAAGCCGCTGCGTAATCGCGTCAGATAACAAGATCAATGGATAAGCAAGAAACAGCAGAATCGCTCCAGTACTTAGAGTTCTGACAAAACTTAATCTGAAAAAACCGCCTAACGAACCAACATCAAATCCACGGAATTGAAGGAAGGTGATTATGACGAGCACCACGCAACCAGTGAGCAAAAAATTTGCCAGAAGATTGCGCGCGCTGAACTGGATCGAGGGTTGCGAAACTGAGGCGCCAATGGTCAGAAAAAGGAAAAGTATCAACAGCCCAGCCAGTATGGCCTCGGGCAATCCAAACCTTCGCGTGGTCGCTGCGTCTGGACCGAAAAAGTCCGGCGTCCGCGCGCTGATCTGATAAATCAGTGAAATATAGACGTAAAGGCTAGCAAGAAGGTAAAGAAGCGAGAGCAGAAGGCCTAAGACCGAGCTGGGAACGGCTTCCGATGCCGCGAAGAGGCTGCCGAATCGCATGCGTCTGTTCTACGGCGCGTAATAGCTCGGCAAAAAATACGCCCGCCCACTCTCCAGTTGTGGAATGAGTTGCTTTGGGAGTGTGAGCTCAATCTTTGAATCGGTCTCTCCGAATATCCGGAAGAAGCGACTCAGACTAAACGGCGGACCATATTTTACCACTTTGGCGTCCGGCGCGTTTCCGAGTTCCTTCGCTTTCCTGAATGCGTCGTCCAGCTCACCAAGACCATCGATCAGTTTGTGTTCGAATGCGTCCTTGCCCGACAGGATTCGCCCGTCAGCGATCGTATTGCGCAAGAGGTCTGCGGGAAGATTTCTTTCCTTTGCAACGATGCCAAGAAATTTGTCGTAAGTATTCATGATAAAGCTCTGCACGAGCTCGCGTTCTTCCGGAGTGATCGGCCGCGCACCGTTGAGCATGTCCTTGAATTTTCCGCTTTTGAAAACCACGGAAGCGAGCCCGACCTTGTTAAACAGCTGCTCGTAATTCAGAGTCTGAATAATGACGCCGATGCTGCCGGTGATGGTTGTGTCGTTTGCCATCAAAAATTTGCCGCCACAGGAAACGTAATAGCCACCGGATGCAGCCAGTGAATCCATGTAAACGACCACCGGTTTCCTCGCGCGGACCTTGACCAGCGCGCTGTAGATGGCGTCGGAGGCGGTCACTTCTCCACCTGGGGAATCGATTTCAAGAACAATGGCTTTGACGCGGCTGTCATCGCGAGCCTGTTGCAGCGCCGCGCGCATGTCATCGACCATTGAATCGGTTACGGTGCCCGGGAGCGAAGAACTTATCAGGCCGCGCATGGTGATGACCGCGATCTTGTCCGTGGTCGCGCGCGCCCCGCGCTGAAGCAGGATTTCACGGAAACGGGGAATTGGCTCGGCCTCGCGGGTCCCGCCCAGGCGCTGAAACGCGGCGGCCATCAACATGAGGTTGAGGAACAAACTGGCGCAAAGCGCGACGAACAGGAAGATGCTGAGACAACCGAGTTTGCGATTCCCTGCCATGACAGGACGAAACTGCCGGAGAACCGCCGCGCACACAAGAGGTTTTCTAGGAGCGTTGAAATGAACAACGACCACGAGTGCCCCCGACAGATGGGAAGCACAGAGCGCCAGCCTGTAGTTGCCGGGAGCCCTCTACTGGCGACGTTTTACACGCGTAGTTTTCGGACCTCGCAAGAGTTGCCCGGCTCACAGGCTGCAGCCTGTGCCGCCCAGAATTTGTAGCGCGAACGTTCCGTTCAGATCAAAGTTGAGTAGAAACGCCATCTGGTATCAGAGTGTCTTCAAATATTCGAGCAACGTCTCTTTGTCCTGCTCAGACAGTTGAGTGCCGTAGGTGTGCCCTTTGTTGCCGTTGCCTTTTTCCGTAGTGTCGAAAAGGAAGTAAGGTTGCGTCAGCTCGCCGGTTGGCCCGGTTGGTCGAGGTGGCGGTTCTTTGAATCCAACTTTGACCGTATCGAAAACATCGTAGCCGCGATGAAAACTTTGCGGCCGCTCGATCGGCGAATTCAACAGGTCGCGCAACGTCGGCACGGAGCCATTATGAAGGTAAGGCGCGCGCAACCAGATACCATCCAGCGGTGGCGAGATATATCCGTATGGGTCTTGCGTTTCTACCATAGGCGGACGATCGATGCCCAGCTGTTTGACGCGCCGGTTCGCTTCCGCGGCAGCATCTTTCGACCATGAATACATCCGCTCGGGATCAGTTCCTATCTCAGTAATCGGAACCACCTTGTTTGTAAATTTAGCGCGCGGATCATGGCACGCGGCGCAGTCGCGAGCGTAAATTTTCTGACCTTCGCTGGACATTTGCTGATTGATGGGATTTCTCTCGGAGAAGGGCCATTTGGGCGGCGCCAAGTTGCTCAAGTACTGATCGAGATCGGCCATGCGTTGTAAAAACCATGGCCGCGCCGGTGCGCCGAGACCCAGCGCAGAATCAATCAAAACTGAGCGCACCGCAGGCGTATCGCCAGTCCAGTTCAACAACATCTGCTTCCCGGCATTATCTTTTCCACTGCGGACTCCGAGATTCCAGATCGACGGAAAATCGGTTGGCCCAAACGTGTTGTCCTCCGCCATGCTGGTCATGAAATACTTTGTCAGGTTCATGGCATCATCGCGTCCCGGTCCCCAGTGCGGCTTTGGCTTGCCGCCGGTAACGTAGCGTTCCATCCAGGTGAATTGTTTTTCCTGCTGGAGGAGCGCCTTTTTGGTGAAGGGAATCAACAGGTAACGATAAATCTGGCGGTCGATAAACGAGAGGCCGCCATTGCCGTAATTGTTCGCGTTCACCAGGCGGATTTCGTTCATGATGATGTCCGAATTGAAGCGAGGATCATGTGCTGCTTTGAACAAAAAACGCAGCATGCTTTGGGCATTGTTGGAATGGCCCGGCCCCGCAACGACAACATGCGGTACTTCATCTTCGGTAAGTCGGTAGGTGGCAGTGTGACAGATGGCGCAGTTGTTCGTGATTCGCGCGAAACCGACGACCTTTTTCGAAAAGCCTACCGGAATCTCATGGCCTTCTTCCCAAACCACGCCAAACGACTTGTAGCCTCCCGGCCCGGGCATGAGGTCGGGAAAAATGCGCGGCAGGACCATCCAGAGATAATACGGAATGCCGCGGTCGCCCTCGGCGCCAAGCGAGCCGTATTTGAAATGTTCCTCCTCGTTCGCGAAAACTTCTTTCTCTTCCCGGAAAAATTTTGTCCACGTGAAGAAGGCGCCGAACGCAAGCAAAATCACGAGCACAATCGCAGAAACCCAAAGGAGACGTTTTGTTTTGGGTTGGAGGTTCATTCGTTTGTCGATCGGGCTTTGATCAAAAGGTTTTCAGATACTCGACGATGGCGTCCTTTTCCTGAGAAGACAGCATCGTCCCGTAGGCTGATCCTTCGTGGCCAGCATTTGAGTTTCCCTCATTCCGATCGCGTGGCGTCGCGCCGCCCAGCTTCACTTGCGTATCGAACCTGAAATATTTTCTTGGATTGGCGGGATCATCCTTGCTGCGTCCCTCTGCATCGAACCGGCCTACGTCCGAAACAAAACCGACCTTCACCGGGTCCAAGACATCGTAACCCCGATAAAAGATTATGGGACGTTCGGTGCTTGGATTCATGAGATCACGCAGCGTCGGTACCGAACCGTTGTGGAGATACGGCGCGCGCAGCCACACGCCATCCAGCGGGAGATTTACATAGCCAAAAGTCTTGCGGAAATGACTAAACCGCCACGGATAACCGGCATAGAGCGTATTCTGCACCGCAGCCAGCTCTTCCGTATATGAGTCAAGCCGGTGACGATCGGTGCCGATTTTATCGATGGGCACTATGTCGCCGACGTAGTCGCCGTTGAAATCCCGGCCATTGCGACCGTGGCAATTTGCGCAGTATTGAGCGTAGAGCTTTTCGCCCTGTGCGCTGAGTTGTCCGCTAATTGGAAACGGATATTTGGGCGGTTCCTTGTGAAGCAACCACTGCTCGATGCGCGCCATTTGTTTCAGATCGATCGTCGGGGGAAATGCGCCGGTGCCGAACGCAGCGCTCTTATTGCGCTCCTCCATCATGCTGTTATTGCCGTCCCAATGCGCGTGAATGTTTTTCTGTTTGCGCGGGCCTTGCAGCCAGATCGATGGCAAATCGCAGAGACCAACCAATTCGCGCGTTTCCAGTTTTTCCAGGGGAAATTCTAAAAGCGTCTTCGCAGGGTTGAACGTGTCGGTGCGGCCGGGGCCTGCGTCCGGTTCCCAATCGCCGAAACGGAAATGACCTTTTAACATGAGCAGCCGTTCGCGCATCAAAGGAATGGCGTAGTAACGCAGGAGAAGGCGATTGAGCAGATCATATTTCGCGCCAATCCCTTCCATCTCGGCGAGGACCCTTGGAGCGTTGAACCGTTGATCCGATGCGCAGGCGAAAATAAAACGCTCAAACGCTTCGAGATCGACAGTGTTCGACGGCATGCCAGTGTAAATGACGCGCGCGCTCTGCGGGCTTCCACGCACGGAACCAGCGTGACAAATCGCGCAGTTCAAAAAGACGCGATCAATTCCCTGCGTGTTGCGACGTGAGACACCGATCGGCAGATCCTTGCCTGGCTCGTAGAGAAAGCCTAACGACGCATATTCAGTACCCGGAGTGTAGGTTTTACCCGGTAAATATTCAGGAAACATTTTGGGCAGCACCTTCCAAATCCAATAGGGAAGGCCCGATTCACGCTCGCCACCGGTTGAACCGTACTTGAAGTGTTCTTCCGAGTCCGCGTACGTGACCGGATCATCCCGGGTAAAACGCCACGTCAGATACGAAAAGCCGATTGCGACGAGCGCGACGACTACCAGCAAGACAATCCGCCATTTCCAACGCCGGCTTTTTGCAGATTGATCGGGAGGGTCGGCCATGGCCGCGGAATGCGTTTACCCCGACGCCGGAAACTCCAGCGCGAAATCAATCAGCCGTTTCTTACTCCAATAAACTTTGCCTAGATAAACCCGCGGCGCGACTTCACGGATTTCGTCACGAATCCAATGCGCCAGCAGCGAAGTCTCGGAATAATCGAGAACGATGCATTCCCTGTTATCGAGCCAGCTGGACCCCTTGTAGACCTTTGCGATGATCGCGTTCAGTCCGAAGGGCAATATCTTATTTCGCAAAACGCCCTTGGCCGGATCGAACACTTTCCCCTGCCATGCGAAATGATTCACGAAATTCGCGATGTCCTGCGTGTAAGTAGTCCCGGGGGCGACGATCGCTGTCCCTTTAGCTTCGCCGTTCGGAATTTCACCGGCAGGGCTTTCCGTGAAAAGATGGTCTAGCTGCGCCTGCGATAGTTTCAGCATTTCAGCAACCGTGACAGCCATGTTTTCTCCTTTCGGTGGATTGGATCTCGATCAAAACGTTTTCAGATATTCAATTAGTGCGCGTTTATCGTTATCAGATAAATCGGTGCCAAAGTAGTGACCCTTGTCCTCGATAAAGTCGGGACACTTATTCGCCGCGAGCAGTTCAGGAACCGACTTGATCAATTCGTCTGTGGCCTGTTCCGACGAAAGATTCTGAGTGTGAATCTTCAGCAATGCTTTGGCGATTTTTGCTTGCAACACAACCAACTGCCCAAAATCAGGCTCAACATTGGCGATCAGGTTGATCGGCGCGCCTTTCGGGATGGGTCCGATGTTGATGTACCCATCCTTATCAGCCAGTGCTTGCAGCGGTTTGGGCACGAATTCCTTGCGCAAATGTATCGCGCATTCGTTTTGTGTGCGCCAGATAGACGCCTTGTTCAGCCGCTTTTCAGGCCATAACAATTTTTCCACTGCATCGTTGAAAGCGTCCATCCGTCCAGCCACGGAAGGATCGCCGGTGAATTTCCCGAGCATGTTATTGTGTAAAAAGGGCGCCGAACTCCAAAGACTAACGAGTGAAGGAGTCCTATAGTAACCGGGGGCCACATTCTTGTCTTTCGGCTTGAATTTGATCGGATGGGTTTCATCGAATGGATTGAAAAACTCCAATTCATCGACAGGCGAAAGTTCCTTGTAGGTCAGCGAGGAAAAGTTGTCCCAGACATGACCGGCTTTTGCGTTCGTCGCAAACGCGCGAGCAGAGTTGGTCTCGATCTCGGTCAATGGATAACGCTTGTCGTTGGACAGGAAATTGTTCTCCAGGAAATCCGGCGCCATTACGGCTGTGTGAAACCAGGCTTTTCCCTGGCCCGAGTGCGGATCGATATTTGGCGGCGGCTGTTTGCTCGAATGACAAGCCGCACAACTCTCTGCGAAAACTTCCTTTCCCCGCGTCATCACTGCCGAATCGGCCGTGATGTAAACCGGACCACCGGGAGCATCGGCGAGGTGAAATGGTTTTAGGCGGCGGAAGAATGCCGCAATGTTTGCCAGGCGCTCTTCAGTTGCCCGCCAGAACACCGAATGTTCCTGCGCGTAAGCGATCTCGAACGGCTTTTGTGGAGTCAGGCCAATCAACCGGTTGTGAAGTGTCAGCCAGTATTCGGAAAACATGCCGATGTTGACATAGACACGGATCGTTGCGCCGGCGACGCCGATGGAGTCTGCGCCGTCCTTCAACACGTGCGGCACCGGCATCTCTTCCTTTTCTCCAGGCAAAGCGAGGGTGCCGCCCGCCATTTTTTCCGGGACCGCGATCCGCTCCCGTTCGGCAAGCAAGAAGATTGGGTTGATGGCGTTTGGATTGTTGATGTGATCGGTTGCTATCCGGGAAGTATCGGAGGTGCCGCGTGGCTGTGCGGCCAGCATCTCATAAAACAAGCCGCCTTTTTCGACGTTGCAGGCAAAGACTTTTCCTTCATTGATGTATTGGTTGCCAATGGCCGATGCGAGATTTTCCCAGCGTGGATTTTCCGGATCGGCGGGCGGATTATCTGGATACGGCGCGATGTGACACGCCCCACAGGCGACGCCGACGCGATATGGGCGCACCAGCTTGTTGTCGTTGTAATAAGTCGGATCCTTCATGAAACGATCGCCATCCCATTTTTTTCGTGCCTCTTCGTTGAAGTCCGGATTTGGAAAAAGGCGGAAACCGAGGGCCCCGGAT
>Ga0134126_10007212_pt1 | contig 13944 bp, 12 predicted proteins | sample KB31752_FD_96881 | JGI IMG/M metagenome (GOLD analysis project Ga0134126, IMG submission 96881) | Terrestrial soil microbial communities with excess Nitrogen fertilizer from Kellogg Biological Station, Michigan, USA - KB3-175-2 | ecosystem: Environmental > Terrestrial > Soil > Unclassified ... | reverse complement strand
GGCCATCACCTTCGTCAAGGCCGCCGTCAGCGTCGTCTTGCCATGGTCAACGTGCCCGATCGTCCCAACGTTCACGTGGGGCTTGTTGCGCTCGAATTTCTCTTTTGCCATGAAGGTTTCCTCTAAAACCTGACTGCGCGGCGTAACAAGTCCGCGGCTTAAAACTCTCGACCCTTAGTGTCTGATGATGCCGTCCGCGATATGGGACGGGACTTCTACGTACTTCTCGAATTCCATGGTGAACGTCGCCCGGCCCTGGCTCATGGAGCGCACGGTGGTGGCGTAACCGAACATTTCCGACAGTGGCACTTCCGCCGTGATCACTTTGCCAGCGGGCTGTTCGTCCATGCCGGTGATCTGGCCGCGACGACGATTCAAGTCGCCGATGACATCCCCGGAATAATCCTCCGGTGTCACGACCTCGACTTTCATGATCGGCTCGAGCAACACCGGCTTCGCCTTGCGGAAACCGTCCTTGAAGCCCATGGAGCCTGCAATCTTGAACGCCATCTCGTTCGAATCGACGTCGTGATACGAGCCGTCGAACAACGTCACTTTCACGTCGACGACCGGATAACCGGCGATGACGCCCGTGTCGACCGCTTCCTTGATACCTTTGTCGACTGCCGGGATGAACTCTCTGGGCACCGTACCGCCGACGACGCCGTTGATGAACTCGTAACCCTTGCCTAGCTCGTTGGGCTCGAGTTTCAACCACACGTGACCGTACTGGCCGCGGCCGCCGGACTGGCGCACGAACTTGCCTTCCGACTCGATGGTTCCGCGGATGGTCTCACGGTAAGCCACCTGCGGCTTGCCGACGTTCGCCTCGACGTTGAACTCGCGCTTCATGCGGTCAACAATGATCTCGAGATGCAACTCGCCCATGCCGGAGATGATGGTCTGTCCAGACTCCTGGTCGGTGTGCATCCGGAATGACGGGTCTTCCTTCGCCAGGCGCTGCAGGGCGAGCCCCATCTTCTCCTGGTCGACCTTGGTCTTCGGCTCGACAGCGACCGAAATCACCGGTGCCGGGAAGATCATTTTCTCGAGCGTGATGACCTTTTCGAGGTCACACAGGGTGTCGCCCGTGATGACATCCTTCAGTCCCACAGCGGCGGCTATATCGCCCGCGCGCACTTCCTTGATCTCGGTGCGCTCGCTGGCGTGCATCTGCAGGAGCCGACCGATGCGCTCCTTCCTGTCCTTCGTTGGCACGAAGACCGTGTCGCCCGAGTTGAGCGTGCCGGAGTAGACGCGAAAGAACGTCAGGTTGCCAACGAAGGGATCGTTCAGAATCTTGAATGCGAGAGCAGCGAACGGCTCGTTGTCGCTGGCCTTGCGAGTGATCACCGCGCCGTTGGTGCCTGTGCCCTTGACGTCCGGCATCTCGGTCGGCGACGGCATGTATTCGATGATCGCATCCAGCAGTGCCTGCACACCTTTGTTCTTAAAGGCGGTGCCGCACATGCACAGCACGATCTCGTTCTTGATCGAGCGCTCGCGCAGGCCCTTGCGGATCTCATCCTCGGAGAGCGCCTCGCCCTCGAGGTACTTATTGGTGAGCGCCTCGTCGCCCTCGGCGGCGGCCTCGATCATTTTCGCGCGGTATTCCTCGGCCTCGTCCTTGAGCGCGGCGGGAATGTCGCGGTACTCGAACTTCATTCCCTGGGTCGCCATGTCCCAGTAGATGGCCTTCATGCGCACCAGATCGATGACGCCCTCGAAGCTCTCCTCGGCACCGATCGGAATCTGGATCGGCACGGGGTTGCCGCGCAGGCGGGTCTTGATCTGCTCGACGCAGCGGAAGAAATTCGCGCCGGCGCGATCCATCTTATTGACGAAGGCGATGCGCGGCACTGCGTAGCGGTTCATCTGCCGCCACACCGTTTCGGACTGCGGCTGCACGCCGGAGACGGCGCAGAACAGCGCTACCGCGCTATCCAGAACGCGCAGGGAGCGCTCGACTTCGATCGTGAAATCGACGTGGCCGGGCGTATCGATGATGTTGATACGGTGCTCGGGAAAGGTCTTATCCATACCTTTCCAAAAGCAGGTGGTCGCCGCGGACGTAATGGTGATGCCGCGCTCCTGCTCCTGCTCCATGTAATCCATGATGGCCGCGCCATCGTGGACTTCACCGATTTTGTGCGAGACGCCTGTGTAGAACAGGATGCGTTCGGTTGTCGTCGTCTTACCGGCGTCGATATGCGCCGAGATCCCGATGTTCCGATACCGCTCGATTGGCGTCGCGCGTGCCACGTGAATGAACCTCCAAGTGAGGGCCCGTCAGGCCAAATACTCCGCTGAACTACCAGCGGTAGTGTGCGAAGGCCTTGTTGGCCTCGGCCATGCGGTGCGTATCTTCACGCTTGCGGACCGCGGCGCCGCGGCTCTCAGCGGCATCCATCAGCTCGTGCGCGAGACGGAACGACATGGACTTCTCGCTGCGGTCGCGAGCAGCCTCGATGACCCAGCGCATAGCCAGTGTCTGGCGGCGAGTGGAGCGAACTTCAACAGGGACCTGGTAAGTGGCACCACCGACGCGGCGGGACTTCACCTCGACGACCGGCTTCACGTTGTCGAGAGCGGTCGCCAGAATGTCGATGGCCTCCGCACCCTTCTTACCGGTCTTCTCGCTGATGCGGTCGAGCGCGCCGTAAATGATGCGCTCGGCGGCGGACTTCTTGCCGCTCTTCATGACGACGTTCATGAACTTCGCCAGCATATCGTTGTTGAACTTCGGGTCCGGGAGGATGGTGCGGACCGGAGCTTGGGCTCTACGTGACATAACTCAGTCCTATTCTCTATGCGCTGCGCGCAACCTTTTCTGCCGGTCGCAACGACCGGCGAAGTCCGGCGGACACCGGCCCGTTAACAATCGCGGCGCTTGGCGCCGACCGGAAAACCTGCTCATTTTACTTCTTCCCTCTCTTGGCGCCGTACTTGGAGCGACCCTGCTTGCGCTCGCCGACGCCGGCGCAGTCCAGAGTGCCGCGGACCGTGTGGTAGCGGACGCCAGGCAGGTCCTTCACGCGACCGCCGCGGATGAGCACCACCGAGTGCTCCTGAAGGTTGTGGCCTTCACCACCGATGTAGCTCGTGACTTCGTAGCCGTTCGTGAGGCGTACGCGGCAGACCTTCCGGAGGGCCGAATTCGGCTTCTTCGGCGTCGTCGTGTAGACGCGCGTACAGACACCACGCTTCTGGGGAGATGCCCCAAGCGCCGGTACCTTCGTTTTTTCTGCCTTGGTCCGGCGCGGTTGCCGGATGAGCTGACCCGTGGTCGCCATACTTCGATAACTCCAGATCCTGCGTCGAGCGCCTTCGCTCTCGTGCGCGACCGGGTATTCGTTCGCGCTGGACAATGAGCAATAGCGGCTGGAAGAAGACAGGGCCGCCTGCATGAGGCGGCCCGGTATTGTAAGTCGCTGTTTTCGGTACGGCGCGCAGTGAGGGCCGGACCGACAAAGGCCGGCGATTCTAGGTATGAGGGCAGGGAGTGTCAACCGGTGACGGGGCTGCGCAACAGCGAACACGAACATAACCCCCGCCTGAACCCGGCCGGGGGCAGGCCGTAGGGTGCCTTTTCCTGGCCCAGTGGAGCGCAAAAATTGCTTTGCAGCGGACTGACTGGCTACGATGCTTCCGGCCGAACATAGCGATTATTCAGTTCTTTAGCGGCTCAAGGTCTCAAGGAGCGGAGGGTTCAGGCGCCCACGGCTGGGAGCATTAGTCGAGGCGGAGGCAATGTGCGTGGCTTGCTCGCGGCCTGCTTTCTGAGCTGGGTCGCCCTCTTCATCTGTGCCAGAAGTATTGCGTCTCCTGCGCCTGTCTCCGTCGGAGCCGGCCCCCGGTCGGCGGCTATCGAGCCCACCAGCGCGGAGCCCGCTTTGGAAGTCCAGCTCCTGCGCTCCAGGACACCCGAGCCCACCGTCGCGTCCGTCACCAGCGGCTCACTGGACTCCGAGCTCGTACCCTTTGAGACCTACAAACCCACGGCAAGATCCGAAACCTTCTGGCTGCGCATACGATCACCCACCGACTTCAAACCCGACGGCAAGATCCCGGTGCTCAAAGCCCGCGGCGGCTGGTTTGAGCACACCGAGGCATTCGCCTCCGGGCCTGCTGTCAGTCACCCACTGGCGCAAGTAGCCGATGTTCGTGAGTTTGGCGGCGCCCACGACAGCATTTTTATCCTGCCTGAAGGCATGGCCGCAGGGCAGAGCCTCTACCTGCGGGTCGCCATCCAGGACGATGGCAAAGACTCACTGCGCTTTTCGTTAGGAACGCTCGGCCCCACACTCGCGCGGGCGACGGCGCACTCCCGGATGATCGCGCTTGCGGTCGGAGCCCTTTCGGCCATGGCACTCGGCGCCCTGCTGATCTGGTTCATCCTGAAGGACAAGCTCTTCCTTCTCTATCCAGGCATGTTCCTGTTGGAGGCGATCTATCTGGTCTACTTCTCCGGTGAGGGGTTCGATTGGCCGCTGTTGTCGCACGCGCGTGCAATAGCGGCATTCACCTGGAATGTGCCGGTTGCATTGAGCGGAGCGGTCGCCTGCCTCTTCATCCGGGAGATCGCCGACCTCAAACACTCCTCGCCTCGCGTCTACGACATCTTCGGCTGGCTGGCGTGGGCGTTTGTCGTTCTTGCCTTTTCGAATCTCGCCCATCTGATCGGATGGGGCGGGCTCGTGGCCGCGGTTGGCAATCTGATATTCGTCGGTTCGGCGGTCTTCACTCTGGTGGTCGCGTTCCTCGCCTGGCGGCGCGGCAACCGGGCGGCCGGTTGGTTCCTGATCGCCTGGGCGATGTTGGAAACGGTCGCGATCGTCACCGCGGTACAACTGCTCCTCAATCGTGCCGAGCATCTGGAAACGCTCCTTTACTATGTATTGCCGTTCTCAATGGTCGCGGCAGCCATTCTGGTTGCGCTAGGTGTCGCCGATCGCCTGCGGGAACAACGGCTCGCCCTGTCGGAGGCGGAGCGGCGCGCACAAACGGATCCACTCACCGGCGTGTTGAATCGCCGCTCGCTGGTCGAACGGTTGGATGCCGCCTGCGTGCGAGCCCGGGCACGCGGACTGCCAATCGCCCTCCTATTCATCGACCTCGATCATTTCAAGCAGATCAACGATTCGTACGGACATGCAGCTGGGGATGCCTGCCTGAACGCCATCATTGCGCCGATGCAGGCGGAGTTGCGGCAGTCCGATGTCATCGGACGTTATGGCGGCGAGGAGTTTGTTGTGATCCTCAGCAGCGCCGACATCGCTGCAGCGCATCCTATCGCCGAGCGCATCCGCAACAGAGTCGCGGAAGTGCGAGTCGAAGGCTTTGGCATGCCGATCAAGCTGACTTGCAGCATCGGTGTGGCCACGAGCGACACACTGGGGGTCTGGGGCGAGCATCTCATCGCGCAAGCGGATGCAGCGGTGTATGCGGCCAAGCGCGGCGGCCGCAACCGGGTCCAGGTCGCTATCGTCAAGGCGGCTTGAGGCGAGGTTGCTTCGGGCGGCGGCCGGGCACGGCCATCCTACCTGCGTTTTTCGGCGCGCAAGCCGCTCGTCTGGTCGCAACCGGCATGTCTGTCCGCCTCAAACGCTCGTAATGTTTCTCTGGTGCGGCGCAGACCAATAAACCAGGCCGCCGGCCTGCGCGGCCCGGCCTACGCGGCGCGGCCTGCGCGGCCCGGGAGAAATGTCATGTCTACCAAGCTGACGAGACTCGGTGGTGTCCTGGTTTGTTTGCCGTTCATGGCGGCAGCTACGCTTGCAAGCACCAACTCCGTCGCCGCCGATGCCTACGACTCGGCCGTGCATCACCCCGGACGCAGCGCCGACGACCTGAAACGCGATGAGTCGGAGCACCCCGCCGAGGTGCTGCGACTGTCAGGCATCAAGCCTGGCATGCAGGTTGCCGACGTGCTGGCAGGCGGCGGTTACTACAGTGAGCTCTTGAGCTACGTGGTGGGCCCGAAAGGCCACGTAGTGCTCCTCAACAACGCGGCGTACGACCACTACAGCGACGGCGAGTGGCAAAAACGACTGGCCGGTGACCGACTGCCCAATGTCGAGCATCACACGGCGGACCTGGAACACCTCGATCTACCCGATCATTCGTTGGACGCGATCGTTCTGATCAAGGTGTATCACGATCTGTATTGGGTGGATACGGACCCGAAGACGGTCTGGACCAGGTTGAACACCGCCGCGGTGCTCGACCAGCTCGCTCGTGTGTTGAAGCCGGGCGGGCTACTGTTGGTCGAGGATCATTCGGCCAAGCCCGGTACGGGCGCTGGGGACGCCAGCAGCTTGCATCGGATCGACGAAGCCTACACCGTGAAGGACTTCGAGAAGCGCGGCCTCAAGCTGACAGGCAAGAGTGACCTCCTGCGGCGGCCGGACGACAAGCGGGAGTTGGTCTCGTATACGCCGCCCGGGTTGGGACATACCGACCGGTTTCTGCTGGTATTTCGCAAGAGCTGATTCAGCGACTCACCGTCCATTGCGCGCTTTCGGTTACATAGCGCGCATAGCGGAAGTCGCGGATGTAGCTGACCTCCGCGGCGCTCCATTCCAGCAGGATGAAGTACAGGGGTGCGCCGTGAGGATCCGCGGGATCGAGCACTAGTGCGGCAGGCCTGCGCTCCACCAGTCCGGGCACGAGCTTCCAGCCTGTGTTGCTGCCGTACCTGCCGAAATAGGTACTCACCTCCGTGCGGCCCTTGAGCCGCACCCTGTTGACGAGGTCGAGTTGGACCTCGCCGGCCAACATATCACGCAAGGCATCGAAATCGCGCGCATTGAACCGGTCGATGTAGGCGGCCAATTGTGCGCGAGCGGATTCGCCAAGAACCGGAGGAGGACCATCGTCGGGTTGGTTCGCGAGATGTTGCAGCCGCGCGCGGCCACGATGCAGTGCCGCCTTGATCGCGGGGACGCTGCTACCCGTGATGGCCGTGATCTCCTCCAACGAGTAACCCAACACGTCCATCAGGATCACACTGCTCCGCTGCGTGATCGGCAAGTGCATGAAAGTGGTCAGGCTGGCAGCAGCGGCCTCCCGCTCAGCCGGCGTGGGCGTGGGATCGATGATCATGTCAGGATCCTCATCCGAGAGGAGAGCGTCGCGCCGGGCGCGGCGTCGCAGAAAGTCGAGCGCAGCGTTATGTGCGATGCGCACCAGCCAGCTCTCCAGATGACCGATGGTGCCGGGCCCGGGAAGCGCTTCGAACGCCTTTATCAAAGCCTCTTGGACGACGTCCTCACCGTCGATGACAGAGCCGGTCATACGCGCGCAGTACCGATGCAGCCGCGGCCGCAAGGCGGCGAGCTCAGTCTCGAGGGTTTCGCGAGCGGCGGAGGAATGGGTAGTCATACTCGTTAAGACGTCTGGCTCGCTCGAAAAGATGCGCGTTGGCACACAAAAACAAAGGCGCGCATCCTTTCGACCTGCAACGGCGTCTTCGGGTTACGGGATGCGACAGAACGCCACCATACCGCGTGGCCCTCCACATCCCGGCTCCTACCCATAGACCCAAGGGAATACGCCATGAAACTGCACACAACGCCCGGCTCTCCTACCAGCCATAAGGTCCGAGCCGTCATCGATCATCTGGGCTTGAGCCTCGAGACGCAATACTACGACGTCCGCGCTGGCGAGCTGCGCTCACCCGAATACCTCGCCCTCAATCCCAATGGCGGCGTGCCGACGCTGGTCGACGGCGCCTTCGTCCTGTGGGAATCAAACGCCATCATGCAATATCTTGCTGACAAAGTTCCTGGGAATAGCTTATTTCCCCGGGACCCGCAGCTGCGCGCGGATGTGGTGCGCTGGCAGTGCTGGGAGCTCGCCCATTTCAACAGAGCCTTCGGTACGCTGGCCTTCGAAACCTATGCCAAACCGACTTTCAACATCGGGCTCACCGACCAGGTGCAAGTGGCGGCCGCCCTGCCCGAGCTGACCCGGCGTGCGCCGGTCCTGGAGCGACACCTGGAGAATCACCGCTATCTGGTCGGCGATGGGATCACGATCGCGGACTACTCCATGATCTTCCTCGAGGCGTACCGCACGCGCACGCCATTCCACTGGCAACCCTATCCGAATATCAACGCGTACTTCGACCGCGTGCGGGTTGTCGACTCCTGGGTGCGCACGGCTCCTCCTGATCCTTCGGCTGCGGGAGGCCGATCCAAGGCCGCCGCCTAACCGCGATGCTAAAGGTGACGCTCATTCAACCGATCACTGTTAATATCCCTGCGCGTTCCCGAGGGGCAGGGACATGGATTTACATAAGAACTACAGGGTACGGGCGCTCGCTGCTGCCCTTTTAACGCTGATTGCGGTCTTCGCCGCCCGGGCCGCCCGGGCGGCACCTCTGGAGGTTTACGGACGACTTCCTAGTGTGGAGGACGTCGCTCTGTCCCCCGACGGCTCGAGAATTGCTTTCGTTCGCACGACCGAGAACGATCGGATGCTGGTCGTGCTTTCGCTGCCCGACGGCAATCGGATCGGTAAGTTACTTCGGGTCGGCCGCGTCAAGCTGCGCTCCGTCGAGTGGGCGGACAACGATCACCTGTTGGTCGTCACCTCAGCTACCGGTCTGCCCCGGGGGCTCATCGGCCGCGACCACGAGTGGTACGAGCTGGGCGTCATCGATGTGACCACACAGAAGATCCACGTCTATCCTGATCTCGACAAATCAGGCGAAGCGAAAATCATGAACGTCGTCTCGGGCCGCATCATGGTGCGGCGGGTGGACGGACACACCGTTCTGTTCATACCGGGGCTCTACGTGAGGGATGTCACTTTACGAGGGCTGTACCGAGTCGACCTTCAGACCGGTGTCCAAAAGCTCCTGCGCGAGGGAAACCGATCGACGCTGCAATGGCTGGTGGATGCGAGGGGCGAAGTAGTCGCCGAGGAGGACTACGACCAGAGCCAACAGCACTGGAGGATGCTCCGGTACCGCGACGGACGTCTGTTCGAAATCGCCTCCGGCAATGAACCGATCGACATTCCGGAGTTGCTGGGGTTCGGCCCGGACCCGGACAACCTGCTCATGCAGAGCATGGAGCATGGCGTTCCGGTGTGGCGCCAGCTGTCATTGAAAGACGGGACTTTCGGGCCCGCCATGGCCGAGCGCAACACTCTGGAAAGACCCATCGAGGATCGCGAAACCTATCGCATGATAGGCGGTGTGTACGTCGATGACACCACGCACTACGTGTTCTTCAACCGCCAGGTGCAGGCCTACTGGAATGCCATTCTAAAGGCATTCTCCGGGGAGAAGGTCCGGTTCGTGTCGGCCTCTTCCGACTTCAAGAAAGTTGTCGTGCGCGTGGAGGGCCAGGAGCACGGCTTCACGTACGAGCTCGTGGACCTGACAACAGGCAAAGCCGACATCCTCGGCGAGGTCTACGACGGCATCCTTCGACCACTTGAAGTGAAGAGCATCAGCTACGCGGCTGCCGACGGACTGATGATCCCCGCCTACCTGACGCTACCCCGTGACAAGCCCGCGAAGAATCTGCCGCTCATCGTGTTACCCCACGGCGGACCTGCAGTGCGCGACACGGCCGACTTCGACTGGTGGGCCCAGGCGCTCGCCGAACAGGGCTACCTCGTCCTGCAACCCAACTATCGAGGCTCCGATCTCAACGTCGCCCACCTATTGGCCGGCTTCGGTCAATGGGGGCGAAAGATGCAAACCGACCTCTCGGACGGCGTGCGCTACCTCGTGAGGGAGGGAATGGCGGATCCGGCCCGGGTCTGCATCGCCGGTGGCAGCTACGGCGGGTATGCCGCGCTTGCCGGCGTCACAATCGACCCCGGGGTGTACCGTTGCGCCGTATCCGTGGCCGGCATTTCGGACCTCAAACGCATGTTGCAGGATATCAAAGCGGATCGCTCCGAATGGTCCCTGCGCTATTGGGACCGGTTCCTGGGAGTCAGCGGTCCATCCGACCCACTCCTGGACAGCATCTCCCCGATCAAACACCTCGACGCAGTCAACGTACCGGTGCTGTTGATCCACGGCCGCGACGATACGGTGGTCAACTTCGGCCAGAGCCAGATCATGTTCGATGCTCTGAAGAAGGCGAAGAAAGATGTTCAGCTGGTGACGCTCAAGAACGAGGATCACTGGCTCTCGCGCAGCGAGACACGCCTGCAGATGCTGCAGGCGTCAGTAGCATTTCTACGCGCGCACAACCCGCCGGACTAAGCGGTTACTTCGGCTTGCGGAACTTTAGAATGAACTGATCCGTCTTGCCGCGGATCGACGGGTCGAACACTTTGGCGGTGTGCGCATCATTGGGGTTGTGCAGCACATCGCTTTGGCCTTCGAACTTGAAACCCGCGGCTTCGACTTCCTTCTTCACCGCCTCGGGGTCGATCCGATGCAATGAACTGGTATCGCGGAAACCTGAGCCCTTCTCGGCGACGTGATCGAGAACAATGAATACCCCGCCCGGTTTCAGAGAGTTGAAGATGGACTTGTCGATTGCCGCGACATCGCCGTCCGGGATGTTGTGGAAATCGTGATAGTTCTGCGAGGTCCAGACGAGATCGACCGGCTCAGGGACAGTAAGGCCCGTCACCCGCGCGACAATCACGCTGACATTGTTGTAATGGGGATCGGCGGCAATTGCCTGCACCGCAGCGCCCGGATCCGGCGCGCCTTCCGGGGCATTCGCTCGCTTCGGAGGCGGCACTGCAAACACATGCCCCTTGGGTCCGACTACGCCACTGAAGATGCGTGTGAAGTAGCCGCTACCGGGGATCAGATCAACAACCTTATCGCCGGGTTTGACGCCCGCGAAAGCAACGCTCTCGGCGGGCTTACGATCCGCATCGCGCTGGCGATCCGTCTCCGGACGAGCGGGATCGGCAACCGCCGCCGCGACAGCTTTCGGTATCTTGGTGGCGGCTTGCGCACCGGTGAACGAGACAGTCAACGCAACCAGCAGCGTTCCCGCCGCAACTGACAATGTACGCATCATCCGGCGCCCCTCTTGGGTTTGGTGCGCGACTCTAGCAGGCGGCCGCAAGGGTCTACTATCCTTTTGGGCGCCACGAGCCGTCGCTTGGGCGTAACAAGTCGTCGCTTAGCCGAACGCTGCCTTGCAGCGCCGGGAACGCTAAAGATCCAGCTCCCAGGTCTCTGCGACCAGGTCATATCCGAAGCTGCGGTGTGGCTCACGCGCGATCCGTTTGAAACCGGCCGCGTCGTAAAGATGACGAGCCGCAGCCAGGTTCTCCTGCGTCCATAAGACGACTTTTTGATAGCCCGCTTCCCGACCGAAGCGCACACATTCGGCCACCAGCGCGCGCCCGATGCCTAAGCCCCGAGTGTCAGGCTCCACCAGGAGCAGCCGAAGCTTCGCTGTGGTCGCATCCTTACTCACCAGAAAAATAGATCCCACACGCCGCCCATCACGCTCCGCGATCCAGCATCGCTCGTGCGCCGGATCGAGATTGCGGATGAACTCCGCAGTGATCACGGCGACGAGCGCCTCGAACTCCTCGTTCCAGCCGTACTCCTGGTGGTAGAGCTCGCCATGACGTTGCACCACCCAACCCATGTCGCCGGCGCGATGAGTGCGCAGAGTGAATGGCGGCTCGGCGACACGGGCGGCGGGTAGTGGGGCACCAACGGTGCTCGCCGAGACGGCGTTCGGCATGACGGCGCTTGGTGATCCGATGGCGCTGGGCGCGAGAGCGCTCTGGATGACCTCCATTGCCTTGAGGACCGCCCGTCGGCGCTCCTCATCCAGCGCAGCCAGCATCTCCTTCACCTGCGCCTGAGAGCGCAGCTCGAGAGGCTCGAAGACCCGCGCCCCCGCAGGCGTCAGCCGCAGATGCTGCCGCCGCCCGTCCTCGGGCGAGGCTGCACGCGCGAGAAGCTTCTTTACCTCGAAACCTTTCAGCAACCGGCTCAGATAACCGCGGTCGAGATCTAGCTCGTCTGCGAGCTCACCCGCCGTGACGCCCTCTCGATGCGCGATCTCGTACATCACGCGCACCTCTGTCAACGAATAAGGACTGTCCAGATGTCCGTTCGAAAGCACCCCGATGCGTCGGGTGTAGTCGCGGTTAAAGGCGCGTACGCGCGCGATCTGCTCGGCAGAGATGGTCATGGCGGTCGTAACCTGCGCCGAAGGGGCCTGGGGATAGTGTTCGGCAAATAGTTGCCTCAGTCAACTAATTTTCGCCAGCGAGCAGGCGCGGGCGGCACCACGCGCGCCCGCGGCTATGACGGTGGCAGCACCAGCCGCGGCGATAAGCTCAGCAATCGGCCGTGACGCGGCCTAATGTCCGCCGGCCGATCTCAGCCAGCCTCTGATTGTCGGCGAGGCGCGCGTCGAGCAGCGTCACGGCAAACGCGATTGCCCAGCCTTTGGCGCGCCGGTAGGTCGCCTCGCTGATGGGGCCGTAAACATCAAATGCCAGCCGGCGCGCCCGCGAATCAGAAAACAACATCCAGATGGACGCCAGGTCGGTGGCGGGATCCCCGCCAGTGATGTCACCCCAGTCAATGACGCCACTGAACGCCTCGTCCTCGACCAGCACATTGAGCGCGTGGAGATCGCCATGTATCCACATCCGCGCGCTGTCGATGGGCTCGACCAACGCCTCCTCCCAGCCACGCCGGATCTCGAGGGTGACATGAGGTGTCCGCGCGGCAACCCACTGCAACCTGTCTTCCAACACCGCCGCCCTGGCCGCTAGCGGACCACCGCGCCATGGATTTTCCGGGGCACGCTCGGGTGCGAGGACATGGAGAGCCCTGAGAAACCGCCCCCACTGACCCGCCCCTTTCTCGCCAGGCGGCGCCAGATCAGCCGGCGCCCCCGGCAACCAGGGAACGACACTCCACGGCGAGGGATACCCACAGCCGGGCACGCCAATCCTCACCGGCACCGGAACCGGCAGTGGCACCAACTTCGCGACCAGCGGCAAACATTGCTGCTCGTGCTCGATACACTTCACCGCTGCGGACCTGCGGGGGAGCCGCACACACAACGTCTCACCCAGGCGCACCATGACGTTGTCCCAGCCCGAAATGGCATCCGTAGGCCCAAGAGATAGCCGAGCGAGGTCGGAGTGTTGTTCTTCCAGCAGCGCGCGAATGAGGCGCGCGTCGATGTTCACTTCTGCCGGTGGTGCCGCGCCGCCCATGAGCCCGTCTAGACCGCTTGCTAGCGACGCGAGTCGAACGCCATCCGCAGCCCCAAACCGGCGAGCACCGTTCCCATGAGCCAGCGCTGCACGACCATCCACATGGGCCGCGATCCCAGAAATGCGGCGATGGTGCCGGCGGCGCTCGCAATGAGCGCGTTGACACTCAGACTGATCACGATCTGCAGGCTGCCGAGAATCAGCGATTGGGCCAACACGCTACCGCGGGTCGGATCGATGAACTGAGGCAGCAGCGACAGATAGAGCATGGCGGCTTTCGGGTTGAGCAGGTTGGTGAGAAAGCCCATTGCAAAGAGCTTGCGGTTGCTGTCGACGGGCAGGTTGCGCACCTGGAACGGGGAGCGGCCGCCGGGTCTCAATGCCTGCCAGGCGAGGAAAAGGAGGTAGGCCGCGCCGGCCAGTCTCAGCGCATCGTAGGCGAGCGGCACAGCGAACAGCAGCGCGGTAATGCCCAAAGCGGCGGCAACCATGTAAACCAGGAAACCCAGACCGACGCCAGTCAGCGAAATCATGCCCGCCCGGCGCCCCTGGCAGATGGAGCGCGACACGAGATACATCATGTTAGGACCCGGCGTGAGCACCAGGCCGAGGCAAAGCAACGCGAAAGCCAACAATGAGGACGCTGCAGGCACAACTTGCTCCCTGATGTTTGAAACCCGATCCCCACCCTACCCAACACGCGCCTGGTGACGCAGATACACACACCACCGCTACGCCGGGACTGTCCCGGCACGC
>Ga0134126_10007211_pt1 | contig 13945 bp, 4 predicted proteins | sample KB31752_FD_96881 | JGI IMG/M metagenome (GOLD analysis project Ga0134126, IMG submission 96881) | Terrestrial soil microbial communities with excess Nitrogen fertilizer from Kellogg Biological Station, Michigan, USA - KB3-175-2 | ecosystem: Environmental > Terrestrial > Soil > Unclassified ... | reverse complement strand
TAATTCCACTCGCGCACGCCCGCGAAACCTTCATTGAAGTGCGGCGGACCGATCAGCGCGATGATCTGGTCCTTGTCCAGGCCGGCCTGCACCTGGCGCAGGTTGTCGAGGTTGGGGAAGGTGCCGCTCCTGTGCAGCGCGATGGTGTCGGACGGTTTCGGCCATACCAGTTGCTGCGCGTGCGTGCCGTCCTTCGTGATGCCGTGGCTCAAGTTTCCGCAGCCCGCGAGCGTGCCCGCGGCAAGCAGTGCAGCAGTGAGCACGGCACATTTGCGTGTTGAATTTCCCACGATGATTTCTCCCATGATTTTTTGAGGACGCCGGGGCACCCGCGCGTGGCGGGTGCCCGGTGCTGCCGCGATTACCACACGATGCCGGCGCCGACGCCCGCGCCCACGTCGCCGCGCGTGTCGGAACTGACGTTGGCCTTGAGGATGAAGCGGCCGCTTTCGGAGATCTTCGACATCCCGACCGCGATGCCGGCTTCGCCGCGGAACGAACCCAGGCCCACGCCCAGCGAACTCTGGTTCGGCGCGTAGGGTTGCGGCAGGCTCGCCGCCGCGATCGCCGAAGCGATGCCCGCGTTGGCGCGGTTGCCGATCTGGGTCATGCTGCCCTTCAACTCGTTGTAGCGCTGGTCGGTGTAGTTGTTGGCCGTGGTGACGGCGCCCGCGATGGCGGTGTTCATCTGTCCGACGTTCACCGCATCGCCGTTGGCGGTGCCGTTCGCGACGTTGTGGATCACGGTCGGGCCATCGCCGCCCGGGTTCAGCGTGATGCTGTTGTAGTCGGTGCTGCCATCGTTGTTGGTGTCGTATTGCACGCCGCCCGCCTGCGACTGCTTCAACTGGCTCACGTTGACCGCATCGGTCGGCGCGGTGCCCGCGGCGACGTTGGTGATCTTGCGCTCGTTGCCCGCGGAGCCCACCGACACCGTGTTGTCGCCCGTGGCCACCGAACCCGCACCCAGCGCCACGCTGTTGTCGCCGGTCGCCTGCGCGCCATCGCCGACGGCGGTGCTGCCGGTGCCGCTGGCCGTGGAGGACGTGCCCAGTGCGGTGCTCTGGTTGCCGCTGGCCGTGCTGCTGTTGCCGACCGCGAGGCTGTCGTTGCCGGACGCGGTTGCGTTCGCGCCACCCGCGGCCGAGTTGGTGCCGGTCGGCGACGGCGAACCGGTGCTGTCGGAACTGGTCTGGAACTCGCCACTGCCACCCTGGTTGATGTTGTTGATCTGCTGCTGGATGCCGCCGACTGCCTGGTTGGTCGCGTACAACTGCGAGCCGTTCACCGCATCGGTGCTGGTCGCGCTGACGCGACCGGCCGCCACGTTGGTGATCTGGCGCTCGTTGCCGACGCTGCCGACGCTCACGACGCTGGTGGGACTGCCGCCCGCGTAGGTATAGGTTGCGCCGTTGATCACGCCACTCGCGGTCGGGTTCGCCGCCGCCGTCACCGAGCCGTCGCCCAATGCCACGTCATCGGCATTGTTCGCAACGGCGTCGGCGCCCAGCGCGAGGCTGCGGTCACCCAGCGCATTCGCACTGTCGCCCAACGCGGCGGACGAATAGCCCTGCGCGACCGCGAACGGGCCGACCGCTGTCGCGTAGCTTCCACCGGCGATCGCCGTGGTGCCGAGTGCGACGGAACCGTCGCCCGACGCCGCGGCGCTGTTGCCAAGTGCGGTCGCCGCGTAACCCGAAGCGCTGGCGTTCTGGCCGCCGGCAAAGCTGGCGTAGCCCGACGCGTTGGCACCGGAACCGATGGCCGTCGCGCCCACGTAGGCATTCGCATGTTGGCCGACCGCAGTGCCGTCCACGTTGGCGGCGGAGTAGTAGCCCAACGCCGTGCCGCCTGCAGCCGCGTAGGCCGCCAGGCCCACGGCAGTCGCGTAGTTGCCGACCGCCTGCGCGGCGGTGCCCACTGCCGTTGCGCCCAATGCCGATGCCGTGGCGTGCGCGCCGACCGCGGTGCCGAGATCGCCACTGGCCGACGCGGCAACGCCCGCCGCGATCGTGTCGACACCGGTCGCGCCGTCGTCGTCGTAGTTGGCCTGCTGCGTGCCACCGTCGTTGACGCTGTAGTAATGCGTCTTCGCGCCGGCCACCGCGGTGTCGAGCTGGCTCACGTTCACCGCGTCGGTCGCGGCGGTACCGTCGGCCACGCCGTGGATCTGGTTGCCGCCGTTGTCGAGGCCGCTGCCGGTCAGGCTCACCGTGCCGTTCGGGCCGCCGGTGATCGTCAGCCCGTTGGTGTCCATCGTGGTGTTGCCGGCCGTGATGCTGGTCATGCCCGTCAGCACCGGGTTCAGGCCAATCGCCACGTCGGTACCGTTTTGCGTCGCGACGATGTTGTCGCCCGCGGTCAGCGTCATGGTCTGGCCGGGGCCGACGTTGGCGACGCTGGTGCCGTTGGCCACGCCCGTGCCGGTCGCCGCCGTCGTCACGTTCCAGCCTTCGTTGGCGACGCTGCCGACCGCGTCGATGGCCTGGTTGGTGGCGTACAACTGCGAACCGTTCACCGCGTCGGTGCTGCTCGCGTCAAGCTGGCCCGCTGCCACGCCCTGGATTTGCCTCCCGCCGACACCCAGTGCCGCGCTGGGTGTGCCGCCAGCAAAGGCGTAATACTGGCCGCCGATCGTCGCGCCAGTCACCGCAACCGTCGCCACTGTCGCGCTGCCTGCGCCCAGCGCCACGTCGCCAAGATTGGCCGCCGTGGCACCGCTGCCGAGCGCAACACTGTTGCCGCCGATCGCGCGCGCGCCGTTGCCCAGCGCCATGTCCGCGCCGGTCGTGCTGCCCGCATAGGCGCCGTTGCCGATCGCCACGCCGTTGTTGCCGAAAGCCGGATTGGCATTGCTGCCGGTGGCCGCGCCGTTGCCGATCGCGACCGCGCCGGTGCCGCCGCCATAGGCCCCATTGCCCACGCCCACGCTGTAGTTGCCGCGCACCAGCGCACCGCTGCCGATCGCGCTGCTGTTGGTGCCCAGGGCATACGCGCCGTAGCCGAACGCGACACTGTCACCGCCGCGCGCCTGCGCCGCGTCGCCGACTGCGGTGCTGTTGGTTCCGATCGCGAACGAGCCGGTGCCGATCGCGGTAGCGTTGGTGGCATAAGCCATGGCGCCTTGACCCACCGCGGTCGCGTTGCCGGCCGTGGCGCTCGCGCCCACGCCTGCCGCAAGCGCACCCACGGCTGTCGCACCGTCGTTGGCATAATTGCCGCCCTGCGTGCCGCCGTCATTGACGCTGTAGTAATGCGTCGTCGCACCGGCTACCGCAGTGTCGAGCTGGCTGAGGTTCACCGCATCGGCCGGATCGGTGCCCGGCGCGAGATTGGTGATCTTGGTGTTGCCCATGTCGATGCCGGTGGTGCTGATCGCGATCGGACCAACCGCCACGCTGTTGAACGACACGTCGTCCGCGGTCGCCACGGTGATGCCGGTGGCGTCACCCGTCACCTTGATGTTCTGGCCCGACTTGAAGTTGGCCTGCGGATTGGCCTGGTCGACCGTCTGCGCAGCCGTGCCATCCGCCTGCGTCACGAAACCTTGCAGCGCCGTGTCGGCCTTGGCCAGGCTGTCCTTGCTCGCCGCCGACAGGTCCACCGCATAGTCGGTGACGTTGTTGGCATCGGGACCGGCCGGAGTGACCGTCACCGCCGCCGAACCCGCCGAAGCCGTGGTGCCGTTCGCGTTCACCGTGTAGATGGCGTGTCCGTCCGGCGCCGTGGTCTTGGCGACGCTCGCCACGTTCGTGCCCGCCGCCACTTCGGTCGTCGCACCCGCCACCGCGCCCGTCAACTGGCTCACGTTCACCGCGTCCGTCGGATCGGTGCCATCCGCGACATTGATGATCTTGTTGCCGCCGTTGTCGAGACCGGTGTTGGTCAAGCTTACGGTGCCATTCGCCCCGCCGGTGATCGTCACCCCGGTGCCGTCCATCACCGTGTTGCCGGTGGTCACGCTGGTGAACACCGGCGTGTCGGAAGTCGCGATGGTGAGATTGCCCGTGGTCGCGTCCTGCGTCACCACGATGTTGGTGCCTTGCGCCACATCCACCGTGGCGCCCGGTGCGATGTTCACGCCAGTGCCACCGTTCGCCGACAGGTTCCAGCCTTCGTTGGCAACCGCGCCGACTGCTTCGATGGCCTGATTGGTGGCGTACAACTCGGAGCCGTTGATCGCATCCGTGCTGGTCGCGTCGATGCGACCCGCCCCCACGTTGGTGATGGTACGGGTGGGGACACCCAGAATCCCGCCCGTGCCACCCAAGCTCACGGTTCCGCGGGGCGTGGTGCCGGCGAAGGCATAGGTCACGCCGTTGATCGTGGTGCCGCTCGTGGCCACCACCGGGGCGGTCACGCTTTGGCTGCCCAGCGCAACACTGTTCAAGTCATTGGCGTGGCTGCCTTGTCCGATCGCGACAGCAGCCCTCGCCGAGGTCGATGCGCCCGCGCCGAGCGCGACCGAAAAGGAGCCCGCCGCGTTCGCGCCGTCACCCAAAGCGGTGTCCAGAGTGCCGCTCGCGATCGTGCCAATGCCCACCGCTGTCGCGTCGGATCCGGTTGCTTGTGCGAAACTGCCGATCGCCACGCCCACCGATAGCGCTGATTCGCCAATCGCGATGCCGCCGTTGCCGATCACGTCCACACCGGCCGTCGCGTTCACGCCGATGGCGATGGTGCTCTTGCACAAACCGCAACCATCATTGTCGGCCGACGCGCCGTTGCCGATGGCAATGTCGCCGACGTTGCCGGCATGGGCCGCCGATCCAACCGCCACACTGTTGTTGCCAGTGGCCGAAGCGGACACGCCCGCAGCCAGCGCGTCTGCGCCGGTCGCGCCGCCATTGGCGTAATTGGTATCCGTGCCAGTTGAAACACTGTTGACGCTGTAGTCGTGCGTCTCGCCGGCGACCATTGCGTCCTGCAGAGACTGCAACTGGCTGACGTTCACCGCGTCGGTCGGTGCGCCGCCCGCAGCGACGTTGGTGAGGCGTCGCTCCGTGCCCGGCGCGCCCACGCTGACCACATTGCTGCCAATCGCGGTGCCGAAGATCGCGTCCGTGCCGGGGTTGTACGAAGCAATCGTGGAGGCCGTCACCACGCTGTCGTTGCCGAGCGCCACCGCGCCATCGAGGCCCGCGGCGATGGTCACATTGTTGCCGAGCACGAACGCATTGTTGGCGTTGATCGTGTTGTCGTTGCCGAACGCGTAGCTGGCGTTGCCCGTGACGGTGTTCGGATCCCCGAACGCGCCCGAATTGGCGCCGCCGACGGTATTGCCGGTACCCACGGCGGTGCTGGAGTTGCCGGTGACCACATTGCCATTGCCGACCGCCGTACCGTTGCTGGTGGCCGCGGAGGCGATCACGTAGCCTTCCGCATCGGTCGCCGTGCCAAATGTACCGACGCGATTGCCGGTACCGAAGGCGACGCTGTTCGAACCGCTCACCGAATTGTGCGAACCAAACGAACTGGCGTTGGCGCCGAGGGCATCATTCCATACGCCGACTGCGGATTCCGCATGATTGCCTGAGCTGCCGCCGCTTACCGCACGGCTGTAGGCACCCATCGCCACGTTGGGTTCGCCGACGGAATTGCGCGTATCGGCGATGTTGAAGTAGCCCATGGCGGTGGTGCCCGCGCTCATGTAACCGCCCGCCCCGTCATTGTTGGTGATGTTGCCGATGCCGAAGACCACATCCGCCGAGACCGGATTGAGCGCAGTGCCACCACCCCCACCGATGTTGTCGCGGCCGACCACCACGCTGCCATACGTGTCGACGACGGCGGGCGTACCGGCATTCGCACCGAAACCGCCGACATTGACTGTCGATGTGGTGGTGTCGTCCGAATTCGCGGAAGCGATGTTGCGCGCGCCCAGATTGACATTGTTGTACCCGGCCTTGTCATTCGCGGAACTGCCGGTCGCAGTGCGGTTGCCGATGCCCACGTAGACACTGTTGCTTCCGTTGACGATATCGTTTCCGCTGCCGATCGCGACGCTGTTGACGCCGGTCGCAGTGTTGTCGGCGCCTACCGCGAGGCTGCTGTCGCCGGTTGCCGCAACGTTCACGCCTGCCGCCAGCGCGTTGGTTCCGGTCGCGCCGTCGTTGTTGAAGTTGCCCCCTGCCGTGCCGCCGTCGTTGACGTCGTAATAATGAATTTGATCCGCCTGCAACGTGGCGATGTTGGTCGTGTTGGTATTGACCTGCGTGCCGACCGCGTAAAGCTGCGAGCCATTCACCGCGTCGGTGCTGGTCTGCGAAACCGTGCCGGCGGCGACGTTCTGGATCTGGCGCTCCTTGCCCGCGGCGCCCACGCTCACCACGCCATTCGTATCCGTGGTCGCGGCGACGGTGCCCCCATTGATCGTGTACGGTCCCGTCGAAGGTGCTGCCGTGCTGCTGCCCGCGCCCAGCGCGACGTCGTTGTCGTTGTTGGCGACGGCGCTGTTGCCCAGCGCGACACCCGTGTTCACGCTGGCCGCGGCGTTGTAACCCATCGCCACCGACTTGTAGCCCCCACTGCTGTTGCGACCGACCGCGACCGAGAAGCCGCCGTTCGCATGCGCCTCGTCACCGAGCCCCACACCCGAATCCGCAGCGTACGCGCCATAACCGATCGCCGCGGAATAAGCGCCTCGCGCATAGGCGCCATGGCCCATGCCAATCGAATTGTTCCCCAGGCCGATCGCACCGGATCCCAACGCAACCGCATTCGATCCGGTGGCGTTGGCCGTATCGCCGATGGCAATGCCGCCCGCCGCTGCCACGCTGCTGGCGTTGCCAAGCGCCACGCTGCCCTGACCTGTCGCGCTGTTGCCGTTGCCTTGCGCAACGGCGCCCTGGCCATTGGCCGTGTTGTCGGCACCCACGGCCACGGCGCCGTTGCCGATGGCCGAATTGGGATCGCCGATCGCGACCGCACCGTTGCCATTCGCGATTTGGCCTTCGCCCAGCGCCACTGCACCCGTGCCGCCGGTCACTTGCGAATTGTGCCCCCCCGCGATGGAACCCGTGCCCGCCGTGGCGACGACGATGTTGCTGTCGCCCAACGCGAGCGTCGAGGCCGCGAGCGCCTGCGAGGCATTGCCGATCGCAACGGCGTCATCCGCCGAGGCATTTGCATGCAGGCCCAACGCCACGGACGCCACGCCTGCAGCGGTGGACTGGAAACCTGCCGCGAAGGCGAAGTCGTTGCTGGCTTTCGTGCCTCCGCCTATGGCGGTGCCCGCCGTGTTGGCCAGGGCGTTGTCGCCGAGTGCCGTGGCGAAATCGCCAAGCGCCTGCGCATTGCTGCCGATTGCAGCCGCACGGCCACCCGTCGCGCTCGCCCCGACCCCGGCCGCCAGGGACACGCCACCCGTGGCGCCGTCGTTGTTGAAATTGCCGCCTGCCGTGCCGCCGTCGTTGACACTGAAATAATGCACCGTCGTGGCCGTGACGCTGCCGGCAAGACTGGTCAGCGCCTGGTTGGTGGCGTAAAGCTGCGAACCGTTGACGGCGTCCGTGCTGGTCCCGCTGAGCTGGCCCGCCGCGACGTTCTGGATCTGGCGCGGTTCGGTGCCCGAACCCACACTCACGACATCGCCCGCGGCCGGCGCGCCGCCCGCGAAGTTGTAGACGGTCCCCAGAATGGTCGCGCTGGGCGTGGGCACTGCCGCTGCAACGGTGGAGGTGTTGCCGAGCGCCACCGCACCGTCCATGCCGGTCGGGATCGTCACGCCGTTGCCGACCACGAAGGCGCCGTTGGCGTCGATGGTGTTGTTGTTGCCGAGCGCGTAGGACTCCGAACCCGTGACGGTGTTGGGATCGCCGATGGCGCCGGAACTGGCGCCGGTCACGACATTGCCGGTGCCGATGCTGAGGCTGTCCGCGCCCATCGCCTGCGCGCCGTTGCCAAGCGCGATGGCGTTGATGGCGCTGGCAGTCGCCTGCACACCGAGCGCCGTGGCATTTTGGCCGTCCGCTGTCGCGCCGAGACCCAGCGCGGTCGCCTGTGCGGCGGTCGCCTTGGCGTTGTTGCCGACCGCTACCGCCGAAACGTTCGTAGCCTGGGCGCCCGAGCCTGCCGCGAGCGAGCCGACGCCACTGGATATGGCCGAATTGCCCAGCGCCACCGCGAAGTCGCCCGAAGCGTTGGCCACGTTGCCGATGGCGGCCGAATCCGTTCCCGTCGCATTGGCCTGGGGACCGATGGCAACGGTGTTGTCGGCGGTCGCCATCGCGTCGAGGCCGATCGACGTCGTCGCGTTGGCGGCGACGCCGACGCCCGCATTGGTGCCGATCGCGACGTTGTCGTTGCCAGTGACCAGATTGCCCGCGGAAGCAGCGAGCGTGCCGTCGTAGGTGACGGAACCGTCGCCCGTGCCCATCGCGACGTTGCGCGCGCCCGTGACGCCGGAACCGGCGCCGCGCAAAACGCTTGCGATGCCGCCGCCGACAGCGGTGTTCTGCCCGCCGCTGACGAGCGTGCCAGCCGCGATGCCGACCGCAACGGAACTGGCATTGCCGGTGGTCGAACCGGCGCCGGCGCCTTGACCGACGGCAACCGTACTGCCGCCGACGGCTACCGCCTGCGTTCCGAGCGCGAGTGCGCTGTTCCCTTCCGCCTTGCTTTCGAGTCCCAGCGCAACGGCGGCGGCCCCAGACGAGATCACATCCGTACCGATGGCAATGGCGCCCTCGGCGGTGGCACCCGCTCCCGCAGCAGTGCGGCCGCCAATGTTGATGGCGTTGATCCCGGACGCGACCGATTGGAAACCGATCGCGATGGCATTCTGATTGCTTGCGCTGGCGGAGTTACCTTCCGCGAACGAATCAATTCCGGACGCGTTTGCCTGAAATCCAAGCGCGGAGGCACGCGACCCGCTGGCAACAGACCGATACCCTCCTGCAAACGACCAGTTGGCGCTGGCAGTTGCGCCCACACCAACCGCGGTGGAGTTTCCTCCCGATGCAACGGCAAAGGTACCCAAGGCGCTGGCGCCAGCCGAAGTGGCCTGAGCGTCGACGCCCAGCGCGACCGCATTGACATTGCTTGCGACAGTGCCTGTGCCCAGTGCAACGCTGCCGTCACCTGATGCATTGGCGTGATAGCCCATCGCGATCGAACCATCTATTCCCGTAGCGGTCGCTCCACAACCGATCGCCACGGCGTTGACCGCCGCACTGGGATTGGTGCAATTGGCTGTGTTGGTAACAAGCCCGTTGCCGATGGCAACCTGCGCGGATGCCGTGTTCGGGGCCATGACCCCGAACATGACAGGCAACGCGCCCACTGCGAGCGACACGGCCAGTGCCAGCGCGTGGCGGACCCGCGAGGGGGGCTTCGCACGCGCGGCGCATCCGCCGCCGCCTGATCCCCTGGCCAATTCGGAAACCGCCACGACCTGGCGAATGGAAGCGTTCCACACCAAGCTGTAAATCTTGTTCATCTCTTAGTTCCCTCGATGGTCAGGTGATCGTGCGGCGGCATCTCCGCGCGCACCGGGTGCGGCAGTTGAATGACAAAGGTGATTTCGGAAGTGCCCCCGATGAAATTTTTCATGCACGCCTTGTGCCAAGCACGACAGTTGTCGCGTCTGCGCTTTCGGTTCGCCAAGGCCTTGGCGACAGCGGGAATCGCGTGCAAAAAAAAGGCCTCGGTGCGACCGTTTGCAACGCGCATCCGCTGCGCACACTCGCCCGCGGCACGCAAAACTGCGTGTCGAAAAAAAGGTCGGGCGAAGCCCGGAGTACTCCCTGTCGCGGAACGTACTCATCGGATTTCGGTGGCGTATGTGCCATACGTCATGTGCGAGCGAGCTCGCGATCGACTCCGTGACAGCCGTCACGCTCGACACCGATCGGCGCTGCGGTGCAGACGAGGCAGCGCATCGCGACGTCGACGCGGCCACTTCTACAATCGCTGCGATGAACGCCTCGGACTTCCCGATCGCTTCCCTGCTGCCGCGCATCCGCGCGTCGTTGCGCGAACATCCGAGGCTGGTGTTGGAAGCGCCGCCCGGCGCGGGCAAGACCACGCAGGTACCGCCTGCGTTGCTCGACGAAGCGTGGCTGGCTGGCAGGAAAATCGTGATGCTGGAGCCGCGCCGGATCGCGGCGCGCGCGGCGGCCGCTTTCATGGCTGCGCAGCGCGGCGAAGACGTGGGGCAGACGATCGGCTACCGCATCCGCTTCGAATCACGCGTGTCCGGCGCAACCCGCATCGAAGTCGTCACCGAAGGCATCCTGACGCGCATGCTGCAGGACGATCCGGAACTGCCGGATGTCGGCGCGATCGTGTTCGACGAATTCCATGAGCGGCACCTGGCCGGCGATCTGGGTGCAGCGCTGGCGCTGGACGTGCAGGCATCGCTCCGCCCGGATCTTCGCATCCTGGTGATGTCGGCCACGCTGGACGGCGCGCGTGTCGCGGAGTGGCTGTCCGCGCCGGTTTTGCGCGGCGAAGGCCGCGCGTTTCCCGTCCGCATCGAGTATCCGCCCGCACGCCGCGGTGAAGGCGAGCTCCCGCATTTGCGGCGCACCGTGCAACAGGCGCTCGCGGAAACCGATGGCGATGTCCTGGTGTTCCTGCCGGGACGGCGCGAGATCGCGCAGGCGCAAAGGATGCTGGCTTTATCCCTTCCCCCGTTTACGGGGGAAGGTGCCCGCAGGGCGGATGGGGGGAATCTCGCGAATGCGGATCACGCTGAGCACTCGACGCGGAATCGCCCCCACCCCAACCCTCCCCCGCAAGCGGGGGAGGGGGTTGTCTTGTTGCCGCTGCACGGCGAACTGTCGCTGGCCGAGCAACAGGCCGCGCTGGCGCCGGCCGATGCAGGCACGCGCCGCGTGATCCTCGCCACCAACGTCGCCGAATCCTCCATCACGGTGCCGGGTGTGCGCGCCGTGATCGACACGGGACTCGCGCGCGAGCCGCGCTTCGATCCGAACTCGGGTTTCACGCGACTTGCTACCATCAACATTGCGCAGGCGTCGGCCGACCAGCGCGCCGGCCGTGCGGGGCGCGTCGCGCCGGGCGTCGCGTGGCGGCTGTGGCCGGAAAGCCAGCGCCTCGAAGCTTCGCGCGCGCCGGAAATCGCGCAAGCCGAGTTGTCCGGCTTCGCGCTCGAGCTCGCGTCATGGGGCATCGGCACCGACGCGGCGTCGGCGCTGCAGTGGCTGGATGCACCGCCCGCGGGTGCGCTGGCCGCGGCGCGTGATCTGTTGCAACGACTCGGCGCAATCGATGCCGAACTGCGCATCAGCGCCTTGGGTCGTGACATGCTGGACCTGGGCGCCAATCCGCGCATGGCCGCCGCGGCATTGCGTGCACCGGAGGCGCTGCGTCCGCTGATCGCCGATCTGCTCGCGCTGGTGGAAGCACGCTCCCCGCTGCGCGGCGGATTCAACGACGATTTGCGCGCGCGCGTCGACGCGTTGCATCGTTTCCGCGACGGGGGCGCGCGAACGGCGCGCGATGCCGACAGCGGCGCGTTGTCCGCCATCGAACAAGCTGCTCGCGGTTGGCGCAAACGATTGGGCATCCGTCACGGCGCCAGCGGCACGCCGGACGTGCTTGCCGTCGGAAACCTGTTGCTGCACGCGTTTCCCGACCGGGTGGCCCGGCAGGATGCAAGGGATCCGCACCGGTACCAACTTGCCAACGGCCGCGGAGCGCGCTTGCACGAAGCCTCGGTACTGTTCGGCGAACCCTGGCTCGTCATCACCGAAGCACGCTTCGAGAGCCGCGACAGTCTGGTTCTTGCGGCCGCGCCATTCGACCCTGCGCTGCTGCAGCTCGATTATCCGCAGTGGTTCAAACGCGAACGCGTGGTGCGGATGAATGCGAACGACGTGGTCGAAGCTTTCGAAGAATCACGTTTCGATGCGATCGTGCTGGAACGCCGTGCCGTTGCTGTCAATGCGGAAGACGCGCTGCCGGCGCTGCTGGCGACGCTCCGCGCGCGCGGCATGACCGCGTTGCCGTGGAGCGATGCGGCAACGCGCCTGCGCGCACGTGTCGGTTGGCTGCGTCGCGCCATGCCCGGGGGCGGCTTGCCGGATGTTTCCGACGCGGCGCTGCTGGATTCACTGGAAACCTGGCTCGCGCCCGTGCTGACGGGCAAGCGCAAGCTGGATGCACTGTCGCCCGAGGCGTTGTCGAACGCGTTTGCGGGTTTGCTCGACTGGCCACAACGCAAATGGCTGGACGAGACCGCGCCCGACGCGATCACCGTGCCGAGCGGCATGACGCGCAGGCTCGACTACGCGGTCGCCGCGCCAGTCGACCGAGCAATCACACCCCCGGTACTCGCGGTCAAGCTGCAGGAATTGTTCGGGCTCGCCGAAACGCCGCGCATCGCGAATGGCAGCGTGCCGGTGATGCTGCACCTGCTCTCGCCAAGCGGCCGGCCGATCCAGGTCACCCAGGATCTGCGCGGGTTCTGGGACCGCACGTATCCGGAAGTGAAAAAGGAATTGAAGGGGCGCTATCCGAAGCATCCCTGGCCCGACGATCCCTGGTCCGCGACACCGACGCATCGCGCCAAACCGCGCCACTGACCCTTGCAACGCCTGTCACGCTGCGTTGCCGGCTTCGAACGTTTGCCGTCGCGCGATCAATCCACCAGCGCGTAATCGAGTGTGGCGACCACCCGCACGGTCTTGTCGATCTGCTTGTCCTGCTGCAGCATCGGCGCCTTGTCGCGCGGCAGGATCTCGAACACGCCCTGGTTGGCGCGGACGATCCCGCCCAGCCTGCTGCCGGAATCGCGCGCGAATTGTCCGGCTGCCGTGCGCGCATTTTTGGTGGCTTCCGCGATCATCGAGGGTTTCAGGGCATTGATGCCGTCGAACAGGTAATTCGGACCTTCATTGAAGCCGCCGTCCGGATTGCCCAGCACGATGCCGTGCACGATCAGCGCGCCGGTATCCTGCGCCGCCGCCGCGACGGCATCCACGTCCTTGGTGCGCACCATGATGGTGCCGGTGACGACGAAGCGTGTCTTGTATTGATCGTTGCCGTAATTGCGCGCCGCGCGATCGGTCACCTGCACGCTGTGGAACGCGATCGCGTCCGCGCCAAGCTTGTGTTGCCGCAGGAACGCGGTGATGGCCGCATCGTCGCGCTGGATCGCGGCCTGCGCGCCGGCCAGATCGTTGCCGGTTTGGGCAAACTGGATTTGCCACAGCGCGATGTCGGCCTTGACGTTGCGTTCGGCGAGTCCCTTCACGGTCACGGATCGGTTCGGGTGCCGGTGCGCGAAGCCGTTGCCGATGGACCAGCCTCCCAGGGCCATGCCGATGGCCACGAGCACGGCGGCGATGATGCGGATCATGGCTGGCCCCCCGACTTCTTCCCGGCTCGCCAGGACGGCTGGCCGATGGCGTCACCGCCGAATCTTCCGAAGCTGGGATACAGCTCGTTGGCCGGCTTGCCATCGGGACCGAGCTTCGGCGAGCGCGCGAAGCTGCCGGCAAAGCCGGGGAATTCGACCGGGCTTTCCCAGCCGTCCTTGCTCACCGCCGATACGCCGAAGAACCAATCGTCGAGGATGATGTTCTTCAACACCACCGAATCGGCATCGCTTGCGCCTTGCACATGCTGCCACTGCGGCGCGGTGGTTTCGCGCCACCACGCGTTGTAGCTGGCCGCGCCCGCCGACGGCTTCCACGACAACGTGGTGTCGTACGCGACCGCGCCTTTCACCGTGAGATCGGACGGCGGTGGTGGTGCCATCGCCAGCGACGCCATCGTGATCGCATCGAGACGCGTGACATTGGCGAGGTAGTCGAAATCCACGCCCGAGATCACGTCCCCGTAATGCACGCCGTTCTCGACCCGCACGTTCTGGTGCTGATGGTCGTAATCCTCGTTCGATTCGGACAGCCGCACCGCCGGAAAGCCCTGTTCGAGGAACGGCACCTGGTCGCCCGAGCGGCCCCAGCGGTCGGTG
>Ga0134126_10007210_pt1 | contig 13945 bp, 10 predicted proteins | sample KB31752_FD_96881 | JGI IMG/M metagenome (GOLD analysis project Ga0134126, IMG submission 96881) | Terrestrial soil microbial communities with excess Nitrogen fertilizer from Kellogg Biological Station, Michigan, USA - KB3-175-2 | ecosystem: Environmental > Terrestrial > Soil > Unclassified ... | reverse complement strand
TCGTTGAATTCGACGTCGGCGATGAGGCGATCGCCGCCGGGGCGGAAGCGGCGCTGGGCGTTGGCGGCTTGCGCGCCGGCAGTTTGCGTGTTTGCAGCGGCGCCGGAGGCTGACGAGCTTGCGGAGGCTGGTGCTGTCGCGGGTTGCGCGGCGGCGGCTGTGGCGGGATTGCGGAAGAAGACCTGGAAGCGATAGGGGCCGTCCATCGGAAAGGCCGCGGACGAGCCTGACGCGGCGGAAGAATCGGAGGAAACGTTGGGCTGGGTTACGTGCCAGCCATTCGTGCCCGGGTCGGAGGGAGTGGACATGCCGGCGTCCTCGAGGAAGTCCGCGAGCTTTGTCTCGCCGACCTTATAGGACGTGAGATCGGCGACGATGGCGCGGGCGAGCAGGCTATCGCGCGGGGTGCGGCGCAAGCCGGCAGGGCGCTGGCGCGCTTCGACTTTGGTGATCTCGATGCGGCCGCTATAGAAATCGTCCATCAGCTTATAGGCGTCCGGATCGTATTTTTTCAGGCCCTCGGGGCCATTTTCGGGTTTGGGGCCGGTCATGGTGAGGTCGCCGTGGGTGCCGAAATACCACATGGTCAGCTCGGCGAAATATTCGGAGTGGTTGGAGCCGGCGTAGGAATTGAGCCAGAGCCCCTTGGATTTCGAGATCTCGTATTGCTTATCGAACATGGCGCGCACGCTGGGCTGCATGCCGTGGCCCTCGATATTGTGGGCGAATTCGTGCATGCAGATATCGCGGCCGCGATAGCGGTCGTTGGGGAGATTGAGGAGATTTTCCTCAGCGCAGGAAGTGGTGAGGCCGCCCATGCCGCGGGTGCGCTGGTCGCGCGTGAGGCCGTTGTACTCGTCGAGGGGAACGTGCTTATCCTGGCGCCATTCGGGGAGATCGGTGGTGACTTGATTGCGGCCGATGATGTGGATCTGCGCGCCGGAGGCGGCAAGGTTCGTGACGACCATGGGCAGATGCGCGGTCTCGCGCGCCATGCGGTCGTAGAGGACATACATGGCTTGATCGTCTACGACGGATGGGGCCTTGATGAGGACGCCGTGAAACGAAAGCTCCTTCGTGAAGAAGCCGTCCTCGGGCGGATCAATGGGCTGGATCTTGGGGCGGTCCTGATCTTGCGCCTGGGCGTTTGCGCGCGGGGCGAGCGCGCAGGCGAAGAGAGCGATGCAAGAGATCAGGGCGGCGCGGAGAGCGATTTTGCGAATGCCCTGGAAGGATGCATTCATGGATTCACCTCGGGACCATGGGTTCACGGGGCGGGATTGTGACATGAGAATGGGAGGAGGTAAAGAAACAAGAAGGCAGGGGAGGCGTCTAAAGGCGAACTGCAGATTCCTCTCTTCGCGCCGGGCCGGTCCGGAAACCGCGGACCGGAAAGAAAAAGGCTCCCGCCGCTTCGCTCGGAATGACAGGGCTACGTCAGGTGCGATGGATCAGATGAAGAGTTCTTCGTCCTGGGTGGCGGCTTGGGAATCGTTGCGCTGCTGCTGGCCGCGAATGAAATCGAGGCTGGCCTTCAATCCGCGGAGGACGGCGGAGGCTTGCTGGACGGGCGCCCAGAGGGTTCTGCGAAATTTCGAACCGGCTTCGTCAATCACTTCGAGGGCGCCGGTGAGGATGTGATCGGCGCGCATGACCTGGAGGCGGAGCCGCTCGACGGCGTCGGTGAAGACGCGGTCAACCTTTTGCGCCTGGCTGCGGGCGACGCGAGTGACCTCGGCGGCGTCCGTCATAATGGTGGCGATGTGCTCCTCGGAAATTTCGAGGATGCGGCCGGTGCGGAAGAGGATCGGATCGAGCTTGCCCTGGTAATCCTCGGCGAGCTTCAGGACCTTAGCGATGGCAACTCGAAAGGAGGCCACGATCGCGAGCAGCACGAACAATTGAACGATGATCGCGATCGAAATGACGACGATAAATACATCGAGCCAGACTGGCATGGCGCACCTCTCGCGTTGCTTTTTGGGGGCCTAGGAGATTTTTGCTTCCCGCTTGTACGTTTCCTTGCCGACTTCCACGGCGGAGGAGATGGCGTCTTTCTGGCGCGACATGATTTCCTTACTGCGCTCGAGCAGGTCCTCGGCGCGTTCGCGGAGTTCGCGCGCTTTGCGCTGCGCGTATTCGCGGCCTTCGTCGGCTTTGCCGGTGAGGTAGTCGCGGGTTTCCTCGCCCGATTTCGGCGCGAAGAGAACACCGACCAAGGCCCCAATGCCCAATCCAACCAGGAAGAAGCTGACTTTCGAGCCCACGTTGTCGCTCATGCACCACCTCCTCATTTGACACTAACATAGCCGCCGAGTGCGGGCAATACGAGCGGGGCTCCAGGTGCGCGGGAGCGGTTACTGTACTGGGCGGCAAAGGCGCAGCGGAAAACTGTATGGACCGAGCCTGGCGGGTGTTGTATGGTTACGGAACCTGAGCGTTAGGTGCCCTCCCAGCCTTGCCGCCCGAGCTGGCCGACGCGCGGCGAAGAAATCGCGAGACGTAAGGAGCGAGCAGGCGTTCCCTGCACGATAGCGTTGCAATGGCGCATACCCCGACGAAGTACCAGAAATTCTGGGCCGGCAAGACGAGCGCCATGGGGCGCGGAACGACGATGGAGTTCTATAACCTGGTCGCGGAGGAAATCCGGCTGCTCTGCGGCGGGCAAATTCCGCGCAAAGTGCTCGAATTGGGATGCGGCACGGGGCTGCTCTATCGCGCGATCGAGGTTGCCCCGGAGGATTACCTGGGGGTGGACTTCAGCGGCTCGATGCTGGGGATTTTTCAGGGCAGGCATCCGGAGGTCCACCTGATCGAGACCGAAGCCTCCGAATACGTGGACGAACGCCGCACGTACGACCTGATTTTCTCGCATGACGTGGTGGCGCATTTCAGCCCGGCTATGCTGGATCGGCATTTCCAGAACGCACGCAAGATGATGCATCCGGGGTCGCTGCTGATCTGCGCGGCTATCCCCTGGAAAGAGCTGCGTCGCGGGTATGACCGGGGCTTCTGGTTCGCGGGCGTGAAGCCGAGCTGGGGCCGCTGGGCCAAGGACAAAGTCCGGCGGCTGATGGGGAAAGGCATAATGGGGCGGTGGTACCGGCCGGACGAAGTCCGGCGGATTGCCGCGAAGAACGGTCTTCAATCGAAATTCCACGGGTCTCTTTCGCATCCGTATCGTTTCCACGCCGTGCTGTGGAAGGGCGGCCGCGAGTCGATTTCCGAGATGCGGCCTACCGGAAAACCCTGAGGTGAAATACAGGCTTTGCCGGAGAGAATACCAGGGCGCTTCTGGCCTAACCTGCTTCCTTTGCGGCGAGTGCAGGACAAGGCGCAATGCTTTGTAAGCACAGTTGTTTCAGCTATATAGCGCAAGGCCCCCGCCCGGATGACGCGGTGCTTGACGCGGCCGCACAAGGGGTGAATCATTAAGGCCCACACCCGAGGAGCTATTGAAACTCAGCCTTCGATTGCTTCTGTCTTTGGTTATTGGCATCGGATTGGTGACGTACTTCGTCGCCCGAAGCCAGGTGCGCGCGGAAAAGCGGGAACTTCGCTCGGGCCTGGAGCGGCGCGCCGCGATCCTCGCTGAAAGCCTCCAAGAAATCATCGAGCCGGCCATGGAGCGCCATTCGCGCGAAGAGTTGCGCCGCGTGGTGGAGCGCTTCGGGAACCGGGAGCAGCTTGCCGGAATCATCGTATACGACGTGCAAAGAAACGTGGTGGCGGAAAGCCCCAGCCTGGTGCGAATGCTGGACGCGCCGCCGGTGCCGGCCGCGCAATTGGCGCAGGCGGAACAGGCGGACCGAGGATTCGGCGAGTTCGCGAATCTGCGCGGGAAGCAGATGTACGCGTACTATATTCCGCTGCACGTGAAGGGCGCGCTGGTGGGCGCGCTCGGCACGTTCCACGACGCGAGCGCAATCGAGGCGCAGGGCCAGACGATCTGGCGCGAGACGATCTGGCACGTGATCGTCGAAGTGGTACTGGTGGTCTGCATCACGCTGCTGATTATCCGCTGGACCGTGGTACTGCCGATCTCGCGCACGGCGCAATGGATGAAGGCGCTGCGCGGCGGACGCGTGACGCCGCCTCCGAAGCTGCCGGCCGAGGATTTCCTCGCGCCCTTTTCCAAGGAAGTGATCAACCTCACACGAAGCCTGGCGGAGGCTCGCGCCGCCGCGGAGGAAGAGGCACGCCTGCGCGAGACGGGCGAGTCCATGTGGACGCCGGAACGGCTGCGCGTGAGCGTGCAGAGCAAGCCGCTGGGGCCGCTTTTCGTCGTTTCCAACCGCGAGCCTTACATGCACGTGCATCGCGGGAAGGGCATCGAGGCGGTGGTTCCCGCCAGCGGCCTGGTGACGGCGCTCGAGCCGGTGCTGCGCTCGTGCAATGGGACGTGGATCGCCTCCGGATCGGGCGACGCAGACCGCGAGACAGCCGATGAGCACGGCCGCCTGCGCGTCCCGCCGGATAAACCGGAATACACGCTGCGGCGCGTCTGGCTGAGCAAAGAGGAAGAGGAAGGCTACTACTACGGATTTTCGAACGAGGGACTCTGGCCGCTCTGCCACATTGCGCACACGCGGCCGATTTTCCGCGCGGCGGACTGGCAAAGTTACCTCGACGCGAACCGCAAATTCGCGGACGCGGTGCTGTACGAACTGGCGGGCACCGAGCACGCGCTGCTGCTGATTCAGGATTATCACTTCGCGCTGCTGCCGCGGATGGTGAAGCGCGCGCGGCCAGACGTCCGCGTGGCGATTTTCTGGCACATCCCATGGCCGAATCCGGAGGCCTTCGGCATTTGCCCGTGGCAGCGAGAACTGCTCGATGGGCTGCTGGGCGCGGACCTGGTCGGATTCCACATTCAGGCGCACTGCAACAATTTCCTCGAGACGGTGGATGGGGCGCTCGAATCGCGCATCGAATGGGAACGCTTCGCGGTGAAGCGCGCGGGGCATTTGACGCTGGTGCGGCCGTTCCCGATCAGCGTGGATTTTCGCGAGTCGCAGCCGCAGCCGGGGTCCGATGGCGCGGCGGCCGAATCGCAATATGATTTGCGCGTGGGGCTGCTGAAAAATTTGGGCGTCAAGGCCAGCTTTCTGGGCGTGGGCGTGGACCGCATTGACTACACGAAAGGCATCGTCGAACGCTTCCGCGGGATCGAGCGCTTCCTCGAGAAATGGCCGGCGTACCGCGGGAAATTCACGTTCGTGCAAATCGGCGCGCCGAGCCGGACGAACATCCAGCGCTATCACGATTTCATCGCGGAGGTGGAGGCGGAGGCGCTGCGCATCAACGACCGCTTCCAGATGGGAAGCTGGAAGCCGGTCGTGCTGCTGACGCGGCATCACAGCCACACGGAAATTCTGCCGTATTACCGCGCGGCGGACCTGTGCATGGTCACCTCGCTGCACGACGGAATGAATCTGGTTGCGAAGGAATTTGTGGCGGCGCGTGCGGACGAAGAAGGCGCGCTGATCCTGAGCCAGTTCACCGGGGCGACGCGGGAATTGCGCGACGCGATCATCGTGAATCCCTACGATACCGAGCAGCTAGGAAACGCGATCTATCAGGCGCTGGAGATGGAGCCGCGCGAGCGGCGCCAGCGGATGCAGCGGATGCGGCGGATCGTGAAGGAACACAACGTCTACCGCTGGGCGGGAAACCTCATCGGCGAACTGGCGGAGATTCGCATTGAGGAAACGGAGCCGACGGCGGCACCCACGAATTTTCGCGATGTGGCCGCCTTCCGGCGCGCCACCGACTAATTAGATGCGAGCCACGCCCGATGCAAGCGGGGACGCGACAGCGTCCTGCTTGAGCGGCAGCCAGAGCAGAAATTCCGCGCCGCCCCCCGCGCAATTGCGCGCCTCGATGCTGCCGCCGTGCTGCAAGGCCACTTTCTGCACTACGGCCAGCCCCAAGCCTGTGCCTTCCGATTTCGTGGTGTAAAACGGCAGAAAAATTTTCGGCAGATCGTGTTCGGGAATGCCGGGCCCGTTGTCGGCGATGCAGACGCGCTGCCATTTGCGGCCGCCGAGTTCTTCGACGGCGCCGGTGATGGTCACTTCAGGCTCCGAGCCTGCCGCGCGCGCGGCCTCCGCGGCATTGCGCGCCAGATTGAGCAGCGCCTGGCGAAGCAGCGCCTCGTCGCCGGGAAGCTCCTCGAAAGCGCCCGCGCATTCGACCTTGCACGGGCGCACCGCTTCGCGCATTTCCTCCGCCACGCGCCCAACGAGCGCCTGCATCGGCACAAGCTCATAGCAGATTTCGAGCGGCTTCGCGAAGCGCAGAAACTCGGTGACGACGTGCGTCAGCGAGCGCGTCTGATCGAGGATGCGCTCGGAGGAATCGCGGACGTCGCCGGGCTTCGCTTCGCTGCGGATCATCTGCGCGTAGCCGGAAATCGTGGCCAGCGCATTCTTGAATTCGTGCGCGATGCCGGCGGACATTTCGCCGAGCGCCGCCAGATTTTCCTTCCAGCGAATTTGCTTTTGCAGCGCGACCAGTTCGGTCAGGTCGCTCATCAGGCAGAGCGCGCCATTGATAGGCGCCGGCTCCGGCGCGAGGTTTCCGTGGCGAGCGGCGTGACGCGCGGCGCGTCGAATGGGCGAAATCGTCACGCCCAGGTGGCGCGTCTCGCCGGAGGCGATGGTGTGGTCCACTTCTCCGCGATGAAACGTGGTTCCTTCGCGCAGGCAAGCCGTAAGCATGCGGGCCAGGTCGGAATCCGCGCCGAAAATCTCCTTGTAGGAGCGATACCGCAGCGGGCGAATGCCCAGCGCCTCTTCGGCGGCGGGATTGGTGGAGCTGATGGCGCCGGTGGCGCTGACCAGCAGCAGGCCGGTGGGCATGTTGCGGGTCACTTCGTCGGTGATGCGCTCGGATTCCTGCGCGCGTTCCTGGGCGAGCAGGTGCAGGCGCGCCAGTTCCTTTTCCTGCGCCCGCAGCCGCTCGATCACGCCTTGCATCGAGGCGGTGGCGAAGGCGGAGGCGTTGTCAGTACGCGCCTCCGGCTGCGACCAATCCTCGCGCGGCTCCGCCGGCCGCGAGCGCAGCAGCTTGCGCATCGCGATGCCGACGGCCACCGCGCCGATCGCCAGCACGATCAGCAGCACCACCGCGTACTCCATCCCCTGCGGCGCGAGCGCCGGCGCGTGGAGTGGCGCCGCGTGATTCATTGCGGCCTCCGCGCGCGCCGAAATGTTTCCTTGTGGTTCATCGCGCCATCAGCAGGGATTGATACCAGTGCACCACCGGCGTGCCGAAGAAGACCACCAGCAGCGCCGCCGCGCCCAGAAAAGTGCCGAAGGGAAGTTCGTAGTCCGATTGCTTGCGCCGCGCCAGAATGAACGCGATGCCGAGAATGCTGCCAAGCACCGAGCCGGCCAGGATCGTGAGCAGCGTGCGCTTCGCGCCAAGAAATGCGCCGGCCATCAGCATCATTTTCACGTCGCCCAGGCCCATGCCTTCGCGCCCGCGCAGCCGGAAATATCCCTCGGAGACGACCCAGAGCAATCCGCTGCCGATTGCCGCGCCCAGCACGGCGTCCGTGAAGGAAAGAACGGGCGCGGGCGGCGGATAGGCGAAAAGATGGCTTGCGATCCACAGCGAAGTGCCGTCCGAGGGCGGCGTGAAGACGCTGATCGCAAGGCCCAGCGCGAAGCCGGTGTAGTTCACCACGTCCGGCAAAATGCGCTCGCGCAAATCCGTGAAGACGAGCACGATCATGATCGCGGAGAACGCGGCCCATTTTGCGGCCTCCGGCGTGAGCCCAAAGGCGAAATAGCACGCGAAGAAGAGCAGGCCGGTGAGCAGCTCAACCAGCGGATACATCGGCGAAATCCGCGCCTTGCATTTGCGGCAGCGGCCGCCCAGCATCACCCAGCTCAGCACCGGAATATTGTCGTAGGGACGAATTGCGGCGCCGCATTTCGGGCACGCCGAGGCGGGCCTGACGATGGATTTTCCGCCCGGAATCCGCAGGATGCACACGTTCAAAAAGCTGCCGATGACGAGCCCGAAGAGAAAGACGCATGCGCCGATGAAAGTCGCGGGAAGCACCTATCGAATGTGCCACACCCGGCGCAGCCCCTCAAGGCGCGCGAGCGCGCATCGTGTCCGAAGGGTGACTTGCGGGTTGGGCGCGATGCGCCGAGGAAAGCCGCGGCTCGCAGTGCAGCGCGAGCTTTTATTCGCAGCGCATGGCGCTGACCGGATCTACCCGCATCGCCCGCCGCGCCGGAATCCAACAGGCGAGGAGCCCTGCCGCGGCGACCACCGCGGCCGCGATGGCGTAACTCGCGACGTCGGTTGGGGCGACTCCGTAAAGCAAGGATTTCATCAGCCGCGCAAGGCCGATCGCGGCGGCTGTACCGATTAAAATGCCCGTCCCGACGAGTAGCATGCCTCGCCTGACCACCATCGCGAGAATATTCCCAGGCATTGCCCCAAGCGCCAGCCGCAATCCGATTTCCGCCGTGCGGTATCGCACTAGAAAGGCGAGCAATCCATAGATTCCGATAGCGGCGAGCACCAGGGCGAGCGTCCCAAAGAGGGTGAACATACTCGCACCCATGCGCCACGGGAGCGTCTGCTCGTCTATTTTTTCCATCATCGGGTGAACCTCTACGTACCTTCCGCCCAGTGCCACACCCGCCAGGGCTTCTCCGGCGATGCGCTCAATGGTGGAAGGTTTTCCTGTGGTCCGCATCACAAGTCCGCCTGCCGCGAAACTCGATAAGTAATCGTCCGATGCGGTCTGGCCTAGGGGCCGGTACACCGTGTTGGGGGGACTTGCCCCGGGTATATCGTCGAACAGGAAATAACGTCTTTCGTCCGGAACAACGCCGACGATTTCTATGCAATCGCCGCCGCTTTTGATGGAAACGCATCGTCCGACCGGGTTGCTATTGCCCGCCGCTTCCTTCGCGAAGCTCTGGTCCACGATGGCGACCAGGGGGGCGCCCGACCGATCCGAGGGCAAGAAGTCTCGCCCCTGCAGAATCTTCATCCCTATCGCCGCGAAATAACCGGGCGAGACGCTGTTAACGGCGGCCTCAATATCGCGTGCGGGGGATGATCCGCTTGCCGCATTCCAATAGCTGCTGAGCCCGTAGCTGTAAAAAGGTGGATATGCCACGAGAGCCGCTTGCTTCACTCCGGGCACGAACCGCGCGCGCCGCAGCATTTGTTGGTAGGCGGCGCTCACGTCCGCCGGCTTATATCCCGATGTGGATGCGATCGCCACCAGCACATGATCCGCATCGAATCCAAGCTGGATGCCGTGAACACTGCGCAGGCTGCGCACGAAAAGCGCCGCGCCGATGCTGAGCAGAAGCGTGAGTGCAACTTGGCCCACCAGCAGCACGGACCGGATGGTGGAGCGCTCGTGCAGCGCGCGGCCTCCCGATTTCAATGCAAGCGCCAGCTCCGGCCGGCTCGCGCGCCACGCCGGCCAAAGCCCGCTGGCGATTCCCGCGAGCACGGCGAAACTGCCAGTGAGTAGCAGCGTTCCCGCCTTCAGAAAATCTCCCATGTAGAAGTGAGGCGGCAATAAGAATGCCTGTACGAGCGGACGCGCCCAGTATGCCAGCAGCAAAGCTGCGGCACCGCCTATCGCGCTGAGAACCAAGCTCTCAGTTAAGAACTGACGAAGCAGCCGCCAGCGTGTTGCGCCGAGTTGCAGCCGCACTGCCATCTCCTGGCGGCGCTGGATCGCCCGTACGAAGAAAAGATTCGCGACGTTCGCGCAGGCAATCAGAAACACCAGAAACGCCACTCCGGAAAGCCACAGCGCCACTTGATCCCCGGAATCTTGCTTGAGGCGTGGCCCCGCCTCCGTCGCGGAGTATGGCGTCGCATGGATCGTCTCCTTCGAATCGCCGCCGCCGTGGAGAAATACGCTCGTGGCTTCGGACGCAGCTTGCTGCCGAGTCGCATTGTGAACAGGTCGGCCGATAACCTGCAGCCACCACGAGCCGGTCGAATTGAACGCGCCGGAATCGCCAAGCGGCAGCCACACATCAATTCTGTCCGGGTCCATGCCGTTGAATCCGCGCGGCGCGATTCCGATGATCGTGTGCGGCCTGCCGCCAATCTCCACTTCGCGCCCCAGAATCTTCCGGTCTCCCGCGAGCTGCTGCTGCCAAAAATCGTAGCCAAGAATGGCAACCGAATCGCCGTGGGTGCGGGTTTCTTCCTCGGCTGAAAAGGATCGGCCCATCAGCAGCTTTGTGCCGAGCACATCGAAATAATTCCGCGAAACGTAGTTCCGCTCCACTTCGCGCGCGCCGGCGCCGCGTCCAAAATCCGTCGCAAAGGGATACCCTTGCGCTGCAATATTTAGAAGTTGCATATGCTCAGCCAGCCGGAGGTATCCCTGATAATTAGCCGTATCGGGGCCAGATTGCCCCGAGCGATCCATAGCCTCTAGGCGAACGATTTCTTGCGGCTGGCTTACCCGCGGAGGTGTGCGGAAGAGCAGCATGCGAACTACGTTCAACATGGATACGTTTGCACCGATGCCCAGCGCCAACGTCGCCACAATCGCCAGCGCAAATCCTGGTGACTTGCGCAGTGCGCGCGCGGAAAAGCGCAGGTCCCGCGCAAAATCCTCGAGCCAGCGCCAGCCCCACTGATCGCGCGCGGCTTCGCGGACGAGAGTTGCGTTGCCGAGTTCGCGGCGCGCAGCCGCGGCGGCTTCATCGGGCGATGCGCCGCGCTCGGCGCGTTCTTGCTCCGCCATGCGCAAATGGCTCGCGAGTTCCTCGTCGAGTTCCGCGCCGCGGCGGTTCCATCCCCATCCTCGCCAGAATCGCAGCCGCATATTCAATTCCTCCAGCGCAGCGGAATCACATGTGCTCGCCTTCTAATTCGTTGCTACCCGCGGGCCGCTGCTTTGCCGCCGGGCTCCAGAATCCCGGCGATGGCTTCCGAAATTTGCGTCCAGCGGGATCGTTCCGCGTTCAAGTGCTTCTTGCCCGTCTTCGTCAGCCGATAGACGCGCACGCGCTGATTGTTCTCCGAGGTCTTCCATTCGGCGGCGATGCGGCCCTGGCGTTCGAGGCGATGCAGCGCCGGATAGAGCGAGCCTGTATCCACCTGCAGCACGTCGCGGGAATCGGCACGAATGGCCTGGCTGATGCCATAGCCATGGCGCGCGCCCCAGCGAAGCGTTTGCAAAATCAGCAGGTCGAGAGTTCCTTGCAGCAGTTCGATTCGATTTTTGTAGCGTTCCTTCATGCGTGGCGCCTCGGACCCCGGGCCGCGGCTCGCTTGCCGCTCGCGGATGTAGATGTTCTACATCCATGGGATGTAGCGTGTCTACTTCTTTTGTGCGAGTGACTCGCCCACCGGCGCGGTGCCGCGCCGCGGCTTGCAAGCGGGAAGTGCTTCGGCCGCGCGCGCAGGGCGAGCGGCGATACGTGCTCAGATCGGCGTATACTGTGCGCGCGAGGGAATATTCGCAAGCGCGGGCGATTCGCGCCGGGAGGAATGATGCGGCTGAGATTGGCGTTTGTGGAGGCGGTGCTGATGGCTGCTGCGATGGCGATGGTGGCGGCCGCGCCTGGCGCGTTGGCGCAGGGCGCCCCACAGCCGACGCCGCAGACCGCTCCTCAGGCGACTCAGCAGGCAATTCCACAGGCCGCCCCCGCCGCAAGCGCCAGCGCCGCGCAGACGACGCAGGCCGCGCCGCCGGAAGAGCAGGTGCTCTACGAAAATCCCTACGTGCGCGTGCGCCGCACCATCTACCCCGCGGGCAAGCATCTGCCGATGCATTCGCACAAGGCGCGCGTGGTCGTCTTCCTTGGCAACGGCGTGGTGCGCACCACCACTCCCGACGGCAGGGCCCACAACATGACCTTCCATCGCGGAATGGTCTATTGGAGCGATCCCGTCACGCACACACTCGATAACGTGGGCGGCACGCCGCTGGACGCCGTCGAAGTCGAGTTGCTCAGGCCATATCCGGCCGCGCCGCAAGCCTTCGCCGGCGACGCGCTGCGGCAGGCGCCCGGGCAATTCAAGATGGTATTTGCGAACGATCAGGTGCGCGTGCTGCAATTTACGCTTGAGCCGCACGCGTCCTCGCCGATGCACGATCATCTGGACCGCATCGTGGTGCAGCTTCTGCCGATCCACGCGCGTGTGACGCTGCCGAACGGCTCGCAATCCGAGCTGAACGCCCCGCAGGACGACGTGCGCTTTGAATCCTCCGTGCGCCACTCGGTGGAAAATCTGAGCGACGCGCGCACCGCGGCGATCTCCATCGAGCTCGAGCCGCCGCAGCCTAAGCCGGCCAACGCGCCCAAGCAGCCCGGCCGGACGCAGCGCTGAAGCCCGCCGTTGGCCGCCCCCGCGAAACAGGAATGACGTGCGCTGGTATGAGCTGAAAATCCGCCGTTACGAGCACGGGCGCTGGGCGCAGGAGCCCGACCGCCGCGTTCTGCCGTTCGCATGGGGCCTCGATCATATTGGCGGCAGCGCGGGCGATCCCGAGCCGCGCGCGTTTCTCGATCGCTTCGCGGAGCAAACCATCGCGGCGAGCGACGCATGGTACGCCGCAACGCCTGCGGCTGACTACGCCCTGGACGATTCCGAAAACGTGCTCACGTTTACCAGCCAGGTGGCTTCGCCATGGCCGGAAAACAATCGCGTCTATGGACAATTTTTTCGCGCGAGCTCGGGCGGACCAGCGGCGATCGTGCTGGCGCAGTGGAACGCGCGATGGGAAGAGCAGCAGGGCTTGTGTCGCTGGCTGAATCGGCTGGGGATCACGGCGCTCAAGCTTAGCCTTCCGTATCACGATCGCCGCGCGGTTCCCGGCCATCCGCGTGCCGACCATCTGATCGGGCCGAATATCGGGCTCACGCTGCAGGCGAATCATCAGGCGGTGCTCGACGTGCGCCGCGCGATCCTATGGCTTGATCAACAGGGATACGACCGCCTCGGCATCGTCGGGACCAGCGTCGGCTCAGCCATCGCGTTTGTCACCCTGTGCCATGAGCCGCGGCTGCGCGCGGGCGCGTTCCTGCACGTCTCGACGCACTACGGCGACGTGGTCCCCAACGGCCTGACCACGATGAACGTGTGGGAATCGCTGCGCGCGAAGGTGTCGCCCGCGGAACTGCAGCGCTATTGGTCGCCGATCAGCCCGTTTCCGTATATTGCGAAGCTGCGCGGCGCGCGAAAAAAAATCCTGGCGATCCATGCGCGCTACGATCCGACGTTCTGGCCCGAGCTGACGCGGGAACTGTTGCAGAAAATGCGCGCCGAGGAAGTCACGTTCGACGAATGCGCCTTGCCCTGCGGCCATTATTCGCTCGGCGTCGCGCCATTCTCGTATATCGCCGGCTATCGCGTTGGCGCATCGCTCTTCCGCGCGCTCGCGTGATCGCGGCGAAACACCACCTCTTCCGAGTCCCCACACGTAAGCGGGACTCAAGTGCTCCGTTGCGAAACGCCGCTGCGGGAGCAAATTGCATAAAATATATTCCCGTGAACTTTAAATATTCTTCTTGACAACAGCCCCCGGGGGGGAGGATATGGCCATTAAGTCTACTTCGGAGGGTTCCATGTGTCTTCTGTAGCCCTGACGACGCGTGTTCCGATTGGGGTGACGATCCCATCGCAGTCGCCGTGCCGTGGGAGCCGGTTCAGAATTTCGTTACCACGAACTGCTAACAATCCTTTTTATTGCATTATGCCGCTAGGGATTATTGCCGCTAGGGCTAAAGGAGGAGAATGTGAGAAAGGCGATCGGCACTGCTTTAGGGTTCCTTTTGCTCGGTACACTCCTGCGAGCTGTCCCACAGGCTACTAGGGACAACAGCTTTCATAGCTCCGTCATCAAGGAATCGCTAGTTACCAATTCGCGCGGAGGCATGACCCTCAACATGAGGAATATGTCGGCGCGTGCGGTTACGGCCTATGC
>Ga0134126_10007209_pt1 | contig 13945 bp, 10 predicted proteins | sample KB31752_FD_96881 | JGI IMG/M metagenome (GOLD analysis project Ga0134126, IMG submission 96881) | Terrestrial soil microbial communities with excess Nitrogen fertilizer from Kellogg Biological Station, Michigan, USA - KB3-175-2 | ecosystem: Environmental > Terrestrial > Soil > Unclassified ... | reverse complement strand
CACGGCGGTTTTTTCCAATTGATTGAACCGAATCCGCTTGTCTTTCGTCAAGACAATCCAACCCTGCTGTCCGACGAACGGCAACCAGACTGAATCTTCCGTCCCTGGCTCAAAATGGTTCCCGTGGCGCTCGTGTTTTACGCTATGAAGCATAAGAGCTTCAAGGATCGGTTTGCAGTTGTGAAGATTCTCGTCGAGGTACAGAACGAAGTCTTCAGGCAGCGACAGCTGCCGTTCTCTGCTCCCAGCGAATTGCTTCTTCGATCTGCTTCGCCGTGACGCCATATTCAGTCGCGAGGTCGTCAATAGATTCGCGTGCGCTGAACCTCGATGCAACAACAGCCGTTGAGATTCCGGTACCTGCGATAACCGGCTTTCCGAACCCAATGGCTGGGGTAATCAGAATCATCTTGGGTTCGTCCGGCTTGGGCTTTGCGACAACAAACGGGAACAGTTTGAATAAACCCTGTGGGTCGCGTTCAATGCGCTCCAGGTACAGTTCCATTATTCCAGGAATCAATATCTGTTCATCTTTGGACAAGTTCACCTTCTTGCCCAAACGATCAATAAATAGATCCCGCCTGTCGGTTTCAAAAGCCTCCTCGATCAACGGGTGCTTATGTTCGACGTACTTGGCGAGATTTACCAGCGCTTTGCGAACTCTTGGTACACGTACTTCGTAAATCTTCCGCATGCTACTCAGCATATGTGCTTCGAGCAGATTGGCGAATGAGAACTGGGATCGTTCCGGGAGGTGAATCAGCGGAGGAATTGAGCGGGTGCCTTGGGTCCAATACCGCAGTGTGTTTTTAGGTACGCGCAGGTACTGAGACGCTTCTGTGAGACCGTATATCGGAATTTCCATGATCTCATTCGTGGCCTTCATGTGCAACTCCGTGAATTAGCATATCAGATGCTCAGAAATCCTAATCGACCACAGTTACCAAAGGCATTAATGAGAAAAGGGCGCACAGATGCGCCCCCAGAGCTCCTAGTTTGAAAGCCCTTACTGTATCAACCCGCCGTTCGGTTCCTCGTCTGCCGGAATAACCACGGCCGCCGCCACGCGATCACCTGGCTCCATATGCAGCAGCCGGACGCCTTGCGCCGAGCGGCCGGATTCGCGGATGGTGCTGGAATCCATGCGGATGATTTTGCCGTATTGGCTGATCAGCATCAGTTCGGACTTCTCCGTCACTTGGGCGATGCCTGTCACTTTGCCGTTGCGCTCGGTGGTCTTGACGTTGATTACGCCAGAGCCGCCGCGCCCTTGCAGGCGGTATTCGTCGGCGGGGGTGCGCTTGCCATAGCCGTTCTCGGTGATCGAGAGAATGAGCGAACCCTTGATCGGAATGGTCGCGTCGGTCGCAGTGGCTTCTGGCACTCCGGCGGCAGCTTTGGCTTTTTCGAGTTCAGCTTCGGCTTTCTTCGGATCTTTCGGCGTCGTCGCCATGCCGACGATGTAGTCCTTCGCGTCAAGCTTCATGCCGCGTACGCCATATGCCGGGCGCCCCATGTCGCGGACATCCGCCTCGTCGAAGCGGATCGCCTGACCATCGTGCGAGGCCAGGAAGATTATCTGGCTCCCGTCGGTAAGGGTGGTACCGACCAGCTCATCGCCCTTATCGATGCCGATGGCGATGATGCCGCGCGACATCACATTGCAGAAATCTTTGAGCGGCGTCTTCTTCACCGTTCCGTTGCGGGTGGCGAAGAAAATGTAGCGGCCTTCTTCTTCGAGATTGCGGACCGCCAGCATGGTGCGCACGGTTTCGCCGGGCTGCAGCGATACCAGATTGCCGACGTGCTTGCCCTTGCCGGCAGCGGCCACGTCAGGGATTTCATAGACCTTCAGCCAGTACACGCGGCCGGTGTTGGTGAAGATCAAAATGTAGGCGTGGGTTGACGCGATAAAGAGATGCTCAACAAAATCCTCATCTCGCGTCTTCATGCCGGTACGGCCCGAGCCTCCGCGACGCTGCTGGCGATAAGTGGAGATAGGCGTGCGCTTGAGATACCCGGTGTGACTGACCGTGACCGCAACTTGTTCATCCGCGATCAGATCTTCGAGCATGATCTCGGCGGCTTCGTCTTCGATGATGGTGCGGCGCTCATCGCCGTAGAGCTTCTTGATTTCCTCGAGCTCGGTGACGATCACTTTGCGCAGCTTCTTTTCGGAGCCGAGAATTGATTCGTACTCGGCGATGTTCTCGCGCGTGGCGCCGAGTTCCTTATTGATTTCGTCGATTGAAAGCCGGGTCAAGCGGTGCAATTGCAGCTCGAGGATTGCCTCGGCCTGAATGGCGGTGAATGGCTTTTCCGCTGGAAGCTTGGGAGCACGGCCAGTGGTGTTGATATCGATCTTCTTGCCACCGAAGTATGCGACCAAATTCTCGCGAGCTTCGCCACGGTTGGCGCTTCCGCGAATGATTGCGATCACGTTATCAAGATGATCGAGCGCGGTTAAATAGCCTTCTAAAATGTGCTCGCGATCTTTGGCTTTCTGCAGCAGGAAGGCGGTGCGGCGGCGAACTACATCGACGCGATGATCGATGAAGTGCTGAATGGCCGTGATCAGGCCCATTTCTTTGGGCTGGTTATGCACTACCGCCAGCAGGATCATCGAGAAGTTTTCCTGCATCTGCGTGTGCTTGAAAAGTTTGTTGAGCACAATCTGCGGCTCGGCGCCGCGCTTGAGCTCGATCACAATGCGCATGCCATCGCGGTCGCTCTCGTCACGAATATCGGAAATGTCTTCGATGGTCTTATTGTTGACCAGCTCAGCCATGCGCTCGATCAGATACCGTTTGTTCACCTGGTAAGGAATTTCGGTGACGATGATGGCGTCACGGTCTTTGGAAAACTTTTCGATTGCGGCGCGGGCCCGCATGGTGAAGCGGCCACGGCCGTTTTTGTAAGCATCGAGAATTCCAGATTTGCCGTGAATAATCCCGGCGGTGGGGAAGTCCGGACCTTTGACGATCTTCAAAATTTCGGGAAGCGAAGTCGCGGGATTATTCACCAGGGTAATAGCCGCATCGACGATCTCGGTCAAATTATGCGGCGGAATTTTGGTCGCCATGCCGACGGCAATTCCGTCGGAGCCATTGATCAATAAATTGGGGACGCGGGAAGGTAGAACGTCAGGCTCAACCTCGCTGCCATCGTAATTTTCACGAAAATCAACGGTGTCTTTTTCCAGATCTTCGAGAAGCGCGCTGGCAACCCGGGTAAGGCGAGCTTCGGTGTAACGGTCAGCCGCGGGCGGGTCGCCATCGACTGAACCAAAATTCCCTTGCCCATCCACCAGCGGATAGCGCATCGCAAACGGTTGCGCCATGCGAACCAACGCGTCATAAACCGCGAGATTGCCATGCGGATGATACTTACCCATGGTTTCACCGACGATGCGGGCGCATTTGCGGGTGGCGCGGTTGGGCTGCAGGCCCATCTGCTGCATGGTGTAAAGAATGCGGCGATGCACGGGCTTCAACCCGTCGCGAACGTCGGGTAGCGCGCGACCAATGATGACGGAGAGCGAATAGTCGAGGTACGACCGCTTCATCTCCTCTTCAATGTTGACCGGCTGAATGTTCGCGGCGCCAGGGCCGCCATCGCCGGGAGGAGGAGTTAAGGGGAGTTGAGGGTTCTGATCGTCTGCCATAAAGAAGCTCTAAGCTGTTAGCCTTTAGCCCTTAGCTGAAGCGGGCAATCCGCCTCTGGATCCTCCGTAAATAGCTGCAAACTAAAGGGTTATATCTCGACTGGAAGTATTTTAATTATACCATGTTTTCACGCATTGATTGGTGCCCGAACCTTGGCAGGAAACCTCTAAAGAACAAACCGGCGCGGGAGTGAAGTAGCAGGCAGTTATTGCGATGATCGAATTCTGAACTGCGCAATCCGCAAATAATCACATCAGCGGAATTGCGTAAGATTTTTAGAGACCGTTAGGATTTTGATCATCTAAAACTGATCTCTGTAACAATTTCTGAAATCAGAATGCGAAAAGAACGCGACGGCATCATTTCAGCTTCACTCCTTGCTGTGCTTATCGCGGCCACCGGGGGCATGCTTTTCGCAGAGGGCGCGCTGCGGCTCGATACCGGCGAGCACATTTATAAGACTGCCTGCATCGCTTGCCATGGCCCCGATGGTAAGGGCATGCCGGAGTCGATTGCCGCATTTAAGCAGCCGGATTCTTTCCCTGACTTTACCCGCTGCGATCAAACTACGGCGGAACTTGACAACGATTATCGCGCGGTCATCGTCCATGGCGGCCCGTACCGCGGCTTTTCGCAGATCATGCCGTCGTTTAAGCAGGCGCTGACGCCTGAGCAAATTAACAAGGTGATCGGCTATCTGCGGCATTTTTGCGATCCGGATGGATGGCCGCGCGGCGAATTGAATTTGCCGCGAGCTATGGTTACAGAGAAAGCCTATCCGGAGGATGAAGAGGTGGTTTCCACCGCGGTGAATGCCACCGGCGCGCCTGGAACTGAGACGCACATCATTCACGAGCAGCGCTTCGGGAAAAAGAACCAGATCGAAGTAGATGTGCCGATTAATTTTCAGGATGAGAATCACACCTGGTACGGCGGAGTCGGCGATACGACTTTCGGTGTAAAGCGAGTGATGTTTTCGAGCCTGCGCTGGGGATCAATTATGGCGCTGCAGGGCAGCGTGCTGCTGCCCACCGGAAACCGGGCGCGTGGCTTTGGCAGCGGTACAACGACTTTCGAAACTTTCGCCGCCTACGATCAGCTATTCCACAATACCTCGATTCAAACTCAGTTTGGCGCCGATCTGCCGCGGCACACCGACATTGCGCGGCAATCGATCTTCTTTAATACGGCGATCGGGCAGACGATCATGGCCGATCGTGGCTTGGGACGGGCGTGGACACCGATGTTCGAATTTCTAGCGCAACGCGATTTAGTGGATGGCGCAAAAACCGATTGGGACGTGCTGCCGCAGATGCAAGTGACTATCAGCCATCGGCAGCACATTCGTGGCGATCTCGGAGTGCGCGTACCGGTTTCAAACACTACAGGCCGTGCCGTGCAGTTGCAGCTTTATCTGCTTTGGGATTGGCAGGACGGAAAGATCAACGAAGGCTGGTGATGCGGAGATCGGGGCACAATTTGATGTTGTCGCTGGCGCTGGTTTTCGTTGGCGCGGTGCCCCAGATCTCACGTGCCGCGGATAAGAAAGCACCGCAGGCCGAATTTCATACTTCCGACCGCTGCCTTGCTTGTCATAACGGCCTCACCACGCCTGACGGGAAAGATGTGTCGATCGGATTCGACTGGCGTTCGAGCATCATGGGAAATTCGGCGCGCGATCCATATTGGCAAGCCAGTGTGCGGCGCGAAGACATGGAGCATCCTGAGTCGAAGGCGGAAATCGAAGATGGGTGCGCCGACTGCCACATGCCCATGGCGCGCTATGAAGCTAAAGAGAAAGGCAAACTGGGCGAAGTCTTTGCGCATCTTCCGTTTGATAGCGACGAGAAGAAAAACGCCAGCGCCAAGGACGGAGTCACGTGCTCGATCTGCCATCAAATCACGAAACAAAATTTTGGCAGCAAAGAAAGTTTCAATGGTGGTTTTCAGATTGAAACTCCGCAGTCGAAGGCGAACCATCCGGAATTCGGACCGTTCGCAATTCAGAATGCGCAGGCCAGCATCATGCAGGCCTCGACCGGCGGATTCCGTCCGACTGCTGCGGAGCACATACTCGATTCAGCGATGTGCGCAACCTGCCACACGCTGTACACGAAATCGCTGGCACCGGGTGGAAAGGTACTGGGAACTTTCCCAGAGCAGGTGCCCTACCAGGAGTGGTTGCACAGTGATTATCCCAACCGGAACACCTGCCAATCCTGCCACATGCCCGAGGTCCAAGGCCCGGCGCCAATCTCCGCCGTGATGGGTGAATTGCGGCCCGGCGTTCGGCAGCACACCTTTCTGGGCGGAAACTTTTTTGTGTTGCGATTGCTGAATGAATATCGCAATGACCTGAGCGTCTCGGCTATGCCGACGGAATTAACTGCCGAAGCGAAACGCACGGCAGATTTTTTGCAAACTCGCGCCGCGCGAGTGACCATTCGCAAAGTCGACCTCACTTCAGGAAAGCTTGAGGCAGACGTTTTGGTAGAAAACCTGACCGGGCACAAGCTGCCAACTGCATTTCCATCGCGGCGCGCATGGCTTCATGTCGTAGTGCGTGATCATAACGGCCAGACGGTATTCGAATCGGGCGCGCTGAATCCCGACGGATCAATCAAAGGCAACGTGAACGACGTTGATGCTTCGCGCTTCGAACCGCACTTCCGCGAAATCAGCAATACCGACCAAGTCGAGATCTATGAGCCGATTTTGAAAGACAACGACGGACACGTAACTACGGGGCTGGCGGCGGCGGTCGGATATTTGAAAGACAATCGGTTGCTACCCATCGGATTTAACAAGCAAAATGCAGAAAAAGACATCGCGGTCGTCGGCGATGCGGCTGACGATCCCAACTTTACGGACGCTGGAGATTTAATTCACTATTCGGTCGCTCTGCCGAGCGCTCAGGGACCATTCATAATCGAAGCTGAGCTATGGTACCAGCCCATCGGCTTTCGCTGGGCGCACAACCTGGCTGCATACGACGCCCCAGAAACCAAGCGCATGGTCAGATATTACGATTCCATGCCGTCGGCGACCGCAGTTGTTTTGGCGCACGCGCAGATAAGCTTTTGAAGAAACGAGTCACGGTCGCAACATGACTTCGTCAGGCCCGGAAGGCAATTCGAAATTAACTCCGCGCTTTTGGTTCTGCTGAAGCGTGGCCGGAATATCGAGATCGGCAACCGGAATGGTGCGCATCCATGCGCCCGTCGTCCAATAATTCGATTTGGTCTGGATTAATCCGCCGATGATCGAATAGCTGCTTAATTCCTCGGTGTGACCGTCGCGATAAACCAGCACTGCAGGTGGGAGTGGTTTGGATTGGGGCGTGTCGGAAGACGTTTCTAAAGCTAAATCGCGATCGGGTGGCTCGCCGAAATTGGTGACTTTGATCCATCGGCCGCCGTGCAGTTCTAGCAGCATGGGATCCGGCAATGGCTCGTTGTTGACTTGTACCGGAACTGGCTGAGGAGGTGGTTCGGGTGCCTGGTATTCGAAGTCGGATGGCTCGTAGTAATCGGAATAAATATACGGCGCGCCATAGTAGCCGTATGCAGGATTAAAAGGGTGATGCGGACGCGCCATGCGATTTCGTGAAACCGCTCCGAATCGCGGCTGGGGCGCGAAACCACGGGTTTGTGCCATGGCGCTCGAAGCGACGAGCGCAACTGCCAGCGTAAGGCGAGAAAAACTAATCACAGCGGCTGAAGCCCTCGACGACTCTGCTTCTGACGCGGCGCTGAAGCGCCGCTCTTCCACGGCTACGCGATTCAACTTGACGGCAATACTAATTCAACTTCACCCAATCCTAATTCAGCTGCGCCCGCGCGGGAAGTTGAAACTCTACGCCGCGCTCGTCATTTTCCTTTGCCGTTGCAGAAAGATCAAGATCCGCAAGCTGCACTTTCTTCGACCGCCCGTTGGTCAAATCGTACAAGGTCGATCCGACGATGGCGTAGTTCGAAATCTCCTGCTGGTGGCCATCTTTGAAGATCAGCAGGGTGCTGGGTTGCGCGGCGACTGGCTCGGAACCTTTGTCAGCACTCTGTCTCGGCCGATCCAATCGGGCGCGGTAATCCTGTTCCAAAACCTGCCGATCATCATCGCGGTAGTCGTTGTCGCGATAGTCACTCGCAGGCTCCCGATAATCAGCTGAGTCGCTGTAATCGTCATCGTTCAAATAATAGGGATAAGCGTACGGACCGTAAGCGTACCCGCCATAGTAAGGGCTGTAGAGCGCAAAAGGCCGATGGATGTGGCGACCATGCGCGAACGGTCGTTCATGAAATCCATTGCGCGCGCCGACGCCGAATGAACTAATGTGACCGGGAACTCCTCTGAAGTTGCTGCGGGCGCCAAATCCCTGTGCGGTCACGCTCGCTGGAACGCCGTGAAAGCCGGGATGGCCACCGAATCCAAATGAGGTCACGCTTGCGGGAACACCGCGGGAAGAGATTCCGTTGCCGTGCATTCCAGCGGTCTGCGCCGAAGCTAAACAAGCCAGGAACATGCCGACCGTCACCGAGAAAATAGAAGCGGAAAGTCGATTGCCGAGTGCGTCACGCATACCCACCTCTACTATTAGAACGTTCAACTTGGACGAAGGTTGCGAAAACTTCGGTCAAATTTAGCATGATTTATATGGCTCAGTGGCCGATCCGGGCCAATCCAACCAGGTCCCAGAGCGCATTGGCCGCGACCAGCCCCACCAGAACGGCGCTCACCGATTCCAGGGACTTGGTCCCAAGCAGGTCGGCAACAATGCCAGAGATGAATACGAAAATAAAGACTACGGCGGTAAGGCTGAAGACCGACCCCGCTGCATGGGGCGAAAGAACTCGCTGCACAAGAAACAGCACCGCCATCATGAGCGGCGCAGCATTCCCGAAATAACGGGCCCGCGGCCATGCCAAAAAGATGATCAGCGCTGCCGGAAACAACAGTAGCAATACCGGCCCGCTGCCAGCCACTTCTTTCACCACTTGCTTGTACGCGCCCAACATGCCCGCGGAGTGAAGGTTGATGTCGAGGAAACGAGCGTGTTTAAGGCCTTGCAGAAAAAGCGTGGGATGAAAAACATAAGAAGCAAATAGCAACAACATGGCAATCAAACAGGCCGACACAAGAATTACCATGCCGGCACGGTTCCGGTCGGGCGCAAGATACAGCATAGAGGCCAGCAACACCGGAATGACAACTGCCAATCCGAATTGCGATCCCACAGCCAAAGTGAGCGCTACGCCCAAAAGCATTATCCGGCGCCAGTTCCACAGCACCACTTCGCGCGGAGCATAGAGTGTGTGGGAGACAGCGATAGCCGTAAACACTGCTCCGAATGTTCCCCAGGCGCCCGCCACATCGGGCTCTGCCGCCCACAATGTGCAGCTGCGGATCACTGCCGGGGAAAAGCAGTAAAGCGTGAGGGCGAGGTAGCCTCCGGCATTTCCGTATAACCGGCGAGAGACATACCACACCGATGCTCCCAGCAAACCGCCCAGCAGGATGTAGGGAAGACGGGTCAGCCAAAGCCACCGCAACGAGCTTGGCGGAATATGGAAGACTGCCAGCGGGGCCGCCGCAATCAGCGACCATAGCGGCGAATGATGGGAATCGTAAAATTCACTGGCCGCGGTTGATGTGCTGAGCGGGCTTCGAATACCCGGCGTTCCTGCAATGCCCTGGCCGTGAAACTGCGCGAGGCCTTCAGCAATACGAGCCAGTTCATCTTGTCCTGTAGCGTTCGGGTATTCATGAGCGACGAGCCACGCGCATTCGGCAACAAAGACCAGCAGCAGTGCGGCAGCGAAAATTTGCGGCCTTCCGAAACATTGCGATGAAAAGATTCCAGACATAGGTAGGACGGATTGTTTTACCATGATGCCTCATGCAGGGGGAAATCATTCGTGGATGAACCACAGAGTAACTCGCCTCAACCTGCCTACGACGACCTCTCACCCCTTCACGCGTCCCCAATGGTTGTGCCCAAGCCTTTACTCTATTCCGTTTTTATCGGCGAAGAGGGCCTGAAGGCGGGGTGGCGATTTACGATCTATCTGATCGCGTTTTTTGCCATTCTTTTTCTGGTTTCTCTTGCGACCAGACCATTCCTCCATCTGAACCCTCACCAACTTCCGCCTCTCTGGGTGACTGCTCTGGGGGAATTTGAAGCGCTCGTAGTAGCCATCATTCCGGCGCTCGCCCTGGCTCGGTACGAGCGGCGTCCGTTCGCAGCCTATGGTCTGCCTTTAAAGAGGGCGTTCGGTAAGCAATTCTGGATCGGCCTGCTGTGGGGGATATGTTCCATTACGTTGTTGCTTGTGGTAATGCGCGGTGTGGGCGTGTTTTATTTCGGCCGCTTGGCGCTGCACGGCATGCGCATTCTAAAATTTGCCGCGTTCTGGGGGTTGGTTTTTTTGCTGGTGGGACTGTTTGAGGAATTTATTACGCGCGGATATACCCAATTCACGCTCGCCCGCGGAATGGGCTTCTGGCCGGCAGCAGTGTTGCTTTCTGTCGCCTTCGGCGCAATTCACCTGGGAAATCACGGGGAGTCATGGATGGGAGCGCTGGCCGCGGCTTTCATCGGCCTTTTCTTCTGCCTGACCCTCAGGCGCACCGGCACACTCTGGTTTGCGGTGGGAATGCATGCGGCCTGGGACTGGGGAGAGAGCTTCCTCTATTCCGTTCCTGATAGTGGCCAACGCGCGACCGGGCATCTGCTGGCGTCTTCCTTCCACGGATCCCGGTGGCTCACGGGCGGGTCAGTCGGGCCGGAGGGAAGCGTCTTCGTGTTCGTAATTATCGCGGCAATGTGGCTACTGTTTGATCGCCTTTACCCGCCGGCCCCTACTGAGCCGAACCAGCTTGCTCCGGCCGCACCCCAAGCTACCAGGAATAATGAACCGTATATGTAATCACCTGCTCGCCATTGGGCGCGACCGTCACTGGAAACTCAATTGTCTGCGCGTCTTTCTTCCTGAAGTCTGCAGACTGCTGCGTGAGCTTCCAATTGGTCCAGCGATACAGGTGCTCGACCGCTCGCACATCCACCGGATCTTTCTTGTGATTGCGAATGTGGATCTCGAATGATTCATCCATCCAGTGCTGGCTTGAATCCACGTGATAGTTGGTGCGCTTGCGCTCGCCCACTACGTCGAACGCATTGCCGGTGTAAACGCGAATAGTTTCATCTTTGGGGGTGTGGTCGATGGTGTTCTCCCCGACAAACTCCAGATGTCCGTCGGTGTCGCGGCGATAGAAACGCAGCTTGCCCTTGGGCAATGCGATTCCTAGATGGTTGCCTTCCGAATTTTTGAACTCTTCCATCACATAGACCTTCGGATTTGAAGCGGTGCCGTAGTTCGCGTCAGTGCGCATCTGGTCGGGATTGTAGTAGCCATACTGCGCTAGTTGCGCACCGTCATAGATGAACAGCCGTTGGGCATGAATCCCGGTGGCGCTTACGAACTCCACCTGCTTAGTTTCTTCATCGCGCAGAGTGGTCGGACGTTGCAGGGTGTAGAGATGAAATTCATCGAAGGATTTTTCCTGGACTGCAGGGGCCATGGCGGCATCCATCGCTTTCGCCTCGGCCCTGTACACCATGCCGCCAACCGTGGGCGCCTGAATCTTGCTAACGTCGCCCGCCAGCAGTTTGATTCGCGCATTCTCAAATGTCTTGCCGCTCTGGTTATGCATGGTGATCCAACCGATCATGTCGAGCAGATCAGTTTTTTTCCCGGGATCGTCCTGCACCACCACGTTGTAGTCCGATTGCCAGGTCATGCCGCCGCTGACGTAAGAGATTTCGGCATCGAACTTGCCTGGCTGGTTGGTTTGGAGCAGCCAGTTCAAGGTCGGCTTGAGAATTGAATCTGCACTCAGGGCAGGAAAGATCGGCTGTCCCGGCAGGCCGAAGCGCAACACGCCGTCCACTTCGATGATGGGTTGGGTCGAGGTTTGCTGCGGATATCCATTGACATAATTCGCCGGCACGTATCCGCTGCGAATTACTTTTCCCTTCTGCTTCACATCGCTGCCATCGGCATTTCGGCCGACAGAAAAGTCAATGGTCTTGCCTTCATAGAAAGAAAGCAGCAACTCCTGCGAAATAGGATCGTTGCGATAATTCTGCTCCAGGATTTGCAACGCGCGCCCGTGAGGATCGCGCAGGATCACCGAATCCGGCTCCAGATGCGCCGCTACACCGGTGTAGTGTGCCTCGTTGACTCCCGCCTTCAAATCGAGCGGCACCAGCTCGCGCGCAACGAAAAAATTCTGGTTGTAGATGGTAAGGGCGGCGGCGCCATCGTCGGTGGTCTGTTCTCCTTGGGATAAATCCTTGTTTGCCGGATCTTGCGGGGGAGCCGCTGCCGCGTCAGACAGCCGGAAATTCACGACCATAAAAAAAACAAACAAACTAAAACCCAACAGGCGCATACGCACGCCCGTCTTACGCCACACCACCGACATGTTCTTCATGGAGTCTCCCGAATTGTGCGGACCTGGAAGGGGAGGACGAAATTCCGGTCCTATCCAGAGAACGTAGCACTTGAACGGGCTTGCAAGCTATGTAGAAGCTGGCAGCAGGATCAGAAAAAAGCGGAGTAACTATCTGAAATGGCGCTGCCCGGACCGGTCAATAACAGAAACCGGCCCGGGAAGCGGGCCAGGGTTGGGATGTTTGTGGGTTAATGGACGGCAACGTCAGAAGAAACTGGGCCTCCGTTGCCCATGTTGGAGGCGGTGAAGACTTCTTTAACGCGTTTAGCGATCGGCACTTCTTGCGCTTCCCCGTTTATGGCAATTCTTTCCAGGAACCAACGTTCGCCATACTGATGAAAACGCAAATAGCTCCTTCCATCCGATGACGGAGAGCCGCTGATGGTGAGAAACATGATCGATTTGGAAGCATCGCTGGTCAAGGTGACCAGGTGTCGGTCATTGTCGACATAGACCTTGTAATCGCCCGCAGGTGAACTGGTACCTCCGGCCACAAACGAAAATGTCACGGTTACCTGTGCCTTTTGCGAGACTTGACCCCCTGCGGCGATTGCGGTTAACAGCATGGCCAAACCAGCAAGACTTCTGATTTTTGCAGTCATTTCGATCTTCCCCTTTTTTGATTTGTGGTAACGCCGCAATCGTCACGCTTGCAGCGCTTGACCACCAACCCTCTATCGGGGGTAGCCGAAAAATCTGTACCGTGTTTCGCGCAGAATTTAGTACAGGGGCCAGTTGGAGAAATGGAACAATGCCAATGCGCGAACGCCCGCGCAGAGACGGATTATCGCCGCGCGGGAAACAGGAGAACGGACAGGATGTGGTCGAACTATGCCTGCGCGTTCAGTCCCGAAGGATGGGAGTGAGGGTCGGATAGGGAGTGTCCCACCCTCACGCGCATACTTAAATATCCAGGTTCTTCACATCCAACGCGTTTTCTTCGATGAACTTGCGACGGGCTTCGACGTCTTCGCCCATGAGCGTGGTGAAGATGGTTTCGCACTCGGCAATGTCTTCGAGCTTCACCGAGAGCAGGGTGCGGCGCTCGGGATCCATGGTGGTTTCCCAGAGCTGCGGCGCGGTCATTTCCCCCAGGCCTTTATAGCGTTGAACTGTGAATTCTTTTTTACCTTCGCCAAGAACATAATCAAATAGTTCGCGGGCGGTGGATTTTTCGACTTCTTCTTTCACGGCTTTCTTGGATTTCGCAGACTTTGCCGGCGAGCTTTGCTCGCCCGGACGGACGGGGGCACCCGTCCCCACATGGCCATTGCCACCTTCGTCGGCGCTCGCGCTTTCGCCGTCTGCGCCTGCGCCGTTGCCGCTGGCTGATCCCTTGGTGAGAGTTTCCACAATGAACGGCGGCTCCATATAAGGCTCGATCTGTTTGAACTTCGCGATCATCTGCCGATACTCCGGGGTGGACGCGAGATCCCAGTTGATGAGGTGCTCGGCGCCCTGCGAATTCACGTAGCGAGCTTCCCAGAGATTATGTTCCTCGTCGAAGCGAGCTTCCACTTCTTTGAATTGCAACTCTTTCTGAAGCTTCTTCAATTCCTTTTCGATCTTCTCGATCTTCTTAGGCTGGTTCTTCTTGTCACCTTCGAAATCGACGCGCTTCGAGAGATCGAGCTTGGGCAATAGATCGGCGACGCGCTCCGACCGAAGGCGTTTGTTTACCTTGTCATAGAAAGTCAGATATTCGTTGAGCACGGTGATGAACTTCGCCAGCGCCGTTCCTTCCAGCTTGGCTGCGCCCTCGCCGT
>Ga0134126_10007208_pt1 | contig 13946 bp, 8 predicted proteins | sample KB31752_FD_96881 | JGI IMG/M metagenome (GOLD analysis project Ga0134126, IMG submission 96881) | Terrestrial soil microbial communities with excess Nitrogen fertilizer from Kellogg Biological Station, Michigan, USA - KB3-175-2 | ecosystem: Environmental > Terrestrial > Soil > Unclassified ... | reverse complement strand
TGGCACTATCCGTATCCTTTGGATTTCGCCGCGATGTCCGAGGCAAGTCGATTAATCGAAGGCGAGCATGACTTCACGTCCTTTGCCGCCGTCGACCCGGAGCGGGGAAAAGACGAGCCCGTCCCGAGCGTGCGCACCGTGTTTTCTTCGAGATGGGTTCAGCAGGATCAGGAATTCCTCTACGAGATCCGCGGCAACGGCTTCTTGCACCACATGGTACGCAACCTCGTCGGGACGTTTTTGCTGGTAGGGAAGAGCACGCTCAAGCCGGAGGACGTGACGCGAATCTTGGCCGCTCACGACCGTTCCGCTGCCGGCGCAACCGCCCCCGCCAGCGGACTCTGCTTGGTAAATGTCGAATACTGACCGTGGTTCCTTCGTGGTGAATGAGCTACCGCACCTGCCCCGTTCCAATGATCTGATACTTCGAGGACGTCAGCTCCCTTAGCGCGAATGGTCCCCGGCAGTGCAGTTTTTGTGTGCTGATCCCCATCTCGGCGCCGAAACCGAATTCTCCGCCATCGGTGAACCGCGTGGAGGCATTCCAATACACCGCCGCGGAATCCACCAGCTGCAGGAACTTCTTCGCATTCGCCTCGTTGGCGGTAACGATGGTTTCGGAATGCTTGGTTGAGTAGCGGTTGATGTGCTCGATCGCCTCATCCACGCCGCCGACAACGTGAATCCCCATGCAAAGTCGCAGGTACTCCTCGCCCCAGTCCTGTTCGTTGGCAGGAACAATCCCCGAAGCAAGCTTCCGCGATTCTTCATCTCCACGAAGCTCTACACCTGCATCGGCCAATTGCTTCGCAATCTCGGGCACAAACTTCTGTGCGACGGCGCGATGCACAATCAATTTCTCGGCGGCATTGCACACCGACGGCCGTTGGGTTTTTGCGTTGATCGTGATTCGGGCCGCCATGTCGAGGTCCGCAGACTCATCCACAAACACATGGCAATTTCCTGCACCCGTCTCGATTGCCGGCACGAGTGCATTCTCGACCACGTGCGAAATCAGCGCCGGCCCGCCGCGCGGCACGATGACGTCCACCAGTCCGCGCGCGGTAATCAGTTCCTGTACGGTTTCGCGCGTGCTCGACTCCAGCAATTCAATCGCACCCGCAGGCACACCGGGCACGTCCGCCAGGATCCCCGCCAGAACCGCATTGCTCTTTGCAGCCTCTTTGCCACCGCGCAACACAACCGCATTGCCGGTCTTAAACGCCAGCACTGCTGCATCCACGGTCACGTTCGGCCGTGATTCATAAACAATCCCCACCACTCCCAACGGCACCCGCACCTTGCGGATCTTCAAACCATTCGGACGAGTCCACTCTTCGAGCACCTCGCCGATTGGGTCTGGTAGTCCCGCCACCTCTCGCACCGCTTTCGCGACATCTTTGATTCGCGCGGGCGTCAGCAGCAATCGATCGCGCATCGCGCCCTGCAAATTAGAGCGCTCAATGTCTTCGGTGTTGGCAGCCAGGATTTTCGCCGCGCTGCCTTCAATGGCATCGGCCATCTTTAAGAGCAGGGAATTCTTCTCGCCGGTCGAAAGCTGCGCCAGGCGAGCCGAAGCCGCGCGTGCCCGTTCCAACTTCTCGCGAGTGGTTGAACCAAGTGCAACCGTTGTAGCCATAACTAATCCCGTTTCCCAGCAGGAGGAAAATAAGTCCCGATCTTACATGCCAGGGCGTGTTCGATCACATGCGGATCGCGTCCATTCACGATCGCGACATTCACTCCCGCTTCGCTGGCGCTCTTTGCCGCGCGCAATTTTGATCGCATTCCACCGCGTCCCAGCTTGCTATGCCCGTTGCACAAGGCTTCCATCTCTGGCGTCAGCTTCTTGATCGTGCGCACCAGGCGCTGCTTCTTGCCGTCCGTCTCGTAGAAGCCATCAACATCCGTCAGCAGGAGCAGCCAGTCGGCTTCGACAGCGGCGGCTAGCAACGCACTTAACTCGTCATTATCACCGAACGCCCCCACCAGTTCGCGCACGGAGACGCTGTCGTTTTCATTCACGATCGGTACAACCCCGAGCTTGATCAACTGCCGCAGCGTGTTCTGCAGGTTCTTGTACCGGACCGTGGTCGTGAAGTCATCACTCGAAAGCAACAGTTGCGCGACCGGTTTCTTGCCAAAGAAAAGCTGCTCATACGTGTGCATCAGCGCGCTCTGTCCGACCGCGGCGCAAGCCTGCATCAGGGGCACACTGTTCGGCTTTTCCTTGAGACCAAGATTCGCCATACCCGACGCGATAGCCCCCGAACTGACAATAAGAATCTCGTCGCGCTTGAGATCCAACTGGTCAATCAGAGCCCGCAATTGGCGCGTATCGATGTTCCCACCCGGCGCGATCAGGCTGGTCCCCACTTTGATAACGAGGCGCATTGATGTACTTACTGTAACAAGTTCGACGCGGCTGGTACACCGTGCGACTCTGCGTGATGTAATAGACACATGCTGAACTCCGCGCCCACTGAGCGTTTCTCTTCGCGGGTCGAAAACTATGTTCGGTTTCGGCCGTCCTATCCCAGGGAGATTATCGAGGTTTTGCGGGAGGAATGCGGTTTCACGCCGAACTCCGTTGTGGCCGATATCGCTTCCGGCACAGGGTTGTTTACACGTTTGCTGCTCGAAAACGGCAATCATGTTTTTGGCGTGGAGCCCAACAAGGACATGCGCAAAGCCGGAGAGCACTACCTTGCCGGTTTCCCGAATTTCGTGAGCATAGCTGGCACCGCGGAATCCACGACGCTGCCGGACGAAAGCGTCGAACTCATTACCTGCGCCCAAGCCGCTCACTGGCTGAAGCGAGAGGAATCCCTACAGGAATTTCAACGCATTCTGAAGCCAAATCATTTTGTCGTGATTCTCTTCAATGATCGCAAGGTAAAGGGAAACGCGTTTTCCGATGACTATGAGGAACTCGTGGTGAAGTACGGAACTGACTACAGCGAAGTGCAGCGCTTGGGGCGCATCTTCGAAGGGCTCGAATTCTTCACCCCTTATTCATGTGAGAAACGCACGGTGCCGAATCATCAGGATTTCGATTACGAATCGCTGCAAGGCAGGCTGCTTTCGTCCTCGTATGCGCCGCAACCTGGCGATCCGTCTTTTGATCCGATGATTGTGGACTTGAAGCGAGTCTTCGAAAAGCACCAGCACAACGGGCGCGTCCGCATGGAGTACGACACCAACATATATTTCGCAAGCCGCAGCTCCCCGCCGAAAGGCCCCGATAAGTAGAATCGGGAAGGGCACGAGTTCACTCGTGCCGCCAACACGATAACGAAGCACGTTCGCGCTTTAGCGCCTGAGGTGCGGTTTGCCTTCGCCCCAGAGCGTTTCCCGCGTGCCAGGAGAAATTTTGCATGGCTACAAACGCACCAGCAAAGACCTCGTTTCACATGACGCCAGAAGAATTCCGCAATCGTGGCCATGCGGTCGTGGACTGGATCGCCGACTACTACCAGAAGATTGAAGCATTCCCCGTGCTGTCGAAGGTTGAACCTGGAGACATTCGGGCACAGTTGCCCCAGGAAGCGCCAGCTCACCCCGAGCCCTTCGAGCAAATTCTCGCAGACGTTGAGAAACTCATCGTCCCTGGCATCACCCACTGGCAATCGCCAAACTTCTTCGCCTTTTTCCCCTGCAACGCTTCTGGTCCTGCGATTCTCGGAGACCTGCTCTCCTCCGGCTTTGGCGTCCAAGGAATGCTCTGGGCCACCAGTCCGGCCTGCACGGAGCTGGAGACACACGTTCTCGATTGGCTGGTTAACGCACTCGGATTGCCGGAGAAATTTCGCTCTTCAAACACCGGGGGCGGAGTCATCCAGGACACCGCCTCGAGCTCTGCCCTGTGTGCCGTACTTGCGGCTCGCGAACGCGCGACGAAATTCATCTCCAATCGCACTGGCGCGAAACAGAAGCTCGTCGCCTACACATCGAACCAGGCGCATTCGTCGATCGAAAAGGCAGTTAAGATTGCAGGCGTCGGCAGCGAAAACCTGCGGCTTGTTGCCTTGGATGAAACTCTCGCCATGCGTCCAGAGGCGCTCGTCGCCGCCATTCAGCAGGACAAGGCCGCCGGATTTACTCCGTTTTTCGTCTGTGGAACCGTAGGCACCACTTCGTCAAACGGGATGGATCCGCTCGACAAGATTGGCGCGATCTGCCGACAGCAAAACCTCTGGTTCCACGTCGACGCAGCCATGTCCGGCACCGCCGCACTCTGCCCCGAGTTCCGCCACTTTCAGAACGGACTCGAGCACGCCGACAGCTACTGCTTCAATCCTCACAAGTGGATGTTCACCAACTTCGACTGCGATTGCTTCTATGTGGCCGATCGAAAAGGTCTGGTCGAAACACTCAGTGTTTTGCCCGAATATCTGCGCAACAAAGCAACTGAATCCGGCGCTGTGATCGATTATCGCGACTGGCATGTGCCGCTGGGCCGCCGTTTTCGCGCGCTCAAACTCTGGTTTGTACTGCGCTATTACGGGATCGAAGGCCTGCAGTTCCACGTTCGCGAGCACGTCCGACTCGCGCAGGACTTCGCCGCCTGGGTGCGAGAGGACAAGCGCTTCGAACTCGTCGTCCTGCCTCCGCTCAACCTGGTGTGCTTCCGTCTCAACGGCAGCGACGAACTCAATCAGAAGCTGATGGACGCGCTTAACCGCAGCGGCGATCTTTATCTGACCCATACAAAGCTGAACGGCCGCGTGGTCCTACGTATGTCCATCGCGCAAACCAACACAGAACAACGCCACGTAGAAAAAGCCTGGAGGCGCATCCGGGAAGAGGCCTCCAGGCTCGCGTAAACCATTCCTGTTATTGTGCTCCGGCGATCTGGTTTCCGATCGACTCGCCGCTCACTACTAACTCAACCCGCCTATTCTGTTGCCGGCCGGCCGCGCTATCATTCGAAGCAATTGGGTTCGCCTGGCCGAATCCGTGAATCGAAATTGAACCGCCCGGAACGCCCTGTTGCGCCAAATAACTCTGCACAGAAGCGGCTCGCTCCTGCGACAGTTTCTGATTGAACATAGGGTCACCCGTGCTGTCCGTATAGCCATCGACTTCTACCTTGATATCAGGATGAGCAATCAGAATCCCTGATACCTTGGCCAGCCGCTCGCGCGCGGTTGACTTGAGGTTTGCGCTGCCAGTGTCAAACAGTACGTCAGGCATGCTGACGATCAAGCCCCGCGCAGTATCTCGAGTCTGAAGAATTTGGTTCAGTTGATCTCGAAGTTGCTGGCGCATTTGTTGCTGCTGAGTTTCCGCGGCTTGTGCCCGCTGCTGAGCCTCTTGTGCCTGTCGTCGAGCTTCGTCCACCTGCTGACCGCTTTGTTGGGCTTGCTGTTCCGCCGCAGCGCGGCGTTGAGCTTCAGTCTGGGCTTGCTGTTGCGCCTGCTCGGCCTGCTGACGCTGCAATTCAGCCTGCTGCTGTGCTTCCTGTGCCTGTTGCTGTGCTTGAGCAGCTTGTTGCTGCGCCTGCTCGTTCTGCTGCTCTAACTGAGCTCTGCGCTGAGCTTCTTCTTGTGCTTGCTGCTGGACCTGCTGCGCGTGTTGCTGTTCCGCTTGGGCGCGTTGTTCCGCTGCTTGGCGCGCCGCCTCAGCCTGTTGTGCCTGCTGCTGTGCGCTCTGCGCTTGATTCTCAGCCTGCTCAGCGCGCTCGTGCGCTTCCTGGCGATCGCGCTCCAGCTTTGCCTGGTGCTCCCCGCGCACACCCAGCATTCGGGCCTCTTCCGCCGATTGAACGGCGCTTCGCGCGGAAGTCTCTACTGTCTTATCGCTATGGTGCGAGTTGAAATCGTCTTCGGCCTGCTGTAAGAGTTGCTGCGCACGTTTCAGAGCGTCCGACGCATATTCGTCCGCATGGCTGCTCTCCGCAATTCGTACCGCATTACGTGCTTCCAGCAGATCCAGAGGTGCATTCTTATGATCACGGTAGATGTCTGCTGGGGCCGGCGAGGCCTGCGAGAAATAGGTAGACCGCGGGAACACCTGGTAATGCACGTTGATTGGCTCCGGGGACCCTTTCGTCGTCGCGTTTAGCGTGTTCTCCGCGACCACCAATTCGCTCGGCTGGGTCACTGCAAAATCCGGCTCTGCCGTAATCACGAGCGCAAACGCTTGAAGGTTGGTAGTTGTGTGTAGCGAGGATTTACCATCCTTTTCTACCAGCTCTCCAATGTTCTTTGCCGTACCTTCCGGACTGATCGCCCACAATACATAAGTAAGGTAAGAAGCATCGAGGGCATTCGCCGACTTCAGGTTTTCCACATTCACGTGAATGTCCGTCAGCCCACGCTTATTGATGATCTTTGCTTTACCGGTAACGTTGGGGGACAAATCAGTTCCCGTGATGTTCACATCCGTGTGATCTCCCCTGCGGTAATCGATCGCTTGCGTATTTCGAGCAATGGTTTCTACCCCGGAGGAGGCAGTGGATTGATCTTGCGCTTGGGTTGCAGCGGGCAAGGAGAGCAGGCCCGCTAAGGCCAGAGTGCATACCAGAACTCGCATAGCAAACCCCCAAAACTTCCAATAAATTTCGATTTAGGTTAAATTGGAGCGCTACCTACAATCGATACGTGTCTTACCGTAAACCGATACTCAAATGACCCCACCCTTGGTGTTCCGGCGTGAGCTGGCGTGTGCGAACGAACTCACCATCCGGTACAGGAGTATTTCCGTGAAAAAACTTTTCGTCATCATTCTGTTTGTAGCGTTTCTCCCTCCCGCTGTTGCCCAACAAAGTGCGTCACAGCCACAGTCGAGTGCTGATCTCGCGAATGCAAAGTTCCGCAATCCTGCTCTGCCCATCGATGAACGTGTGAACGATCTGATCTCGCGCATGACTCTGGAAGAGAAGGTGTCGCAGATGCGAGATCATGCCGTCGGCATTCCGCGGCTCGGAGTTCCTCCGTACGAATGGTGGAACGAAGGCCTGCACGGTGTTGCCTTCTCTGGATACGCCACCAACTTTCCCCAGGTGATCGGGATGGCGGCAACCTGGGACAGCGACCTCGTGCACCGCATGGCCGAGGTGATCTCGACCGAAGCTCGCGCCAAGTACAACCAAGCCATGCGCGACGACCAGCATGAGCGCTTCTTTGGCCTGACCTTCTGGGCCCCTAACATCAATATCTTCCGCGATCCCCGCTGGGGACGCGGCCAGGAAACCTATGGTGAAGATCCCTTCCTGACTGGACGCATGGCTGTGGCGTTCGTCAGCGGAATGCAGGGCACCGATCCCAAGTACTTCCGAGTGGTTTCGACCCCGAAGCACTACGCCGTGCACAGCGGCCCCGAGTCGTTGCGCCACCAGTTCAACGTCGACGTCTCGCCGCACGACCTCGAAGACACCTACCTTCCCGCATTTCGCGCCGCAGTGACCGAAGCGCATGCGCAATCAGTGATGTGCGCCTACAACGCCATTGATGGCGTGCCTGCCTGCGCCAGCACCATGCTGCTTCGTGATCACCTGCGCAGCGCCTGGCACTTCGATGGTTATGTCGTGAGTGACTGCGCCGCGGTTGCCGACGTGAGTTCGGGACATCACTATGCTCCCGACTTCGCCCATGGTGCCGCAGTTGCCGTGAAAGCGGGTACGGACATTGAGTGTGGCTATGGCCAGGGCAATGCGTTTCCGGCCCTGGTTCAGGCCGTGCACGACAAGCTGATCACGGAGGCTGAATTGGACAATGCGCTGCGGCGACTGTTCCGCGCCCGCTTCAAACTCGGCATGTTCGATCCGCCCTCCAGCTTCGCCTATGGTCAGATTCCATACAGCGAGGTAAATTCACCCGAGCACCGTCAGCTGTCCTTGCAGGCGGCCCGTGAGTCCATCGTGCTGCTGAAGAATGATGGCACTCTGCCGCTTAAATCGGGTATCGCGAAGATTGCGGTCATTGGTCCGACCGCAGAACTCGTTCAATCGCTGCAAGGCAACTACAACGGGCCGCCGCCGTCGCCGGTCTATCCGCTGAACGGAATTGAGAAGCAGTTCTCATCGGCGCAGGTTTCGTACGCGCAGGGATCAACGCTAGTAGCGGGTGCAGCGGTGCCCATCGAGCACACGGCCTTGCATCCGGCGAGCGGATCGGGATTCGGTTTGACCGGCGAGTACTTCAACTCCAAGGACCTCAGTGGCAGCCCAGTTCTCAGCCGCACCGACCGCAACATCAATTTCAATTGGGACAAAGTTGTTCCGGTCGAGGGCCTGCAGCGCAACGACTACTCAGTCCGCTGGAGTGGTACATTCGTTCCGCCTGCGCCTGGCGAATACAAGCTCGGTGTCCGCGTGAATTACTGCTACGCCTGCGAGAACGCGGAAGGCTTCAAGTTGTTCTTGGATGACAAACTGCTCGTACAGAGCGACGACAAAAAACAGCCCGAGCGCGGTCAAGTAGTCGACGCCACGGTTAATTTCAGTGACACGCAGCCGCATCCGATTCGCCTTGAGTATTTCCACGGCACCGGCACCGCTGGAATCGACCTTTCGTGGCAGGCACCGGCGGACGCACTCCGCGACGAAGCGGTTCGTATTGCGAAGGATGCTGACGTGATCGTTGCCACGGTCGGCCTCTCTCCGTCCCTTGAAGGGGAAGAGATGCCGGTGAAACTCGAGGGCTTCAGCGGCGGCGATCGCACCAGTATCGATCTGCCCGCCGCGCAGGAAGATTTGCTCAAGGCGCTGGGCGCGACCGGTAAGCCGCTCATCGTGGTTCTGCAGAACGGAAGCGCGCTGGCCGTCAACTGGGCGCAGGAACACGCGAACGCGGTTCTTGAAGCTTGGTATCCTGGCGCGGAAGGTGGCACTGCGATCGCTGAAACGATTGCCGGGGACAACAATCCCGCGGGCCGACTGCCTCTGACCTTTTATTCATCGCTGAGTCAGGTGCCTGACTTCACCGACTACTCGATGAAGAACCGCACCTACAAATATTTCTCCGGCAAACCGCTCTACGGTTTCGGCTTCGGTCTGAGCTACACGAAATATGCCTACAGCGGACTGAAGCTCCCGGCTAGCGTGAAAGCGGGCGATCCTGCCTCGGTTGAAGTGGACGTGAAGAACGTCGGCGCTGTGGCGGGCGACGAGGTGGTCGAGCTTTACCTCACGCAACCGAAGCAGTTCGAGACTCCGATCCGTGAACTCGCCGCATTCAGCCGCATTCACCTGAATCCGGGCGAGTCGAAGCATGTCAGCCTGACAATTACTCCGCGTTCGTTAGGTCAGGTCGACGCAAAAGGAAATCGCGTAATCGTTGCGGGCGAATACACCGTCTCTGTTGGGAGCACGCAGCCTGGTGAGACTGACGCAGTTCAGACCGGCAAGTTTGTAGTTAAGGGGCAAACAACACTTCCGAAATAGGGGCCGGAAGTGTTGCTCCAACGTGACCGATGTCACGATGGATTCGTGTATCGCTGTGATATAGTTCGCGTCTCTAACAAAATCAACCCAGATCCGGATAAGTCTGGGTCGAAGATCGTGCGCTCGGCTCTACCCACACCCGTTTTCCATACGAAGGAGATGTAAGTGGCTTATAGCAGGTCTGCAGCGAGCAAGAAACCAGCCAAAGAAAAGTCATCCAGTCTCCTGCCGTATCGCAATCCCAATTTGTCGGCGGAGAAGCGCGTTCGCGATCTCCTGTCGCGCATGACGCTCGAGGAAAAGGCCGTTCAGATGGTCTGCCTATGGCGTGAGCGCCCAAACACAATGTTGAACGACGACGGCGAGTTCGACGCTGCCAAGGCCAAGGCTGCATACAAGAAGAAAAATGGTCTCGGTCAGGTCGCTCGCCCAAGTGACGCGGGCAAAGGCAAGAACGCGCGCCAGATGGCAGAACTCACCAATACCATCCAGAAGTTTTTCCTGGAAAATTCTCGCCTCGGAATCCCCGTCATGTTTCACGAGGAATGCTTGCATGGACATTGGGCCTTCGATGGCACCAGCTTTCCTCAACCGATCGCATTGGCCGGCACTTTTAACCCGGTCCTGGTGGAACGCCTGTTCGCGATGACCGCCGAAGAAGCCCGCGTCCGTGGAGCTCACCATGTGCTCACGCCTGTGATCGACGTCGTACGCGATCCCCGCTGGGGCCGCTGCGAAGAAACCTACGGCGAAGATCCTTACCTTGTCTCGCGGATGGGGATAGCCGCCGTCCGTGGGTTTCAGGGCGATGCCAACTTTCACGATCGCAAACACGTAATTGCCACCCTCAAGCACTTCACCGGGCACGGCCAGCCCGAGTCAGGCATGAACTGTGCTCCCGCCAATGTGTCCGAACGCGTGCTGCGCGAGGTCTTCTTTTATCCCTTTAAAGAGGTCTTGAAAAAGGCGGGTGCCATCAGCGTGATGGCCTCTTACAACGAAATCGACGGCGTCCCGTCCCACGCCAACAAATGGCTGTTGCGTGATGTGTTGCGCAAAGAATGGGGATTCAAAGGCTTCATCATTTCCGATTACTGGGCGCTGTGGGAGTTGAGCTACAAGCCCGACACGCACGGGCACTTTGTCGCTGCCGATAAGAAGGAGTCGGCTCGTCTCGCGGTAGAGGCCGGAGTGAATCTTGAAGCCCCGGATCCGGACATCTATTTGAATCTGGTAGAGCTCGTAAAGAAACGCGTGCTCAAAGAATCGCAACTCGATGAACTGGTCGCGCCGCTGCTCTATTGGAAGTTTAAGTTTGGCCTCTTCGAAGATCCGTACGTGGATCCGGACGAGGCAGACCGCATCGTGAGTTCTACCGCGAACCGCGAGATTGCGCTCGAAGGCGCTCGCGAAGCCATTACGTTGCTGAAGAACGACAACAATATTGCGCCGTTGAATCTCGAGAAGGTCAAGACGATTGCTGTCATCGGTCCCAACGCGAATCGCAGCATGCTCGGCGGATACAGCGGCGTTCCGCGTTACAACGTCAGCGTGCTCGATGGAATTAGGGAGCGCGTCGGTAACCGCGTCAAGGTGCTTTACAGCGAAGGCTGCAAGATCACCATCGGCGGCTCCTGGGGCGAAGACGCAGTCGTGCCCAGTGATCCCGAAGAGGACCGTCGGCAGATCGCGGAAGCCGTCGAAGTCGCCAAGCAGGCCGATGTTGTCGTGCTCGCCATCGGTGGCAACGAGCAGACTTCGCGCGAAGCCTGGGCGCGTACCCACATGGGCGACCGCACCAGCCTCGACCTGATTGGCCGTCAGGAAGAACTGGTCCAGGCCATGGTCGCGACGGGCAAGCCGGTCATCGTTTTCCTCTTCAACGGGCGTCCGCTCTCGATCAACTACGTCGCGCAAAATGTCCCCGTCATTTTCGAGTGCTGGTATCTCGGACAGGAAACTGGTCGCGCGGTTGCCGAGGCCCTGTTCGGTGACATCAATCCTGGCGGGAAACTGCCTATTTCCGTGCCGCGTTCGGTCGGACATCTGCCGGCGTTCTATAACTACAAACCATCGGCGCGTCGAGGATATTTGTTTGACGACGTCTCACCGCTCTTCGCTTTCGGCTATGGCCTGAGCTACACGATCTTCTCGATCAAAAATGTCCGGCTGGAAAAATCAAAGATCAAGCGCAACGGATCGACGCGTGTATTCGCCGACATCACCAACACCGGCAAGCGCGAAGGTTGTGAAGTCGTGCAGATGTACATCCGCGACGTCGTCAGTTCTGTCACTCGGGCGGTGAAGGAATTGAAAGGTTTCGACAAGGTAACGCTGCGTCCGGGTGAGACGAAGAAGGTTGCGTTCGACATAACCCCCGATTCGCTCGCGTTCTATGACATCAACATGAAGTACGTGGTGGAGCCCGGCGAGTTCACGATCATGGTCGGTAACTCTTCGCGCGACGAAGATCTGCAGAAGGTCACGCTGACGGTGAGCTGAACTCAACATCAACGAATAAACGAGGCGCCATGCCTGAAACCCAACAATACGTCCCGGTAAAAGAAAAAGTCGGCTACGCGATGGGCGACATCGCCACCAACTTCTTCTTTCAGTCCATGATCCTGTATCAGACCCGCTTCTACACCGACACTGCGGGACTTTCCGCCGGCGCGGTCAGTTACATGCTTTTCATTCTGCGGATCGTTGACGCCTTTGTTGACCCGTTCGTTGGCGGCTTGTCCGATCGTACCCAATCTCGCTGGGGGAAATTCCGCCCCTGGATTCTCGGGACTGCATTGCCATTCGGGCTGATCTTCTGGCTCACCTACGTTACACCCGATTTCGGCCCCAGCTCAAAGCTAGTCTACGCGTACATCACCTACTCATTATTGATGATGATGTATTCCGCGAATAACACTCCTTATTCGGCGTTGATGGCGGTAATGACGCCCGACTCCAGCGAACGTAGCAGCATTGCCAGCTACCGTTTCGTGGGAGCTTTGATCGGCCAGTTCATCATCCAGGGCCTGCCGCTTCCGCTGGTGGCGAAGATAGGTCAGGGCAATTCGGCCAAGGGGTGGGCGGTTACTATGTCCATCTTCGCGGCCCTGATTGTGATTCTGAACCTGATCACATTCCTCAGCACCAAGGAGAGATTGCAGCCGCCTCCAGGAGACAAACACTCCGTATGGGCCGATGTTAAGGACGTATTTAGTTGCGGCCCCTGGGTCGCCATGTTCGTCCTGACTCTACTGGTTTTTACCATGCTGGTGGTTCGCGGGAGTTCGACCAATTATTTGTTTGCTTACTACCTCGATCATGGACAAATTCGAGAATTTCTCAGCAAGTTTGGGCTAGCTGAGGGAGCCAGCATTTCGGGGATTTGGGCTTCTACACTGAACGCCTTCGGGCTGCTGATCAAGCCCGACGGTTCCAATGCCGCTGACGTTGCGTTCAGTTTGTTCTTCGTCGTCGGCAGCATCGTTCAAATCGTCGGCATCATCTTCTCTAAGCCACTCGCCGACCGTTTCGGCAAGAAGCCGGTTTTCATCGCCGGCGTCGCGGTCACAACAATTGCAACCGTGTGGGTATTCTGGGCCACTCCGTCGTCGATTGAGATGCTCTTCGCATTAAGCATTCTCTGGGCCGTTGGGTGGGGACCAACAGTTCCACTGCTCTGGGTAATGATCGCCGATGTGGCTGACTATTCCGAGTGGAAGAACTATCGACGCGCGACGGGATTTATGTTCGCTGGAATCCTTTTTGCTCTGAAGGCGGGGCTCGGAATTGGCGGCGGACTTAGCGGGCAAGTGCTCAAGTGGTATGGATACGTTCCCAATGTTGCCCAAAGTGAGCGCTCTCTGCTCGGCATCCGTTTGGGCTCGAGCATTTTTCCGGCAATTCTTTTGGGTCTGGTCATCGTCTGTCTCTTCGCTTATCCCATCAGCAAATCGTTAAACGCCAAGATCCAGGATGACCTGACCGAGCGCAGAAAGAAATACGCAACCATGAACGCGCAAGCCACTTCATCATAATCGGGGGTGATATGTCGTTCTTTGCCACGAGAGCTTCGAGAGAGATGCGCGCACGGGAAGGGCACGACTTCAGTCGTGCCGATAGATCTCCGAATAATCCGATTCCGAGCGGGCTTCAGCCCGCGAGGAATCTGCAGTTCACCTGCTCGCAACAAAGGGTCGCGATCTTCGTTGCACTCGTCTGCACGTCCATCCTCGCCACTGCCCAACAGCCCACGCTGAAACAAGCATACGACGGCTGCTTTGTGGTCGGCGCAGCGCTCAATCCGTCTCAATTCACCGAGAAGAATGAGAAGGAATCTGCGCTCGTCAAAGCGCAATTCAACAGCACCACTCCCGAGAACGTGCTGAAGTGGGAAGCTATTCATCCCCAGCTTGACTCCTATAACTTCGCTCCTGCCGACCAGTACGTCGACTTCGGTCAAAAGAACCACATGTTCGTCATCGGCCACACCCTCGTCTGGCATCACCAAACGCCGAAGTGGGTGTTCGAAGACGAGAAGGGAAATCCGGTCAGCCGC
>Ga0134126_10007207_pt1 | contig 13946 bp, 11 predicted proteins | sample KB31752_FD_96881 | JGI IMG/M metagenome (GOLD analysis project Ga0134126, IMG submission 96881) | Terrestrial soil microbial communities with excess Nitrogen fertilizer from Kellogg Biological Station, Michigan, USA - KB3-175-2 | ecosystem: Environmental > Terrestrial > Soil > Unclassified ... | reverse complement strand
TCGGGGTGGAGCATCCGGCGGCGCGCGTCGGCCGCGGCGCCCAGCTCCAGGACCGGGGCCTCCGCGTAGAGGCGCATCGCCTCCTCGGGGGAGAGGCGTCCGCCGGCGGCCGAGTCGGCGAGGAGAGCCTCGATCGAACGCCGGCCCGATCCGGTTCCCGTCCGCGCGAGGCGCGCGCCGGTCTCATACAGCCGGGCGCGCGGCGCCCCTTCCACCAGACCGGCGGCCCGCGCGCGCGCGAAGAAGGCCGCCATGCCGGAGAGCTCCTCGGCGCCCAGGCGGTAGCGGATGTTCTGCGAGAGGTACGACTCGTAGGTCGCCGGCGGGCCGCCGTGCGCCTCGGCGTGGGCGCGGGCGATCACCGGCCGCGCGCCAAGCCCAGCCTCGAGGCTCCGCTGCAGCGCCGCGATCGCCTCGGCGTCGACGGCGCCGGGAGGCCCCGCCCACACGGCGTAGACGAAGGGGAGGCCGGTCAGCGCGTGCCAGACGGCGCCCAGATCCTCGACGTGGGGAAACCGCTCGCCGGCGGCGAACCCGGCGTCGCCGATCACCAGCGCGCCCGTCGTCCCGCGCGCGGCGTCCAGCACCTCGTCGTGCCCGAGCTCGCGGAAGGTGGGGGTCAGGCCCCGCTCGTGACAGAGCAGCTTGAGCAGCATCGCCGAGCTGCGCGAGGCGCCGTCGAGGACGATCTCCCGCATGTCGGGCCAGGGGACCTCGCCGACCAGCAGCACCGTGCGCACCGGGCCGTGGCTGGCGATGGCGATGCCGGGCACGATGCGCAGCTCGTCGGCGCTGGCGGCGTAGGCGCCCACCGGGATGAGGCCGAGGTCGGCGTCGCCTTCGGCGAGGCGCTCGGCGCACCGCGACGGCAGGTCGAACGACAGCTCGAAAGGGTCGTTCGAGTCGCCCAGCGCCTGCTCGAGCCCGTAGGTGATGGGCCGCGCGTTGAGGAACGACACGGCGGAGAGGCGGATCTTCTTGGGCGCGCTCACGAGACGACCTCCAGGCTGCGACGGACCTGCCGCCGGAACGGCTTGTCGGAGACCAGCGCCGGCCCCTCGGCGACGACGTTGTAGAGCGTGTCGCGCTCGACCGGGGTGCGGCCGGCGTTCTGGATGAGGCGCACGATCTCCGTCGGGTGCATCACCTGCGGCGTCGCGGCGCCCGCCATGTGGTAGATGCGCTCCTCCTGCACGGTGCCGTCGAGATCGTCGGCGCCGAACCAGAGCGCGGTCTGCGCGGTCTTGATCCCCAGCATGATCCAGTAGGCCTTGAGGTGAGGGATGTTGTGGAGCAGGAGGCGCGCGACGGCGTAGGTCCGTAGGTCCTCGACGCCGGTCGGGCCGGGGAGCTTCATGAGCGCGTTGCCGTCGGGGTGAAACGCCAGCGGGATGAAGGTCTGGAAGCCGCCGGTCTCGGCCTGCAGGGCGCGGAGCTGCAGCATGTGGTCGACGCGCTCCTCGGCCGTCTCGATGTGGCCGTACAGCATCGTGCAGTTCGAGCGCAGCCCCGCTTGGTGCGCCACCCGGTGCACCTGCAGCCACTCGTCGCCGGTGCACTTGTCGTCGCAGATCTTCTTGCGCACGCGGCCCGCGAAGATCTCGGCGCCGCCGCCCGGCAGCGAGTCGAGCCCGGCGGCGCGCAGCGCCTGCAGCACCGCCTCGATCGACATCCCAAACTTCTTGGCGAAGTAGAAGATCTCGACGGCGGTGAAGGCCTTGAGGTGGATGCCCGGCTGGATCCGCTTGAGGCCCGCCAGCAGCTCGGTGTAGTAGTCGAACCCCAGCCCGGGGTGGAGGCCGTTGACGATGTGGATCTCGGTGATCGGATCCTCGGCCGCCACGCGCGCGCGCAGCCGCCCCCAGGCCTCCTCATGCGACATCGTGTAGGCGGCCGGGTCGCCCTCCTTGAGCCGGGCGAACGAGCAGAACCTGCAGCTCGCCTCGCACACGTTGGTGGCGTTGATGTGCAGGTTGCGGTTGAAGTAGGTGCGGTCGCCGTGCAGCCGCTCGCGCACCTCGTTGGCCAGCGCGCCCAGCTCCATCAGGTTCGGGTGCGCGTAGAGCGCGACGCCGTCGTCGAAGGAGAGCTCTTCGCCGGCCCGGACCTTGTCGCGGATCTGGACGAAGCTGCTCACGAGACCTCCTCGAGCGTACCGTCGGCGAACCGCTCGCAAGCGACGAGGCCGGCGCCGCGGATGAGCGTGGCGGCCTCCTTGCGGGTCAGCGCCGGGTTGTGGGCGTTGGCGCCCAGGCGCAAGGCGCGCTCGGCGACGATCGGCGCGTAGAGCTCGTCAGCCCCGAACCCGAACACCATCTGGGCGAGGCGTGGCCCCAAGGCACCCACGTCGGCCAGCAGGTGCGGCACCTTCGGCAGCGCCAGCCGGCAGAGCGCGTAGAAGCGGAGCGTGTCGAGCCCATAGGGCTCGCCGGCCGGCGCCGGCATCACCCCCCAGACGTTCCACCCGATGCCGCCGACCACGGTCAGGCGGGACGTCCGTTCGCCGTCGCTTTCACCCACGCGGTAGGGGAGCCTCAGCAGCACGCGGATGCCCGCTTCGGCCGCGGCCTGGACATCGGCCGAGAAGGCCCCGGCGACGAGCAGATCGACCCCGGCCGCCGCCGCGGCCGAAAGGCCTCCGATCGCCGCGAGGTCGGCGTCGTCCAGATAGGACTCCGCGGCGTCGCGCGGGCCGCGCCAGGACCCGTTCGCCAGGAGCTGGCGCGCGCGCACGAACGATCCGCGGGGTCCGAGACGCTCATCTCTCGCCGCCGCCGCCCTCCGGCCGAGCGCGAACAGGTCGAGCGTGGCGATTGATTCCGGCGCCTCGGGCGCCATCGCAGCCGTCGGCAGCGCGCGCGGCTCGATGCTCATCGCGATCCTCCTTGGGAATCGTCGGCGCCCCAGCGGGGCATTAGCGTGTTGGGCAGGCCCAGCTGATCGAGCACGCGCCCGACCACCGTGTCGAGCAGCGCCTCGATGGTCGCCGGCTTCGAATAGAACGACGGCGCGGCCGGCAAGACGACGGCCCCGGCGCGGGTCACGGCCAGCATGTTCTCCAGATGCACGTTCGACAGCGGGGTTTCACGCACCACCAGCACCAGCTTGCGGCGCTCTTTCATCATGACGTCGGCGGCCCGCCCCACGAGGTCATCGGAGATCCCATGCGCGATCCGGGCCAGGCCCCCCGTCGAGCAGGGGATGACGACCATGGCCTCCCACCCCGCCGAGCCCGAGGCGAACGGCGCCCGGAAATCGCGCAGCCCGTAACGCTTGAAGGGATAGTCGGGGATGGCCCCGATCTCGTGGTTCCAGACTTCATTGCCCGAGTTGGTGAACACCAGACCGACCTCGAGCTGCCCCTTGGTCGCCAGCGGCGCCAGGGTGTCGAGCAGGCGCTTCGCGTAGACCGACCCCGACGCCCCACCGACGGCCACGACCAGCTTCATGACGCCACCACCATGGTGGCGACGCCCGAGGGGAAGAGCGCCTTGGTCTCGACGGAGGCGAAGCCGACCTCGTTCATGAGGGAAGCGAGCTCGGCGGTCGAGCGGAAGGCGGCGATCGAGTCGGGGAGGTAGCGGTAGGCGGCCCGGTCGCCGGTGACCGCCCAGCCGAGCAGCGGCAGCACGTGCGGGTTCCAGATTCGATCGAAGAAGAAGCGCGTCTTGTCGGGGCGGAGGAACTCGAGGAGGACGACCCGGCCGCCCGGCCGCACCACCCGCCGCAGCTCGCCGAGGCCGCGCGGCAGCTCGCGCAGGTTGCGCACGCAGAAGGCGGAGAAGGCGCCGTCGAAGGCGGCCGCGCGGTAGGGGAGGTCGTGCCCGTCGGCGGCGTGCGTGGCGATGGCCGCGCCGCGCAGCTTCGTTCGCCCGGCGCGCAGCATCTCGCGCGCGAAGTCGGCGGCCGCGACCTCGGCGCCCGGCGCGCGGCGCGCGATCTCCAGCGCGCCGTCGAGCGTTCCGGCGCCGAGGTCGAGGATCCGCGGCGTCTCACCCAGCCCCTCGAGGAGGCGCCCGATCGCCTTCTTGCGCCAGACGATGTCGATGCCGCCCGACATCACCCGGTTGGCGGCGTCATAGCGCTTCGCCACCCGGTTGAACATCGATTGCACGTCGGCGCCGGCTTCGGCCAGCGAGGCGTTCGAGGCGCTCATAGCCCGAGCTCCTTCCTCAGGGCCGCCATCCTTGCGTCGACGGCGGGGTCCATCTTCAGGACCTCGGGCCACTCGCGGGTGAAGCCCTCGTCCTTCCACTTGCGGGTGGCGTCGACCCCCAGCTTGCCGCCGAAGCCGAACGCCTGCGAGGCGTGGTCGAGCACGTCGATGGGCCCCTCGGCGAAGAAGACGTCGCGCTTGGCGTCGATGTTGTTGAGCGCGCGCCAGGCCACCTCCTGCACGTCCTGCACGTTGACGTCGTCGTCGACGACCACGATGCACTTGGCGAACATCATCTGCCCCATCCCCCACAGCGAGTGGCAGATCTTGCGCGCGTGGTGCGGATATTCTTTCTTGATCGACACGATGCAGAGGTTGTGGAACACCCCCTCGATCGGCAGGTTCATGTCGACGATCTCGGGGAAGGTCATCTGGAGAAGCGGTAGAAAAAGGCGCTCGGTCGCCTTCCCCAGCCAGGCGTCCTCCTGCGGCGGCGGCCCGACCACCGTCGTCGCGTAGATCGGCGACTCGCGCCGGGTGATGGCGGTCAGGTGAAACACCGGATAGTCGTCGGCCAGCGAGTAGTAGCCGGTGTGATCGCCGAAGGGCCCCTCGCGGCGCAGCTCGTCGACGTCGACGTACCCCTCGAGCACGAAGTCGGCCGAGGCGGGGACCTCGAGATCGTTCGTCTTGCACTTCACCATCTCGACCGGCTTGCGGCGCAGGAACCCGGCGAACAGGAACTCGTCGATCCCGTCCGGCAGCGGCGCGGTCGCCGCGTAGGCCAGCACCGGATCGCCGCCCAGCGCGACCGCCACCGGCATCCGCTGCTGCCCGAGTTCCTTGTAGCGCCGCATGTGGCGGCGCCCGGTCTTGTGCAGCTGCCAGTGCATGCCGGTCGTGCGCGCGTCGTAGACCTGCATCCGGTAGCAGCCGACGTTGCGCGTCCCCTTGTCCGGATCGCGCGTGATCACCATGGGCAGCGTGATGTAGGGGCCGCCGTCGCCCGGCCAGGTGGTGAGCACCGGCAGCTTGCCGAGATCGGGCTCGGTCTCGACGACCTCCTGGCAGGGGGCGTTCTTCACCACTTTCGGTGTCGCGGTGGCGACGCGCGCCAGCTTGGGGAGCAGGCGCACCTTGTCGAGCAGCCCGGCGGGCGGCTGCGCCTTCACCAGCGCGAGGATGGCGCGCGCGTGCTCGTCGAGATCGGGGACCCCCAGCGCCCAGGAGATCCGGCGGCGGGTGGCGTAGGTGTTGATGAGCAGCGGGTAACGCGAGCCCTTCACGCGTTCGAACAGCAGCGCCGGACCGTTGGCCCGGACCGCCTGCTGCGCGAGCGCCGAGACCTCCAGCACCGGATCGATCTCCTGGGTGACGCGCCGGAGCTCGCCCCGCTGCTCGAGGTAGCGGACGAAGCCGCCGAGGTCGTCCCAGTGGGCGGGGACGGTCTCGGTCGAGCCGGCCGCGGCGGCCGCGGCGAGCGGGGCGGGCAGCGCGGTCATCAGCGGCTCCTGTCCGCCGAGGCGTGCGCCAGCGCGACCAGACCCTCGCGGTAGCGCGACGCCGGCAGCTCGCCCAGCGCGGCCACCGCCTCGTCGGCCAGCGCGGCCGCCTTCTGGCGCGCGCGCGCGACGCCGCCGGCCGCGCGCACCTCGGTCAGGATCTCGGCGACCACCGCCGCCGGCACGCCCAGCTCGCCGAGGTGCTGGCGCACGCGCCGGCCGAGCGCCGGATCGGCCTCGCAGGCCAAGAGCACCGGCAGCGTCAGCTTGCCTTCCTGCAGATCGTGGCCGACCGACTTGCCGGCCGTCGCCTCGTCGATCGCGCTGTCGAGGACGTCGTCGGCGATCTGGAACGCCCGCCCCAGCGCGCGCCCGTAGCGTTCGAGCGGCGCGGAGAACGTGTCGCCGACCGAGCCGCCGACGCGCGCGCACCAGGCGATGAGCGAGGCCGTCTTGCGATCGATGACCCGGAAGTACTCGTCGACCGAGGCGTCGGGGTTGCCGGCCCGCTCGAGCTGGGCCACCTCGCCCTCGGCCATCTCCGTCACCGTGGCCGCCAGCGAGCGGACCATCGGCAGCGAGCCGGTCAGCGCCACCGTCTCCAGCGCGCGCGCCAGGCAGAAGTCGCCCACCAGCACGACCAGGCCGTTGCCGTACACCATGCGCGCCGCCGGACGCCCGCGCCGCACGCGGCCATCGTCGACGACGTCGTCGTGGTACAGCGTCGCGGTGTGAATCAGCTCCGCCGCGCAGCCCACGGCCACCGCGTGCTCGAGCGGCGCATCGGTGGCGCGCGCCGCCAGCACCGAGAGCAGCGGCCGCAGCCGCTTGCCGCCGGCGCCCAGCAGGTGCGCGCCCACCTCGGGGATCGCGCCGACCGGGCTCTCCAGCCGCTCGCCCAGGCGCGCCTCGACCGACCGCATCTCGTCTTCGACGAGCGCGGCGGCGGCGGTGATGCCCCCGCGAAGCGGCGGTGAGATGGCCACGGTGGTCAAGGCGCCGATATTCGTCATAGACCCGACCGTGGTCACGATGTTTCTAAATATTCAAAAATAATTGAAACATGCAAGGGGAAACCTCGAGCGTGGCCGCGTCCCTTCAGGGCAAGGTGTTGAGATCGCGGACCCCGACGTACGGCTTGAAACCCCGCAGCCTGGCCTCGCTGGCCGCCCAGTTGCCGAGCACCATGTCGCCGACGTCGGCGTAGTCGATGGTGAAGACCGGCCGGCGGGCCACCGCCTCGGCGTCGGCGATGCGTCCGAGCTTCCAGTCGCGCTCCTCGGCGGTCGTGGTGCGATAGAGCCGCCGCCCGAAGTCGTAGGTCGCGAACACCCCCTCGACGACGAAGCCGTCGACGAACGGCGCGGCGTCGACCAGGGCGCTCGTCCCGTTGGCCACCAGCCGCGCGTCCGGGAAGCGCTCGCGGATCGCGCGCAGCAGATCGCGCAGCGCCTGGCGCGAGCCGCCGAAGCGCCCGGGGTCCTTGGCCTCGAGGTAGGGCGCGGTGTCGATGGTGTCGAGCATCAGTCCGTCGAACCCTTGCCCGAGCAGGTGCGGGATCGCCTGGGTGAGGAGAATCTCCTGCCAGCGCCGATCGCGCAGGTCGACGCGCACATTTTCGGGCCAGTAGGGATCCGGCTCGACCAGGTACGGGGCGCCGTTCACCTCGTTCCAGTACGGGCGCCGCGGATCGGCCTCTCCGATGCTGAGGTAGCCGAGGCGGATGGTCTCGCGGGGGAAGGCAGCGGGCGGGATCTGGGGGTCGCCGCCCAGCACCACCATCTGCGTGTCGCGCGCGGCCTGGCGCCAATCGACCCCCTCCAGCACCGGCGAAGCGCCGATCAAGATCCACCAGCGCTCGACGCGCGCGAGGTCGAATCCGTTCATCGTCTTTTCTCGAAGGCGCGACTGGCAGGAGAGCCCGGGAGCGCCGAGCGCCAGCAGCAGCGCCAGCAAGACGGACGGGGCCCGATGGCCTCCTCGAAGGTCACGGCACTCCCGCCGTGGACTCCGCCGGGCCCGGGGCCCCCGCGCAGGTCCGCCTGCGCGGGGTGGAGCGGAGCCCGGCTCCGTCCACACGTCGATCACGCGCCGTCGAAGGTCGCGTTCACTTCTCGCTGGGCGCGGGGGCGGTCGACCAGCCGAGCGCCGAGTAGACGTCGTCCGCCGAGGTGTAGGTCTTGTCGGGGAGCGTCTGGTCGAACCACTTCTTGTCGTCGGCCTTGATCCCCTTGACGTGCGCGACGATGGTCGTCTTCGCCGCCGGGTAGTGGACCTTCTTGATCTCCATGCGGAGCTTGTTGTGCTCCTTCAGCTTCTCCTGATCTTCCTTCGACATGGCGGCCGTGCCGGCCGTGTCGTCGCTGCTGGCTGCCGAGGTCTTCGCCACCGCCGCCCGCGTCGCGATGAAGGTGGGCGCCGCCAGCGCCATCGCCAACACCAGCATTCCACCCTGATGCATCTTCCGCATGATTCTCCTCCTCGGTTGAGTCAAACGATTTGCAACTTAGGGTCGGGCAGATGCCTGTCAAGTTGCGCGCAGTTAGCACCTGGCACATGTCTTTCAAGTTGCGGGTAACTCTCATCCGTAGGTGCGTTACGCGGCAGTGACTCGTCGGTGGTGAACCATGCGGATGCGACGGTAAAACGTCGCTCGAGCGCGGGCACGCCGGTTGCAACTTTTCCCCCACGTGGCGGCCGCCGGTGGAGGGGGATCAAGATGGGTCGGTCGCGCGGCGGCCGCCGCTTTCATCACCAGCGTGCTCTACCTGATGCTGACGGCGAGCGCCGCGGCGCAGGAGGAAGACCTGGTGGCGGGCGCGCAGCCGCTGCCGCCCGAGGAGGCGCAGCGCGTAGAAGAAGAGCGGAAGCAGGCGACGGAGACGCTCGATCACGGCGACCTCGATCGCGCGCGCAAGCAGTTCGAAGAGGTATTGAAGGCGCTCCCCTACGACGGTCCGGCCGAGCGCGACGCCGGACGCGCGGCCTCGGCTGCCGGCGAGTTCGAGTACGCCGCCGAGGCGCTGGAGAAGGCGCACCACTTCGAGGGGCACAAGCCCGATCCAGAGCTTCACTATCTGCGCGGCGAGGCGCTCTTCACGCTGGGGCGCGACGAGGAGGCCGCGCGCGAGCAGCGCATCGCTGAGCTGGAGATCGGTCCCCATCCCGACGATCGGATGAGGAAGCTCTGGCTGGCCCGCATCTACGCGCGCCGCGGGTACGTGGTGCTGGCCGACCGGATCTACGGGCCGATGTGGCCGGCGGCGCCGAAGCTCGACGCGGAGGTGGCGCTCAACCAGGCCGACGCCCACCTCCTCAACAAGGATTGGGAGGGCGGGGCCCAGGTCCTGCGTCGCTATCTGGCGCTCGATCCCCAGAACGTGCGCGGGCGCGAGATGCTGGCCTGGGCGCTCGAGGCGGACGGCGATCTTGACGGTGAGCTCGCGGTCCGCCGCAGCCTGGTGGCGGATCACCCGACCGCCGCCAACCAGAAGGACTACGGGCGGGCGCTCGAACGCGCCTCCAACTACCGCGGCGCCGAGGCGCAATACGGGGCCGCCCTGGCCGACGGCGACGGCGCGGACAACACGCTGCGGACCTCGTACGATCGGATGCACTACCGCGTCACGCCCGAGCTCGCCGGCGGCGGCTGGTACCGCTCCGATCCGCAGGCCTGGGACTGGCGGTTGCAGGCGGGCGGCGCGCTGCCGTTCGGGACGCACCATCAGGCGGGGTTTCTTTTCTGGCACGACGCCTCGACCGACTGGAACGCCAACCAGGTGGTCGGTCCCGACGTCCTGCGCGAGACCGGCTCGGTCACCGGGCTCGGGGGCTACGCGATGTTCGGCCGCCGCTCGGGCGCCAGCCTGCTCTTCGGCGCCGACGCCCGCTTCTCGTCGACGACCGGCGACGACGCCGCCGGCGTCCAGGTCTACGGGCCGCGGCGCGGGTTCGGCTTCGGCGGCCAGAGCGAGCTCGACGCGCCCCTGGCCAAGATCCTTCAGGTGAACCTGCACCTCGACGTCAACGAGCAGTGGAACGACGCTCCGGTCACCATTCACGAAGGGGGGACGATGACCGGCGCGACCGGCCACGTCTATCTCTTCCCCCGGAGCCGGGTGGTCCTCGTCGACAGCGGCGCGCAGCTGCGGCGCCTCGGCTTGAGCCCGCTCCAGGCCGGCGACCCGACGCCCACCGCCAACCAGGCTCTGTTCTGGACCGGCATCGACTTCAACCTCTGGAGCGACGCCAGCGGGCTCGTCCGCGGCGAGTCGCTCGACGAGCGGATGGTGCGCGCGCGGCCGCTCAACGACGCCGGCGTGCTCGCCTACCGGCACTACGAGAACTTCGCCAGCCTCTCGCGCAACTTTCGCGTCTCGCTCTATCCGCGCGATTCGATCGACAACGGGACCCTCATCCTCCGCAAGGCGTTCGCCCACGGTCGGGCGGGGGCCGAGCTGCACGGCGGGTTCGGCTACGACAACGCACAAAACCAGGTGCTCGCCCAGGCCGGGGGCGTCTTGGTGGTGGCCTCGACGTGGTCGACGCGCCTGACGGTCAGCTACGACTGGATCCACCAGACGGCCACCGTCGGGCTACCCGGCACACTCCAGATTGGATGGGTCGCTTTTCATGCGGATCTCTAACCGGCGCTTGTTGGCGGAAGCGGGCGCCGGCACGGCGCTCGTCCTCGGCTGCGTGGCGATCGGTTTTCCGGCGTCGCACCTCGGCTGGGGGACGCTCCGCCCGCACCCCGTCTGGCTGGTGGTGCTGGCCCTGGCCGCCCGCTACGGCGCGCGCGGGCTGGTCGTCGCCGTGCCCGTCGCCTGGGGGGGGCTGACCCTGCTGGCCGTGCCCCGGCAGGTCGCTTCGACGCAGGCGCTGGCGGTGCTGGCGGGCCCGCCCGAGCTGGGGGCGCTGGCCGCCGCCATCATGGTCAGCTGGATCGCCTCGGTGCACGAACGGCGCGTGCAGGCGCTGGAAGGTCGCTGCCAGGCCTTGACCACGCGCGCGACCCACGACGCCGCCTCGCTGGGCGAGCTTCGGCGTGCGGCGCTCGCCCTGCGCGCGCGCAACGACCGTCTCGACCTGGCGCTCACCTTCCTGCGGGACGTGGCGCGCCGGATCGACGGGGGCGACCTGAGCGCGGCGGCCGAGGCGGCGCTGGCCTTGGTGGTGGCGCGGCTGGGGGCGCGCGCCGGGGCGGTCGAGGCGCGGGTCGGCGAGGCGCTGTCGCTGCTGGCGACCGCGGGCGCCTGGGACGCCGCCGCGTCGCCGGGCGGGACCGACGAGACGGTGGCCGAGGCGCTGCGCACCGGCGAGCCGGTCCGCGCCGTCGATCTGCCGGGCGCGGCGCCAGACGACAGTGACCTGGCGGCGCCCATCCTGGTCGGTTCCGAGACGGTCGGCGTGCTGGCCGTGCGCGGCGTGGCGCGGGTGGGCGCCGCCGCGCTTCGTGACCTGACCGTCGTCGCCGAGTGGCTGGCCACCGCGTTCGCGCGCGTCCACGCGCGCCGCGCCGGCGAACGCGGCGACCGCATCGGCGGATCGGCGGCGAATGTCTAGCCTGGCGATCCAGGGTGACCGGGAGGCGGGCGCGCGCGAGGTGCGCGCGCTCCGCGGGCGGCTGCCGCTCCTCCCCTGGATCTCGGCCATGCTGATCGACCTGACGGCGGCGGTGGTCGTCTGCCGGCGCGACTCGCTCACCGGCGCGCTGGCGGCCGGGGCGTTGCACCTGGCGTCGCTGGCCCCGATCACGCTGGCGGCTCTGGCGCCCAGCGAGCGTGCGCTGGGGTCGGCGTTCGTCTTCGCCATTCCCATCCTCGGGGCGCCGCTGGCCGCGCTCGCTTTGCGGACCGCGGGCCGGAGCGAGCTCGGGGAGGTCGATCCCGAGGCGGCGCCCGCGGACGCCGAGACGCCCGGCGCGGAGGAGCTCCGGCGGCTGGGCGAGGCGCTCCCCACCTGCGAAGCGCTGCTGGCGGGCGAGGCCGACGAGCGGCGGGCGATCATCGCCACCCTCACCCTGCGCGCTGACGCGGGCGCGCTGGCGCTCTTGCGGTGGGCGCTGGGGGCGGCCAACCCCGAGCTGGCCGTCGAGGCCGCGCTGGCGATCGAGGAGATGACCGCCTCGTTCGAGGCGCGTCTCAGCGCTCATCGAAAGAGGCTGGCCGCCGAGCCCTCGGGCGCGGAGGCGCTGGCGGCGGCGGAGCTGGCCACGGACGCCATCGAGGCCGGGCTGGCGGAGGCGGCGCTGGTCCCCTCGCTGGCGGAGGCGGCGCGCAACGACTTCACCGCCGCGCTGGCCGACGATCCGGCGCGGGCGGCGACCGTCGCCGTCGGCCGGGCGCGGCTCGAGCTGGCGGTGCTGCACCCCGACGCCGCGCTGGCGGCGATCGACGAGGTGGTGGTGAGCGACGGCAGCGGTCCGGCGATCTCCGCCGTCGAGCTGCACGGCCCCCCGGGGGTGGCCGCGGCGGAGATGGAGATGCTGCTCGCGCTGCGCGACGAGGCGGTGCTGGCGACGCACGCGCTCCCCTGGGAGAGCGCCTCGGCTCTGGCCAGCTACCACCCGGCGTCGCCGCCGCCGCTCCTGCAGCGCCGGCTGTCGGCCGCGCGGCGCCTCTCCGGCCTGCACCCGCGCGGCGCGACCGGCGGGGCGGGGGTCACCGTCGGCGTCGTGCGGGTCCCCGCGCCGGCCAGCACCCGAGAGGTCCCGGTTGAAAAGCCCTGAGGCCGCCAAGGCGGACGTCTGCTTGCTGGTCGAGGGGACGTACCCGTTCGTCTCGGGCGGCGTCTCGTCCTGGGTGCACGACATCATCGGCGGCCATCCCGAGCTCCGGTTCGCGGTGCTCAACGTCGGCTCGCACCCGGGCGCCTACGGCGAGCCGCGCTTCAAGCTGCCCGACAACGTGGTGGGCTTGCATCGCGTCTTCTGTCAGGAGACGGCGCGCCCGCCGCTCGACGGGGCGGCGCGCGCCGATCTGCGCGAGGAGATTCGGACCTTGCGCGCCGCGGTCGACACGGAGGCGCGCCCCTCGCGCGTGCTGGCGGGGATGCGCCGCCTCCACCTCGAAGATCCCTCCGACCCGGAGCCGCTCGGCGCCGTCCTCGCCGATCTGGCGACCAACGACCTGACGCTGGAGGAGTTTCTCTACGGGCGCGCCAGCTTCGATCTGCTGACGGCGCTGGCCGATCGCACGGCGGCCGAGGCGCCGTTCCTCGATCTCTTCTGGCACTACCGCGCCATTCACGTCCCGATGCTGCGCCTCCTGGCGGCGCCCGTCGTGCCGGCGACCTGCTACCACGCCATCGCCACCGGCTACGCGGGTCTGCTGGCCGCGGTCTGGAGCCAGCGGACGGGACGCCCGCTGGCGCTCACCGAGCATGGCATCTACGCGCGCGAGCGCGAGATGGAGCTGGCCCGCGCCGACTGGATCCGCGACGCGGCCGAGACCGACGACGGTGGGTTCGGTCTGCGGACGGCGACCTGGGCGCCCCACATCTCGCCGCTGCGCAAGATCTGGTCGCGGTTCTTCCGCGCGCTGTCGCGGCTGGCTTACGCGCGGGCCGGCCGGATCGTCACGCTCTCCGAGGTGAACCGCGGCAAGCAGATCGCCGACGGCGCGCCGCCGGCCAAGATCGACATCGTCCCCAACGGTGTCGACCTCCCCGACGACCCGCCGCTGCTCGAGGCGGTCGCCGAGGAAGTGGCCGACGAAAAGGCCGGCCACGGCGGGGCGGGGGTCATCGTCCTGCGGTCGCCTCCCTTGCGGGTGGGGTTCGTGGGGCGGGTGGTCCCGATCAAGGACCTCATCACCTTCATCCGCGCCTGTGACTTGGCGCTGCGGGCGGTCGAGCTCGAGGTCCGCGTGATCGGACCAATGGAGGAAGACCCGGCCTACGCCACCCGCTGCCGCGACCTGGTGGCGCGCTTCGGCCGCGCCGAGCAGATCGCCTTCGTGGGGCCGATGAAGCCGGCCGACATCTACCCCAGCCTGGACGTGGTGGTGCTGACCAGCTTCAGCGAGGGGCAGCCGCTGGTCATCCTCGAGGCGTACGCGCGCGGTGTGCCGGTGATCGCCAGCGACGTGGGCGCCTGCCGCGAGATGATCGAGGGGCGCGACGCGGCCGACCGCGTGCTCGGCCCGAGTGGGTTCGTCACCCGGGTCGCCGCGCCCAAGGAGACGGCGGCCGCGCTCATCAAGCTGGCGCGCGATCCGGCGCTCCGGCAGCGCCTCGGCGCGGCCGGGTTCCGGCGCGTGTCGGCCTACTACCAGCGCCGCGACATG
>Ga0134126_10007206_pt1 | contig 13948 bp, 8 predicted proteins | sample KB31752_FD_96881 | JGI IMG/M metagenome (GOLD analysis project Ga0134126, IMG submission 96881) | Terrestrial soil microbial communities with excess Nitrogen fertilizer from Kellogg Biological Station, Michigan, USA - KB3-175-2 | ecosystem: Environmental > Terrestrial > Soil > Unclassified ... | reverse complement strand
GGATCGAAGCGGCGCGGGCCCGGCAGGGCTGGGTCCCGGGGTGCGAGCGTCGCAGCGAGCACGCTCTGCCGAGCGTAAAGCGGGTCGCGGGGCGAAGCCCCGCGGGGTCCCGCGCCAGTCAATGAACCGCGCCGCCAACGTGCGCGTGCTGCCGTTCGCGTTGGGCGAGCGCGCCGGGCTGCGCGCCGCCAATGCCATCGCTGGCTCCAACGGCACCGTCTCGCTCAATCCGCTCTCCGCAAACGAGCGGCGCTACACGCCCGCGGGCACCGCCGCGCCATGACGCTGCTGTCGCCTTGTACGAAATGATTTACCGCGCCGTGCACGTGGAAACTGGTTCGCCCGTCATGCTTGACGGCTTCGTGCCCGGCACCGGACACTGGCTCTGCACGGCCGTTGCCTAATGCTCGACCGCGCGCACGCCGATCAGGCCTTCCACCTTGGACAGGCCTCGGTCCAGCGCGGCCTGCGAGCGCGCCTCGACGTTCAGCCGCAGCAGCGGTTCGGTGTTCGAGCTGCGCAGGTTGAAGCGCCATTCGGGGTAGGCCACCGACAACCCGTCGGTGCGGTCGGGCACGCCATCCCCAAACGCGCGCTCGACCGCGGCGATCTTCGCCGCCGCGTCCTCGACCTTAAAATTGATCTCCCCGCTGGCGAAGTAGCGCGCCCGCAGCGGCGCGACCAGCGCCGACAGCGGCCGGCGCTCCCGCCCCAGCAGCTCCAGCATCAGCAGCAGCGGGATCATGCCGTTGTCGCGGTACCAGTTGCGCCGAAAATAGAAGTGCGCCGACATCTCGCCCGCGAAGGCCGCGTCCACCTCCCGCATCTTGGCCGGAATGATGGTCATCCCCGCGCGGCTCAGCACCGTCTTGCCGCCCAAGGCCGCAATCGTCTCCTGCGTGGCCCAGATGCTGCGCGGGTCAATCACCACCGTGGCCCCGGGTTCATGGTGCAGGATGGATCGGGCCAGGATCGCCGTCGTGAAATACCCGGAAAGAAAATAGCCGGTGTCATCCACAAAGAAGCAGCGGTCGCCGTCCGCATCCCAGGCCACCCCGAGATCCGCCCCCTCTGAGCGCACGCGGGCCACCAACTCGCCTTGGTTCGCCGGCAGCAGCGGGTTGGGCACCCCGCCCGGCACCGGGAACGATCCGTCCGGGGTTTCGTAGATGCCGATGATTTCCAGCGGCAACTGGCCGCGCTCGGCCACCCGTCGCAGCGCCTGCACCTGCAGCCCGCAGTTGCCGTTGGCCACGATCTTCATGGGTCGCAGCAGCGAGCGGTCCACGTAGGTGAGCACGTAGTCCGCGAATTCATCCCAAACGTCGTGCGGCGCCATCGCGCCGGGCGAAGCCGCCGGCCCCGCGCCTTGCCCGGCCATGGCCAAATCGCGGATCTGCTCCAGGCCGCTTCCCAGCGCCAGCGGAACCGCCCCCCGGCGGCAGCAGTTGAAGCCGTTCCATTCCTTCGGATTGTGCGAAGCCGAGATCGTGAAGCCGGCGTCCACATCCAGCGTGGCCGCCGCGAAATAGAACATGTCGGTCGAAACCGTGCCGATGTCCACCACCTCGACCCCCGCCCGGCGCAACGCGCCCGTCGCCGCGCCCGCCAGTTGCGGCCCGCTGGCGCGCACGTCCTTGCCCACCACCACCCGGCGCGCGCAGGTGACTTGGGCGAACGCCCGCGCGATGGCCGCCGCGCCGGCCTCGTCGAGCTGCGACGGCACGATGCCGCGAATGTCGTAGCTCTTGAAAATCGAGGGGTCGAGCACAGATCATCATACACACGAAAGCCCCGTCCAGAATGCGACGGGGCTTCGTGCGGTAGTACTGCAGACGCCAAGATAGCCGGGCTGAGTTCTGAAGTCGAGTTAAAACGTCAGCCGAGCCGTTAGTTGGATGATGCGCGGCGAGGCGTCGCCGCCCAGGAACGAGCCCAGAATGCTGGTGGGCACGCTCGCCGTGTTGATGATCGTGCCGAACGAGCTGCTGGCCACGTCGCCCACCGGCTGGTCGAAGTTCGCATGGTTGAAGAGATTGAAGAATTGGATGCCGATCCCCAATTGCCCCTTTTCCCAGCCCGGGATCTGCGTGTTCTTGATCACGCTCAGGTCGGTGTCGAAGAACTTCGGGCCGCGGAACTGGTTGCGGACCTGGTTCCCGAAGCCGGTCGGGGCGGTGGTCGAAGCCGTGAAGTCGCTCGCGATCAGGCATTGCTTGTCGATCACGCAGCTTCCGCTCTGGCCCGGCCCCAGTTGGTTGGCGAAGATCACGCTGTTGGGTCCGAAGTTGTCGGCCGCCAGCGTCGCCGTGGCGTTGCCGTCAATCACCGTCAGCGGCAGCCCGCTCCGCGTGAACAGCGTGCCGGAGAGCGTCCAGCCCCGCCACAGTTGGTCCGGGCCGAAGCTGAACACGTTGCGGAACGGAATCTCCCACAGATAGCTCAAGTTGAAGGCGTGGCGGATGTCGTAATCGGCGTTGCCGTAATTGAATCCGTGGATGTTGTTGGGGTCCTGCACCCCGAGAATGCTGGTGTTGGTGTTGAAGTTGAACGGCAGGAATCCGCCGTTGGACACCTCGTCCAATGCATGGCTCCAGGTGTAGCTGGCCTGCACCTGGAACGTCTGCGAGAGGTGGCGGTTGAACGACAGCGTGAGGCCGTTGTAGTTGGACACGCCGCCGTTGACCAGTTGGTTCACCACCCCGAAGCGCGCATCCGGCGCTGCCGCCGGCAGGCCGGCGAAGCCGGGGAAGAAGGCGTTCACGGCGTCGTTCTGAATGGGCTCGTGCACGCCGTGGTTGCCGACATAGTTCGCGCTCACGCTGGTGTTCTGCCCGATCGCACGCTGCACCTCGAGATTCCATTCCTGGTACCGCGGCGGCCGGATCGTGCCTTCCGAGCTGAAGTAGCTGGGTGCCGAGAAGCCGGGATTCGACGCCGTGATCGAGGCCACCGTGCCGCCCGTCGCGAACGCGCTCAGGAACGAGGCGTTGTCCGCCGCCGCCGCCGAGGAGACATTGCCGGATGCCGCCGGCGAAAGCGGGCCGCTGACCACGAAGGAGTTGCTTTCCGGTGAGTTGGTGGCAAAGCTGTCGGCCACCGTCGCCGGGAAAACGTCGTTGAAGATGCCGAAGCCGCCCCGCACCACCGTGTTCGGGCCCATCGGCGTCCACGCGAACCCGAAGCGCGGCTGGAACAGGATGTGGCGATAGGACGGATACGCCTGCGCCAATCCCGTCTGGATGATGGCGTTGTAGGGCACGCTCGCGTCGTGCGTCAAGTCCACGAACGGCGCCGTCAGGCGCGCGAAGCAGTCGTGGGTGCAGATGGGGTTGGAATCGTGCTCTGCCCGCAGCGCCAACGTGAGGTGAAGGTTGGGCGTGACCGCCAAGTCGTCTTCGGCATAGGCGCCCAGCGTGTACAGCCGGATCGGTTGGTTCAGCCGGCTCGGAAACGTCTGCGTGGACGACGTCGCCAGGCCGTTGAAGAAGTCGGTCAGCGTGGTGGTGGCGTGCGGCGTGGTGCCGATGCCGAAGTCATAGTCGTTGACGTAGTTGATCTTGTAGTTGGCGCCCAGCTTGAACGTGTTTATGCCCGACGTCATGGACACGTCGTCCACCAAGCCGTACTGCGCCACGTTGCGCCCCTGCGGGAAGTCGTAGTTGATCCCGCCCAAGCGGGTGAAGAGGCCGCCGGAGATGCTCACCGTGATCGGCAGCACCGCCGCCCGCGCCGCCGGATTGGTGCCGAAGATGGCGTCGTAATGCGAGGCGCTGGCGATGAATTGATTCACCGCGCCCGCGCCGAAGGCGTGCGTCCAGTTCGCTTGCCCTTGGTACTGCGGCTGCGTGCTGGAGATGTCAAACCGCGGATCAATCGGATCCGTGAACGTGGCCTGCACGCCCCGGTCCATCGACAACTGCACGAAGGCCTTGTCGCTCGTGCCGAAGTTCTCATCGTATCGGCCCGAAAGGTCCCACTCGTGCGTATGGTTGCCGGCCGTGGATTGGAACTCCAAGGCGCACGGATCCGTCGCCGCCAGGCCCGGGAACGTCAAGCCCCTGCAGCCCCCCACCGGCGCCGTCGCTGTCGCCGGCACCGGCGTGGCACGACCGGCGCCCGCCGCGCCGTTGTACAGCGAAAACATGCTCTGGTAAAACGGCACCTGCGCCGCATTGCCGTTGGCGCTCAGGTTGGCCAGGGTGGCGGCCTCGAACTGCGGGCTCGGGATCTTGGCTAGCGTGTTGGTCGGCAGCACCACATTCAGCCCTTCCGTGTTCAGCCAGAAAAACGACTTGTCCTTCACCACCGGGCCCCCGAAACTCGCTGCCCAGCGGTTGGCGTTGTCGAATGGCCGCGGCGCGCCCGACGCATTGTTCAGGAAATTGTTGGCGTTCAGGACGCGGCCGTTCCAGTAATAAATCGCGTTGCCGTGCCAGTCGTTGCCGCCGGACTTGGTCACGTAGTTCACGTTCGCGCCCCCCAGCTCGCCGTATTGGCCGGAGTAGCCATTGTTGGTCACCGTGACCTGGTCCACATCGTTCTGGCCCAGCAGAAGATTCGTCGCGCCGGAGTTGTTCAAATTGAGGAACGGATCGTTGTCGTCCTGCCCGTTGATCGTGAAGAGGTTGGACGTCGCCGGCAGCCCGAAGGTCGAGAAATTGCCGTACCCGGCTTGCGTGTTCATCACCGCCCCCGGCGACGTCTGCACCGTCTGCGTGAGATCGCCGCCGCTGTTCGGCACGATCGCCACTTGCTGCGGCGAGAACGAGGTCGAGACATTGCCGTTCGTGGTCTGCACCGGCGCGGCCTCGCCCGTGACCGTCACCGTCTGGGCGGCGGCGCCGACCTTCAGCGCGATGTTGGCGGCTTGCACTTGGCCCACGCTGACCGCGACTTTGACCTTCTGCGGCGCAAACCCGGTCGCCGTGGCGCTGACCACGTAGTTGCCGGGCGGCAGCAGCGAGAAGCGGTAGCTGCCGCTGGCGCTCGTCGCCGTCGTCTTGGTCGCGCCCGTGTCGGCGTTGGTGAGCGTGACCGTGGCGCCGGGGATGGCCGCGCCGCTGGGATCGGCGATCACGCCGGAGATATCCCCCGACGTGGTGCTCTGGGCGGACGCGCGGCTGGCGGCCAGCGCGGTGAATAGGCCGATGGCCACGAGCATGGAAAAGACGGGAAGTAGCGCGCGACGGAATTTCATGCGGATCCTCCGTTGTTCGGGTTGCACCCTCAGGGCCATTCCCACTCCCTTTGGCCACGTCTCAGCCCGCATGGGTTAGCAGAGGTGGGCAGCAAAGCCGGATTCCAATCTCCGAAGCCAGCAGTTCTCGATCTAGAATTCCGAAAGTGGCAACTCCTCCGCTTTCGCGCTTGGCGCGGGCGCTTCGCGACTTCTCCGCGCGCCATTCGATGTTCTCCCCCGGCGACCGCCTCGCCGTCGCGGTCTCGGGCAGAGCCGATTCGGTGGCCCTGCTGCTGCTCATGAACGAGCTGGCGCCGCCGCTCGGCCTGCAATTGTCGGTCGCGCACTATGACCACGCCTGGCGCGAGCAATCGCGCGCCGATGCGGCCTGGGTGGAAACGCTGGCGGCGACCCTGGGGCTGCCGTTCCATCTCGAGCGCGGCCAGCCTCCCGCGCGCGGCAACCTCGAGCAGCAGGGGCGGCGGGCGCGGTATCTGTTCTTCAACCGGCTGCGGGCCGCGGGCGTCGTGGACAAGACCGCCACCGCGCATACCCGCGACGACCAGGCCGAGACCGTCCTGCTGCGCGTGCTGCGCGGCGCCGGAAGTCGCGGCTTGGCGGGCATCCTCCCCGTCCGCGCCGACGGCGTCGTGCGCCCGCTGCTCGGCGTCCCGCGCGCCCAGCTCCGCGCCTGGCTCGAGCTGCGCCAACAGGGTTGGCGCGAGGACGCCACCAATGCCGACCTCCGCCCCCGCCGCAATCTTCTGCGCGCCGTCGTGCTGCCGCGCCTGCGCGCCGACTTCAACCCCGCGCTGGATCAACGCCTGGCGGCGCTCGCCGACGTGCAGCGCGCCGAGGAGGCGTTTTGGATTGACTACCTTGATCCCCTGCTCGCGGCCTGCTCCGAGCCCCTGCCCGGAGGCCTGCGCCTCGCCTGCCAGCCGCTGCGTCGCCTTCCGCTGGCCGTTCGCCGCCGCCTGCTCCGCCTCGCCATGGCGCGCGTGCAGGGGCATTTCGGCGGTCTGGAGTTCGGCTGCATCGAAGAGCTGCTGGGCTGGATCGAGGCCCCCCCCCAGCCGCCCCGGATCAAGCAAACAAGGCGCTTGAGTTGCCGCGTTTCCAGCCGATATCTAGAGCTTCGGGCTCAGGCGGGGGCCCAGGACCGGGTCTGAATGCGCTATAATTGGTAGACCTGCGGTGGAAATGGATGGCCGCTTGACCCCCGTGCGCCCTGGCGCGCGTTTTCGATGGAACGGCTCGCTGCTTCCCACATCTAAACATTTAAGAGGTTTCAAGAAGGCAGCTTGAATTCAACCACCAAAAGCATCGTTCTTTGGGTCGTGCTGGTTGTGGCCGCGCTCGTCTTGTGGCAGATGATCAAGCTCGGCGGCGGCGCCGGCAAGGTCCAGGAAATCAACTTCTCGCAGTTCATGAGCCAGGCCAAGTCCGGCAACGTGATGTCGGTCACCATCACCGGCGACGACGTGCAGGGGCAGGTGCACACGCCCAAGGACGAGTCCTTCCACACCGTCATTCCGGCCAATTATTCGGACCTGTACAAGACCCTGGAAGACAAGGGCGTCGCCGTCACCATCAAGGAGCCCTCCAACACCACCTGGGTCAACTTGCTCATGAACGGGGTGCCGATCCTGCTGATCTTCGCCCTCTTCATCTTCATGATGCGGCAGATGCAGACCGGCGGCAACAAAGCCCTGTCCTTCGGCAAGAGCCGGGCGCGGCTGCTCTCGACCCAGCAGAAGAAGGTCACCTTCAAGGATGTGGCCGGGGTCAACGAGGCCAAGGACGAGCTGCGCGAGATCATTGAGTTCCTCAAGGAGCCGCAGAAGTTCCAGAAGCTCGGCGGTCGCATCCCCAAGGGCGTGCTGCTGGTCGGGCCGCCCGGCACCGGCAAGACGCTGCTCGCCCGCGCCATCGCCGGCGAAGCCAACGTGCCCTTCTTCTCCATCTCGGGCTCCGACTTCGTCGAGATGTTCGTCGGCGTCGGCGCCAGCCGCGTGCGCGACTTGTTCGAGCAAGGCAAGAAGAATGCGCCCTGCATCATCTTCATCGATGAGATCGATGCCGTCGGCCGCCACCGCGGCGCCGGCCTGGGCGGCGGCCACGACGAGCGCGAACAGACGCTCAACCAGTTGCTGGTCGAAATGGACGGCTTCGAGAGCAACGAAGGCGTCATCCTCGTGGCCTCCACCAACCGCCCCGATGTGCTCGACCCCGCGCTGCTGCGCCCCGGCCGCTTTGACCGCCGCGTCGTGGTGCCCCGCCCCGATCTGCGCGGCCGCGAGGAGATCCTGCGCGTCCATGCCCGCCGCATCCCGCTCAACGAGTCGGTGGATCTGGCGGTGCTGGCCCGCGGCACGCCCGGCTTCACCGGCGCGGACCTGGCCAACCTGATCAATGAGGCCGCGCTGTGGGCCGCGCGCAATAACCGCAAGACCGTGCTGATGGCTGATCTCGAAGCCGCCAAGGACAAGGTCCTGATGGGCGCCGAGCGCCGCTCCATGATCATCACCGAAGACGAGAAGCGCAACACCGCCTACCACGAGGCCGGCCACGCGCTCGTCGCCGCCATGGTGCCGCACTCCGATCCGCTGCACAAGGTGACCATCATTCCGCGCGGCATGGCGCTGGGCGTCACCATGCAGCTGCCCACCGATGACAAGCACACCTACACCCGCGATTATCTGCAGGCCCGGCTGGCGGTCATGATGGGCGGCCGCATCGCCGAGGAGCTGTTCATGCAGCACATGACCACCGGCGCCGGCAACGATATCGAGCAGGCCACCGACCTCGCCCGCAAGATGGTCTGCGAATGGGGCATGAGCGAGCTCGGCCCGCTCACCTTCGGGAAAAAGGAAGAGCAGATCTTCCTCGGCCGCGAGATCAGCCAGCACCGCGACTTCAGCGAAGACACCGCCATCCGCATCGATCAGGAGGTCCGGCGCTTGGTCATGGAAGGCTACGAGCGCGCCCACAAGGTGCTGACCGAGAATTCCGGCATGCTGCACAAGCTCGCCGAAGCCCTGCTCGACCGCGAAAGCCTCGATGCCGAGGAGATCAAGATCATCCTCGCCGGCCAGTCCCTGCCGCCCCTGAACACCGGCGGCGGCGGACAAGCCGAGCCCGGAACCCAGGAGATCCTCCGCCCCGAGCCCGGCCGCACCCCCGCCCTCGCCCCCGGCGAGCGCCCCCAGCCGGCGTAGATTCGGCTATTCGCAGCGCAGCGCGTCGCTCGGCGGCAGGCGCCCGGCGCGGAACGCCGCCAGCGCCGCGGCCAGCGCCGCCACGGCCGCCAGGAGCGCAGCGGCCCCTGCCCACGCCGCCGCATCCAGCGAAGTCACGCCGAACAGGAACGGCCGCAGGGCGCGCATGGCGAGCGCCGCTTCGGCCGCGCCCAGCAGCAGCCCCAGGCCCAGCGGGCGCAGGCCCTCGCCCAGCACCATGGCCACCAAGCCGCCCGGCGTGGCCCCGAGAGCCAGCCGCACGCCCAGCTCGCGCCGCCGCTGCGCCACCATCTGGGCCACCGAGCCGAACAGGCCAATGGCGGCCATGAACGCGGCCAGCAGTCCGAACAGCCCCGCCAAGCTGGCGATGGCGATCGGCTGCCAGAGCGAGAAGCGCACTTGCTCGGCCAGCGTGCGGCCGTTGATCATCGGAATGCGGAAATCGAGCGCGGCCACTTGGCCGCGCATCTCCTGCAAGGCCGCCGCCGGCGAAAGTGAGGTCTGGGCGGCGATCCACATGCGCTCGAAGGGCGCTTGCGCCAAGGGCACATAGAGCGCCATCGGCGGCGGCGCCAGCAGCGACTGCGTGCGGCGGTCGGCCGCGATGCCGACCACGGTGAAGGCATGGTCGCCATGGTAGTTGTTGAACTGCGGCCACGCCAGCCGGCGCCCCAGCGCCGATTCGCCCGGCCACAGGCGCGCCGCCAAACGCTGGTTGATGACGCAGACCAAGGGCGCGCCCGCGCGGTCGGTGTCGCTGAACCCCCGGCCCGCGATCAGCGGCAGGTCGAAGACGCGGAAGTACTCGGGCGTGACCCAGTCAATGTCGGGACGAACGTAGCTCGAGCCGAATTCGCCTGCGCGCACCGCCAGCGGCGGCGGCTCGGCGCCGGCGACGAAGACCGGGCCCCGGTTGCAGGGCGCCGGAGCCAGGCATGCGGTGAGCGCCACCTCGGCCAAGCCCGGCTGGCGGGCCAGGTTCTGGAGCAAGCGCTCGAAATAGGCGGCCGCCTGGGGCCGGGTGTATTGCACATGGCCGGTGTCCACCATGGCCAGCACGGTGCGCGCGGCGGCCGGCGGCACTTGGCCGGCGCGAGCGGATGCGAGCGTGCGCGCGGCCAGTCCGGCTGCCACCAGCAGCACCAATGCCAGGCTCACCTGCGCGGCGAGCAGCGTCCGCTGCGCGCCCTGTCCCGCCCGGGTCGCCCGCCCCGCGACCGCTGCCGGACGCGGGGGCCGCGCCGTTGGCACTGCGGGCCAAGTCGGCGCGGAGTGACCGCGAAATTCCGTAGGGCGGTCCGCCCCCGGGGATCGAAGCGGCGCGGGCCCGGCAGGGCTGGGGTCCCAGGGACCCAGCTCTGCCGAGCGCAAAGCGGGTCGCGGGGCGAAGCCCCGCGGGGTCCCGCGCCAGTCAACGCGGATGCGCGCGCTGGCCGCCGCCATCGCCACCAGGCTCAGCAGCGCCAAGGCCGCCGCGAACGCCAGCATGCGCGCATCGAAGCTCAGCGCTAGGTTCTTCGGCACGCTGGGCGGGGCCAGGCGCAGCAGCCACTGCGCCATGCCAGGCGCCGAGGCGCCGCTCGCGACCGCCCCCAGCAGGGTGATCCAGCCGGCTTCGAACATGGGCTGGCGCAGCACCCGGCTGCGGCTCGCGCCCAGCGCCAGTTGCGTGGACATCTCCCGTTGCCGCGCCTGGGTGCGGGCGAGGAACACGCTGCCCAGGCTGGTGCAGGTCATCGCCATCAGCAGGAGGGTCCCGAACAGCAGCGTGCCCAGCATGCGCGCGTGGGTGGCGCGATCGTCCGACCAAGAACCGATTCCGGGGACCACCACCGCCCGCCGCGGCTTCAGCGCCGGGTTCGCGGCGGCAATGCGCGCGCTGATGGTGTCCGCCTCGGCCTGGGCTCGCGCCAGCGTGGCGCCGCGGCGAAGGCGCCCCAGGATCGTCACCCAGCCGCAGAACCGGCTGGTCAGGCAGTTTTCCGCTCCGCCGAAAGGGAGCAGGAACGGCTGGGTGGTGATGGGTACGAACAAGTCCGCCGCCCAGTCCTGCGTGGCGCCCTGGAATCCCGCCGGCGCGATGCCGACCACGGTCAGCGCGGTGTGGTTGCCCTCCAGCGTCGAACCCACCGCGCTGGGTTCGGCGCCCATGCGCTCCCGCCAAAAGCGGTCGCTGACCACCACCACGCGGTTGGCTCCCTCGGCCTCGTCGCTCCGCCCCAGCACGCGGCCGCGCTCGGCCTCGACCCCGAGCGCGGCGAAGTAATTTCCCCCGACCGCTTCAATGTTGAAGGTGTCGGTGCCGCCGCGGGCGTTGACGTCCATCTGCAGGTTCGAGCTGGCCGCGAGCTGTTCGTAGGCGCGGCTCTGGGCGGCGTAGTCCAGGTAGTCGGCGTAGCTGAAGTCGCCGAGCAGCTCGCCCCCCTCGATCCGCTCCAGGTGCACCAGCCCGCGCCCGTCGGCGATGCCGGGCAGCGGGCGCAGCAGCACCGCGTCGCAGAGGCTGAAGATCGCGGTCGAGGCCGCGATGCCGAAGGCCAGCGCGCCCACGGCGGTCAGCGCGAAGCCCGGGCTGCGGCGCAAGCGCCGCAGCGCGCGGCGCAGATCCTGCGCCAGGTGCTCGAGCCCGCTCCAGCCCCGCTGCTCCCGGCAAGCCTCGCGCAGCGCCACCGCGCCGGCCTCGCGCCCGCCTGGGTCCGCGGCCAGCTCGGCTTCCATCTCCGCTTCGACCGCGCCTCGGCGCAGCAAGGACCGGAGTCGGATTCTCGCAACCTCCACCCAGCGCATCGCTTCGGCCTTCATGCCTCCCTCACCACCATCCCGATCGCCGCCGCCAGCCGCTCCCATTCCTGCAGCTCGCTGGCCAGCCGCTTCCTGCCCGCGGCCGTCAGCGCGTAGTACTTCGCCCTCCGCCCGTTCTCCGACGGCCGCCACTGCGCCTTGATCCAGGCCTGTTGCTCGAGCTTGTGCAGCGCCGGATAGAGCGAGCCCTGCTGCACCTTCAGTTCCCCCTGCGAAATCTGCTCGATGCGCTCGCGGATGCCCCAGCCGTGGCGCGGCTCCAGCGCCAGCGTGCGCAGGATCAACAGATCCAGCGTGCCTTGCACCATGTCCTTGGGCTTGCTCACCTCCCGCCTCCCTTCCCCTCGGTTACCTACAATGGGCAGCGTAGCATAATCGAGGCATGCTGGGCCGAGTCTCGCTTCTCGCTCTTTGGCTGGCCGCCGCTCTCGGCGCGCAGGCGCCTGCGCTTCGAGGCCAGGTGGTCGCCGGCAACGGCTTGCCGGTCGCGGGCGCGACCGTGGAAGCCGGCGGGGCAACCGCGACCACCGACGGCGAGGGGCGGTTCGCGCTGGCGAGCGCCGCCGCGAGCGTGACGATTCGGGCCTCCGGGTACGAGGCCGAGACGGTGGTGGCAAGCCCTGCCGCGCCCCTGCGCGTGGTCCTGCGGCCCGCGCCCCTGGCCGAGTCGGTGACCGTCACCGCCAGCGCCCGCAACCAGGCCACGGCGGCGGTGCCGCTCGCCACCGCCGTGATGGGGGCCGAGCGCCTTCAATCTTCCGCCGCGCCCAATGCGGATTCGATCCTGCGCGAGTTCAGCAACCTGGGCACGTTCCGGGTGAACTCCTCGCAGACCGCCAATCCCACCACCCAGGGCGTGGCCCTGCTGGGCACCGGCTCGAGCGGGGCCAGCCGCGCGCTGGTGCTGCTCGACGGGCTGCCGCTCAATGACTTCTACGGCGGCTGGGTGGATTGGCTGCGCGTGCCCGACCAGTCGCTGGCCAGCGTCAGCGTGGTCGCCGGCGGCGCGTCGCCGTTGTACGGCAATGACGCGCTCTCAGGCGTGATCGGCCTCGAGACCCAGGCCCCCACCGCCACCCATTTCGAGGTCCGCGCCGGCGGCGGCGGCTTGGGCACGGCGTTGGCGGATGGCGCCGGCGTGATCGCCGGCCCCAAACTGGCGCTGGCGGTGCGCGGCAGCGGCTTGCGCGTCGGCGGCTACGTGCCCATCGCCAACCCCGGCGCCGTGGACACCCGCGCCAGCGTCGCCGCCCAGGAGTGGGCGCCCGAGCTGCGCTGGCTGGCTTCGCCCGCGGCGCTGTTCACCGCATCCTCGCAGTACTTCGCCGAGAACCGTCGCAATGGCACCCTGGCCCAGGTGAACCAAACCCGCCTGCGCCAGATCGCGCTGCGCGGCGTCGTCTCCCGCCACGGCGTTTGGGACGGCAGCCTCTTCGATCAGGGCGAGGACTTCGGGGCCACGTTCTCCTCGATCGCCGCCGGCCGCAGCAGCGAACGCCTCACGCTCGAGCAGCACGTCCCCGCCCGCACCCACGGCGCCGCCCTCGATTGGACCCTCGCCCAGCCCGGCTGGAGCGTGACCACCGGCGCCGCCTACACCCACATCGCCGCCGACGACATCGAGACCGCGCCGCCCAGCCTCGCCCCGGCGCGCGAAGAGAACGGTCGCCAGCGCCTGGCGGGCGGATTCGCCGAGGCCAGCTGGTCGCCGCTCGCGAGCTGGAGCTGGACCGCCACCCTGCGCAACGACCATTGGCGCAATTTCGACGCCTTCCAGAACACCCCCGCCGGCCTCACCCCCTATCCCGATCGCTCCAGCTCGGCCTGGAGCCCCGCCCTCGGCACCGTCTGGACCGCGCGCCCCTGGCTCGCCCTGCGCGCCTCCGGCTACGAGTCCTTCCGCGCCCCCACCCTCAACGAACTCTACCGCCCCTTCCGCGCCGGCAACGTCCTCACCAATGCCAACCCCCTGCTCGCCGCCGAACGCTACCGCGGCGCGCAGCTCGGCGCCGAGGCGCAGGCCACCCGCGATCTGCGCCTCGAAGCCACCTACTTCGACGGCTACATCAGCAATCTCGTCACCAGCGTCACCCTGAGCGCCACCCCCGCCTTGATCACCCGCCAGCGCCAGAACCTCGGCCGCACCCGCTCCCGCGGCGAGACGCTGGACGCAAACTGGGCCGCGCGCCCCGGCCTCGCCTTCTGGACTTCCTATACCCACCTCGATGCTGCCGTCCTCTCGGCCCCGACCCTCAACCTGGTCGGCCTGGCCGTGCCGCACGTGCCCCGCAATGAGTTTTCAACCCGTGCCGTGTTCGAGCATCGGGGCTGGACGGCATCGCTGATCGAGCGCTTCGGCGGCGCCAACTTCGACGACGACCAGAACACGCTGCCGCTGCCCGCCTTCTGGTCCACCGACTTGTTCTTCAGCCGCGCGTTCGGCTCGGTGGCGCCCTATCTCGCCGTCGAGAATGTATTCAATAGGCGTTATGCGATCGAGCTTACGCCCGACGCCGACCTCAACGCTCCGCGCGCGGTCACCGCCGGAGCACGCCTCGAATTCGGCGGACGCTAGCGCCCTTTTGCAAGGTAGAGTCGCGCGCCCCCGGGGATCGAAGCGGCGCGGGCCCGGCAGGGCTGGGGTCCCGGGGTGCGAGCGTCGCAGCGAGCACGCCCTGCCGAGCGTCAAGCGGGTGGCGCGGCGCAGCCGCGCCAGGCCCCG
>Ga0134126_10007205_pt1 | contig 13948 bp, 15 predicted proteins | sample KB31752_FD_96881 | JGI IMG/M metagenome (GOLD analysis project Ga0134126, IMG submission 96881) | Terrestrial soil microbial communities with excess Nitrogen fertilizer from Kellogg Biological Station, Michigan, USA - KB3-175-2 | ecosystem: Environmental > Terrestrial > Soil > Unclassified ... | reverse complement strand
TAAGATATCGTATGAAACAGAAGTGATTTTTGAACTGAGATATTCCGGATAATGAATATTCACAAGTTTATAATAGGAGTGAATATTTTTTGTAAATGATGTGGGATCAAATGTGTACTGAAAATCTTTAACCTGGTGAAGGTTTTGGGCTCTATCGCCATTTTCATTGTCGGCGGTGTGATCTGATCCTGTTTTTACTCTTACCCATTCCACAATGCTCGTAATATTGTCCAGTTGATTGCCCCTGCTGTCATACACATCCTGCTCCGGTACCTGCGGGAAAAACATGGATGTATTCATGTGAGAGAGTAACAATATAAAAGCAAGGAGCCTTCTCATTATTTCGCAAAGATATTAGAGGAAGACTATAGTGTTTTGTATCAGTTATTAAATATTCGCTAATAATGTTTTGTGTATTAATTGCTGCAAACCTTACGATTCGTTGTTTTGCACGCTGTTATTAATTGTTACCATTCTTGAAATCTAATACCCAGTTGATTGTCTTTAATTGCAAATTCTTTTGCACCCCAGGGTCTTAGCGTAACCTTGTCAAGATTTGGATGAAGCAGATGAGGATGAGATGAAGATATCTTTGCATATACCTCTTCAATATTGTTTGTCACAAGTCTTAACTCCGGACTGTGTTCTTTGGCTAATTGTTCATCTTGAAAAACCATAATGCTTATCCCATCTTTTTTTAATACACAGTAAGGTTGTGAAGTATTTAAATCCTGGTGTTCAATTATAAATTTCAGGCAATCAACAAATAATTTCAGTCCCTCTGAAAGGTCTGTATAGAAGACACTGGGTACTAATTTTGTAAAATTCATAACCGGTCGTTTTTAATTTCAGTTTGCACTACCAAATTTTGAAAACCTGATCTATTTACATAAAATTCTTTTGTTTCATTTTTCTTCACTCATTAATTTTTCGGCGAAGCTACCCTGTAATTGAATCCGGCAGTTGTCCCGCTGGTTACATCAACGGTAACTGCTGTAATTTTTTCTGCCAGGTCTGATGAGAGAAATACAGCAAGGTTGGCGATATCAGCCATTAATGGTAACTTTTTTAAAGCGGTATCTGCTTCCATTTGCTTAAGTATAGGGGCCATCACTTCTGGCCGGGTGTCAATAGCATTTTTAAATACGCTTGAATCCGGCGAACCACCCGAACGGATATTTACTACCCGAATACCATATACTCCCAGCTCAATGGCAAGGTTTCTTGACAAGGTTTCCACGGCAGAACAAGCAGCTGCAAATCCCCCGGTATATGGATAACCTATTCCACCCGGGGTTGCTGTAAGCGTTAATATAACTCCTGATTTTTGCTTCATCATTGTTTTTGCTGCAGCTTTTGCGGTTACGAACCGGGTTTGCATGGTCTTCGTAATAGGGTTTACAAAATCATTGGTTGATATATCAACTAATGGAATGTTTTGTATAACGTCAATACCAACTGCATTAAAAGAGATATCCAAAGAGCCTGCTTTTTGTTCAACAGTTTTTATATGACTATCTATCGCGTTTTCATCAAAAGCATCTACTACATCCACTTCTGTTCTTCCACCCATTTGTAAAATTTCATCGGCTGTTTTTTGAACAGAATCAATTTTCCTTCCTGTCAAAAAAACTCTAGCTCCGGCTTTAGCTAATGCTTTTGCCACCGCACTTCCTAATGAGCCGCCTGCTCCATATATAACTGCATTTTTGCCTTGTAAGATCATGTCAAACATTTTAGATGGTGTTTGTGAGTTTAATTCATTAAAAGTTTTGATGCTTGTCTTTAAAGGTTATGGATTGGCGTGGCTTGGACATTCAACGAATTGAGCCAGAACAAAAGTACAGTAAACAAACAAATTGTTCAGATTATGATTCATAACCCAATGGATAGTTTTCAGCGGGTGACTGCGGCCCGATAACGAACAAAAAGTTGATAAAATGCAGTTTAGCCACAGCTATCATAAATGTCTTATTATACACAGGTTTTGTTTCATTTATTCTTTTCATAATAGCCTTTCACCAATACAGTAATAAATCGTTTTAAATAGGCTTCGTTTAAGAATGTGTTAGACCAATTGTCGAATCGGCTGCACTGAACACCTAAATAAAAATAATACAGGGAAACTCCTAAAGCCGGAATTAACAGTTTTTCTTCATCGCTGATTTCTTCTACCGTTTGATAACCTTCATAAAAAGCCGCTATTTTTTCGGCTCGGTTAGTTTCGTCTTTTTCGGTGCTATGCAATTGTAAAATGTAGTAAGCAATGTCTAAGCAGAGCCAACCGTTTCCACAGAAGTCAAAATCAAAAAGAGTCTGCAACGGGGTACGAAACGGGAATGTCGTTTTTCTTTAGCAATTGCAACAAGTTCAACTCTTCTGTTATTTCTTCTTTGGTTCGCCAATTGTAGCTATAAATTCTAAAAATGAAACTTTCATTTTCGCTGTCAATGCGATAAGTATGGTTGATACCGGTTTTTAAGAGATTGCAAGTTGTAGATGTTGTCAATGAATATTTATCCTGTACAAACGCTGCGATGTCTGAAGAAGAAAGTATAGAGCTGATTACTGAAAAATTTGTCATTTGTATATTGCTATTTTCCTTTCGATTTATCCTTAGAAACATATCTATCATAAAATGCTCCTGTTCCTTTAGCGTCAAGTCTTCCAACAATTACTTCATTTGAACTTTTAGACAATTCAATTCCTGGTCTTAAGTGGTAATGCTCTCTTGCTCCAACCGGTAAGAACCTGTCTTTTATTTTTTCCTGATTTAGTTCAGCAATTTCTATAAGGAGTTTTGCAAGTGATTTTAGACCTTCTGGATTACCGTGTATTAAAATGTCCTCGCGCTTTATTATTTCTCGATCATTTTCGTCTTTCTTATGTGAAATGAATATGTCTAAATGACCTTCAATTTTGTTTCCTTTTGTCTGCTTATGTTTCATTGTTATTTCCGTTGTAGGTTGGTTCTGGAAAATCACAACTCACGCCCACGCATTTATGAAGGACTGGAATTAGAATTGCTGCTTACCCGAACCGTTTCGAAAGTTATAATTAAAAGTTCATTGTTACTCGTCAGCTTGCAAAGTAGTAAACCGCTTGTTGCAAGCAATTTTATTCAGACCAAAAGCTGTCAATTTTTGCTTTTAGTGTGTCAGCTTGTTTTATAAAACTCATTGACATTTCTGTAGGTAAGTGTCCAACGAGAATGTTGTCAAACTTGAAAATAATCGTGTCGCCAACTGGGTTGTTACATTTTAATCTACTGAAGTCTGGTAGTCGTTCTCCTGCAGTAAACAAACAAATAAAAGAAACTCCGTTTTTAAAAATTCTTGTTGTCCTGAGAAAGATAATTCACAAAAATAAAAAAAGTCAGTTATCGAAGGTTTGTTACCCTGACATGAAAATCATTTTTTAAAAATCATATAGCTTTCAGGTGATTCAGGAATACTCGGATAGAGGTTTTCTATCTTAAATGAATTTTCATCAATTTTTTCAAAATCAATTGGATGCGCTGAATAATCATTTGTCCACGCAGGTGTTAATGTTATTTTGGTTGTGCCTGCTGAGAAAGAATAATAAAAGGTGTCTTTATAACTACTTCCCGTTTCCATTTTTATAACAATTTTATTGTTAATAAAATTTAATTGGGCCCGACCTGCAATTGGACTGGCTTCAATATAAAGTCCGCGGAAAGCGCTTCTTGCCTTATCTTTTTTGCAAGAGCTAAACATCAAGAAAGATAAAATTGTAATAACGAATATCTGTTTCATGAAGATTGCTTTGGTAGATGACTGTTGAAAGAGTCAAAACGTTGCACGCTATAACACACAGCGTTTGTATTACCGAAAGTACGAACATACAAGCAGCCCTTTTTAACTTTAAAGAGCCATGAGCTAAGAATAGCGGAAGCCATATTTTCCTATATTAAAACAACAAGCTATAAAATTATTTTACTTATTCATATTTAAAAAACAAACGTCCTTAAATTAGTCTTTTATATATTTGGCATCTCGAAGGTACCGACAGTTTGAAGGATTAAAAAAGGTAATATAATTCCTTCTGCTGCTTGTGTGCCGCCACCAGCAAGCGCTTGATAACTTTTAGTTTACGTAAATCTTAAATGAAAATAATGAGATCAAATTTATTTTTTTGCTTGTTAACCCCCGCAGTAGTCTTTATTTCGTGCACTTCATCTAAAAATATGATGGACAACCGGCTTTCCAAAAAAGAAAAAACGGAAGGCTACCAGTTATTGTTCGATGGCAAATCAATGGACCAATGGACGGGCGTTACGGATACTTATCTTCCTGAAAATGGCACGATAACCATACACCCGGAAAAAGGCAGCGGGGGAAATCTTTATACGAAAAATGAATACAGTGATTTTGATTTCCGTTTTGAGTTTCAACTTACTCACGGTGCAAATAATGGTGTTGGCATCAGGACGCCTCTTCAGGGTGATGCCGCGTATGTGGGAATGGAAATTCAGATACTGGATAATGATGCTCCGGAATATAAAGACCTCCATCCATATCAATATCATGGCTCTATATATGGCGTTGTGCCTGCGAAGCGTGGTTATTTAAAACCCATTGGCCAATGGAATTCTGAAGAAATAATTGCCAGGGGGCCAAAAATAAAAGTAATCCTAAATGGAACTGTTATTACTGATGCAGATATCACCGAAGCCCGCCAAAACGGAACAATGGACGGTAAGCAGCATCCCGGTTTGAAACGCGATAAAGGGCACATTGGTTTTCTCGGTCACGGCTCTGTGGTTCACTTTAGAAACATCCGCGTTAAGGATTTGGCAGGAGAATAAACCGGTTGCCTCACAAAATTTTTTCAAAGGTTTTTGTTCTTTAGAACCATGTTTAGAAATAAGCTGAGCTGCAAAACTTAAAACAGCAAACCTTCTTTTATTTTAGCGTAATATCGTAAGGATAGCCGGAGATGCTTCTCGCCTATATCTTCCCAAACAACCCTACAAACTCACCATTCGTCAATTGTTTCATTTCGCCGGTATTGGTATTGTAGAGCTTGCATGTAAACTGCAATTTTACCATTACATAGTAGCTATTAACGGCTTGAGCTTCCTGCACACTAATAATTTTTATGGTACTGTTTGTTTGGTCGCCGCTGCCGTCACTGGTAGTCCATTCGTTGCCATCTTTATCAAACCAGCTAATAATAAAGCCATCTCCGTTTTTAAAAGGATCATAATCAGGGCCCGTGGTGAAGTTAAAATTGCCGGGAGCAAAATAATTATAGAACTGTGCGTTGGTAAGCGAAAGATAATTGTGCAATATTCCTTTGGTGATAGAAATGGCCGTGCTGTTTGGTAAGGAAGGATCTTCCGGGCTGATATCGGCAGTAACGGTCACGTCATCCGTTCCCCCGAGGGAGGAGCCTGCAATATAACCATTGGTGGCGGTAACGGTTTGTGAATAAGATGCGCCGCCGATGGTGGCTTTATAATAATAAGTGGAAGTATCAGTCTTATCGTCTTTCTGTTTTTTGCAACCAGAAAAAATAAATAAGGAGGAGAGCAGGGTGGCGCTGAAAAATAAAACGGTGATGATTTGATTTTGTTTGATTTTCATTTTAAGCAGTTTTTTGTTTTTTATTTTATTTATTGTGGCACTCGTGAAGATGCCGACCACTGTTATGACAGCGAATTTAATAAATGGTTTGTGAAGACACAAACCACCGCGGTTAATTTTATTTATTGAATTAATCGTTATTTTCCTAAAAGAAATTTGAACCCGATACCAAAATTACCCAACAGGCTGGAATTCAAATTGATGTTTGCAGAAAATACATTTGCCTTCTGTGGTGAAGCACCTGCCGGCAATTGGCTGTCAACGGTTTTATAGTTTGTGAAAGAAACATTTGCCAGGTATGGCATTGTTAATTCAATTTGCATTCTTTTCATTACAGAATATGAAATGCCGGGAATATAACTGAGCACAGCACCATTTGATTTTTCCAATAATGATTGACTATCATAATAAAAGGAGTTAAACCCGCGTGAATGCTGATATGTGGCATCTACTTCCTGCAAAAAATAAAAATTCTTTCCAAGGGGCTTGTACTTGCGGTAAAATACTCCGGCGCTGTAGTTGTAAACTGTTAATTCAGAATTTGCATTATGGGTTTTGGCTGCATAAATCGATCCCATCACACCTACGACAGTATTTTCTTTTATTACCTTTCCAAATTGAATATTTGAAGTAGTATTATTACTGTTGTTGAGTTCTGAGTTGTTGTAAGTAAAGCTTCCTCCTAATAAATATCTGCCTTTAGAGATTTGAGCATTTGAAGCAATGGAGATAAAAAATAAAATAGCGAAAGAAAATAAAATCCTTGTTTTCATAAATAGTTAATTTTTACTGTACAATTGAAATTGATAAGAATGTAAATGTACAAACTAATAATTTAGTGATGGCTTAAGCGCGACGCCTGCTAATATCAAAAGAGCTATCTACTTTCGTTTTCATTTCTTATTTTCAAACCTCTTTTTATTGTTGGCTTAAATATATTTTGCCTGGTTGTGTTCACACGGGACATTTTTCATCATTGGTTGGTGAAGACAGCGACCGCGGCAATAAAGTAAGCATTTGCACCTCAGCATGTAAACCAGCAGTATGGTTCATTTATAAATGTAGCTGTTTTGCATGGTACCAATCTAACAATTAAATCAGCAGAGGAATCCGGCTTGATTACTTTTCCAAATCCGCCTTCCAATTTAATTATCTTTATCGCATGGAAGAATTATTGCCCATCCTTAAAAATATTTCAAAGTACATTGAACTTACCAAAGAAGAAGAACTCTTTTTCGTTTCTCTTTTACGAACCAGGAATGTGCGCAAAAAGCAATTTATCGGGCAGCCGGAATTTACCTGTAAATACCGCACCTATATAGTTTCCGGCGCTTTCAGGTCATACGTTGTTGACAACAAAGGCAAAGAACATACTATTGCACTGGCTATTGAAGATTGGTGGATCGGCGATATAAGCAGTTATATTTTCCAAAAACCATCAGCTTATTTTGTAGAAGCATTAGAAGATTCTTTGGTCATTGAACTTGATTACGAAGGCGAGCAAAAGTTATTGGAAAAGAATCCAAAATTTGAACGGCTTTTCAGACAAGCGCTGGAACGTTCTACTGCAGCATTACAACAACGATTGCTTTCCAATTTGAGTGAAACGGCAGAACAACGCTATGATGAGTTTGTAAATAAATATCCTCAGTTTTTAAATCGTATTCCCCAATACGTGTTGGCATCTTACCTCGGCATATCAACCGAATTTGTGAGTAAGATCAGGAACAGGAAGGCAAAAAAGTTGAAGTAGTTCAACCAAATTTCTTAATCCATTTCATTTTTTATCGTTGCCGGCAATGGCACCTTTGCATTGTCAATATTGACACCAAAGATGTAAAAATAGAAAACGATGGAAAACAGAACTAAATGGGCCATTGACCCGATGCACTCAGAAGTGCTCTTTAAAATTAAGCATTTGGTTATCTCAACAGTAACCGGTTCTTTCAAAAAATTCCAGGGAACTGTAATTACTTACGGGGATGATTTTAATAATGCAAAAGTAAATTTTACGATTGACGTAAATAGTATTGATACCAATCAATCGCAACGTAATGAACATTTGCTTAGCAGTGATTTTTTTGAATCAGCAGCTTACCCGCAAATAAAATTTCAATCTACCTCCTTCACAAAAGAATCCAGCGGTGATTATAAAATGACAGGCAACTTAACCATAAAAGAAGTTACCAGACCTGTTGCGCTGAATGTAGAATATGGCGGCTCTCAAAAAGATATGTATGGAAACAGTAAGCATGGCTTTGAAATAACAGGAAAAATAAACCGTAAAGATTTCGGCATGACTTATAACGCCATTACAGAAGCGGGAGGATTGACACTAGGCGAAGAAATAAAAATAATTGCCAATATACAGGTAGCCCGGTTGGTTGAAAAAGAAATGGCAGTAGAAATGTTATAATCATCCCGGATCAATCTTCACAGAATCAAAATCACCTTATAATAGAAACTTTAAAAAATAAAAACAATGAGTAATTTAGAAAATAAAGAAAAAAGCTACGCAATTATCGGCTTCGGCATTATTGGCCAGGCCCTGGCTAAGGCATTTGCCCGCAAGGGCATTGAAGTATCCGTTTCCACCACGCGCAAACCCGAAAGTTTTGCATCGGATGCGGCCGCAATCGGAACTACTATTATTCCTAAAACACTGGCAGAAGCCGTGAAGGCTGACATCATCTTTTTGGCTGTCCGCTTTGAGTCGCACCCGGATGTCGCAAAGGCACTCCCAACCTGGAAAGGAAAGACCATCGTTGATGTCACCAATGCCTACGGAGTACCTCCTGAGCAATTGGGAGGACAGCCTTCTACCAACGTCGTCGAGCAGGCATTCACAGGTGCAAAACTAATTAAGGGTTTCAACCATTTGGGCGCTGCGGTGCTTGCCCAGGATCCTGCAGTACACGGTGGCAGGAGAGTCGTGTTTTTGTCAAGTGACGATGACGGCGCAATAGCGGAGATTGGTGCGCTTGCGGAAAATCTTGGTTTTTCACCCATCAACCTTGGCGGGCTTTCGGAAGGCGGACTGCTGGTGCAGGCGCGGGGAAATAGCTGGGGTAAATTGATCTTTAAAGACCTGGTCAATTTCGACTGATGAATAGTGATAGAGAATTTCAGGGAGCCGGTGGTTTGCCGGTTACTTTGATAGCTTACGCAATCTGATGGTTTCCTGGAATATGTAACCTCACGCCATGGTTCGTGTCTCACGAACCACCATTATCAGAATTCATGTCTGCCGCAATCGTTGCGCTGTGGTTTCTTCTTTTCCCGCACGAAGAAAACGAAGAATCGAAGGCACACGAAGGGGAACAATTCTTCGTCAACTTTGTCCCTTCGTCTTCTCACGCCATGGTTCGTGTCTCACGAACCACATTCCTTGGTGAACTTTGTCCCTTTGTCTTCTTCATGTGGAACCCTTCTTCTACTTTTTTTTCACACAAAGGAAACCAAGTATCGAAGGCAAACGAAGAGAGATCAGTCCCAAATTTATAATTAAACTTCATAGTACTCACGCCATGGTTCGTGTCTCACGAACCACCGTTATCAGGATTTCTATCTGCAACAATCGTTGCGCTGTGGTTCTTGTTTTTTCCGCACGAAGGAAACAAAGAAGCGAAGGCACACGAAGAGGGAACAATCCCTTCGCCTACTTTGTCCCTTCGCCTTCTTCGTTTGCAAATCCTTCTACTTTTTTTTCACGCAAAGGAAACGAAGTATCGAAGGCGAACGAAGAGAGATCAATTCCAAATTTATAATTAAACTTCATAGTACTCACGCCATGGTTCGTGTCTCACGAACCACATTCCTTGGTGAACTTTGTCCCTTTGTCTTCTTCGTGTGGAACCCTTCTTCTACTTTTTTTTCAAAGGAAACCAAGTATCCAAGGCAGACGAAGAGAGATCAGTCCCAATTAATTAAACTTCACAGTACTTCTATTGCTCATTCAAAACTTGTTGCTTCTTCAGCAGTAACCTTCTTTCTTTTTTTATAATAAAAATAAACAGGAATGCCGGTGAGCATAAACAATAAGCCAACTACAGACTGAAGCGGCTGCACAAAAAACTAGTTTTAAAGATTTTTCGTTTGCTCCGGCGTTTCACACGCTTTTCGTAAGCACTAAAATTCCGGCCAATGAAGTATAACGACGATCGCGAAAATGATCAAAAGCTTCTTTCTGTTTTTTGTTTTTAATAAATGCGCTCCTAACATACCTTGATACCTTGTAGGTTTTATTCTCTGGAATAAATTGACGAAAGTGTCCTAAAATGTCAGGTAACAAAAGCTGAACAATGAAAGTTCTGTCCTGACCTATTGCCAAACCTATTATTGCCTGCTGCCTTTTCTTATCTTGTCTAATGATTCTTTAATATTATTTCCCACTTCTCCTACTTTATTTAGGTCGATTGTATCATTTACAATGATTATAAAACCTAATTCTGCAGTAGGATAAAAAATGCAAAGCGTATTATATCCAATTTTGGTATTGCCATCATGATAAATATATCTTTCGCCGCTACTATCCGTATTCATCATCCAGCTTAAGCCTATTGCAAAGCCATTCTTCTTACCGTAAGTCAGTTGATGTGTCATTTTGATAGCTTTATCTTTTTCTGAAAGGTTAGCCTGTATGTATTTAAGCATATCATTTATTGTAGAGTTCATTGTTGGTCCAAAGTAAAAGCCTTTTAAATTTAAAAATGGTTGCGGCTTGCTATTATTATCATATCCCTGGACTGCATTTTTAATTTCCTGAGTTGATAAAAATGGTTTCGTGTTATACATCTTTAAATGGGTTATTAAATAGTTCGTTACTATTTTTTCATAAGGCTGATGATAAACCCTTTCAAGCAATACAATTAAAAGCTCCATTGCACTGCTGTTGTATTGAAACTTAGTTCCTGGCAATGTGTCTGGCTTTAATTGATGAAGGTCTGAAAGCAAACTGTCCTCATTGTAACGCGAATAAAAATTTACTTGCTCTGTGATACTTAGTTTTTTCAGACTGTCGACAATTGAAGATGGAAAAACCCTGAAAGTTGTTGGCAAACCCGAAGTGTGATTTGCAAGATCGACAAACCGGATGGGTTGTCCTTTATATTCTAAATTTAGATATTGACCCGGTAAATATTTTCTAATGTCGTCATTCAAATTTAGCTTTTTGTCAATTACCGCTTGTGCAAGAATGGTAGCTACAAAAGTTTTTGCAACAGAGCCAATGTTATAGAAATTGTTGGCAGTAGCTAATTTGCTTTTACCTGCTTTTACATAATTGTATGTATAGTTTTCCCCCTTACAATAAACGCCAATTGAAATTCCATTTGTGTTACTGTCCCGCAAATAAATTCTTGTACCATTGTCAACTGCAGTGTCCAGTTTGCTTTTCAATTTATTGTCTGTCAAAATAGAATTACTCGGTTGCGCAAAAAGTGCTGAAGAAAAGCATATCGGGGTAAAAAATAATCTGCAAAATTTTAAGTTATTCCAGGTCATCATTTTTTTGAATTGTTACTATGACCGCCAATGATTACGGCTTGGCGATGTGGCGGTATTTGTCCTATCTTTCAGTCTAATCACAAGTTTTAGTCCTGACCAAATTTCGTCTATGGCACAAACTTTTACGTCTACTAATCCGTTGTTCAAAGCTATGTGCCGAATGATATTTTCGTTCAGGTCAGTTTCAATTTTTGCGGATTTCTTATACCACGAAACCCAGATCATTCCGTTTTCTTCAATCTCTTTTCGTAATTGTTTTATGTCTTTGTTGAGTTGAGCGGTATTCTCGGCGAAGTAATGAATAAAATCCTTTTTTGATTTTTTATCAACCAGTTCTTTAATGTCTGTCGGCAAGTCGGAAAAAAGGTCATAGTAATAGTCAGGCGTGTTGATAAGCCTCATTTTGAAACCTTTCTTTATTCCAAGTTTCTTTGCCATTGATGTTCCTGAGTATCCTGTCATTTTCATACTCTTTAATTATTGTGAACCCCATTCCCAGAGTCCATACTGCACTTTCTTATCAACGGGGTGCCCTGATTGTTTAAGACACAGCATAATTTGTCCCCTGTGATGACTTTCGTGAGAGATCAAATAACCGAAAAAAGCAGCAGGGTGCGGTTTAAATCCTTTTATTTTCCCCTGTTCAAATCCAATTTGTAGTAGCGTTCTAATTGCAGCAGCGCTCTTATTTAATTCATCGGTTAGTTGCTTTTGGGTAATTACTCCTTTCTCAATTTTATTTTGTCCGTTGAGCAAATCAGGATTAGCAGCTTTTAGCCACATCAAACGAACATTATGTATGTGTGCAAACTGTTCGCCTACATTTCGTCCTTTGGACGCAGAAATGTCGGTAAGATGTTCCTCTTTAATACTGCCCAATAGATACAGGTTTATGCTGTTGTGAATTTTCCATGTTTCTGTAATTTGTGTTGTGTCCATTGCCAACTTATTTATCTGCTAAAGGTTGTTGCAGGGTGGCTACTACGTTGAAGCATCGGGGTTGTCGCGGAAATAGCATTTCGTTAGTCGAATATAGTACAAAAGCCAAATAATAGCAAACCTGTTAAGCCTCTATTCGTCAATCGCCATAACGCCAGGTCTCGATTTAATCTATAAAATAAACTGTTGAGGCAGCTAAGAAAGTAGTCAAATAAATTCGCTAAAGTAACTTTTAATTCCGAAGCTTCGGAACATTATCAAAACCCCAACAGTCCTGAACAAAATTAATTCAAATTTTGAAGGACAATCAATTTTTGTCGGCATGGATGTTCTTAAGTCCAGCCGGAATTTTTTGCCACTGTTGATGTTCCGTCTCCCGGCTCACCGCAGTTGGTGGTGAGCGCAGGCTTTGAAGCAAGGGCCTCACCAACGGCTGAATTTAAAATTGTCACCCAATCTTTCTTTATTCTGCATAAATGAGTTACAAACGTCCAGTCATTTACACCTGTTTCATAAAACCTTACAGATCTATATTTATATTGATTCTTTATCAGATCCTGCTTTATTTTTCGTGCAGTAAATTTTATAAAATCTCTTTGAACAGCATCGGGTTTTATTCCTGCGATCATTTGCCGGATTAACTGAATGTGATTATCCATCCCGGTAGTATTGAGACAAAAGCATTTACTTTTACTATCTTATTTCTACAACAAATTGAAGGCCGCTGATGATAATATCTTTATACCTCCCAGGTTTCAAAAACTTTTTCCATTCTAAAATAGTTGCAGTAAAAAATTGAGCAGGTTCTGTTATTATTGGTTGTATATTTAAAACTCAAAGATAGGGCTTCGTTCAATTCATCTTGTTGGTGAAGCAGCCGCACCTGTCCTTCGCGCAACACCGACAAAGGCCTCTCCTTTTTTGGAAGACCTACAATGGACGAATAAGGTTTTTGAGAATCGCATTGACCAGGGCTGACGTGCATTTCAGTAAGTTTTTTGTTCGTATTAGTATGTTGACGTTCCGACATAAAATCATAAATTGCCCGGCCATCCAATACGTGGCCGTTGTATGTAATCTTACAAGCGACACTACAACCACGAACCGATGGAGCTAATATCAACTGACAGATACAACCAATGCAAATGCGACTTCAACATATCATCCCACATCCTTTGCTGAAAGGTTACATTGAAAAAATGTGGGTGTTTGAAAGTACCGGACGGGTTCCAAACGATGACATGAAACTGGTTGTCCCTAACGGACGAATAAAATTAGTTATCCCTTTTCGAAATGGGCTTTCAGGAAAAATGGAAGATGGTTGGTTTCATTTATCTAAAGAGCATAGCATTACTTTAATTGGTATTGCTGATATTCCTGCAATCATTGAATCAGAAAAAGATTGCAAAGCAGGAACAATTGGTGTTGAGTTTAGTCCGCAGGGTGCTTATAGGTTTTTCCATTTTAGACAAAGCGAAATAAAAAATCAAATTCATCCGCTTACCGATATTTTAGGAAACATCGCCAAACAATTAGAAGCGGAAATTACCAACACAGAATCCATTAACGGCAAAGTCTTATTGCTGCAACAATTTTTACACAAACTTTTTTTACGGCATGAAGCAGACAACATTTTTGATTACTGTGTGCAAAAAATAAAATCGACAAAAGGGAAAACCACCATCAGTGATTTAGAAAAAGAAACGGGTTATAGCAGCCGTTGGCTGCATATGAAATTCATTGACAAGGTTGGCATTAGTCCAAAGAACTTATCTTCTATCATTCGTTTTCAACAATATTATCAGACATTGGCAACCAACCATGGAATGGTTTTTATGAAAAAAGATTTTTACAGCTACTACTACGATCAATCACATTTTATCAAAGAGTTCAAG
>Ga0134126_10007203_pt1 | contig 13950 bp, 14 predicted proteins | sample KB31752_FD_96881 | JGI IMG/M metagenome (GOLD analysis project Ga0134126, IMG submission 96881) | Terrestrial soil microbial communities with excess Nitrogen fertilizer from Kellogg Biological Station, Michigan, USA - KB3-175-2 | ecosystem: Environmental > Terrestrial > Soil > Unclassified ... | reverse complement strand
TTCTCCGACAAGGATCAACTCACCGGCCGCTACGTCGACACCACCGAGGAAAACTTCACCAAGACCATGCAGGTGAGTTGCTATTCGTTCACGGCCGTCGCTCAGCATGCCGAAAAATTGATGCGGAACGGTGGCTCGATGCTCACGCTCACTTATTACGGCGCCGAAAAATGGATGCCGCACTACAACGTGATGGGATTGGCCAAGGCCGCGCTCGAGGCATCGGTGCGCTATCTTGCCGCCGATCTGGGCGTCAAGAACATCCGCGTCAATGCTATCTCGTCAGGTCCGCTCAAGACGCTGGCCGCCTCCGGCATCGGCGATTTCCGTTACATTCTAAAATGGAACGAATACAACACGCCGCTGCGGCGCAACGTGACGCTAGAAGACGTCGGCAAGACCGGAGTCTATTTATTGTCTGACATGTCGAGCGGTGTGACCGGAGAAATCCATCATGTCGACGCCGGCTATCATATCGTCGGCATGAAGCATCCCGACGCACCGGACATTGCCGTCGGTAAGGACGACTAAACCCATGGCCGTAACGGCGACGCCGCGGCCGACCATCTATTACATCCGTCACGGTGAGACTGATTGGAACGTCGCCGGCCGTCTGCAAGGACGTCATGACATACCGCTGAATGCGTGTGGCCGTGCGCAAAGTATCCATTGTGGTGGGATCCTGCGCGATCTGCTCGCGCGCGATAGTCGAGATCCGGCTAGTCTCGATTACGTATCGAGTCCGCTCGGTCGCGCTTGCCAGACAATGGAATTGATGCGCGTGGGCCTTGGTCTTGCCGCCGACGGCTACCTGCGTGAGCCCCGGCTCCTCGAAATCGCCTTCGGCGAATGGGAGGGCTTCACCATCGCGCAATTGCGCGAACGCGATCCGCAGCGCATTGCGGCGCGCGAGCACGACAAATGGCGTTTCGTGCCGCCCGGCGGTGAGAGTTATGAAACGGTGGCAGCGCGCATGCGAGGCTGGTACGAGGATTTGCGGCGGGACACAGTGGTTACGGCGCATGGCGGCACCGCGCGCGGCCTGATCGCCCACCTCGGCATTGTCAAGGCGGCCGCCGCTCCACTCGTCGATATCGGGCAAGGCGTCGTCTATGTGTTCGAGGACGGGCGGCTCACGCGCTACGCCTAATGCCGCTATTCGGGGCCCGCTGTACCCACTCTCGCTTCTGATTTGACCGCCGCCAGGGCGCGCTGTACCAACAGCGCACAAAAGCGGAACTCCCATGTCGTTCAACACGTTCGGTCATCTTTTCCGGTTCACCAGCTTCGGCGAAAGCCACGGGGCGGCGATCGGCTGCGTGATCGATGGCTGTCCGCCGCGGATTCCGCTCACTGTCGCGGACATCCAGCTGCATCTTGATAAGCGGCGGCCCGGCCAGTCGCGCTTCACCACCCAGCGTCAGGAGCCGGACACGGTGAAGATTATGTCCGGCGTGTTCGCCGGTGACGACGGTGTGCAGGTGACCACCGGCACGCCGATCATGCTGATCATCGAGAACGTCGACCAGCGATCGAAGGATTATTCCGCGATCAAGGACAAATACCGGCCCGGTCACGCCGGTTACACTTACGACGTCAAATACGGCATCCACGATTATCGCGGCGGCGGACGTGCTTCGGCGCGCGAGACCGCGGCGCGCGTTGCTGCCGGTGCCGTCGCGCGCAAGATCGTGCCCGGCCTCACGGTGCGCGCCGCGCTCATCCAGATGGGCCCGCACAAGATCGATCGCGCACGCTGGGACTGGAACGAAGTTGCCAACAATCCATTTTTCTGCCCTGACGCCAAGCAGGCGAAGTTCTTCGAGGACTATCTCGACGGCGTGCGCAAGTCAGGCTCGTCCTGCGGCGCGATTATCGAGGTCGTCGCCGAAGGAGTGCCGCCCGGTCTCGGCGCGCCGGTATATGCCAAGCTCGATGGCGACTTGGCCTCCGCTCTGATGGGCATCAACGCGGTCAAGGGCGTGGAGATTGGCGACGGCTTCGCTACCGCGGCGATGAGCGGCGAAGATAATGCCGACGAAATGCGCATGGGGAACGACGGCAAGCCGGCGTTCCTCTCCAATCACGCCGGCGGAATTCTCGGCGGCATTTCCAGCGGGCAGGCCGTTGTCGCGCGTTTCGCGGTCAAGCCGACCTCGTCGATCCTCAACCCCCGCAGGACTATCGACCGCTATGGCAACGACACCGAAGTGTCGACCAAGGGCCGCCACGACCCTTGCGTCGGCATCCGCGCGGTCCCGATAGGCGAAGCCATGGTAGCGTGCGTGTTGGCCGACCACTATCTCATGCATCGCGGCCAGTCGGGCGAGGGGACGGCGTGGCCGTTCAGGCCGCCCGCTTGATGCGCGTTCGAGGTAAAGCACGTGCCGGATAACCACAAGCGCGTTGACGCGGCGATCAAAGCCTTCGCCAGAGGCGAGATCGTGGTGGTCACCGATGATGACGACCGCGAGAACGAGGGTGACTTGTTCGTCGCCGCTTCGCTTTGCACGCCGGAAAAAATGGCATTCATCATCCGCAATACGTCGGGTATCGTCTGCGCGCCGCTCGGCGCCGAGCACGCGCGTCACTTGCAGCTCGATCCGATGGTCAGCAAGAACGAGGCTCCCCTCGGGACCGCCTTCACCGTCTCGGTGGACGTGCGCCACGGCCTCACCACAGGCATCTCGGCCGAGGAGCGCTGCAATACGGTTCGCGCTCTGGCTAATGGTAACAGCGGCGCTTCGGACTTTGTTCGGCCCGGCCACGTTTTCCCGCTGGTGGCGCGGCAGGGCGGCGTGCTGATCCGCTCCGGTCACACCGAAGCTTGCGTCGATCTTTGCCGGCTTTCCGGCCTGCCGTCGGTCGGCGTTCTGGCGGAGCTGATGAACGATAGCGGGTCGGTGATGCGCGGGCCGGAAGTCGCTGCCTTTGCGCAGAAGCACAAACTCGTACAGGTCTCGATCGCCGAGTTGATCGCTTACCGGCAAAGCCGCGACAAGCTAGTCGAGCGGGTCGCCGAGTTCCAGGTGGCGTCCGAAGCTGGGCCGCTGACTGGCTATGCCTATGTGACACCGTTCGACCAGGTGCATCATATGGCCTTTGTTTACGGCAAAATCGGCGATGGCCGGAACGTGCCGGCGCGGCTGCATCGCGCCGATGTCATCGGCGATGTGTTCGGCGGAGCCAAGCCGATCCATGCCGCGCTCGCTCGTTTCAAGAAGGAAGGCCGTGGCGTCATCGTCTATCTGCGCGACGGCACCGCCGGCGTGCCGGTCGCGGAGATACCGCACGAGGGCGACACTGGCACCGACGCCGCGCGCTCCCGGCAATGGCGTGAAATCGGACTGGGCGCCCAGATTCTCAAGGATATCGGCATTTCCTCGATCCGGCTGCTCGCCTCCAGCAAGCGTACTTATGTCGGCCTGGGTGGTTTCGGCATTGAGATCGTGGCGACAGATCCCATCGACGGTTGAATCGTTGGGCGGTGTATGCACATTTTTGCGTCGTCAACGCTGCCATTCTCAAAACGCGGGATTTGGACTGTTCCTTATTGCGGCCGCCCTCAAAGGAGCAAATAATACCCTCGTTTATTCGGGCCATAGGGGGAATTCATGGCGACAGTAACCGTATCCACCGACACGTCCGCCTGGTACTGGAATCGCTGGTGCCAGCTCGCTCTCGGCTTGATTGCCATGATGGCGATCTCCAGTCCGCAATACGTCTGGACACTATTTACCGGACCGCTCAATCAGAAGCTTGGAACGACGCTCGCCGAATTGCAGTGGACGTTCTCGCTACTCATCATTCTGCAGACCTGGTGCTCGCCGCTGCAGGCTTATCTGGTTGATCGCTTCGGGCCGCGGCTGCTGATTTCGGTCGGCGCACTGATGTCCGGCGGCGGCTGGGTGCTGTCGAGTTATGTCGACAATATCTGGGCGCTGTATTTAACCTACGGCGTCATTTGCGGCTTCGGCACCGGCATCATCTATGTCGGCATCATCGGGTTAATGGTGCGCTGGTTTCCGGACCGGCGCGGACTGGCGACCGGACTGGCGGCCGCCGGTTATGGTTTCGGCGCGATCTTCACCAGCTTCCCGATCGACAGCATGATCAAGAGCTCGGGCTATGCCCACACGCTGGTCGTCTGGGGCATCATCCAGGGCATCATCGGCATTATCGCCGCGCAGTGGCTGCGCATTCCGCCGGAAGGCTGGCTGCCCGTCGGCTATTCGCCGGCGGCGGCCTCGACGATGCAGTCAAAGCGCAGCTATACGCCGCGCGAAATGCTGCAAAGCCCGATTTTCTGGCTGTTATTCATCATGATGAGCATGATGTCTACTTCGGGCCTCATGGTCGTCTCGAACGTTGGGCCATTCGCGAAAGAATTCAAAGTCGCGGATGTGCTGGTGATCGGCATGGCGGCGCTGCCGCTGTCGCTGACGCTGTCGCGCTTCACCAATGGCCTGACGCGGCCGTTTTTCGGCTGGGTCTCCGACCGGATCGGGCGCGAGATGACGATGTTCATCGCCTTCTCGCTCGAATGTGCCGCGATCCTTGTCTTGTTCGCCTTCATCAACAAGCCGGCGTTGTTCGTCGTGCTGACCGGACTGGTGTTCTTCGGATGGGGCGAAATCTTCTCGCTGTTCCCCTCGACGCTGACCGATACGTTCGGGCCGAAATTCGCGGCGACGAATTACGGCTTCCTCTATATCGCGCAGGGGGTCGGCTCGATCCTCGGCGGCCCGGCGGCCGCCTACATCAAGCAAACCACCGGAAGCTGGACGTCGGTGTTCATCATCGTCGCGATCCTGGATATCGTAACGGCTTTGCTCGCGATTACAGTGCTGCGTGCGATGCGGGCGAAACATATGCAAGGCTGACGCGCAGGTAAAATGCGCTGAGCGCAAAAATGTAAGGCCAGCCGGGCGTCCCTCGGCTGGCCTTATCGCTTTTCTGGCCATTTCCTCGAACTGCGCGCCATGGCAGCATGGCATGAACGAAAGGAACGCGGATGTCGCGCCGCCACGTGGCAATTGCCGCCCTTGCAGGAGCCAGTCTTGCGGCGGCTAATCTTGTCGCTTCCGGGGTTCCGCGCTTTGCCGATCAGAGCCCGAAGGCCGTTCCGGTCGACGTTGAATTGGTGATCGCGGTCGACATTTCCTACTCGATGGACCCGGATGAGCAGAAGCTGCAGCGCGAAGGCTATGTCATGGCGCTGACCTCGCGTGAGTTCATGCAGGCGTTGCGCGAGGGCGCCAACGGCAGGATCGCCATCACTTATTTCGAGTGGGCCGGGCCGTTCGACCAGAAAATCCTGATGCCATGGCGGCTGATCGAAGGGCCCGAATCGGCCGACGCGGTGGCGTCTGAGATCGCCAATGCGCCTTACCGTCGCGCTTCGCGCACGTCGATTTCCGGGGCGCTTAATTTTGCCAAGCCGTTGTTCGACAACAGCGGCTATCGCGGTTTGCGGCGCGTGATCGATGTGTCGGGTGATGGCGCGAATAACGCCGGTCCGCTGATCGCGCCGACGCGCGATGAGGTGCTCGCCGCCGGTATCACCATCAACGGTCTACCGATCATGCTCAAGCGGCCGGTACCGGGCACCTTGGATATCGAAGACCTCGATATCTATTACGAGGATTGCGTGATTGGCGGCCCGGGCGCCTTCGTAGTGCCGATCCGCGAGCGCGCGAAATTCATCGAGGCGACTCGCACTAAGCTGGTTCTGGAAATCGCGAGCTGGCAGCCCGAGCCGCGCGCGATTCCGACGAGCGCCGACAAGCCGCGCATTTCCTGCACCATCGGCGAGAAGATGTGGCAGGAGCGCTGGGGCGGCAGGGGTTTTGATTTTCAGTAAGCGCTAGCGCTCGAACTTAGCCACCATCTCGACGTGAAACGAATAGCGGAACTGATCGACCGGCGTGACGCCGGCAAGCTTGTAACCGCCATCCAGCAGAATGCGCGTATCGCGCGCGAAGGTCGCTGCATCGCATGACACCGCGACCACGATCGGCACGGCACTTTTGGCCAATTCGCGCGCCTGTGCTTCGGCGCCCTGACGTGGCGGATCGAACACCACGGCATCATACCCCTTGACCTCCGCGGCCATGAATGGGCGCCGGAACAAATCGCGTGCCTGCGCGTCCAGCGGCTTGAGGCCGCTGGCTTTGGCAGCGCCCTGCTGAAGCGCCTTGATGGCGCTGGCATCGCTGTCGGCGGCGGCGACACGCGCCCTCTCGGCTAGCCGCAAAGCGAAGGTGCCGATGCCACAGAACAGGTCGGCAACGCGCTTGGCGTCGCCAACATGATTTACAACAAGCCGCGCCAGCGCCGCCTCGCCTTCGGCCGTCGCCTGCAAGAACACACTCGGCGGCAGCGGTACATCGGCGCGCCCGATTTTCAACAGCGGCTGCGCCGCTTGCGCTACCAGTTCGCCATGACGGGTGATGCGCGCGAGCTTGTGCTTGTCGGCAACGCCAGCCAGCGCCGTGGTGCGTCCTGAAGACAGTGGGTCGGAACCGCGCACGTCAATGTCCAAACCGGAATCGGTCGCGGTCATCTGGATGTCGAGCGGCTTGTTCGTGGGTTTCAAAATCTCGGCGATCGCCCATGCTGCGGGAATTGCGCCGTCAAGGCCGGGAGCGAGAATCGGACAGCGATCGATGGCGACGATATGGTGCGCGCGCGGCGCCGTGAAACCGACTTCCAATATATCCTTGGCGCCGCGCCGCGCATGCAGCGTGGCACGCCGGCGGCCTTGCCCGTGCGCGTCGATGATGTTGTCTACCGGCGCGATGACGCCGGCAGCGCTCAGTTCCTTCACCACCAGCGCGCGCTTCCACAGATGATATTCGGCGAGCGACCAATGCTGCATGGCGCAACCGCCACAGGCGCCGAAATGCTTGCAAACCGGAGTGGCGCGCTCGTGGCTTTGTTTGTCGACATGCACGAGATTTCGTCGGTCGGGGTGGCCGGGAACCGGCTCAACCGTTACCGTTTCGCCCGGCAGCGTATAGGGCACGTAGACCGGTCCCGTCGGCCCCTCGGCGATGCCGTCGCCGCGATGACCGAGCCGGGAAATCGTGAATTGTTCAGTCACGCGCGGCCCCGAGCAGGAATTCGGTGTTGCCGTCGCCGCCTTGGATCGGCGAGGGAATAAGTCCGAGGACACGCCAGCCGAGCGAAGCAACGAAGGTCGAAATATCGGCGCAAACTGCGGAGTGCACGGCGTCGTCGCGCACGATGCCTCTCTTGACGGCAACGGCTCCGGCCTCGAATTGCGGTTTGATCAGCGCTACCGCTTGCGCCGGCGGTTCGGCCAGGGACAGCGCGGCCGGTAAAACCAGCCGCAGCGAAATGAAGCTGACATCGATGGTGACCAAATCCGGCGGATCGTCCAGGCGGGCAGGGGATAGCTCCCGGATGTCGATTTCTTCCATTGATATAACGGCCACGTTGCCGCGTAAGCTACGATGCAACTGTCCGCGTCCGACATCGACGGCGTAAACGCGCCTGGCACCGCGTTGCAGCAGCACGTGCGTGAATCCGCCGGTGGATGAGCCGACATCGAGACAGATACGGCCGCGCGGATCGAAGCCGAAATGATCGAGTGCTGCGGCGAGCTTCGTGCCGCCGCGAGAAACGTAAGGATGCGCCGCGGTGGCGCGCAAATTCGCATCAACTGAGATTTCTTCCGATGCTTTGCGTACGGTGGCGTCATTTGCGGTCACCAGCCCGGCGGCGATCGCGGCTTGAGCTTGGGTGCGGCTCTCGAACAGGCCGCGTTCGACCAGCAGGCGATCGGCGCGTTGGCGAGCGCTCATGGCCTGGGCTCTATTGTTCGGAACAAAGTTTCACGCATGATGGTTATGGGCATTAGGCCGGCACGATTTTCAGCGGCCGTCATTGTTTGATTGAGGAGGACGAGTATGGCACGAAAATATTCAAAGAGCGCTTCGAAAGACGTTGAGCGCGCCATGCGCAAACGCCGCAAGGGTACGCTCAAAAGCGGTCGCAGCGGCAGGACGGTCAAAAGCCGCGAGCAGGCGATCGCTATCGGTCTCTCGGAAGCGCGCAAGAAGGGCAAGAAGGTCCCGAAAAAGCGGCTTTAAGGCCGGCTCACGCCAGCTTCACGGTCTCGGCGGCGGCATCCTTGCCCAGCGCCTCGAACACCTTGATGACGATGGCGCGGGCGTCGAGACCGGCCTTGGCATACATCGCTGCCGGCGCGTCGTGGTCGATGAACATGTCGGGCAATACCATGCAGCGTACCTTGCAGCCACTATCCAATACGCCATGCTCCGCCAGCGTTTGCAGCGCATAGGCGCCGAAGCCGCCGATCGCGCCTTCCTCGATGGTCACCAGCACCTCGTGTTCGCGTGCCAGCCGGAGGAGCAACTCGGTGTCGAGCGGCTTGGCAAAGCGGGCATCGGCGACCGTGCTCGACAGGCCGAGGGCGGCCAGATCGTCGGCAGCCTTGAGGCATTCGCCGAGCCGCCCGCCGAACGAAAGCAGTGCCACCTTGTGGCCTTCGCGCAGGACGCGGCCCTTGCCGATCTCGAACGGAACGCCTTCCGCCGGCATCGTGACGCCGAAACCTTCGCCGCGCGGATAGCGCAAGGCGGAGGGCCGGTCGTCGATGGCGGCTTGGGTCGCCACCATGTGCACCAATTCGGCCTCGTCGGCGGCCGCCATCAGCACGAAGCCCGGCAAGCATCCGAGATAGACGACGTCGAAGGCGCCGGCATGGGTCGGCCCGTCGGCGCCGACCAGTCCGGCGCGATCGATCGCGAAACGCACCGGCAGGCGCTGGATCGCGATATCGTGCACCACCTGGTCGTAAGCGCGCTGCAGGAAGGTCGAATAGATCGCCGCGAACGGCTTGAAGCCTTCCGTCGCCAGACCGCCAGCAAAAGTTACCGCGTGCTGCTCGGCAATGCCGACGTCGAAGCAGCGGTTGGGAAATTCCTTGGCGAAAAGATCGAGCCCAGTGCCGGCCGGCATCGCCGCGGTGATGGCGACGATCTTGTCGTCCTTACGCGCTTCCTTGATCAGGCTCTCCGCGAACACTTTGGTGTATTGCGGTGCGCCGCCCTTGGATTTGGCTTGCGCGCCGGTGGCGACGTCGAATTTGACCACGCCATGATATTTATCGACGGAGGTTTCGGCCGGCGCATAGCCCTTGCCTTTCTGCGTGACCACATGCACCAGAATCGGCCCGATCCCGGCATCGCGCACGTTGCGCAATATCGGCAGCAGATGATCGAGATTGTGCCCGTCGATCGGTCCGCAATAATAGAAGCCGAGCTCCTCGAACAGCGTGCCGCCCATGACAAAGCCGCGCGCGTGCTCTACCGCACGGGTGATGGCGCGATCCAAACGATTAGGCAAATGCTTGGTGAGCTGTTTGCCGACGTCGCGCAGCTTGAGATAAGTGCGGCCCGAACCCAGACGCGAGAGGTAGGCCGACATGGCGCCGACCGGCGGAGCTATCGACATATCGTTGTCATTGAGGATGACGATCAACCGTTCGTTGCGCGCGCCGGCGTTATTCATTGCCTCATAGGCCATGCCGGCCGACATGGCACCATCGCCGATCACGCAGACAACGTTATTGTTTTCGCCTTTCAGATCGCGCGCCACCGCCATACCGAGGCCGGCGGAAATCGACGTCGAGGAATGCGCGGCGCCGAACGGATCGTATTCGCTCTCGGCACGCTTGGTGAAGCCGGACAGGCCGCCGCCTTGCCTTAACGTGCGAATGCGGTCGCGCCGGCCGGTCAAAATCTTATGCGGATAACTCTGGTGGCCGACGTCCCAGATCAGCCGGTCGGCGGGTGTGTCGAAAACGTAATGCAGCGCCACGGTCAATTCGACCACGCCGAGCCCGGCGCCGAGATGGCCGCCGGTCTTGGCTACCGCGTCGATGGTCTCCCAGCGGAGTTCATCGGCAAGTTGCTTAAGCTGTTCCACCGACATGTTCTTAACGTCGCGCGGTAGCTGGACGCGATCGAGCAAGGGGGTCTTGATATTCTCGGACAAACGTCACTCCACGGCGGGTTTAGCCCCACTAAGGACTTACACCAGTTATGCGTCGCCGGGCAATTCAAGCCATGGCGCGGAGAGTTAAGGCTGCCCGCTTTTCGCCGCTATAGCCACAAATGCATCCTGCGGTTTGGTCGCCCAGGTCATCAAGTCGCAGGGGCCGCAACAACTCAGGTAATAATCGTAAGACCCGCCCGGCCGCTCGTTCGCCGTCAAGAACTGGGCGTGTGCCCTGCCGAATGGCCAGGATCGCAGCTGGACGTCTACGATGTGAGGATTGCGCCGCCCCGATTCGAGCACGATGTTGTGACCGGCGATCGGGTCGAATGGGATGAAACTCAAGATATCGTCGCGCGACTGGACATCGACCCAGTCGAGATCGGACGCCGTTGCCAGTTGCCGCAGCCGGTTGCGGAACCCTTTGGCTTCGGGATTGAAGCCGACGACCGGCAAACTGGCGCCCAGGGTAAGCAGCGCCACACGTGGTCCGTGGCGGCCGAGCGCGGCGTCGCGGGTGAGGGCACGGCCAATCACGTTAATGGCGAGCACCGCGCCGAAGCCGTGACCGACGATAACTGCCTCATCGGCTTTGCCGTCACGCACCGCACGGCTGCGGTCAATCGACGTCGAGCGGTTCGCTGCCGGTCGGCTTGCCAGTGCTGTCGAGGGTGATTTTCTCCACCCGCGCTTCGGCCTGCCGCAGCAATTCCTCGCAGCGCTTCTTGAGTACTTCGCCGCGTTCATAGATCGCTACCGATTCCTCAAGCGGCACCTTGCCTTCCTCCAGCCGCTTGACGATCGATTCCAGTTCCTCGATCGCCCGCTCGAAGGGCAGCTTCTTCACGTCGGTGTTGCCGGAATCGGCCATCGCGAGGTCTCGGTCGCTGATCGTGGGGCGCATCTTTAGCGCCCCCGGCCTCAAGAAGATAGTGGGCGCAAGCGGGCTCGTCAGTGGGTAAGATGAGCCATGTCCGATCTGAGCGGCAAAATCGTTCTCATCACGGGCGCGGCCGGCGCCATCGGCGGCGCCGTGACCGGTGCGGTGAAAGCTGCCGGCGGCGCGGTCATCGCCACTGATCTCAGCGCCGGCGACGGTATCGAGGCCCTTGATGTAGCCGCCGAGGCCGATTGGCAGCGCGTCGCCGCGAAGATCGAGCACCAACATGGCCGGCTCGACGGGCTGGTGAATGCCGCCGGCATCGTCGCGATTGGCAGCGTCGAACAGATCGATTTTGCCGCTTGGCGGCGGGTGCTGAGCGTCAATCTCGACGGCGCTTTTCTCGGTTGCAAATATGCAATGCCGCTGCTGCGAAAAAAGGGCGGCTCGATCGTCAACCTGTCGTCGGTGTCGGGCCTGGTCGGCGGGCATAATCTCGCCGCCTACAATGCGTCGAAGGGCGGCCTGTCGCTGCTCTCGAAATCGGTCGCGCTGTATGGCGCTCGGTTTACCCCGCCGGTGCGCAGCAACGCGGTGTGCCCGGCCTTCATCGAGGGGCCGATGGTGGACGCCATCTTGCAGGGCGCGCGCGACCCCGGCGCGGCGCGAAAAAAGTTGCCGCGCGATATTCCGCTCGGCCGCCTCGGTCAGCCGGCGGAGATCGCCGCGCTCTGTGTTTATCTGCTGTCGGATGCCGCCGCCTTCATTACTGGCGCCGATTTGCCGATCGACGGCGGACTGACGGCCCGGTGACGGCCTGAAAGGCGAACGATATGAGCACCGAACTCATTGGGACGTGGAAACTGATGTCCGCCGTCATGGAGGACGTCGAGAGCAAAGTTCAAACTCGCGCCTGGGGCGAGCATCCCAACGGTTGCCTCATTCTCACGTCGGCCGGGAGGTGGATGGTTATCCAGACCGCCGAAGGACGCAAACGCGCGCAGGACGATGCGGAGCGCGCGGCTGCGTTCCGGTCAATGCTGGCCTATTCCGGAAAATATCGCGTCGATGCCGACAAGATCGTCATCAAAGTCGACATCAGCGCGGATGAAGCATGGACCGGCACCGAACAAGTCCGGCTTTTTAAATTGGAAGGCGACAAATTGCATATCGAAGCATTGCCGCAGCCTTATCCGAACTTCAGCGGCAAGGTGATGCGCGGAATTCTGACCTGGGTCCGGGAAAGCTAGAACTAACCCCGCATCAGCGCGGTGACATGCGCCGCGACCGAGCGCGACAGTCCTTCCAAATCATAGCCGCCTTCCAGCACCGAGACGATGCGCCCTTGCGCGCTGCTGTTGGCGACCTCCATCAGCTTCTTGGTCACCCAGGTGAAGTCGGCTTCAACCAGATTGAGATTGGCGAGCGGGTCACGCGTATGCGCATCGAAGCCAGCCGAGATCACCAGAATGTCTGGCTTGAATGCGCGCAGGCGCGGCAGGATCACGGTCTCGAATGCCTCGCGGAAAGCATCCCCGCCGTCACCGGCACGCAAGGGCGCGTTGACGATGGTGTTATGCTCGCCGCGTTCGCCCACCGCGCCGGTGCCGGGATAAAGCGGCATTTCATGGGTCGAGCAATACATGACGGTCTTATCCGCCCAGAAAATATCCTGCGAGCCATTGCCATGATGCACGTCGAAATCGACGACGGCCGCACGCTCGACCGCGTAGCGGTCCTGCGCATAGCGCGCGGCGATCGCCGCGTTGTTGAACAGGCAGAAGCCCATCGGCCGCGCCGTCTCCGCGTGATGACCGGGCGGACGAACCGCAATGAAGGCATTGGCGGCTTTCTGGTTCATGACCTCGTCGACTGCGCGCATGGCGCCACCGACGGCGCGCAAGGCGGCTTCGAAGCTGCCGGATGACATCGATGTGTCGGCGTCGAGTTGTACCCGTCCTTCCGACGGCGTGGCGTCGCGGATCGCCTCGACGTAATCCATCGGATGGCAGAGCGCGATAACGTCGAGCGGCGCTATCGGCGCTTGCTCGCGGGCCAGCATCTGAAAACGTTCGTCCTCCAGCGCCTGCTCGATGGCAAGTAAGCGATCCGGCCGCTCAGGATGGCCGGCAGGCGTTAAGTGATCGAGGCAGGCGGGATGAGAAAGCAGGAGGGTGGACATTGATACTTTCTAACGCGGCTTAACCGGCGCGCGCAAACATTTCCGCTAGGTTTTGGCCTTCAGATTCACGCCCTGCGGCGGCGGCTTATCGTCGGGTACGAAGAAGTCGACCTGCAGCGGTTGGCTCGGATCGACACGATAACGGTCGAAGTCGATGACACCTTCGCCGGCGAGGAACGTGTCGTCGATCAGGAAGTTCCCGGAGAAGCCCTTCGGCTTCTGGAAGATGCGATAGGCGGCCTCCGCCACGATATCCGGTGTGCGCGACATGCGCATGATGGCGTCGCCGCCGAGCAGGTTCTTGATCGCGGCGGTGGCGATGGTGGTGCGCGGCCACAGCGCGTTGACCGCGATTTTGCCGCGCTGTTCGCCCGCCAAGCCCAGAACCACCAGGCTCATGCCGAATTTGGCCATCGAATAGGCGGTGTGCGGCGCGAACCATTTGGTCTGCATGTCCAGCGGCGGCGACAGCATCAAAATATGCGGGTTTTCAGCCCTGGCGAGATATGGCAGCGCGTATTTCGACACCATGAAGGTGCCGCGCGCATTGATGCTCATCATCAGGTCGAAGCGCTTCATGTCGGTCGCCGCGACCGGGGTGAGCGAGATCGCGCTGGCGTTGTTGACCACGATGTCGATGCCGCCGAATTTCGCTGCGGTCTGTTCCATCGCAGCCTTCACCGACGCCTCCTCGCGCACATCGACAGCGAGCGGCAGCGCCTTGCCGCCGGCCTTCTCAACCTGCTCTGCGGCGCTGTGGATGGTGCCTTCGAGCTTGGGATGCGGTTCGACCGTCTTGGCGGCAATGGCGATATTGGCACCGTCGGCGGCGGCCTTGAGT
>Ga0134126_10007202_pt1 | contig 13954 bp, 15 predicted proteins | sample KB31752_FD_96881 | JGI IMG/M metagenome (GOLD analysis project Ga0134126, IMG submission 96881) | Terrestrial soil microbial communities with excess Nitrogen fertilizer from Kellogg Biological Station, Michigan, USA - KB3-175-2 | ecosystem: Environmental > Terrestrial > Soil > Unclassified ... | reverse complement strand
CTTGTTTTTAGAAATTAGTACAAGAGGTATTACAGGTAAAGGAATTAGCAAACTTAGTATCACTTGACTATATACTAGAATATTTAAAGGGTCAAAACCCAACAGTAAAGCTACCGTTGTGGGAATTACATTTACAAATCTAGTTATAATTCTTCTAAGCCAAATGTTAACATTTATTCCTAGCAATCCTTCCATTATGGATTGACCGGCTAAAGTTCCTATTATCGAAGAGGAAATTCCTGAGGAAAGAAGTGTTATTAAAAAAATAATTCCAGCCAAGGAACCAAATAAAGGAATAAGAGTTTTATATGCTTCAGATATAGAAGCAATAGGAGTATCATGTGAATAAAAAGCAGCAGCCGCCATTATCATTATTGCAGCATTGACCATTCCTGCAATAGTTAAAACAAATATATTTTCAAAAAGATGTAATTTTCTTAATTGTCTTTTCTTATCAATTGTGATCTTTTTTATTTCCTGAACTTTATTTTTTGTAAAATATGAATGGACAAATATTGCATGAGGCATAACAGTTGCTCCCATTATACCGACTGTTACTAAAATAGCACTACTATTTTGTAATGATGGAATAAAAGAATGATAAAGTATAGAGTAAGGATCTGGTTTGACAATGAATAATTCATATAGATATCCAAAACTAATTATTGAAACTAATAATATAAATAGCTGTTCTAAGAACCTAAAATTCTTGGCAGTAACAGCTAGAATTAAAATTACATCAAGTGCTCCAAATATTGCTGCATAAATCATTGGTATATTAAATAATAAATTCAAGGCAATCACTGTACCTAGATATTCTGCCAAATCTGTGGCAGCTATTAATATTTCTGCAGAAATCCAATAGGGTACTATAAATTTTTTATTTTTCAATTTAAATCTGATTATTTCTGCCAAGGACTGACCTGTAGCTATCCCTATTTTACCTGATAAGTATTGGAGAAGCATGGCTATTCCACTTGATAACCAAATTACCCACAACAAATTGTAATTAAATGAAGATCCCCCTTGGATATCTGTTCCATAATTGCCAGGATCCATATAAGCAACACTTACCATTACTGCAGGTCCCGTATAAAGCAGAAATCTCAAAACTGAATCTTTTGTCGACTTTAAATAACCTGATCTCAAAAGTTATAGAGCTTTGATTCTGTTGCCTTATTTATTTATATATAATTATAAATTAAATAGTTAGCAAGGTATATTCATTGTAAGATTTAGGCCGATCTTTAACATTAATAAATTTGAAAGTTATTTAAAACACTATATTTTAAATTTTTTATTTTTTATACAATTTAAATTACAATAACTTGTAATATTCATATTTAAAAAGAAAAAGAAAAAATATTGAATCGAAAAATTTGTTGAGTTAGTATTCCCATTTATTTTTTAAATAAATCAATTTGGTTTTGACTATTATAATCTACTTTTTGAATTTATTTAAAATTCTAAATATTTAGCCATTACTGTTTACTATTTTATTTACTTCAGTTTTTGAGGTATCTGTAAGATTCTTTATAAAAGGAGAATTCCTTACTTTCTCAAATCCATTAAAAACATTGCCAAGAAAATTAGACCATCCCATTCCTATTATTGCTAATACTATTATAACTAGTAAAAGCAATACTATTATGGCACTCATTATTTCAATAATAATATAGCAAAACCATTATAAAAACTAGCCAAGGCCTTTATCTTTTTATAAAAAGGTAGATGTCACACATAAAGAGAAATTTTATTCCCAAGAAATTCAACTAATTAAAAAAGATTTATTAAAATAAAAGTTTCATAATTATTAAAAAAATTAGGAAACTCCTGTTGTAAAAATTGATGATACTAAACATCCAGTTAATCCAGAAACTTCACACCCAATGATAGTATTAGTAATAATTTTTTCTATCCATTTTTTTTGTTCTGTCAAATCGTTTAACAAGTTAGTATATCCATGGATTTGAGAAATAATATTATCTGAATTTACTAACAAATTAATGCTTTTTGAAATAATATTAACTATTGAAATTGCAATAGGGCTACTTGTTTTGTTAGAATCCAAAATATTTAATTTACTTTGAATGTTTTTTCCTAGGGAAACAATAGAATTAGCTTTTTGAACATCATTCATTACCTCATAAATTAGATTTAATTCTGGAATTGTAATTTGGTTTTTTAAAAGCAAGCTTCGCAAATATATACTAGCGGTATTAGTATCATTATTTTCAAGCCCTGATCTGACTGTGGAAATTTGTCTTAAAGATTTTTCAAAAACTTGATCGATGTTTTGTGCTAATTCTTTATTTTCAATAAGAATCTTTTTTTCATTATATGAAAGACATATTGGTGGACAATCGTTGCAATTACTTGTTGTATAATTTATAAAACATTTTATATATCCTGGCAAAACTGTACTATTTGTAGCATTTGTAGCAATAGTAAAACCGAATGATGATGTTAGTAAATGTGATTGTAATGGAGATAATAAAATAAGGAAAAACAAAAGTAAAAGATATCTATTAAAAAAATTGTACACATTTTACCTCAGTCATGACCAAATATTAGTTATTCTACCAAGATGCATTATTATAAAATGCGGTTACTATAAATGGTAATAATTATATTTTATTATAAAAGACAAGGATGAATAATTTAAATATTATATTATTTGTATTTAATAGAAATTATCTATTTTTTCTATAAGTAAGTATTTAAGTTCATTTTAAAAAAATATAAAACCATATTTTTATACATACATTTTATAAAACCAGGTCTTTTTTATCCTCAAATAAATGGGTTTATAATTCAAAAGAAATCACTTTTTATATTGTCATAACTAGAATTGTCCAATTTAAAAGGACTTTTTTAAAAATTGTTTTTATTTTGACTATACCTATAGGTAAATTTTATAACTACTTAGTAAATAGACTATAACTAATTGAAAATAGGGAATTATGAAATTCCTGATATTAGATTATCTGAAGCTATTCAGGATGTAAAAAAAATATTTGATAAAGTGAAAAACACCCAGGACTTAACTCATTATACTGATATAGCTGTTATGCTAGATTACAGAAGCAAAATAGGTGGAGCATTTTATAGGAGATTAAATAGTTTAACATTATTTGGATTATTAGAAGGACGTGCAAAATATAGAGTTACAGAATTAGGTGAAAATATTTCTTATCCTATTGATGAAGCAAATAAAAATGAATTAACTACGAAGGCTTTCTTAAGTGTACCCCTATGGAATAAGATCTACAGCAAGCATGGGAAACAGCTTTCAGATAATGTTTGGTTTGATATTAAAAATATTACAGGAATATCTGCACCAGAGGCCCAAGCAGTTGAAAAGGATGTAAGAAAATGGTATTTGGAAGATGTAGTATTTGTGGTAGAAAAACCAATTAGCAAAAATGAAGACTCAACAAGTATTACACTGTTAGAAGAAAATAATTCTAAACCTAATTTTGAAGATTATAAAGTGGGTAGCAATATTAACAAAGAGAATTTTAAAAGTAATAATTATCAAAACAACTTTAATATCAATGAAACAACTTTAGAAAAAATACCTTTTGGTAAGGATATAATTATTTATCTACCCAAGGGAAATATTCTTAAAGCTTGGGAAAAAGCACAAAAATATATGAAGCTCTATTTAGAAGATTTTGAAGAAGAACTCCAAAATAATAATAATAATAATAGTAATAATAATGGTTTAGAAAATTCAGATAAATTAGAAGTTGAAGAAAATAAAGAAATTTTAAAAGTTTGAAACCATATCAAATATTTTTGTCTATTTGCATTAATGAGACTTTGATGGTGATGATGATTTACTGGAAAATTGTTTAATATATATAAGTTATATTGGAACTTGAATATGATATGCGTGTAGATCATATTGCAATTGCAGTAAATAATGCGGAAAGCGCACTTGAAAATTATAAAAAAATCTTAAATGTAGATAAAATAGATACTGAAGAAGTTCCAAATGAAATGGTAAAAGTTGTAATATTGAATTTACAAGATACCAGAATTGAACTTTTAGAACCAATGAGCAATACTAGCCCTATCAGTAAATTTTTAAATGAACGTGGTGAGGGAATCCATCATATTGCTATTACAGCAGATGAAATAGAAAAAGATGTAAGTAGAGCAATGGATAATGGAATGAAATTCCTTGGAAATATAAGGACCGGTTCTTATGGTAGAAAAATTACCTTTATTCATCCTAAATCTCTAAATGGGGTATTAGTGGAATTCTGTCAAGCTCCACCCGAATTTCATGATTCTAATACCTCTACTACTACTTGATTAAAGTAAAAAAATTCTCAAATATAATTTTAAAATGTATTTTTAATATTAATTTTATAAAAAGGCTTTACTTGTCATAATACACGATTTTAACTAAATTTAATTTAATTTATTTAGCTATATTAATTAGTATATTAAATTATTATTATTAATAATATGGCATATGTAGCTATCTGCATAGTATGCGTCTTAATGTTATTATTATTAATAACTTCATTGATATCGAACTTTAACAGCATTTCGATTAAATTGAAAATGGAAGTTTTTACTTTAGCTTTAGATTCAAACTTAAAAAACGAAAACAAACAATTTAACAATTTATATTTAAATACAAAAAATATTTCTTTATCTAATAATAACATCAGTAAAGGTGAAGAGACAGGATTGTTAAATATAATAACAACAGTTGACAATAAAAATAAAGGAAACAAATCTCCTTCTAATTTTACAATCATTGTTCATGCAAATGATCCTTACCCTACTTCATTTGCTGGCAATTCTTCAGGAACTCAAGTAAAATTGGGTATGGGAATGTATAGTATTTCTGAATCTATTTTGCCGGATTATCATGTTTCTTTTTCCAAAGATTGTTTTGGGGGCATAATGTCAACTATTGTTAAAAACTGTACCATTAAAAATACATATACACCGGAACATCAATAGAATCTAAAAGTAAATTACAATAATAATAAAAAATGGTGAGTATGTCAGAAATAATTAATATTAAAATATTATACTTTGCTTTTATTAAAGAATTAACTGGCGTTAGATCTGATAAAATGAAGTTGCCTTATGGCTCAACAATTCATAATTTGTTAACAAATATTTTAGATATTTATCCGCAAATCAATAATTTATTAAAATCAATCAAAGTGTCTGTAAATTATAAAGTAGTAGATACTGATACAATTTTAAAAGATGGCGATGAGGTTGCACTATTACCACCAATTTCAGGCGGTTAGATAAATTGACTTTTAATATTAATATAATAGTAAATTAACATAGGGAGAAATTAAAATAAAATTAGAGGTCAATGTAAATGGGTTATTCAAAAAAATTTAAACTCGAGGATGATCCCTTAAATATAGATAAAAACAAAAGAATTACTTTTAATAAAATAGATGAAGAATCCATTTTAAAATCATTTGATAATGATGTTAATGCAGGCAAATTTGGTGCTACAGTTTCCTTTCTCGGAACAGTTAGAAGTTATAGTAAAAATGGTAAAGTAAAAGACATGGATTATGAGGCATATTTAGGTATGGCAGAAGTTAAAATAAAAGAAATTGAAAACATTGTTAAAGAAAAATGGGATATAAAAAAAATAAAAATAATTCATAGGCTGGGTAAATTATCATTAGGTGAAAAAAGCATTATGATATTAGTTTCAACTTCTCATAGTAAAGATGCATTTGAGGCCTGCCAATTTATTCTAGAAAGAATAAAAAATGAAGTGCCAATATGGAAAAAAGAGATTTTTTTAGATGGAACATCAAAATGGATAGATGGCAATTCAATTAATTAATAAAATATTAATTGAAATATGATTTTAATAATTATTATAAAGCTACAATTTGTATAATTATATAGATATATTTATTTGTAATAGAAGAAGAAGAAGAAGAAGAAAAACGATATAATTATTATCTTTGCATATTTATTTTTTAATGTATTTATGCTGCATAATATTGATTTATACAATTCTGTTGATTATGCTTTTACTAGTCTTTTACAAAATATAAAAATTCATTATAAAAAGGAGTCTGTTCATGTTTTCAATTGCATAGGTCGAGTTCTTTATGAAAATATTGTATCTGACATGGACGTTCCAAGGTATCCTAGTTCACATATGGATGGATATGCGGTAAGATCAGATGATACGTTCAATGCATCATTATCAAGACCAATACCTTTGAAAATTTCTAAAAATGACTCTATTTTAGGAAAATATTCGACAAATGATTTAGAGTTTATGGAAGCTTGTAAAATTCAAACAGGAGGCTTTTTACCCAATAAATCTGATGCAATTGTACCAATAGAAGAAGTAAAACAAATTAATGATTCTACAATAAATATTTTTTTTCCCGTAAAAAAAGGCAATTTTGTATATCAGGCAGGCTCTGAAATTAAAAGAGGACAAAATGTTTTTTCAAAAGGTAAAATACTTGGAGCACAAGATGTGGCATTTTTAGCCAATTTACGAATTGCCAAAGTACCAGTATATAAAAAACCTATAGTCGCTATAATTCCAACCGGTACTGAACTAACTGATATTGTAAAAGAAAATAAGAACAATAGTATTCATAATATTGTTAATACTAATGGTCCAATAATTTCTTCAATTATTGACAATATAGGTGGAATTTCTGTTAATTATGGAGTTACTCCTGACAATGAAGATATATTAAATGATAAATTAAAAATTGCTTTAGATAAATCAGATATAGTTATCACAATTGGAGGATCATCAGTTGGAAATAAAGACATTGTTGCAACAACAATAAATTCTATTGGAAGCCCAGGTGTTATTTCACATGGTATTAAACTCGATAGGGGAAGAGTGTCAGGATTAGCAGCAATTAACAAAAAGCCAATTATCATATTACCAGGACCAATACAAGGTGCTTTAAATGCTTTTATAGTTTTTGCAAGGCCTTTAATTAGAATTATTTCTGGTTTACCTCCAAAAAGTAATTTATCAATTTTTGCTATATTAACCGATAATTGGAAAGCAAGAAAAAAATTCCAATATTTTAAAAAAATCTTGTATGTTAGTTTATCTAAAAATAACAATCATTTTGAAGCTACGCCTTTTATTGGAGAAACTCAAAGCATATCTTTACTTAGCAAATGCAATGGATATGTAGTAGTTTCAGAAAATATTGTTCAAATTGATGCAGGAGAACAAATTGAAGTTAATTTATTACCTGTATTTTCTTATACAAATGATTGTTTAATTTCTAATTAGACCCTTTTTTTTATTTTAATTCTCAATTAAAAAAGTATATTATGATTTAAAATTATTATCAGTGCCCTTGACCTTCAATCATTTTAAAAGCATGCATTATTCCAGGAAATAGAGCACCTAGAGATTGAGATACAGCATTTGAGCTTCCAGGTAAATTTATTATTATTGTTTTTCCTCTTATTCCTGCAACTGACCTAGATAACATAGAGAGAGGTGTTCTTTGCTGCCCATATCCGCGAAGGTTTTCTACAATTCCATTTAACTCCTTTTCTATTATTTTTTTTGTAGCCTCAGGAGTTACATCTCTAGGACCAATTCCGGTGCCTCCAGTTGTTATTATAATATCAACGTTCGATTCATCGCAATATATTATTAATTCTTCTTGTATTATCTTCAATTCATCTGGCAATACTTTGTATTCATATATCTCAAAACCTTTTTTTGATAATGTATTTACTATTATTTTGCCTGACTCATCTTGGTCTATAGTTCTAGTGTCGCTAACTACAATTACAACGGCCTTGAGATTTTTTCTTGTACTATTTTTTTCATAAAAATCTTTCATTCCCCCTTGTTTTTTTAATATTTTTATTGATTCTATGCTTAACAATTTATTCATCGGTTTTAGCATATCATAAATAGTTAAAGCAGCTATACTCGCTCCAGTTAATGCCTCCATTTCAACTCCTGTTTTCCAAACACTGTTAACAGTGACCAATATTTTGATAAAATTTTGCTCTACTGCAAAATCTACTTTTATTCCATCTATTGGAATTAAATGACAATATGGTATTAGCTCAAATGTTTTTTTTACTCCTATTGTTGCAGATATTTTTGCTGCTTCAAAGATATTGCCTTTGGGTGAATTGCCATCTTTTATTATATCGATTACGTTAGAATCGGTAAATACCAACGCTTGAGCAATGGCAATTCTTTGTGATTCTTGTTTCTCGCCAACATCTATCATTCCCATATATTGATTATCTATACAATGACTTTATATTTGCAAACTATATGGAATTAGGAATTTAAAATCAAAACAAATCAAATTAAACTGTATATATTATCTTATTTTATCTTATCTTTTCTTAATAAAAAAAATATTAAAAATATTTCGTATCTATTATTATATTTTATCAGAAATATCTAATATAATATTATTTTGATTTATAAATTTATGTTTAATAATATTATTGTATTGGGGATTTAATTTAATAAAAAAAGTCAATTCTTTTGGTTTCTTTGTTATAATATGCTTAAAAGAATTTAATGCAAAAAAGTAAGTTATAATTATAGACCTCAAAATCATTTTTTAATTCTAATTTTTAATATTATAATTTTTATATTAACTACAATAACTTTCTTCTGAGAAATAAAAAATATTTTGATATTTTAAAGTAATTTTTTTACTTTTTTACCTTTTGAAAAAGCCTTAAATCGCTGATCTGAACATATATTAAAATGGCCTTCCGATCTCTTAATTTATCTTATATTGTATTTTTTATCTGCGGTCTTGCAGCAGGCATTGCAGCATTAGCAGTATCATTAATTTTTAAAATCTCTATTAATGGTCTTTTTGTTCCTGAAATTGCTTCTCAAGCATTGGTTTCACTAACTTCAGGAGAAATTGAATCAAGGGCAGTTGAGACTTTAGGTCCTCTTGCTAAATATTCCACTTTTTTTGGTGCTATTTTTATTAATATATTATTATATGGTTTAATAGGCCTATTTTTAGGTTCATTTTTTAATAAATTTCATTTAAAGCAATTTATAAAAAAGGCCATGTTATCCTCTTTTTTATCATATATAATTATATTAATAATATCTTTGGTTTTTATTACAATAAATATTCTTCCAGGTCAAAAAATATTAATTCCTACTTTGTCGCTTACTTTTCTTTTAATTCCTCATCTTATTTTTGGATTTATTTTTTCTTTTTGTTTTGAAAAAATAAGAAAGAATAAATCATTATTGCCTAAAGAGAAAGATCAAAAGGGCTCATATAATGATCAAATGAAGAAAGGTTATTCGGAAATTACATCAACTTCAATAGACGACCAAATCGATTATAAAAAAAGAGCTTTGATTCGTTCACTTGTAGTTTCTGCAATTGTCTTGCCTTTAATGTATTTAGGATTGAATCGATTATTTTCTCAATCTGAACAAACTCAAATCCAACAACAACAACAATTGGCAGAAATACCTGCAAATCTAAAATATATGCCAAAATCAAGACCTCCAAGTTTTGAAGATGCAACTTTGACACCCTTGATTGATGCCGAAGTAACACCTACCTACCTTTTTTATAGAATAGACAAGAATGCAATTGTGCCAGCAATAGACAGTTCATCATGGAGTTTATCCATAAAAGGTCTAGTTAATAATCCCATAACTTTAAATTATGAACAAATAAAATCGATGAATTCTGTAGAAGAATATGCTACTTTATCGTGTATAAGCAATAAAATAGGAGGAGATTTAGTTAGTTCTGCATTATGGAAAGGAATCCCTCTTAGGGATATACTTAATAAAGCACAGGTTAAACCACAGGTAAAATACATTGTTTTCAGATGCTATGATGGATATGATGTTGGAATACCTTTAGAAAGTGGACTTATGGATGGTACAATTTTAGCTTATAATATGAACAACATTCCTTTACCAAATGATCATGGATTTCCCCTTAGGGCAATAGTTCCTGGATTTTACGGCATGATGAATCCTAAATGGATAACTGAAATCGAATTAGTTGATTCAACTTATGAAGGATTTTGGCAAAGAAAAGGTTGGACAAATAATCCAAATAATAATATTTATTCAACTATAGTCACAGCAGGTAATCAAGAAATCACAAACAGGTTTCCAAATCTTGTTAACAATAATTTTGCCATCAATAAATCAAACCAAATTGCAGGAATTGCTTTTGCAGGTAATAGAGGTATATCTAAAATTGAGGTAAGTACAGATGGCGGTAATACATGGAAAACAGCTATTGTCAAAGATCCATTATCTAATTATACTTGGGTTTTATGGACAAGTACATTTACTCCCAAAGTGAGTGGAGATTATAATATCATAGTCAGAGCAACAGATAAAACAGGTAAAGCCCAATCAATAGATTTTGCAGATCCATTTCCAAATGGTGCATCAGGTTATGATATGGTATCTATAAAAGTATAATGTCTCATATAACAAATATTTTTCATAAATTATATGCTAATTATAATTATTGAACTTCAAAAAAATTAAATATATTATTTGATATTTAACATCATAATTTTTTTATATTTATTTAAGCAAAAGAGAAAAAACTTAGTAGGTGATATTCTTAATTTTATTTTCATTTACTTTAAATTTTGCCTTTATTATAATAATACCGAGTAAATAAAGCGCAAGCAAAGGAGCAGTTACAAACCACATGGTAACACCACTTCCATCAGGAGTAATAAATGCTCCAAATAAAATTAAAATTAATGCCACATAACGAAAATTAGATTTCCAAAAATCGGGTTTTACAATACGAAGTCTAGTAAAAAGAAACATAATTATTGGAAGTTGATATGAAAAACCAAATAATAATAAAAACTGTATGGTAAATGTAATAAATTGAGTGATATCAAAAAATAATGTAACACCCATTGACTCTCCGTAGGCATATAAAAACTTTATAGTAGATGGTAAAACAATAAAATAAGAGAAAGAAATTCCTGCCACAAAAAGTAACATTGAAGGAAAAAAAAATTCTTTTACAATTCTTCTTTCATTATAATAAAGTGCAGGATTAATGAATGCCAAAATTTCTCTAAATATTATAGGCATGCAAATTATTATTCCCATAGTTATCGAAACATAAATTTGTGCAGTAATAGCTTGTCCAGGAGCAACCTGTATAAGAACAACACTCTTTGGTAATAATGTATCTTTCATAAAAGATATTATCTGAATTGAGATATTATAATAAGGATTAAAATCGATTATAGGTATTTTTAAGCCTTGAAAGATGGTAAAAGTAATACTCATTGTCATGCAAGTAAAGATACTAATTATTATAGAAATGGATACTCGGATTATCCTTGTTTTTACTTCCTTTAAGAATATTTTAAACGTAGTATTCTTATCTTTTTTTGTTACCATTTGTTTGCCAAATCCTTTTTCAATTACTTTGAGAAATATTAAATACTCATATGTATTATATAAAGAAAATACTTAGTTTTCAAATATAAATTACACAACTAAATATAATACATATATAATAATTACATGAATAAATATTCCATATTAGAAAAAAATATGGAAGATAGTTTTGGAAGATCTGTAAAAAAACTAAGAATTTCTGTTACTGATAGATGCAATATGAGATGTATTTATTGCATGCCCTTCAATAATACAACATGGTTTAAGCAAGATAATATTTTAAGTTATAATCAAATTATTCGTATTACAAAAATATTTGCGACCCTTGGCATAGAGAAAATTAAAATTACAGGAGGAGAGCCTACAATTCGACCACAATTAGATGAATTAGTAAAATCTCTGGCATGTATAAATGGAATAACATCAATAAGTATGACTACAAATGGACTTTTACTTAAAGATAAAATAATAAAGCTAAAAGAGGCAGGAATTGAATCTGTTAATATAAGTTTGGATACCTTCAATTCAAATAAATTCAAATCAATGACTGGAATTGAGGGAGGACTTGATACCGTATTGGATTCTATAAATTTGGCCAATGAAGCAGGCTTGAAAGTAAAAATAAATACCGTGGTAATGAAGGGATGGAATGATGATGAAATAGAAAATTTTGTACAATTTGCGAGACAAACAGGAATTATAGTTAAATTTATAGAGTTTATGCCTTTAGATGGGACAGGCATATGGAATAACAATCTTGTAATTAGTAAAAGAGAAATGATTCAATTAATAAATGCTAAAATTAAAAAGACTGTCCCCCTTGAAAATGACAGTGCTGATCCAGCAAGGCTTTATTCATTTTCAGATAATAAAGGAGTTATAGGATTTATTCCTTCTATAACCGAGCCTTTCTGTCAAAACTGCGATAGGATAAGAATAACTTCAGAAGGAAAAGTGCATACCTGTCTATTTGATAAAAAAGGTTATGATCTAAAAAAATTAATACAAGAAGGAAAGTCTGATGAAGACATTAAAAAGTATATAATAGAAACATTAAAGAAAAAACCAGAAGGAATAATAAGCATTATAAAGTCAAATTCTTTAAAGCCTTCTTTAAATGCTATGCATACTATTGGAGGATAAAACGATTAAAAAAATAATAGTTATTAATAAATAATACTATTGATTTTATGTCACTTCAATTCTTTACAGCAATTGATGATAAAATAAATATAACAATTATTGATATTTGTTATTATTTTATAGCAATTAAATAATAATATTAATAGTTAAAAATTCTATGTATATGATTTTTGAAACTTTAATTAGGATAACTATTATTGAATCCTTATTAACATAATTTGAATTAGGATGTTAGATTGAGCGAATCATCAAAATTTAAGTTTGGAATGTTAAAAGAAAAGGCTGTAGAGGGGTTTATAAATGATTTAATGAATGATACTATTGATTTTGATTATTCAAAAAGTTATAAGGTTGATAATAAAGAAGTTTACAATTTTATAGATGATTTACAAGAAAAGATTATCGCATATTTGCAAGAAGATAAAACACCAGAAAACAAGACTTATTATGAAATCCAGGACAAAATATTTTCAGATTATCTAAAATTAAAAATATTTGGAATTATAAAAAGCAAAGCAGTAAGAGCAATATAATATTATTAAATTTTCCCTTTTAAGGCTAATTTCATGTTTTTGTATTTGAGATAACCCTTTTATTTTGATAATAATTTATATAAATTTTTTAATTAAATAATCCTTGTCCTAATATTGATAGAGTTAATAGAAATTTTTGCCGGATAAAACAATAATCAACAACAACAAGGTTTTAACGAATCAGTCAACAGAGCACTTGACCAAACAAAAGATAAAATAGATAGATCAATACAAGGATCTAAAAATAGATTCTTGTTATAACAATATCGTAAACAGCTGCCAAGAACAAACTTTGCAAGCTTTAAATGAGATGACAGAGAACTATATTGAATCACAAAAGACAATAATTAGATCAATTCAATCAGCATGGGGTCCATATCAACAAACATTAACACATCAATCAATACTAGGAACTCTCCTGAAGCAGTAGCCAATGCATATAGTAGATTTGTAAGCAATGTAGCAGACAATACAGTAACTTATTTGAGGACTACAAACAATCTAGTATTCGCAAGCCTAGATGCATATAAAACTACAATGCAGCATGCAAAAGAAAATAGCAAACAGATATTTGATCTCAACACAAAAGCAGCAAAAACATTTGAACAAAATTCAAGAGAAGTAACTAAAGCAGCAGCACAAGATTCAGATTCTAGATTCAATGCCTCTTTTAACAGCGGCAGTGGCAATGGTAACAACAATACAAATACCCCTGAAACAATATCATCAACTGCTCTGTCGAATAACTCTAATTTTAAATAATAGTTGAGTTGAATTATCTTATGTCATAGAATTGTCTTTTCCATAAATGTGTTATAAATAGACGCTTTTAACATCAATTCATTTACAATGT
>Ga0134126_10007201_pt1 | contig 13956 bp, 17 predicted proteins | sample KB31752_FD_96881 | JGI IMG/M metagenome (GOLD analysis project Ga0134126, IMG submission 96881) | Terrestrial soil microbial communities with excess Nitrogen fertilizer from Kellogg Biological Station, Michigan, USA - KB3-175-2 | ecosystem: Environmental > Terrestrial > Soil > Unclassified ... | reverse complement strand
ATAGAGTTCGCAAAAAAAATAAATGCTGATTTGATAACCGTCATAACCGACGAGGAATCCAGCATTATACATTTCAAAGGTGGCGCGGCTGAAAAAATGGTCAACTTGTCTTCCATACCCATATTGTCTATGCACAAATCATTTGATGTGCAACAGTTTGCGTATTAATAAAAAGTGAAAAGTTAGAAGTGAAAAGTGGTAAGTGTTTCCGCAGGAAACCTTAATTTTGCTGCTTGGAACAATGAAAAAATTCTACTTCTTATTACCGCTTATTTTCCTGTTGACTGCATGTGGTGACAACGGCGCAGATGACATTTCAGAATTGTCTTCGAAGGTTTTCAATGCCTTACAATCGCAAAACCAGTCCGCGCTCGCCAGGTGCGAACCATCGGTACCGGATATGGAAAAAGCCATTGAAATGAACTTTGAAGATTCTACGCGGACTGAGGCTGCAAGGCACGATGCGGCAATGAATAAAACCGCGACGCTGCAACTGAACCTGGACCAGGCTTTCTCTAATGTAGTTGCCGGGGCAAAAAAAAGAAACATTGACTGGAAAACAGCACAGTTAAAAGACTTCAGATACACGATAAATGAACACGTAGAAGATTATAAAGATGCGGACGTTCACCTGGTGGTATCCTGCGGAAAAATAAAAAGCCAAATCAATTTTAAAGCCTACTTATTTGACAGCCGGTGGTACCTGGTAGAGGGGCTTGAATGGGATAATTAGGGGGCAGGAGTCAGGAATCAGGGGTTAGGAATCAGGAGTTAGGCAGGGGGTGCTACGAAGTGTTACAACCAATGAGCATGGAATCTTTTAATTTTTTAATCTTTTAATTTTCATGATAACCATCATTTCAGGGACGAACAGGGAAGGCGCTTACTCGCGGATAGTGTCTGAAATTTATGGAGAAATGCTTGAACGCAAAGGACAACCATTCCAGATATTAGACCTGAAAGACCTGCCACCGGATTTTATTTTCAGCGCATCATTTGAAAACCGCGGGGTACATTCAGGCTTTAACGAAATCCAGAAAAAGATAGACGGTTCTGATAAATTCGTGTTCGTAGTGCCGGAATACAACGGTTCTTTTCCGGGCGTTTTAAAAGCTTTTTTGGATGGCCTTAAGTTCCCCGGCTCTCTCAAAAACAAAACAGCAGCCCTCGTTGGGCTGGCATCCGGTCACATGGGTGGGGCATTGGCATTGAGCCATTTAACAGATGTGCTGCATTATATGGGCATAATGGTTTTGCCGATAAAGCCCAGGTTGCCCCGCATTAGCAAAATCCTGGTAAATCGCAAATTTGCCGATGGTATATATATAGATCTGCTTGAAGCGCAGGCAGAAATGCTGATCGCTCAATAAGCAATCTTTTAATTTTTCAATCTTTTAATTTCCTTTCACAAATATCTGGGTGAAATAATAATCTCCATTTGGAGCTATGGCCACACCCATGCCTGAAAGGTTATAATCGCCTTCGATATTTTCGCGGTGGCCACGGCTTTTTAGCCATCCTTCGAGGGCGGTTGCAGCAAGGTTATCATAATTGCCGGTACAATAAAAGACATTCTCCGCGCCTGCATTCATCTCTTTTATGGATTTAGAAATAATATCAAGGCGTTCTGCCGCGCCTTCATGGCCAAAACCTGTTTTTCCCGAAGCCATATCGCGGCTGTGCTGCCGCGCTTGTTCTACAATATAATCTTTATTGATAAGTGCAGGCAGGCCCATACTTTCCCGATGTTTGTTGACGAGGTCAAATGCCTGTTTTTCAATTTGTGCCAGGCTGGCTGTGTTATCGGTTGGTACGGCCTGGATTATTTGTTTTGCATCCGCGCATTTGTAATGATTTTTAATTGGGGCGAAAGCCACAAGGAAGGTTACTGCCAGGCCGAAAACGGCTATTTTTATGGACTTCAACGCATGCTTAATACCTGTATTACGATTGATTTTCATATCCTTATAAACACCCGCCTTGCAAAAACCGTGCATCATTTATTTTCTGCTTTTTTCAACCCCCCTTATAAATATCTGTGTGAAATAGTAACTGCCATCGGCAGACCTCTCCACTCCCACCCCGGACATGTCATAGTCTCCCAGGATATTTGCCCTGTGACCTGGGCTTTTCATCCAGCCTTCCACGGCGCTGGCAGCCGGCTGAGTATAACCCTTTGTGCAAAAGAGCACGTTCTCTCCGGCAGCAGTGATTTCCTTCATATAAGTTGTAATAACTTTAACCCTTTCCGCCGAGCCATCATGGCCGAACCGCATTCGCCTCCAGGCCATATCCGCGCTATGCTCCCGCGCCTGTTCCACTATAAATGGTTTGCTAACAAGCAGTTCAAGTCCAAATCGTTTCCGGTGAAAGTTCACAAGGTCAAGCACTTCCTTTTCAATTTGAACCAACCCCGCGGTTTTTATCGCCCTTTGGCCAATTTTCCCCTGGGCCTGATGATTTTCACGGATTGGGGCAGCGTTGCTAAAACCCAGCAAAGAAATTATTGCTGATAAAAGGAAAACGTACTTAAATTGATTCAAGGTTCAGGGAACGGTTAGTCAAAAGGCATAACAATAATCAATGGAAATTGTGCTTGGATTTATATTAATTGCCATTCAGGCAGGGAATGAAAACAATCCTGCCAATTATTTTTTCTCCTTAAGAACATGTATATGGATTTTTATACGACTTTTGTGCAAACTTTTTAAAGGATTATGGATTTCAAATTCACAGTGAAGAACTTCTTTTTGATGGTATTCTTCTTCGTAATATGCCCTATAGTAGGGTGGATCATCTATGCACACAGGACAAATGCCTCGGCAAACCAGTTCCTGAACGAGCAAAATGATGTGGTTTTTTCAAACAATATTACCATACCTGACAGTAGGCTGGATGCCGCCACGCCTTTTTACCAGAATGACGCTTCTGTGAAGCTCGAAAAAGAAACAGGCCGCCCAACCCTTAATGATGAAGAGGACGGGTACTTTCAGGGCCAGCCAAAGGAGGCAAACGAGGCATCTGCAACAGAAACCAAAAAAGAAAGCAAGTAAGATGAAGATAAAATATTTATTGTCTCTGGGCATAATGGCCGTATTGTTAAGTTCATGCGGCGGGCGATACAACAGCGCAGAAGAACTTACCGTACCGATATTACAGGCCATCAAGGCTGACAACCCCGGAAAACTGGTGAAAATGCTTCCGCCGGATGACAAAATCAACTCTATTTATGCGGTTGACAAAGGAACAGTTGGATGGGTATATTATAACAAATACACGAAAGATTATCGTGAAAAGCACCTGAGAGGCAGGTTGTACGTTAACTTCGACATTATTAAAACCATCAGTGACGAGAATAAACTTGACTGGGACAATGTTGAGTACAGTACCCCGCAAAAGGAGGATGTGACAGACAGCCTGTCTTCCTATACGGTTGTAACCACCAATCTCAAATTCCCTTCAGGCGGTTCATATGTCCTTCAATACCATGCAGCCAATGAAAATGGCAAGTGGTACCTGCTTGACGATATTTATTTTGCTACCACGGCTGCCACCAAGGAGGCAAGCAAATAAGCTGTAGCCTTGTATTTCATACCCGGCAACAAAAACGGGGAAAGAGATAATTCCTCTAAAAATAAAAACAATTCAAAAATACCGCTTAACCTTATCTGGTTGGCGTTCTTTTTATTGGCCTGCCTAGTCGCGCTCAAGTTGTTCCGGGCATTTTACCGTCCTGATTCCGAAAATACTGTTCAGCAACCACATGCCAGGACACACCTTCCTCCAATAGCCTCTTCCCTGCTACAAAACCCCGCTTTCGGGCTTCCGCAGATTAAACCCGGGGATGAGATTGTAAGACATTACGCATACACGCTCAGTTTCAGTGATAAGGATAAGGAGCCGTTTTGGGTGGCTTATACTTTTAAAAGAAGTTACCTGAGCGGGGAATTGAAACGCACCAACCGATTTGAACCTGACCCCGATGTTCCAACCGGTTCCGCGAACCTGGAGGATTATTATCATAGCGGCTATGATAAGGGGCACATGGCGCCTGCAGCAGATATGAAATGGGATATAACAGCCATGAAAGAATCATTTTATCTTTCCAATGTTTGTCCGCAGGATCATAAGTGCAACGACGGAATTTGGGCCGAACTGGAAAGGGCCGTAAGGTATTGGACTAAAGATGATTCCATTGAATATATTGTCACCGGCCCTGTATTGCCTGCATCGGGTAGCCCAAAAATAGGGGAAGACCAGGTAACGGTTCCCGCGTATTTTTATAAAGTCATTTTTTCACCCTTCCCTTACCCGAAAGCCATTGGTTTTATAGTGCCAAACCAGCCGGGGACCCAATCATTCTGGCACTATGCATGCCCGGTGAGCCAGGTTGAAAAGGCAACCGGGATTCATTTTTTCCCGGATATTCCCGGTAATATTGTTACGGAGGTAAAGAGTGACTGTAACATTAGCGAATGGAAGTCAGGAGAATCATTCTACCAGTAAATATTCATACAAAATGCCGAAATTTGCGTCATGAATCTAAAAGAACGGCTAAAGACCTGGGCGCCTTATATCATGTCAGACGGACTGATGTATATCGTTATGTTCCTGGCCATAGGGATTGGAATTGTTATTATGATCGTGTTTAAGCTATAATTTATCGGCCTCTGAGCTTGTCGAAGCCGGCCCTTCGACAAGCTTAGAGGCCGGAACTTGTTGAGGCCTTGCACTTTTCTATTACCATCCTTGCTCCTTCATAACTCACTGCCCCCTTCTTATCGCCCCATTTACTTTGCACATAAGTTAATATCGCTGACATCTGTATTTCATCCATGGTTTTATGCCCCGGCATCTCCCAATTGTACTTTTTGCCGTTGACAGTAATTTCGCCTTTTAGGCCATTATAGATAATACAAGGCAGTTTATCAAGGTTGGTTTGCAGGTAATCAGAATTTGCCAGGGGTGGGTACAGCGTTCCTATGCCATTCCCATCGGCCCCGTGGCATTTCTGACATTCATCTTCATAAATGGCCTTGCCGGAATCGAAACTCTGGTTGTATATGGTTTCTTTTTCGGTTGGGGTGGTGCAGTTGCTGCAAAGTACTGTTATTAAAACGATTGAAATGAAGGCTCCTAAGCCTTTATTTTGCCTCGTCCTTAACATCTTCATTGTATTCTTTAAACAGCACAGGGATATCATGTACCAGCCTGGCAACTTCTGCTGTATCTGTTCCATTATAAATCCCCCTTACGCGTTTGTCTTTGTCCACCAGCATAAATGCCCCGCTGTGCAGAAACCCACCTGGGGCAGCACTGTCCTTTTGGGCTGTTGCCATAAACCCTTTTTGTGCGAGGTCGTAAATCTGGTCTTCTTCCCCGCGTACAAAATACCATTGCTTCGTATCAGCTCCCAGGCGGGTGGCGTAATCTTTCAATTTGCCGGCGCTGTCGTGCCGCGGATCTATTGAAAATGAGATCATCCTGAAATCATTTACATTTTTAAAATGCTTTTGAACGCCAAGCAGGTTCGATTGTGTGATAGGGCATATACTTGGGCAGGATGTAAAGAAGAAATCCGCTACATATACTTTCCCGTCCAGGTTGGCTTGCGTAATAGTATCCCCGTCCTGGTCAACTACTTTAAAATTCGGGATAATATGATAAACCGTATCTATTTTAGCTACCCCTTTTACATGATGCATATAGGTTCCTTGCCTCTCCCCAAAAAAGGGCAACCTTTCGGTTTTTTTCTCCTGGTTGCTGCACCCTGCCGCAATGGCTAGTACAAAACTAAATACGATTAATGGGCTTTTATTGATCATTGATTATGGATCTTTGATAATTGATAATTGGCCATTATTTATTCGCTTTCAGGAATTTATCGGCCTCTATCATACTTCGTTGCATTTCGGCGTAGATTCCTTCAATTTTATTTAATTGTATGTTCAAATAAGATACCGCTTTGTCCTCGGCCATCATTTTGTCCGGTTCATTGTAGTTATTCATCCAGTCCATCATATCATCGTCACTTTTTTGAAGGCGATGCAGGTTCGCGTCAATAGAATCATTGTCCGCTTTAGATAAACCATTTTTTGCGGCTACGGATTTCAATTCCTTTTTCAGGCCCATAACAGAATCCAGGTCCTGCATGGTCTTTTCGTGGAGCGCCATCACCTGGTCTTCCATTTTCCCGACCTTGCTGGTTGGAGATGGCATGTTTGCCTGGTTTTGGTTTGATTCAGTGTTATGTTCGGTCTTGGGCGTATTCTGGTTGCAGCTCATGAAGCCTCCCAGGGCCAGAGCCGCAAGTATCATTGGCATTTTCATAGATTCAGTTTTTTAATCAATTCGGGGGCAAAATTACAACTTATCTTTTCCGATCAGGCGAGTTAGCGATGAACAATCATGCGAAAGCCCAATTGCCTTATTGCTTCATTGGCCAATAGCTTATTTATAAATAACCTTCTCCGCCAGCGGTACAACGCGCTTACCTTCTTTGGCAGGCTCATCCGTATATCCGAAATAGATAAAGCCGATGATATGGTCTTCTTCTGCAAGCTGGAAATGCTCCTTCATAGGTGTTTTATGTACCATTCCGCCTGTGTTCCACATGGCAGAAATACCAATAGCAGCAGCGCCCAGCAATACATTCTCCACCGAGGCGGCAGCAGAACATATCTCCTCGATAAGAGGTATTTTCTCATTAGTTCCACGTTTCATTGACGCAACTACCAGATGCGAAGCCAAGTCACCTTTATGAAGCAGGTTTTCATAGGTTTCCGGTTTATAACTTTCCGTCGGGCTATACTGTCTGTACATATCGGCATGAACCCGGCAAAAATCTTTAAAAGCCTGCCCGGTATAGATAAAAAAGCGCCAGGGTTCCGTGCGTCCGTGGGTCGGCGCCCAGTCGGCGAGGGCTACAAGTTGTTCAAATATTTTTTTGGGGATTTGTTTCCCGTTCATAGATTCCGGTTTCAGGGTTCGCCGGGTTTCTATAACGGATTTGATGGTTTGGAAGGTATCGTTATTTTGTGCCATACGGCAAAGGTAGGCGAAAAATTGCCCGGTAAATGACATGGTCAAATGCATGGGGTCGGGCAAACACATGGGTTTGTCCCTACGTTGTGGCCTTTGACTTAACTTTGTGCCTTCGCGCCTTTGTGGCCATATTAAAACAAGCACAACGATGGACCAAAACTATAATTCGATAAACGAACTTGATCTCAGCAAATTAAAGGCCCCTACCGGACTTGAAATGCATTGCAAAGGCTGGCAGCAGGAGGCGGCTTACAGGATGCTGCTGAACAATCTCGACAAGGAGGTTGCCGAGAAACCAGAGGAACTTATTATATGGCGGTAATGGCAAGGCTGCCCGGAATAAAGAGTCATTGTTCCTGATCCTCCAGGCATTAAAAGACCTTAAGAATGATGAAACACTCCTCGTTCAGTCCGGCAAACCGGTGGGGATATTGCCTACCCATGTGGATGCCCCGAGGGTATTGATTTCAAACGCCATGCTGGTTCCAAAATGGGCAACTTTCGAGGAGTTTAGAAGGCTTGAGGCAATGGGATTAACCATGTACGGACAAATGACCGCCGGGAGCTGGATATATATTGGCAGCCAGGGAATAGTGCAGGGTACTTATGAAACATTTGGCGCTGCCGCCCGGAAAGATTTTGGCGGTACGCTGAAGGGCACCTTATCTGTCTCTGCCGGGCTGGGCGGTATGGGCGGGGCGCAACCGCTTGCCATTACCATGAACGAGGGTGTGGCGCTCATTGCCGAAGTGGAAGACTGGCGCATCAAAAAGAGAATTGAAACCAGGTACTGCGATATGGAGATCAATGATATGGATGAAGCCATTGACAAAGCATTGTCTGCCAAAGCAGAAGGCAAAGCGCTCTCCATCGGGGTAAAATGTAACATTGTAGATTTATTGGAAAAGTTGATTGCCAGGAATATCACCCCTGACCTGCTTACAGATCAGACATCCGCACATGACCCGCTCAACGGCTACCTGCCCCAGGGAATCAGCGTGGAGCAAGGTAAAAAGCTGCGTACTGAAAACCCTGATAAATATATTGAGCTGGCTTACCAGAGTATTGCCAAACATGTACGCCTGATGCTGGAGCTCCAGAAAAGAGGGGCTGTTACTTTTGATTATGGCAACAACCTCCGGGGCCGCGCCAAAGAAGCCGGGGTAGAAAATGCTTTTGATTTTCCGGGTTTTGTACCTGCCTATGTGCGGCCACTTTTTTGTGAGGGAAAGGGCCCCTTCCGCTGGGCGGCCCTGTCCGGCGACCCCAATGATATAAAGGTCACTGATGATGCCATTCTCAAGCTCTTCCCGGAAAACAAGGGACTGGCGCGGTGGATAAAAATGACACAGGACCGCATTGCTTTCCAGGGATTGCCTGCCCGCATCTGCTGGCTCGGCCAGGGTGAAAGAGACCTGGCAGGAGTGGCATTTAACAACCTCGTAAGGGACGGTAAAGTAAAAGCCCCGATAGTTATTGGCCGCGACCATTTGGACACGGGCTCCGTGGCTTCCCCCAACCGCGAAACGGAGGGCATGATGGATGGCTCGGATGCTATTGCCGACTGGCCGGTACTCAATGCCCTGCTCGGCACTGCCGGAGGCGCCACCTGGGTAAGCGTGCATCATGGCGGCGGCGTGGGGATTGGGTATTCCATCCACGCGGGACTGGTGATCGTAGCAGACGGCACCCCCGAAGCCGAAATAAGATTGAAACGCGTCCTCCACAATGACCCGGCCCTGGGTGTTATCCGCCATGCCGATGCCGGATATGATATCGCCAAAGATACCGCAAGAAAGAACAAGCTGGATTTGAGGGAAAGGCTGGGGGCTGATGTGCTGATGTGAAACCAATGTGCTGATGTGATAATGTGATGATGTGATAATTGCTTCGCAAGAGTGTTCATCCCTCTCGTCATTGCGAACAAAGGCCCGGAGGGACAGCGGCGGCCGAAGTGAAGCAATCCCGCCGGAATTAAGACGCCGAACATGATTCCCCGTTTGTTCATCACTGCCGTCATGCCGGCAAACTGTCATGCGTCAGCTATTCCCCGCCTTAGTCAAGGCGAGGTGGCCGCAAGGCCGGGGCGGTTGGCGACAAACATTCCCTGAACCCTTCATCCCTCCCGTCATTGCTGCAAACTGTCATGCGTCAGCTATTCCCCGTCTTAGTCAAGGGGGGTGGCCGCAAGGCCGGACTCTTGCGCCATAGCTTCAGCGTCGGAGCGGGCGGTTGGCGACCAACATTCCCTGAACCCTTCATCCCTCCCGTCATTCCGGCAAACTGTTCATCCCTCTCGTCATTGCGAACAAAGGCCCGGAGCGACAGCGGCGGCCGAAGTGAACCAATCCCGCCGGAATTAAGACGCCGAACATGATTCCCCGTTTGTTCATCACTGCCGTCATGCCGGGCTTGACCCGGCACCCCGCCGGAATTAAGACTCCGACCGTGATCCATCAACCCAAAAAAAATAAAAAACCTTTTCATATCATTTAATTAATTCATAATCAATATATTAATCCAAAAAGAGCAATAAAAAAAGCAATGATTTTGCAGTGGTTTTGCAATAGGTAGCAATGACTTTGCAATGGAATTTGTCTTATTCATGGGATTTATAGATTATTGGATAGCGGGCTCTGTTTTTTCCCTGATTCCTGACTCCTGATTCCTATGATATATATATACCGAAACCCCCAAGTGGCTGGCTAAGCCGCAAAAAAAGTCTGCAAGTGATTGAGGGTGAATGAAATATTTTTGGGGGTTTTGGAGGAAATTCATAACAATGGTTTAAAGGGGTCGAATTCGACTCCTTTATGAGGCGCAACCATCCGCCAATTGGCCAGAGGCCGCAGATACTCAGACTCGCGGGACGCGAGCCAGGGCAGGAGATAACAATTCTTATAAGATAATTATTCGATGAACCCATATCTCTTCGCCTTTTCCAAATTCCATCCAGCTATTTGCTTGTTACGATCTGTAAATGCAGTTTTACCCTCGGCAAGTCCAGCCATGAATTTATACTCAATATCTTTAAGCTTCCTATGCCGCTTATCCCATGCAACGACCTTTGATACCAGTTCAATCGTTATTTGAATTTTATCATTTTTGGAGTCTTCAAAATCTTCCGACTTAATTAGCAGCTCAGGACTAAACTCCAGAACTGTTTCAATGATATTGCCTCCGCGTTCGAGCTGTATATCAGAGAATTCTCCTTTTTTATTTATAATAACAGAAATTTTTCCTGCAATGTCTGTGTGATACTGATCCAGTTTTCCTGATATTCTACCCCATTTTTCTATTTCCTTCCATAATAACGAAGGAAATGAAGTCAGATAATCAACATTAGCCTGACGCAGCACGGCTAAAGTTTCATTTTCAGTTCTCTTGTGTCTTTTCTCTTGGCTTTTGGGGTCAGCAAAATCTCCTGAAAGTTTTGAAAAATCAATGCCAAAGTCATTTTCTTTTAATTTGTTCCAACAATCTTCTTTCTTTGCCCATTCTCCATAAAGAGAACCTGGGGCATGCTTTTTCATAAAAGGATCAATTTTAACCATAAGAGATTTTAGAATTAATCTAAGAGGTTCTGATACGGCTTGATTTTTCCAAATTTTATACAAATCCATTTCTACCCCAATTTTGTAGCTGATATAAGCAATCGCATAAGGCACAGTAATGTATCTCATATCACCGATGGAATTTGGTTTGACACCATATATTTTTTCAGCCGTTTGAAATAAAATCGCTTTTGAAATCATGTCCTCAAAATAGGTATTATCTGGCTTTATATTTTTTACTGATTTCATGAATTCCACATAATTTTTTTGCCTTCCTCTAACTACCGACCAAGGTTGCATATCCCAAGACAAAATAAATTTACCGATGTCTTCTTTTGTTAGCATTTGAGTTTTGGGATTTTTCAACGCGAAAGCCCTTTGTTTAGCAGGAGAGTATCCCTCACGATTTAAAGCATCTTTATATTGTCCCCTTGCACGCTCGTAGAACCACCTGGTTTGATTACTATGACCAGAGGCTGGGCTTGCCCAGATCGTTCGGGACAATTTTTCAATTTCAATATGAAACGGATTATTTGAGGTAAGATCAGCTTCAGAAACTTTATTTTGCGTGTTTGCGTATTTTGAAATCCTTGAAACAATATTGCTAAAATTATCAATATCTCTGATAACGGAAAGCTTCATCTGAACAAAAATCTTTGAAACATCTGCCTCTTTATTCTTTCGTTTAGTGTGAAAAATAGAAGCTGTGGTTTGCCCACCGTTAACAATCTGTAAATCATTCATCACTGTTATTGCTTTACCCCCATCGGGCAAATCCACAATATCAACCGATTGAGCAGTCGCAGCGATGCCATTGTTAAAGGCAAGAAACATATGTGGTTCCTTAACAATAGTTTCCCTAATGCCTTTGTTGATTTTTCCAGAAAATTGCAAGAAAGAGCGTACATTCTGTTCAAGTAACCGCGAACCATAATTCTGGTAAATAGCAGATAGTGTTTCTCCTGAAATTATTGCCAAATATGAATCATAATCCGGATTTTGCGATGGTATCGAAATACAAGGTACCGGACCACCAAAATTATCTAAAAAGTTTATTTCAATAGGTATCCTTTTAGTTTTTGACTCGTTCAGTCTATGCAAATATTAAATATCTCTAATTTGAAAGGTAATAAGTATATCCCTATAAATTGTTTCTTTTGGAGATTCTGAAATGCTTAGTCCATCTGTAAGAATGAATATATTAACCCTGATGAGTTCGTGTTGGACTTGGCCTAAGGTTTTAGCTAGATCAAAAACTGGGGACGATTCTTCAATGTCTTCATAATATTTGTTTAGGCCAGTTTTTAAGAACTTTAAAGATTGATTCGAGGCGGATGTAATATCTTCTTTATAAATCTTTTCCGGCAAATCTTTTCCATTGTATATCGTGATAAACAGATCAAGATTCTCGTGATTTTCACTTAGAGCATATCCATTCACTTTGTGAACTTTTCTGCCGAGTTTGTCTTCTTTAATATCCCTGCATTCTCTAGCGTTTTCTGTTTCTCCGGCTTCTTCCAGATAATTTATGACAAGTTCAGTAAATTCCTCTTCCTGAATCCCTCCTTCCTCTTCTGAATTCACGGCAGCCAAAACTTCCTGCCTAAGGTTTGTATAGAATTTGTTTAACTCAAGATTTTCTGTTGCCTCAGCCATAAATTGCGATTAGTTTAAACACGTCAATCTCAGGAACAACAAAATCCTCGCAATCGGAAATATTGATGGAATACTTGACATCACCAACACCGCTTGGTATATCCTTTTCCAATAATCTTGGGAATTTACCTTCAACCTTAAAATACGCGGATGAACGGACTAGATAGGAAGTTTCGGAATAGAGGTCTTTATGAACATCAAAATAACCAACATCTATCAGTTTATGATTAAAGAGGTCAAGGGCCACAGAGTCATCTTTTAAAGTTTCTTTGATTTGCTCAAGTATACCATTGAGAGTATCACCAATACCTTGTCGTACGTCCAAAGACAGATGAAATAATATCAGTATATCTACAAGTGTATTATCGAGTTGTCTCTCGTTGCTAATAAAGATTTTCTGGTGGTTATTACCACTTGTAGTTTTGACCTCAATTGCCCAATTTTCCATTTGAAAATCCTGAATTGCCATTGAAGATCCTACCCAGCAAAGAATAACCTTATGAGTATTCGTTGTTTCAGATATTAGCTTCCTTAGCATAACCAATTCTCCGAATAGCCCTCTTTGAGATTCTTGCGACAAACCTTCAGGATTGAACTTCTCAAAAAGCGATTGCCATTTATTTAATCGGTTATAAAAACCTTTGATAATTTCCTTGTCGCTTGTCAAGTCAATGACATTTGAAATAATGTCGGCAACGAGAATATCAAAAATGTCTTGATATCGATTTTCTGATAGGACTAAATTGAGGAAAAGAAAACCTTCTTTGTCAAGATCGGGGATTTTTTCAATTCTTAAACCCTTAATATTTCGTATTCCATTAATGTCCTTATAATTATTAACTGATAAACGTATGGCAAGTACCCTAGAGTTTTCAGGCACTTTTATGCCTAGATACAAATCGCATAGACTTTTTTCTGAATAACGGATCTTCTGAATACCAGTAGCAATAGCTGGACCAGTTATCAATTTTTTCCATATTTCCTTAATCCTGTCCATATTCTTCTGATTCAGTGTCTAATTCTTCGGGATAATCAAATTCGCTAATGAATTGCTCATTAACAGCATACTCTATTTTTTCATCGTTTTCGATGTTCGGGAAACTAATAGCTAATCCGATTACGGGTACTTTTGAAATTTCAAACCTTTCACCGTCTTTCCCAAATTCAGGCATGTTGCTCAATGGATAAATCAGAAGCAACCCATTTTGAGCATTTCTATTAGACTTAATCCTAAATCCGCTTGGTAATTTTGGAGATTCTTTCTTTTTCCATTTTTTCCAATCCTCCTCAGTCTGTTCTTTAGCTATACTAATTTCGTTATCAGACAAATCAATCATTTCATGATTAGGTGAAATGATCATTGCCTTTGAAATTTCGTATTCAGCTTTGCTGTTACTCACATTTTTTCGGTCCGTCAAACCAATTTGTGTCGCAATACCATTAATTTCAAACGGCCAGCTAGTTTCATTTCGATTGTTTTTGATTAAGGCAATTGTCCAATTAATTAGATTGCCATGATTTGTTTGAGCATTGATATAATGAACAAGCTTATCCAAATCCATTATCTCTCGGCCAATTCGAAATTTGCTTAAAAATTGAGTTATAACTGCATGATTTTTTTCTGTTTGCCAGACTAATTTTTGATTTCCAACCCTAGTATTGAATGTCGAATGCATTGCCCCTAAGTCTGAAATGAGGCTTT
>Ga0134126_10007198_pt1 | contig 13957 bp, 14 predicted proteins | sample KB31752_FD_96881 | JGI IMG/M metagenome (GOLD analysis project Ga0134126, IMG submission 96881) | Terrestrial soil microbial communities with excess Nitrogen fertilizer from Kellogg Biological Station, Michigan, USA - KB3-175-2 | ecosystem: Environmental > Terrestrial > Soil > Unclassified ... | reverse complement strand
TTGGATATAGTTCAGGTGCAGCCGCGCTGCCTTCAGGCCGCTCGCACTGAACTTCACGATCCGCGATTTGACCACGACCCGCCGTGTCCGGAACGAGGCGTACTGGTCGCGCGAGGCGAGCACACGGCCCGCGCCAGCGCCGCGGCCGATGCGGCTGCCGTCGAACCGCTTGCCGGTTCGCTTGAACCCTCCGGCCAGGCTCACGCCGCGCATGACCTGGCGCAGATAGCTCGGCTCACGCTTACTGGACGGCGAGCGTCCAAGTCTCGGCCGAAACTCGTCGTCGTGCTTCATCGCTGATCTGCCGCGCTATGTTGCGCGCAAATCAAACGCACAACACACGACATCAGCAACACAGTGTCACCGCATCCTGCGCGATCATCATGTTACGAGCGCGACTGCACCATGCACTTCCGCATGGCACTATGATTTTTGGATGTGCAGGCTGGAAAAACAAACCAGCATGGTGCTGTTGTTTTCTCTTGCCCTCCATATTTTCTGCTGCCTTCCTGCGCGAGTCTCCAAGTTTTCTGCGAAGTTTGTTGAATGCGCTATCGCGCGGGGCGGCTCAATGGAACGAACAGATCGTTCGTGCCGTGAATGGAATCGCCATTCGGCGATTGAGCGGTTTCGTTGTCAACTTCACGGGATTTTGGGTCTGATTTCGTCGGTTTCAAATTCGATTTCGACGGTTCCGGCGATGAAATTTCACTCTCGGCCCGCACAAAAAACAGCGAATTCGGATTCGATTTTTTGGGTTCCGAGCGAGGATTTTTCGTGGAAAACGAGCCGATTTCGACACCCGGAACGATGGATTCCAGATAGGTTTTGGTCGAATCCGGTAGTGATTTTTCGCCCGCGAGGTACGCATCCATGCGACTTGGACCAATATGATATGCAGCGAAAAAGCCGGGATAACCGTAGCGGTCGTACATCTCGCGAAGGTATGCCGTACCCGCGAGAATATTGGAACGCGGTTCGTAAGGATCGCGTCCCAAACCGTATCGGTCGCGCATTTCGGACCACGTTCCTGGCATGAGTTGCATGAGGCCCATTGCGCCTGCCGAGGACCTTATTGGCCTGCCGTTGAGCGTGGTAAGCCCCGCGCTTTCCTCTTTCATCACGGCGCGAATCCAGCCATCAGGGATCGCGAAACGCCGCGATGCTTGCGTGATTTCGGACTGCCAGCGATCGATGAGTGGGGAAGAAACCTGTTCGACCGGCGCGCAATTTTGTCCTGCCGTCGCTCCAGAAACCAATGCCGCGCAGAGACCAAGTGCCGTTAGCGAACCCACAGAGGTTCCAGTCGGCCGATGATCTGTGAGGTATTCGTCGGGCCAAAATATCGTCCGTCAAATGAGGTCCGAACGCCTTCCATTAGCAGGAACACTTCGTCCCGCTTGAGTGTCCGGCACCCAGACCAGGACGGCAGAGGTCGTCCGGCGCCGTCCGCCGAGAGCCGCGCGGCAACGAATTTGCCGTCGATGAATACGCCATCTCCGTCAGCGCAAACCGTGTCGCCGGCTACGGCGGCGATGCGTTTCACGAGCGGCACGCCGGCAGATAGATAACCGCGCTGGGCGGCAAACTTCGCGATGCTTGGCGATACTTTCACCAACACGAGGTCGCCGCGCAAATACCGAGGCTGATGGATGACACGATAAAGACCGATGGGCGCACTGGCAGTCACATTCCAGATGATTTGCGCGCGATCTGGCGAGCTTTGGGGCGTCGCGAGATAGCCGCAGAGCGCAAATGCAACGGCAACCGAACCCATGCCTCGCGGCGTCAACGCGACCTTCAGCCGATATTTACGACCGCGGCGGGACATCGGATTTCCGCGGCTTGCGTGCCTTATTCTTCTCGTTTTGAGCGACCGACCATGCGTCGAGGTCGACGATGTGATAGCGCACTAGGCGTCCATGCCGACGTGCTGGCGGTCCTTTTCCCTGGCGTCGCAAATCTTCCAACGTGCGTCTGGAGATGCAGAGATAGTGCGCGGCCTGCTCCGTGTTCAGGAACGGACTTCCCTTGCGCGCTGTCGCTGCACGGGCATTGTGGTCGTCTTCGTCGGTATCCATAGGTTCACCGCATCGAATTGCGGTGACCTATATGTCCTAAAACATACGTCGGGACGCAGGGCTAAGATCGCGATACGGGAAATTCGCCATGCGAGAGACCGCAGCCTGTACGGTTGAGACTCGAAAACAGAATCCGATTGCCACTTCCAAGAAAGCTCATCCGCATCGGAGGCGCCGGAAGATTCAGCACAGGTGCAAGCCTCATGCTCCGACCTACAACAATGTTTCTTCGATGGCAGCGGGCGGACGGAACAAGCGACCGTCAGGTGGGCCGAAGAAGGCGGGCTGCACCCGAAGGGCCGAGCGTTTGGCGGGAGACCGCCCCACTTTGGGGCGGTTGCAGCCCGCCTCGGCGCGCCTAAACAGGGAGCGCCGACCGTCCGCCTCGGGGAAAGATTCGACACACATAGCCACCAGCGCGGTGGCAAATTCGTTGCGAAAGCAGCCGAATTCTGAGATTCTAAGACCCTGAGCGTAAATCCGCTCAGGGGGAATTGGATCTCCTCATTGCGTGCCTGGCCTAGGGCCGGGCGCTCGGCGCTATGTCCAAGGTCGAAAGGCCCAAAGGCGTCGTGCCTTCGCACGCGAGGGATCCAACGTTCCGGCTGCCAGGTCCCCTTTAACGCGGCGGCTTGTTCTAAAGGGTCGCCATGCCTCTTAAAAACCTTGCTGATCTTGCTCCTTCGTCAGAGGACGTTACGGCGTATGACAGAGAACACTTTCCACTCTATCTGGAGCTGATCGACGCTATCGACGAGGGCGCGTTAATCGATGAACTATGTATCGATGTGCTCAACATCGATCCCGAAGCGGATCGAGAACGAGCTGTCACATGCCTTGAAAGCCATATTCTGCGCGCCCGCTTCCTTGAAGAAAAAGACGACTTCAAGCGATTCATGATGGAATATCCGTTGACTTAAATAGGGTCGCCTCTACTCCAAAAGTGCTCGGTAGGCTCTGCACATCAGGGCACGGCCGCGATAGATCGCCCGTCTCACGCGATCCCGTAGCAACTGATTGGCGCCCGACCACCCTTCGTCGAGATATTCATCGGCAAAAAGTTTCCTAGCGATCTCGTCGCGTGTGGCACCGGAAAGGTTGGCATCGAGAATTCGTAAGACCAAATGCAATCGCTCCGGCCCTCGACCTCGCTCGATGTGGGAATCGTATAGCCTTCCCGACAGCCGAAGGTCGTTGAAACATCGCAGGGCAGCTAGCTGTGAGAGAGCAAGATCCTTTTCCGGTGCTCCATTGGTCAGCAGGCGCACCGGCCGCATCACGTCGGCCCCTTCTATGGCAAGCTGTAACCGTCGTCCCTCATCCATGAAGAGCAGATGCTGCCCGCCGCTGGGCATTTCGAGCAGCATGGAGGGGCATTTGAGATCATTGAGCACGAACGGCGTGACGTCGATATTCTCGGTCAAAGGAAACCCCTTGAGCCGCAGAACCATGGAGCAAAGGGCGGGATTCCAAAATACGCCCGCCATGCGAGAGTCATCGTTGGGCGACGAGCAATAGAGCAGTCCCCACTTCGATAGCGCGGGCGTGTCGTATTGCGACACCATCATAGTCACAGGCGGATCATAGCCAGAAAGACCGTATTCGATCTGCGCCGCCTGCCAGTCGATGCGAAATTCGAGATTGCGCCTCAGAAATTCCCAAGCCCATTGCGGGCCGGAAAGCCGCTCGGTGTGGGCGTAAGGTTCGTCCTTGAACCAATCGGGCAACGCGAATTCTTCTTCTCCGCTCATGGTCGCCTCACGGCATTGGGACGACGGGAGACCAAAGAACCGGGCCTTTGAAGCCGCCTCCAGCGCGGATGCGTTGTAAGGCTTGGCGCGAGACTTCGAGATACCCCGCGACCGCCTCGGTGTTGCCAATCTCTGCCGAGATGCCGATGCGATGAAGCGGCCAGCCAGCGGCACGCAGGAGACGTTCCATCCGCGTATCGGTGACGGTGACGATTTCTTTCAGCCGCTTGGCGAGGCCGAATTCGATCATCCCTGCGAAGAGTTCGTAGGTTCCAATGGACAGGCCGCGGGCACCTTTCGGTCCGGTTTCCGGAACGTCCAGGGCAAAACGGCTCGATTCCCAAACATCATCCGCTGAAGGCATGGCAGCGTCTTCCAACAACATCGGAAACGTGTCGCGCAGCATCGTCGGGCCGGTGGTCGGCAGGAGCCTTACACAGCCGGTAACAACACCGTCACTGCCATGTTGAAGAAGATAGGCTGGATGCAGAGCGTCATACTGGTCGATCTCAAGTTCGCCTGAAATCTGTACATCCCAGTTCATGCGATCCTTGAACACGCGGTATCGCATCCGATGCATTTGGGTGAGGTCGTCGGCGAACTCGGAATAACAATCCGGCGTGATGAGCTGCAGCATGGCGGTCTCCACATGACGGTTGCAGCGCCATGGAGACCTTTATCGGTGGTGGAAACATTCCGCCGATCGGCGGATGCTTGTCAGGAACGGTCCCTGTTGCGTCTCAATTCCATGAGAAGCATTGCGGCGTGCGCGCTTGTATGGACGCCCAATTTCTCGCGTACGATTTGCAGGTGCTGCTTGATTGTGGACGGCTTGACCTTGAGCAACATCGCCGTCTCCTCGATGGTCTTGCCCCGCGCGAGCCACTCCAGACATTGAACCTGTCGCAGGCTTAATGACACGCCCTCTATGACATAGCTGGGATGAAAGAGGTTGCGGACCTGTTTGTGGAAACTATACGCGATCATGCGTAACTCGCCCGCGAAATGGCGAATGGCGCTGAGAATTTCGCTGCGGCAGTCGGCGGCGAACGTCAATGCGGCGCGACCGCCTTGCCACTGGCCCATAGGGACTGTCAGCCCAGCGTGAATACCGAAGCTCGCTGCTTCGTGGAAGAAATTGCGGACCCATATTGATGCCCCAGACCAAGCCGTGTCCGGTCCCCACTCGAACGGCTCTGGATCATGTAAGGATCGCACAATGACAGGATCGCGCTGTTCGTATCGCTTTGTGAGATAGTGATCCGTCCAATGGACATCGTAGCTAGAGATCAATCGCGGCCGCCTTGAGGGAGCATTGGCGAGAGCCAAATAGGCGTAACTGCCAACTCCAAGACCAATAGCAATAGTGGAAATGATACCTCGAAGCTGATCGATGTTGCCTGCAAGTTCAATGTCATCCAGAAACTCTTGAAAAATGTGCTCCATGGGTCTGCTCCCAGTTTAAGAACGCGGCCCGCGTGTAAGCTTTCTCAACCAAAATGTTGCGCTTGAACAAAAAGGCGGCGGATCGCTCCGCCGCCCTCTGCCTTTACACTCTTCAACGAGCCATTATCCGCCCAACCCAATGCTGATGGTTGCAAATGGCCCATGGAAGAGGACGCCGGCTGTTTTGCGAGCGTCGATGCCGGTGTCCATCGCTCCCATGAAAAAGTCGGCCCTATAGCCCATCTTCAGAGTCGCGGAGCTGAAGTGATATGAGATACCGGCGATGCCGCCGATATTTGGCACTGCCACTGATCTAGATCTGTCAGAATTCATCGAGTGTTGATAGAGCAATGTATCGCCGCCCCCGTACTTTTGCTGAAAGTAATACCCCGTCGACTTGTGATGAATTTTGGCCTTTTGTTTGCCAAACAAAACTGCCCCGTTCATGCCCCAGTCAAACGCTAGTTCACCATCGTTTAAATTGCCGACCAGTGGGATTGAGCCGCTCCAAGAGACGGATGGACCTATGCCATTAAAACTTCGATGGCTGGTCCCGGAAAGATTGTAGTGGTGAAAAGTTTTATCATACTTTGGGAGAGATGAGAAAAAGTACAGACTAAGGTCCGGCCGCGCTCTCATTTTCACAGTGGCGTTCGAGGCGAATCGCGCCATTCGCACGCCGAAGCTCAATACAGATGAGCTGTCTTTCCCGAACAAGCCAAGGCCGACATCTTTGCCTGCTTGAAAGTCGAGAATGGAATGACTCTCGCCGTTGTGCGCTTCAAACTCGGCATACCTTTTTATTGCTTCTACGGTATGAACAAATTGGCCGTAGTAAGCCAATGCCTTGTAGAATCCGGCCGACGGTGGAATCGGAAGTCCTTTGGTTTGCTGGTGAATATACCTAGAATTGGTTGAGCGCCCGTACTTAACGGATGCGGAGAATGTCCAACTCGAATCTTCAGGCCGAAATAGAATTGTTCCCTCCAGCCCGGAACTGAATCTTCCAGGCTTTTGGGAGCGTGTCGGTGAAATGGGGGTGAAAGCTGGACTCGTCGAATAATTCTCGATGAAAGGCGCTGTGAATGGCCTCGCCACGCCTTGCACAAATTCGGTTTGCCCACCCAATTCGATCCATACGGTCGGGTGGTCGGCGTGATCGGTGTCATCAGCAATGGCAGCAGCCGGATGCGCGAGATAAACCGTAAAGGCAAGTGCGGACGCTGTCAGCAGAAGTTGTTGGCGCGCCCTTTTGGAAGAGCCTTCGAATTTTGCAAGTTCAGACATCTCAGAATTCCCCCACTGCTATAACGATTTTCTGAACGACATTTTCAAATCTTGCCATCGCACTTACCAGTTCTTCGTAACCCGCACGCCGAAGAGGCGTGGGTCGGTCAAGAATACGTTGGTTGTCAGGCCCGAATCGTCGCTGTTCAGGAAGTCGCCCGTGATAGCTGTCGTGTTGAAAACATTCTTCAAGTAGCCCATCACCTGCCAACCGTCCTGGTTCGTCAGGATCAGTGCCAGATTCACGTTTGTGTAACCGCGGATTCGATCATAGGGCTTGTCGTTGAAAACACGCGCCCAGGAATAATCCTGCCAGTAATAGTCCGTTCTCAGCGTACCGGCCCAATCTGCCGTAAGGGGGACGGAATATTCTGCCGAGAAGGAAACAGTGAAGCGCGGCGCATTGGGCAGTTCGTTGCCGCTCAAATCCTTGGCGAAACCTTCGCCATTGTTAGGTGAGGTAGATGGATCGAAACCCGCATATCCTGAAATTCCGCCATAGACATTACAGGTGCCGGCTGTTGCTCCAATGTCGCTACATCTCAATGTGGGATTTGCAACATAGGGCAGATCGGTAACCGGATCTTCGTGGGTGCCATAGGCGGCCCCGCAAAGTTGGACAACAGAGCCGGGGCTGGCGGCGCCATATTGGAGAATGCCGTCATTTATTGAGGCTGCCACTACATAAGTTGGCAGGATGCAGTTCGATGCCTGGCCGATAAATGGCCGAAAGACCATCCATCCGGGCGTACCGGCTGTCCGATCAATCAGATCGACTGCAGATTGGCCATTGTTGATCCTGGTGTCTTCGTATCCGCCTGCGAAATTGAATTTTAGTCCGGGAGCTGGTTCCCAAGTTGCTTCCAACTCGGCCCCTTTCACCTTCGCGTCGAAATTTAAATTGATCGACGTTCTGTCGACGATTTCGGAAATCTGGTAGTCTTTGTAATTGTAATAGAAAATATCACCGTTCAGCGTAAGTGCACCATCGAGCAGTGTGTTTTTGCTACCGAGCTCAAACGCATCAATAAACTCTGGTTTGAATGTTAGCGGATGAACCGGATTGACTGTATCGGTAGATTCAAAAGCAACTAGATGTGCACCTGGCGGATTGGCTCCGCCCGCCTTGTATCCATGCGCAAAGGAGCCATAGACCAATGTCTGATCGGTAAAACTAAGCTTTGGCGTCCAATTTGCTGCGAGCCGACCGGTGAGCTGATCCCACTGCTGATCCACTGTACCCGTGCTGGGGTAGCCATAACCGTTGATCAATATCTCGCTTGGAATGTTGGTAAAGTGCTTGCGGTCCTCAGTCCAACGCAATCCACCTATCAGCTTCAGCTCCGGAACAACTTGATAATAGGCTTCGCCAAATCCGGCATAGGAATTGAGCACATAGGGGTTCTGGCTCAAAAAATAGTTATGGCCTTTATTATTCAGACTTCCTATTGGATTGTTGTCGAAGAATGAGCACGAGGAATCCCCTGGTACGCTGCCGCCTAGAAGCGGATTGGTGTATTGATAACCCCCACCACCGCCGCCGCCGAAAAACAATCCCTGCAGGCAGGTATGACCGTCAAACGTTCGATAATTGTATGGAAATTCGGTCGCTCCGAAGTCATCCGTCCTCGCAGCGAATGCCGACAGCGCATTGATGAAAACGTAATAGTTCTCTTCCGTCTCATAGTGGAGGTAGTTGCCTCCAACACTGAAATTCAATGGTCCTTGGAAGTTGGAAGCTAATCTAAACTCTTGCGACAACTGCCAAGCATGTTCATTCGAAAGATCTTCAGCTACCAACCGGTCAGAGCAGCCCAGTTGTGGATCACAAAAAATGCCGCCCGGTCTGTTGGCTCCGCCATTGTTCGCTGCACAGGCGCTACCGATACTGACGCTACCATCATTGCAAATGTAGTTACCGTCAAATGTCGTCAGATGTGCATAGTCCAGTGGATTGTAAACAAAAATCCCAGGTGACGTATTGAATCGATTGTAGTCCTCGGTGGACCATAAGAGATCCTGATTATAGGCTGTCTGCGATGTGAGCGTAATCGCCGGAGTGATGCTGAAGTCGTTATTGAATTCCACCACGTCGTTCTTGGCTCGGTAAGTCGGATCAATAGTCGATTCAATTACGCGCAAATCCTGTGATTGTGTCGTCCGGGCATAAGGATCTACGAATGCATTCAATTCGCCGCCGTACAAGCCCGCCGAGACATACGGAAGACCGTATCCATTGGGCACCTGAAACGCGTCCGGCGAATATAGGCTGCTCGGAAGGCACCCTTGCGTGAAATACCCCCCGAGATTGGAAATAGAGCCAGTGCTATTGCCGGCTATCGGAACGGCTACGCCATCCACAGTGGCGGGAATGGGCGCGGTTTTGCAAAGTTGCTTCGCACTGCGCATCCGATCATCATTTTCTTGAAAGTGTTCCCATATCAGCGTCGAGTGCAGTTGCTCGGACGGCTTGAAGCTGATTGACAGACGGCCAGACCAGAGATCGCGGCCATCGATGGGATTGCCGGTCAATTCGTTGGTAGAATATCCGTCGCGTTTGGTCCATTCCCCAGCGACACGAAGATCGAGACGATCATCTACAATCGGAAGATTGATCATTCCTTCGAAGCGACGATTTTTATAATTGCCGATGTCTGCCGACGCCATTGCCTCGAACTGATCTGTCGGCTTGGCAGAAATCACATTTACGACGCCTGCGGTGGCGTTCCGACCGTATAGAGTTCCCTGCGGGCCACGCAGCACTTCAACTTGGCCTACGTCATAAAATTCCTGTTCGAAGAAATGGTTGCGAATGAACGGTACGTCATTGAATGCAACGGCGACAGCCGGATCGGTCGTAACAGAAATCGCCTGAGTGCCGATGCCGCGTATCTCAATGTTGTAACCGGTAAAATTTGTCTTGGAGAAAGTAAGGTTCGGAACGTTCTTCACAAGGTCCGGCCCTCCAGCAATTTGGCGAGAAGTTAACTGTTCCTGGCTCAATGCTGTGATTGCGATGGGGATCGATTGCACATCCGCACCACCGAGTTTGGAGGAGGTGACGGTAACTGTCTCCACGGCAGCACGCTGTGGTGGACTAGCTTGAGCGAGTTGCAACGGAACGATTTCAAGTGACGAGGACTTTTGCCTGACTACTTCAAGGACGCCCGCATCGTCACGTGTGTATACAAAGCCAGTGCCGCGAAGAATTCTGGTCAACGCCTCTTCAGGGGAGAGATTGCCTTTAACGCCGGGCGTTTTCAGCCCCTTGATCTCTGCACTCGACGCAACCAGCGTGACGCCTGACTGCGTGGTGAACGCCGCAAGAGCGGATGAAAGGTCGTCGCCTGGAATGTTGAAATTCTGAGCGTGCGCCGTAGAGATAGCGGTTGTTATGAGAACCGCACCGAGTAGCGGCATTTTTATTTTGAAAAGCATTCCATTTCACCCCCTGTTACGACGTTCGCCTCGCCGCCTGCCGCGGCAGTCACAGCTAACTTTCAGCGCGAGATCACAACCTCGTCGCCACTCCTCTTCACATGCAGTCCAAAGAACTTCTGAGCGATACGCGCGAATTCTTGCGTGTTGTCCGCGGGAAGCGCGCCACTGATCTGGTGTGCAGCGGTGAATGAATCACCGATGACGATCTGCTCGCGATTGTAGCGATTGTATTGCTTTGCAGCTTCAGCAAGGGGCGTATTGTGGAACATGATGATTCCGCTACGCCATGCCAACTCATCGCTTATTCTCTTGGGTGGTTCCCGGGAGACGGAAATCCCCGTCGCTGTTGCGACAAGCACATCGCCAGGCGTCATTAGCGCCGATTGCGAAGCAGCACCGTTGTCGGACGAGAACCATACGCGGCCATCGACGAGGGCTACTTGGAGTTTGTCGGACTCTTTCCGAACCGAGAATTTCGTGCCAAGAACCGTTATCTTGTGGTTGCCCACAGTGACGACGAATGGCCGGCTGGCATCATGCGCGATGCTGAAATACGCCTCGCCCTTCTCCAGCGAGCCAGTGCGGTGCGTGAGCCCCAGATCGGCGCGGAACACAGTGTCGGTGTTCAGTTCAACAACCGAACCATCGGCCAATGTGATCGTCCGATGTCCACCGACAGGCGTGGAATAGGTCTCGACTTTTGGCAGAAGGACATATGCCGCGCCGCCGAGAGCGAAGAAAGTCAAGGTCGCGACTAGCGCGACGGCCCGCATGAAGAAAGAGCGCCCCGAAGCCGGCTTGTTGGCACTTGCCGGTTGAAACTCACGAGGCTCCAGCGCGACCAGTCGTTCTGCCCGCCCCCAAGCCATCGCCACGCGCTGATAGGCCAGGAAGTTTGCAGTGGAGGTGCCAAGCCAAGAATCCAATTCATGTTGGTCTTGTTCGGACCAGTCAGCGCGATCACGCCGTTCCAACCAGGCTGCTGCCTGATGCTTGATAGAGATGGCGCGCTCGGCGGCGCCAGGATTTGGTCCAATCCCGCTCATGGGCGCTTCCGCGGATTGGCTTGCTCGCCGTATAGAATGTCGGCAAGCGCATACATGCCTTCGGTTAGATAAACCGAGACCGAGGCTTCGCTGAGATTGAGTCGGGTTGCGATTTCCTTGCGGGAGAGATTGCGGATGCGCCGCAGGACCACAACATCGCGATAGCGCGGCGGTAGTGCCTCGATAGCTTCCTTCAGACGGCGAAGCTCATCGCGCGCGGCAAGCGTTTGGTCCGGCCCTGGGGTGTCGATGGCGATACCCAGCGCGTCAAGGTCCGCAACCGCATCCATCGGAACGACCCTGCGGTCACGAACGCGGTTCGCGATCAGGTTCCTCGCGGTCTGGAAGAGGTAGGCCTTTGTGTTATCGGGAAGTCCTTTCTGGGCGGCCTCATAAACCCGAACATAGATGTCCTGCAGGAGGTCTTCGACATCGCTTTCGTCGCGCCAGTTGTGCCGAAGGTACTGCAACAACATCGCCTCCAACGGCAGAACCTCGTGTAGAAACCAATGCAAGGCTTCGGGTGCACTCATGGGAGCGCCCGGACGCGAAGCGTTGGCATGTCCACTGTCGAGGTCCGACCCCTGTGCCATCCCTGCCCCTTCTTCATTCCTTTCGAGGAACGAGCCGCGGGCTACGCAGATGAAGACACGGCTCAATCCCGGTTCTTAATGGTCCCCTCGAAGAAAATTTTGCGGACGGCTTCGCAATTTTGTTTCCATGCCAAGTCCGACGTTTCCGGGAATAACGCGCCGCTATCCCGTCTTTTTCAGCAGGAAGCTCTCTTTGCGGCCTTTAGCCAAGGTTGGACAAAAAAGTACGGCCTTCTTCAGACAAGAAAAGCCAATCAATCCAAAACCCAATGCTTAGGGCCGCACACGCACTTTTTTTTCAGAGCCCAGTTCTTTCCAATCAGCGGAGCGGTTAGCTTGCAATCACAGCCGGCGGTCACCGGAATGGTTTTCCCGCTCGGGTAGAGGAGGATTTCGCAAAGCAATGCAGGGGAGTGCAGTCGAACACATCGCGAAACGCGCTGCTGCGAGATATCGCATCAGCTGCGCTACCCACTTGAATCGGCCAAACTCTAGAATCATTTCGACTTCTCGCATCGATGATCGCGAGAAATCATGTGTGCCGAAGACCACAACGCCAAAACCGATCAGATCCAGGGCGAACTCGTTGCCAACACTGTTTTGGACGCGGAGCCGAACACGCTTCTGGACGAGCGCGAAGTGGCCAAGTTGCTTCGCATCAGTCGCTATACGGTTCGCAACGAGAGGCTCAGGGGAAAAATTGGTTACGTCCAGGTGGGGAGTAAAATCTTCTATGACCAGAGTCAGGTTGCAGACTATCTTCGCGCATGGAAGGTGCCGCCATGGCTAAATCCGCCAAAAACAGGCCCGGACAAATCGGAGACTACTGGCTCTCCAAGCGTCCAGCGCGAAACTCCCAAAAGGACGCGTGGTGTCGGACGTGGTTCGATCCAGCTACACGACAAACAAGCCGTGCAAGTCTTGGCGCAGCGGATTTTCACGAGGCCAGTCTCCTCCTCGCAGACTGGGTGCTCAACAATGTCAGGCCCGACAAAGCCGCGCCGGAGCAAGTCCTGATCGACAATATTCTGCTCGGCTATTGGAACAATCACGCCAAGAACCTTCCAAGCGCCAAGGCGCAATGGAACGGGCTGGCCTACTGGTACGAATACTGGACAGGACAGACTGTCGCCGAGATCACGCCGAACGGGCAGCGCCTTTTCCGTGAATGGCTAGCAAACAAGGGCTCGAGTGACGGCGGTATTGATCGAATCCTGTCTGTTGGGCGCGCGGCCCTGAATCGGGCGCGCAAATGGCAGGAGTTGCGCGAAGCACCGCACATCTTTGCGGTGCAGACGGCTATTATGAAGCGTTCGCGGACGCCGATGGGCCGTCCCATCGTCGTAACTGAGTTGGCCAAAATGATGGACGCGGCCCGCTCGCGCCATATGCTGATTTATCTGCTTGTCGCCTCCAATACATTGGCGCGGCCGAGTGCCGTGTTGGATCTGCGCAGACTACAATTCGATGCCGGACACAAGTTGATCGATCTTAATCCGCCGGGTCGCCTGCAAAACAAAAAATATCGTCCCATCGTGCCTGCGAGCTCCACGCTGTTGCCATGGCTAAATAGTGTAGAGACACCGCAAGCCTATTATGTCGCCTACAAGCGGAAGGCAATCAAATCCATCAAGCAGATGTGGTACATCACACGCGATGCGGCCGGTCTCGATAGCGGCCTCACTCCTTATTCCATCCGGCACGGCATGGCGCGCGAGCTGCGCAAACGGCGCGTGCCGACCGAACAAATCAGTTTGTTTCTCGGACATCTGCCAAAAGGCTCCGACGCCACCACGTCGATTTACGCGCCATACGAGCCGGACTTCTGCGCGGAAGCTGTCGTGGCAATCGACAGCATCATGGATGATGTCCGCAACCAGCTGAAACACGCCGACATCGATCAGCCTGTCCTCGATGCAGCCGCCATTGCAGTTCAACCTCGATTTGAACACGACACAGGTGTTGGCCTTTCCAAACGAGACGAAGTTCGCTTCCTAATCCTTTCCGGTTTGCCGCATCGCGAGGTTGTTTTGCGTGCGGGCGTCTCGGATGGGACGGTGAGCGCCATTCGTCAGCAATTAAAGGCCGAAAGACCGATCTACCGTGCCTCGGAATCTGCGAGTTGCGTGTCCTTTGCGTGTGCAGAGACCGATGACAAGCAGTCATCCACAGCTCAACCTATTGAAAAGATTGGTGGGCCCGGCAGGATTCGAACCTGCGACCAAGCCGTTATGAGCGGCCGGCTCTAACCAGGCTGAGCTACAGGCCCCACCAGGGCGGTTCCTTAGCAGCAAATTTTCCAAAGCCAAATT
>Ga0134126_10007197_pt1 | contig 13957 bp, 29 predicted proteins | sample KB31752_FD_96881 | JGI IMG/M metagenome (GOLD analysis project Ga0134126, IMG submission 96881) | Terrestrial soil microbial communities with excess Nitrogen fertilizer from Kellogg Biological Station, Michigan, USA - KB3-175-2 | ecosystem: Environmental > Terrestrial > Soil > Unclassified ... | reverse complement strand
CCGACGATCTTGGAAAACTTCCAGCGCCGCTCGAGCTCCGCCACGTGGTCCGCCATCTCCGTGACCAGGGCCGTCAGCCGGTACGCCGCAACGACGTAGATGCACGGGTCATTCTCCCGCCAGCCGAGGATGCACACCGCATTCTGGTCGACGATTCCGAAGTCGAGGCCCAGCAGGAAGTTCGTGAGCGTGGGGGGCTTGCTGACGTTCTTCTTCTCGTCGAACTGCGCGTACACCAGGCCCGAGCTGTCCTGAATCCAGAGGCCCTCGAGCAACTGCTTCCGCAGCACCGGGTCGACGGACTCGAGGCGCGACGTGTAGTCGGCCGCATCCACGCTGGGGTTGTCCGCGAGCTTCGCGGCCACGAACGGGTGCGGCGCCCCGGGCTGGACGAACCGCTTGAACACCCACTTGTGCCCGACGCCGCCGGGGTTCGCGGTCGCGCGCATCCGCGTCGGAAAAGGGGCGCCCGCAGCCCGACGAAGGCGCGTGCGCAGGTAGTCGTAGCGGCTATTGGGCCACTGCGTGAGCTCGTCGACGCCGATGAACGCCCACTCGCCGCCCTGGTAGTTGTACTTGTCGTTCTCCGAGTCTAGGTGCCCGAACTCGATCGTCGCGCCGCTCGGGAAGGTGAAGCGCTTGTCCTTCTCGCTCCAGTGAATCTCCTTGTGCGGACACCACCACTCCTTGGCGCGCTCTAGCAGCGCCCCGGAGCGCATCAGGTCTTTGTACGTGCGCCGGAGCAGCAGCGCCGAGTAGGTCGGCTCCGTGATGTACTGCGCCGCCGCCATCAGCATGGCGTCCGACTTGCCGCCGCCGGCCGCGCCCCCGTAGAGCGCCTCGGGGTCGCTCAGGGCGAGGAAGAGGCGCTGCTTCGGGTGCGGCTCGTGCGGCACGAAGTTGCGCTGCGCGGATGCCCTGCGCAGGAGCTCGCGAGCGGCGGCGGCGGGGTCGATCCTCACCGGAGGCTGAGCTTCACTTCGGCGACACCGTGTTCGGATCGTTCAGGACCAGCTTCCATTTCGCGAACTTCCCCGGGTGCAGTGCGAGACGCGCCAGCACGTCGACCTGCACGTTCCTCGTCCAGCCCGTGGGGTACTGCGAGAGGTCGATGCGGATACCGGCGCGGTAGGTCCGCACGTGCGCCCCGCCGTACGGGTCCGCGATGCCGTCGCAGCGCACCCAGAGCTCCACGTACTTGCCCGGCACGTGCTCGCCGATGCCGTACGCGCTGACGGCCCGGCGGCAGGGGACGCACCTGGGCCAGAGCGCCTCGCCATGCCCCACCGTCATGCGGGGCATCAGCGCGGACGTGTTCCCTGCGTCGCCGCCGAGGATGATGCGGGGCGTCCAGGTCACGACTGGCTGGCCTCCTTCAGGGCCTCGATGAACGATCGCGACTCGCCATTGCAAGGCACCTCGCCCGCGTCTGCCTCTGCTGCCGCACGCGTCAGATGTTCGTGAATCTCGTGCCTTTGATGCTGGATGCAGAAGTAGCGAGTCTGGTAGGCGGCAGGCTCCGTTGAGCCGTGCGCCCCGCCTGGACCGTACACGTTGAAGATACCGACACCATCAGCGAACCACCGCTTTGCTTCGCACATCTACCCCTTCTCCTTCCAGCCCTTGTCGATCCACTCGCGCTTGTCCGCCTCGACGCTCGCGGCAAACCTGCGCTCCACGCACGCGTTGCAACTCGCCTCTGCCCGCACCACCGAGCGCGTCGCGTACGACTGGCGGCACTCGGGACAGACACGGATGTCGGCCGCCAGGTTGCGGTAGTCGGGCCGCTCCTCGGGAGGCGGCAGGAGAGACCCTCGATTGCGGCGCGGCCGAGGCGACCGCCAGTTCGCGCGCAGCAGGATGAGCGATAGCGCCGCGAAGAGCAGCGCCCCGACGAGAGCCGGAGTCACGCCTTCTTCTCCGCCGGCACGTCCTCTTCGAACGTGAGCTCACGCACCATGCTCATCGGGTACCGCATCGAGATGTTGCTGCCAGGGTGCGTCACGACGATGAGGCCGTCCTGAAACCCGATGCCGTAGTTCAGCTTGGAGCCGGTCATGCCTCGCGGGGGCACCACCGTCTCCGTCGTACCTCCGACGATCTGCCTAACCCCGCCCCGCGTGATGCCGTCCCCCGGCATGTTGACGCCATCGCGGAACGCCACTCGAATCACCTTGCGCATCGCCATCAGTGTGCCTCCTGCGCGGCCTGTCCCCGCGGCTTGTACGTGACCATGTAGTGCTCGCCGATGTCCTCGGCCTCGAGCCCGTCGTCCTCGCTCAGCGTGTCGAGCGTGCGCTTGCTGAAGCGAATGCGCCCCTGCTCCTTCAGGATGGCGAAGAGCACATTGCGGAGCTGTTGGAGCTCGCGCCACTGCTCGTCAAATTGCTTGCGCAGCAGCGTCACGCTGGGCGCGCTCCGGGCCTGCGATGCCTGCGCGCGTCGGTTCTGTCGGTTCACGTTCCCGTCTCCTTCGGCCGTAGCTTCTGCACGGCCTCCCAAAGCTTCTGCTCTTCGACCTGCGTGAGGTCACTGCCCTTGTCGTTGCCCGGCGAGGCTTGCAGCTCCCGCCACGTCTTTGCGCGCCGCGTCTTCAGCCAGAACTTCAGCGCTTCGAAGTGCGGCCGCTCGCCGTCCGTCGCGAGCCGGTACAGCGCGTCGACCACCATGTCTTCGGCGTACGCATCAGCTTCCTTAACCCTGCGAAGGAATTGTGCATCGTCGCGCATCCAGTTGCCGAGCGTGCGAGCCGACACGCCCACGAGACCCGCGGCGCATGCGCGCGAGTTTCCGCGCTTGATGGCGTCCACAATCTTCTTCGCCTTGATGTCGTCGAGCCCGTGCGGCCTTGCCATGCTGCTACTCCCACCACCATGGCCGCGAGACGCGCTGGATGCACCCGCACGTCATGGGCCGATACCCGTCGCGGCGCTGCAGGTTGCTCCTCCGCACCACCGTGATGCTGCCGCACGCGAGGCACCGGCAGCGCCATCGCACCTCACCGTTCGGCGACGGCTCCGCGAGCTCCAGTGCCTCGAGCTGGCCGTGAACGCCGCGCATGTCGACGCGTGGGCGGCCAGGCTTGCGGCGAGGCTGCGGAGGGCGACGCTGTGCCATGGGCATCGGGATGTGGGGCATGTAGCCGGCGGCGAGTAGGGACATCAGCGCTTCACCGCCTCGCAAGCGGGCGCTCCGTTGCCCCAACCACGAAGCCCCTCGATGGCGCGCGACGCTGCGCAGGCCTTCGTTTCGCCCTTCATGCGCAAGTGCGCCACCATCTCGCCCGTGACCTTGGCGCCGCACTTGGCGCACTCCCAGGCATCTTCGGTCGGGCATGGCTGCATGTCGTGCATGGCGCTCATCGCTTCACCCCCGGCGGCTTCTTCGGCAGGGCGCTCGGCTCGAGCAGCGGCGAGCGGAACGGCTGCTCGTCCGACTTCGGCGTGAGCGCCTGGGCCGCCTTGCCGAGCCTCCCTCGCTTGCGGGCCATCACGCCGCCCTCCTGACGCCGTACCGCTTCACCAGCGCCATCACGGTGGAGTGGTCGTTGCCGAACAGGCGCCCGATGCGCGGGTAGCTCCAGCCCAGCGCGATGAGGTACGCCGCGAACTTCGCGCGCGCCTCGGGTCCGGGCGTATGCCGCTGGAACATGTCGGCGACGGTCAGGTGGAACTCCCGGGCGATGCCCTCGGCCACCGTCAGCAGGTCGCGCTCGCGCAGTCTCTCAATGATGCCCATCACGCTCCTCCGCAGTCGATGAGGGTCGCGCCCTCGAACACGCGCCGGGCGAACCCGTCGCCGTACTTCTTCGCCATCTCGTCGGGCGTCATCCACGTCGTCACCCACGTGACCGCGTCGCGCTCGTACCGGGCGAACACGACGTCATCGACGTCCGACCACTGCGACACCCGCGGCTCCGTCCCGAGCTCGTCGAGCACCAGGAGGTCAGCGTCCATCGCCTGCTGCACCAGCGCCGGCCGCCCCTCGCCGAGGGAGTGGTACCGGCTGGCCACCGCGAGCTCCGAGGCCCGCATGAACGTCAGCGTCACGGGCGAGGGGAGCTGGCTGCCGTAGTACTGGACCCACGCCCGGGCTGCTGCGCAGGCCAGCGTCGTCTTTCCCGAGCCGCTCAGGCCCGTCCACGTCACGACGGACTGCCGGGCGCCATGTAGGTCCAGGTCGAACATCCGACGCGTCGCCTGGACGGCTCGCGGGTTCTTCACCCGCTGCCCGGCGTTCTCGAGCGTCACGTCCCGGTATCGGGCAGGGATGGCCAGCAGCGCCCCGTCGATGGCCCTCTGGCGCTTCGCCGCGCGCCGGTCGGCCTCCCGCATCGCCGACTCCTCCGCGGCCCTCTGGGAGGCAGCCTGGCGGGCCAATACCTCCTCGGCGGATAGGCCGGCGAGAGACGCGAGCTTCTGCGCCAGCGCCGACGAGACGGGCTTCGGCGCCTCGGGTTCGGTCGCGGGCGCCATGCGCGCCTTCGCCTCCTCGGCCGTGCGCACGAGGGCCGCCACGTTCTGATCCCACTCCTTACTCATTCCCCACCTCCTCCCACTTTCCAGAGTCGTTTGCCGCCGGCGCCCGTGGGCTGCACGAGCGGCGCGCCTCCACCGCGGCCCTGGTCGCGCTTGGCGTACTCGCGGGCCCTCGAGAACCACTTCGGCCACTCGCCGCGCTCGAAGTCGGCGCTGCGGATGCCCTTGGAAACCATGTGGCCCACGAAGGCGATCCATGCCCCGTCCACGTCGTCGGGCTTCATGCCGGCCATCTCGGCGGCGGCCCGCCCCTCCGGCTAGAGCTTCACCGAGGGGTCGATGAGATTCAGGTCCGGGGCGATGGTGACGACGCCGCTGGCGTCCGGGTCCGGCGAACGCGAACGGCGAACGCACGAACGAACGTTCGCGAACGCGTTCGTGCGTTCGTTCGGATCGTTCAGGCCCTCGCGCGCGTTCCCAGAAGAAGAATATCCCTCATATTCCGAGAGTTTTTCAGAATCTGCGGAGAGAGGGAGAGCGCGCGAGGACGAACGAACGCGAACGAACGCGTTCGGATCGTTCGCGAACGCGTTCGGGTTTTGTTCGGTCGCGTTCGCCTGAACGTTCGCCTTGCGTTCGGCGCGACGAGCCCTCATCCGGACCGCGTCAGGGGACTCGGAGAGGACGCGAGAGCTGGGAGGGGGGACCGGGGTAGCCACGCGCCCCTCGTCGAACGCGACGCCCTCGAGGCGCGCGATGACGGCGGCGATGCGCCCCACGCGCCCGTGCTCGAGCACGAGCACCTCGAGGAGCTGGACGGACTCCGGCCTCATCGCCACTCCTCCAGCCCGGCCCGTAGCTTCGCGAGCGCGCTGGCCTCGATCTGCTGCACCCGCGCCCGAGAGAGCCCCAGGACGCGCCCGATCTCCGCGTGCGTCATCCGGGCGTGCTGCCGCATCCAGATCGCCTGCGCATCGTTCACGCAGCCGGGGCGCTTCACGCACTTGCGGCACGCGGTCAGCGCCTCGGCCTGCCGGCGGATCATGGTCGCCACGTACACGCGGCCACACCCGGCGCACCGGATGCGCAGATTTGGCGTGCCGTGGGTGGGCCCCAGCGTCTCGAGGATGGCGCTCATTCCGTCACCATGAGCTGCAGCCACGCCTGCGCGCGGAAGCCGGCCAGCTCGCTCCGGGCCCGCAAGAGCGCGGTCGCCTGGGCGCGCGTCAGGTAGACGCCGCGGGAAAGTGCCGGCTCTCGCTGAGCCTCCGCCGGCGAGAGGGACGGGACCCCGTCTGGCGCCTCCGGGAGTCGAACCCGGGCCGTCGTGGGTTGCACCTCAGAGTTCAAGATGCCGAGGCGTGGACAGACCTCGGTCGGCGGCTCACGGGAGCCGCCTTCGCGTAGCCACACGCAGGCCTTGCAGACGCAGACCTCCGAGGCCCCAGTCACGCCCGAGTTATCGCCCCCGGAAGCTGCAGCGGTAGCCGTATCCCTCAGGCTTCCCAAGCCGCTGCGCGACGACCCATTAGCGACCCACGAGCGCCTACTTGGTGGCTCCTCGGCGACAGAACCGCCTTGTTTTTTCGGAGATTCGTCGGATTCGGACTGGCGGCTTGAAAATCCCCGTGTCGGCGGTTCGATTCCGTCCCCGCGCACCGCGATTTCGGCCGAATCATCGGCGTTTTGGCTCTCATTCGCGTCGATGAGCTCTGCGCCATCTGCGGCGAATGTCTCCGAACCGTCAGACGCGGCGCCCATTAGTGACCCACCAACACGAGCGGCCAGGAGCGACGCCAAAGCCTCCGGCTGAAGCCTCCCGTAGACGCGCTCGACCATGCGGGAGTCGGTGTGCCCCATGGCCGCGCCGACAAGCTGGGGCTCGACGCCGGAGTTGCGCAGCCATGTCGCGAACGTCCGCCGGAGGTCGTTGGGGGTGACCGGGGCGATGCCGGCGCGCTCGCAGGCCACGGCGAGGTCGCGGCGGACGTTGCCCCACCTCGAGAATCCGACGCCTAGCATCCGGGCGAGGGACCAGGCGAGGACGGTTCGGGAGGCGCCCACGAGTGGCACCACGCGATCGGACGACTTCGTCTTGGTGCCGTGGAGGGGCATGAGGCCCGTCCGGAGCGCGTCGCGCATCTCGAGGCGCCCGATGGCCAGGCTCTCGCTCCAGCGGGCCCCCAGAGCGACGATGGCGGCGACGTGGGCCGCGCGAGGGGAGGGGAGCGCTGAGCAGAGGCCGACGAGCTCCCAGGGCGTCAGGGCGCGCTTGCGGGGCTCGTAGTCGTCGTCCAACTCCGGGATGATGGCGTCGGGCTCGCCGGAGAAGAGGCCGTTCTTGCGGGCGAGGCGCAGAGCCGCCTTCAGCACGCGGAGCTCCTTCTTGACCGTGGTGCGCATGGCGCCCTCGGACAGGCGCTTGTCGATGTACCGCTCGCAGAGCGGGTGGGTGACGTCGCGGGCCATTTCGGGCAGGAGACCGAGCAGGGCAGCCACCTTGACACGGACGTGGTGCAGCGTGCCGTCGGAGCGACCGAGGCGCTGGCGGCTCAGGTAGTACTCGTCGAGGACCCGCTGCGTGGTGGCTTGATTCGCCGCTGCGAAGGCAGGATCAACGGCTTCGCGCTCGAGCTGCGCGAGCGCGGCTTCAGCCGCCCGCTTGTCGGTGCAGAGGGTGGAGACGCGGCGGGTTCCGCCCCCTCGCTTGGGGACTCGGGCGAACCAGATTTTGCCGCGCTTGAACAGCTTAGCCATCGACGTTCCCTCTCAGCCTTCAGCCACGCATCCAAGTTCTCGCGGGACACCTTCACCAGCCGCCCGATCGGCTGCGGGCCCGCACGGTTCACGACGTCGTACGCGGTCCGCAAGCTCACTCCGAGCTCGCGCGCGACATCGGCGGCGGACAGGTAGCGGCTCAAAGCCACAACCACACGAGCAACGCCGCGCTCGCGCAGCACAACGCACCGAACGCGAAGGAGCGGCCAAGGAACCGCGCCGCGCGGACATGGACCGGAAGAGACCCGCGGAATGCCTGACCTGTACGCACGCTCACGATTGCACCTATCGCGATAGGGATGTACGGTTGGGTCGTACCGACGCGGCCAGGGGCGCCGCGACCTTGCAGTTCACCTTGCTGACCTGGCGAGCCTTCCGGCGGCGACGCGGCTTCGGCCACGCGTCGGCGGGCACGCCTGTCACTCGCTCGACCGAGGTCCGATGCTTCAACCGTGGAATCTTGCGACCATTTTCCCAGTCGCAGTACGTCACCTGGTGGACGCCGAGCCGCTTGGCGGCCTCCTCTTGCGTCAAGGCCGACGCAGCGCGCCATGCCCAGAGACGTTCGCCCATTTCCTTGGTCCGCATACCATCGTTCGCTATAGCGATTGCGAACACGCTGCGCAAGCGTTTTCGCCACGGCGATGACCATGGTCGGTACGCTTCAGGTCGTGGCCAAGAAGACGTCGCCGGACAAGATTGCGAAGAACATCCAGGTCTTCTTGAGGAAGTTCGTCGTCCAGTTCTTCACCGACCCGTCGAAGCCAAGCGGACTGAATTTCGACGGTGCGCGAAAGGCGCTCGACCTCTCGCAGGGCTACCTGTCCGATCTCCTCAACGGGAAGAAGAGCGCCAGCCTGTCCGTCGTCCTTGCCCTACGTGATGCGACAGGCGCCTCCTTCGAAGAAATCACCGGGCATAAGCCGCCACTGGTGCCACGCTTCCCGATGTCGCTGCTACCCTCCGCCACCCGCACGAACGAAATCGTAAACGCGGTGGAAGAGGGGAAGCAGAATGAACGACCGTCCGGGCACCTTAGGACCAGCGCGCCATCCGTCAGGCCTCCACGTCGCTAGGCCGCACGCTGCCAAGTCGCATGACTTGCGCGTGGCGCTCGAGCAGTACGATCGGCGCTGGAGCTCCGCGGCGGTGGCCGCTGCGTGCTGTCTGCCTGAAACGACCTGCGACGGAGTGATGGGTTGGGCCGAGCTCCTCGACGAGCTCGACGAAGCCATCCGCGACGTCATTTCACGCTGATTCCTCGAGCGAAGCGGCCTCGTGTCGCTTTTCTCATTGCGTCGATGTTCGCTATAGCTATAGTGAACGACATGAACACGACGCGCACCGCCGCTGACCTCAAGGTGGCCTGCATCGAGGCGAGCCTCCGCGCTGCCCACCGCCGAGCCGCTGAGGCGACGCGGCTGAGCACGTACGTCGCGGCGCTGCGCGACATCGACAACCTGACCGCCGAGCGGGATGCCGCCAGGGCGGGGCAGTGAGGGAGAGGACCATGGCGAACACGATGGTGATGGCGGACGACGACGATTTCGAGACGCGGCCGACGCAGCCGTGCCCCCCGCCGGAGGTGGAGCGCGCCAAGACGCTGCTGCCGCCGGCCGCTCCGGTGCCGCGATTCGCTCCGCGCGAGACCATGGAGTGCCCCGAGTGCGGCGGCATGCGCCGCGTGCTGTACGGCCTGGACCGCTGCCGCGCCTGCGATGCGTGCTGCGGCGAGGGGCGGGTGTACCGATGAGCTATCACCCCACCGACTGCGACGACGATCCCACGAGCACGCCGGCCCCCAAGCGGCGATGCTTCTCCGACCTGCCGCAGCTCCGCAACTGGGCCCGCATCGTCCCCGGCCTCGACGACAGCATGCGCCGCGTGCTCATGGCCACGATCGACGTCGCCGACGCGGCGATCCACCGCGGAGAGTCAGCCGACACGAGGCTTGCGTTCATGGATGCCGTCGACGCCCTGGAAGAGGAGATGGCGCGATGACCCCCGCCCAGCAGCGCATCCTCCACCGCCTGGTGCTGGACGTGAGCTCGGCGATGATCGCCGAAGCCCTCGCGCACCGCGCCTTCCTGCGCGCCCCCGCCGCCCAGCTCCGCACCTCGTACCAGCTCTGGATGGAGGTCGCGCGTCAGAAGACCGCGGCGCAAGAGAAGCTCGACCGCGCCCTCCGCGCCATCCAGAGCGGGGACATCGAAGAGCAGATGAGCGCCACGCTCGAGAGCCTGGAGGCGATGCCGTGAGTGAATATGGCGACGGCGATTACTGCTCGGTGTGGTCCGAGCGCTGGGTGACGGCCAAGAAGGAGCACACGTGCCACGCGTGCGACCTGAAGATCGAGGCCGGGCAGCGATACCACGTGACATTCAGCGTGTTCGAAGGGGAGCACGACACGACGAAGCGCTGCGCTCGCTGCCAGGCCATCTACGAGCACCTGAACGCGCGGATGCGCAAAGAGGGCGACTGGGGTGAGTACTGCAACCCGACGCTGAGCTGCGGGCACGACTACCGCGATCGCTGGGACGAGGACCCGCCGCCGGAGATCGCCGCGCTGGCGTTCTGGCTGCCGCAGGACGGGCCGCCAGGTGGCGCATCGTGGCCTGGGTGGCCGAAAGGAGCTGGCAAGTGAGCGACGCGGACCGCAACAACATGAGCCGCAACATCCCGCCCAGACACTTCCTGGGCACGAAGACCGTCGTGGCCATCAAGACGGACCTGCTGGTCGCTGCAATCCGCGCCTACGCACACGGGGCCTGCGGGCTCTCCTGGGTGCGTGAGTGCGCCAGGGAGCTCGACAAGGCCGAGCAGCCGCCGAAGAACGAGAGGAGCGAGGGAAGATGAGCGCAGCACTGACCCGACACGAGCCCGCGGCCTCGCCGCTGGCGACCCTGGAGACGTTCCGCTTCACCGCCGACCAGCGGAAGCTGATCCTCGACACCTGCTGCGGCGGAGCGAGCGCGCAAGAGGCCCTCGTCCTCATCGGAATCGCCGAGATGCGCGGCCTCAACCCGCTGACGCAGGAGTGCTACTTCGTAAAGCGCTGGGACAAGACCAAGTGCGGGTGGGTCTGGGCCGTCCAGGTCTCGATCGACGCCATGCGCATCAAGGCCGAGGAGACAGGCCTCTACGCCGGACAGGACGAGCCCGAGTACGAGTACGAGCCTGGGAGCAAGGTCCCATCGCTCGCTCGCGTGCGCGTGTACCGCAAGGACTGGGAGCGCCCATGCGTCGGAGTCGCGCGCTACAGCGAGTACGTCCAGAAGACGAAGGAGGGGTTCCCCACGAAGTTTTGGGCGGACATGCCCCACAACCAGCTCGCCAAGGTTGCCGAAAGTCTAGCCCTCCGGAAGGCTTTCCCTCGGCGCCTCGCGAAGCTCTACACGGCCGACGAGATGGCGCAGGCGGACAACGGCGCGCACGACGAGATGCGCGGCGAGGTCGTGCAGCACCCGAGGACGAAGAGCGAGCCCCCGCCGTCGCTTGGCCCGGTCGACTCCTTCGACGCGCAGCTCCGGGCGGCCTCCACGCTCGCGGAGCTCAAGACGGTCGAGCAGCACATCGGACGCCTGGCGAAGGCCGGCAAGCTCGGCCTCGAGCGCTTGGCGGTCCTCAAGGACATCACCAAGGCGCGCCGGGCGGAGCTGCAGCATCCCCCGCCGCAGCCCACGGAGACCATCCTGGCGGACAACCCGGCGCCGGACTGGATGGGGGGGGAGGAGGAGGTCGGTCCGCCGAAGCCTGAGGGGAACTGCCATTACTGCGGCAAGCCGGTGGACGCCGATGCGGTGCCCATCACGACCATCGACGGCGAGGTCGCTTTTCGATGCCACGGATGCTTCGGGGGCAGCGGCACGCGATGAGCGCCATGCCCATCGCCCTCCTCATCCTGCACCTGCTCCTCGCGGCCCAGCATCCGGACTGTGCGCGCAACGGCCTCCTGCCCGACGTCAGGTGCACGCCCGGCGCCATCGACGCAGCCGCCATGCTGCACGTCATCTGCACGACGTCGACGCGCGAGCGCAGGCACGTCACGGAGACTACGCGGCTCCAGGTGATGACGGCGTACGGGGTGCCGCGGGCGGACTGGGACCGCTACGAGCTGGACCACCTCGTGAGTCTGGAGCTAGGCGGCAGCAACGAAGCGGCCAACCTGTGGCCGGAACCTCTCGACGACGCGCGGCGCAAGGATGCCGTCGAGGACCGCGTACACCGCGCCGTCTGCGCTGGGCGGATGCGGCTCGAGGATGCGCAGAGGCAGATGGCAAGCGACTGGACGAAGCTGGAAGGGGTGCGGTGATGGCAGGGGAATGCAAGCCCGGATGCGCGAGTCGGTGCGGCGCATACAAGTCCGAAGGCGAGTGGTGCCCGCACGAGAGCCACGCCTGCACCTGCGGCGCGGCGTCGCCGGAGCCCGTCGCGCAACGCGTGTGCGATGCATGCGGATGGACTACGCGCATCGTCGTGAAGCGAGAGGACGGCGTGTGCCCTAGGTGCCTTGGTCCTGTTCGGCTCAAGGGGCCCGTCGCCTCCGAGCCTGATGATGGCGATTGCGAGCCCGGCGAGGTGTTCACGCTGGCCGATGCGCTGGCTGGGCCCGTCGCCTCCGAGGCGCCGGAGGGTGGCGGGGCGGATAGGTGGGATGCGTTGTGTCGTGCGGAACTCGCCTCCCCGCCTCCCGCCTCCCAGGTAGCGCCGGAGGGCGGCGCTGCAACAATCGAGCTGCCGCCGCCTCGATCCACGGCGGACGTGTTCAAGTCGCCTTGGTCGGAGCCGGTTGCTCTGAAGTGCGCAGATGCCGAGTTGGCGAAGTTGCGGGCGTTCGTCGAGGCGCTTCGCAGGCATCGCGCTGGCGAGTGCGACGGGCTTACGCCTGGCGACTGCCTCGACACCATCTGGAACATGCTGGACGGCCTCGAGATGTACCTAGCCTCCCCGCCTACCGCCTCCCCCGACGTCGACTTGGCGGCAGCCATTGAGCGGGCCGGGTTCCGAGTCGCCAAGAACATCGCCCATCCATTCCTCGGCCCGACGCCCGAGGACCAGCCGACACTATGGTGCAAGGAGTGCGGGCGCGACAGCGGATACCACTGGCGCACGTGTAGCAAGGCAGCCTCCCCCGAGTACATCGAAGCGGTACTCAACGAGACGAGGTCCAGATGACATCGAACGAAATGGAACTCTGCGGCGTGGAACACCCGATTCTCTGCGAGGACCCCGACGGCGAAGTTCCGCTCCGGTGCGGTCTGCCGAAGGGGCATGACGGCGAGCACCAGGACCGTCGTATCGCACTCGCCGAGACGGAGACGAAGTGAAACTACGGCTACAGCCCGTTACGGTGAAGGACGCGACGCGGTGGGTCGCCGCCATCCACCGCCACCACAAGCGGGAACTGGCGGGGGCCCGGTTTGCCGTCGCGCTCGTGAACGAGTTCGGCAAGCGCGTCGGCGTCGCTGTCGTCACTTCCGGACCACGCGTGTGGGAAGGCACCGGCCGATGCAACATCGCGCGAGTCGCAACGGACGGCTCCAAGAACGCGTGCTCGATGCTCTACGGTGCCATATGCCGTGCCGCGGCGGCGCTCGGGTATCGCGAGGCGTGGACGTACACGCTGCCGTCGGAGCCCGGGACGTCGCTCGTCGCCAGCGGGTTCGAGGAAATGGGTCTCACGGAAGGCGGTGAGCATGACCGCCCGAAGCAGAAGAACCGTAGACGACCGCCTGCCGAACAGCCGTCTCCAAAGCGGCGATGGCGGCGCGTACTAGCGAGAGACTGGGGTGGGAGCGAGACGGAGACGAAGGAATGGCAGCAACGATGACCGTTGGCGAGCTGATCGAGGCACTGCGCAAGCTCCCTCCGTTCCTTGAGGTGTGCGTATACGACGCCGAGGAGGACGACAACGTGCCCGTCGTGGAGGCTCTGCTCGAGGATGGGCACACGACCGTAGACCTGCTCACGCATCCGAGCGGCGCCATGGCGGTCGTCGATGACGAGACGGAGGCGGACCGTGGGTGATTGGGCGGATGACATGGCGGCGCGTTGCGTGGCGGCCTACCGGGTCAGCGGCACTATCGAGGCAATGATCGCCGCCGAGCTCCGGAAGGCCGAGCGGCGCGGCATCGAGCGGGCGGCGAAGGTGGCCGATGCGTGGTCACGCGTCACCGGGCGACACGTGGCCGAGGCCATTCGGCGAGAACTGCTCACCACAACCGACGACGGGACGAAGAAGGACGGAGAGAATCAATGAACCTGCAGGAACGCTTGGACAACCTGGACTTGACAATCGCCGAGGGCCGCCTTCTGCGCAACGCGTGGGCAGAAGGCGGCCGACGAGGAAGCGGAGGCTTCGAGCGAGCGTGCCTGCTCGTGGCGCTGTCGCCGGAGGCGGGCGAGCAGAAGTCGGCCTCGGCCTGCCCGGCGGGCGTGATGCCGGAGTGGCTCGCTCGCCTGACGCCGTGGATGGACGACAACGGGAGCGCGGAGGCGTGGCCCGCGATGGTGCGCCGGTACGCGGCGCTGGCTCGTCGCTGGGCCGTTCTCTCGTCGCGGCAGTGGAAGATGCTGGATTACCGGGTGCGTGCAATCGTCGTGCGGGACGCGGCGACGAACGTGGACGCCGAGCAGTTCCCGGACGTAGTGAAGGTGTGCGCCGATGTAACCGCGTTGTGCGACGCGGCCGGGAAGACTGG
>Ga0134126_10007196_pt1 | contig 13958 bp, 14 predicted proteins | sample KB31752_FD_96881 | JGI IMG/M metagenome (GOLD analysis project Ga0134126, IMG submission 96881) | Terrestrial soil microbial communities with excess Nitrogen fertilizer from Kellogg Biological Station, Michigan, USA - KB3-175-2 | ecosystem: Environmental > Terrestrial > Soil > Unclassified ... | reverse complement strand
GAAATGGAGCCGTTGCAGCGGCCGCATCCGCCGTTCTGGTACGCGGTGCCGGTGCCGGAAGGCGCTGCATGGCCGGCGCAGAACGGGATCAAGATCGTGTGCGGCGGGCCGGTCGCCAAGGTGCGCGAGATCGCCGACCGTTATCGCGCCGAATGGGCCAATGCCGGGAATGCACCGGACGGTATTCCGCTGATCGGCATCAACCGGTTTGTGATTGCGGCCGACACCGATCGCGAGGCGCTGGAGCTCGGCCGCCGTGCCTGGCCGCGTTTCCACCAAAGCTTCATGAAGCTCTGGAAGAAGCACGGCACCCAGCCGCGCTTTGCCCGGCTGCCCGACGATTTTGAGGTCGCTGTCCACAATGGCGGGGCGCTGGTGGGATCGCCCGCCACCCTTCGCGACAAGGTTCGCGGCATGGCGACCGAGGCCGGCGTCAGCTATTTCATCGCGCAGTTTTCGTTCGGCGACCTGACCCACCAGGAGGTGCTGCACTCGGCCGGCATTTTTGCCCGCGAGGTAATTCCGGCCGCGCGAGAGCGCGCCATCGCGGCTCCGGCTTGAACCGCGGCGCCACGACCGTTAGCCTTTTCGTCAACGCGGGGAGAACAAGAAAATGAAACAGCTCAGGATCGGCGACATCACCATCGACGCGGTGATCGAACGGGAGGGGCCGTGGCGGCGGCCGCAGGATTTCTTCCCGACCTATGACGACGCCGTGTTCAAGCATCATCTGCCGACGATGGAGCCGGAGGTGTTCGATGCCGCGCGCGGCATGATGGTTATCACCTATCAGACGTTTGTGGTTCGCACGCCGCGCCACACCATCCTGGTCGATACCTGCACCGGCGAGGACAAGGGCCATCCGGCCCCGTTCGATTTTCCCGGCAAGGAGCGCTGGCGCAACGAGTTGTTCGCGCTCGGCGTACCCTTTGAAAAAATCGACTACGTGTTCTGCACCCATTTGCATATCGACCATACCGGCTGGAACACCACGCTGCGCGACGGCCGCTGGGTGCCGACCTTCCCGAACGCGAAATACGTGTTCCACAAGAAGGAATACGCGGTGTGGGAAGCGGAGAATGCCAAGGGCGCCAATCCGCCCGGCACCGTGTTCCGCGACAACTGCCTGCCGATCGTCGAGGCCGGGCAGGCGCTGTTGGTCGACGACGATTACGCGCTCGACGATACCGTGACCTTGACGCCGACGCCCGGGCACTCGCCCTGCCATTGCTGCGTCAACATCTTCTCCAAGGGCAAGCGCGCGGTGGTGGCCGGCGACCTGATGCATCACCAGATCCAGTGCCGAGAGCCGGAATGGTCGGCGCGGCCGGACTGGGACCCGAAACAGTCGGCGGTGTCGCGGCGCAAATTCTTTTCCTCCGTCGCCGGCACCGACACGCTAGTCCTGCCGATCCATTTCCCGGCCCCGACCGCCGGCTTGATCACGACGCGCGGCAACGCGTTCGACTACAAATACAAGCGCGACTGAGAGGTGAGGCGAACGGAGCGATCCGGGCTCAGTCGGCGATCTCGCCGTGCAGACGCGCCTCGGTGCCGTCGGTATCTTCGAAGGCGACCTCGACCTTGTTGCCGTCGAAGGTCAGCGTCCAAAGCTGGGTGTCGCTGTGACCGAGAATCCGGCGATCAATCTCGAAGGTGTGCTCTTTGATCCAGCGCGCCTTGACGGCATTGATGCCGTAAAACGCCGGCGGGCTCTTGCGAAACACGCCGTCCAGTCCCATCAGGCCCGAAAACCGCTGGATTGAATGATCCTTGCCGGTGTCGGTGGTGATTTCCCACGACGAATCCTGGTCGAAGAAATGCAGCGCGAAACTCTTCACGTGCAGTTCGTTGTCGCTGAATTTGAACACCTTGCCGGATATTTCCCTGGCGAGATCAGGCGTTGGACCGACCGCGGTCGGGTTTTCCGTGGCGGCGTTGTGAATGGCCGCGGCAAGCAAGCCTTGCGCTATCGGATCGGCGGGCAGCGGCGTATCGGATTTGGCCGCGCGGGAGACGTCGGTGATCAATCGCACGATCGGATAGAATTCGTCGTCGCGCAAAATTCCGGTCATGGTGACGACGATATCGAGCTTCGGAAGCACCATGATCATCTGGGAGTGGCGGCCCAGGGCCATGAAGGCGTCCATGTCGGGACGCGATCACCACAGGTTGGAATAATGCAGGCCGAAGGTCGCCGGCACGTTTCCGGCCCGGGTCCGCTCCACCCACGACGACGGGATGATCTGCTTGCCGTCCCACATTGCCTCGTGGAGGTAGAGATAGCCGATGCGCGCCATGTCCTGCGGCGATAGCGAGAGCCCGGCTTCGCCATCGATCACGCCCTGGGCATCGACGTTGCCCCATTTGGCGCTGGTGATGCCGAGCGGTTCGAACAATTCCTTCTTTGCGAAATCGAACGCGCTGTGTTCGGTCTTTTTGGTGATCAGCGCCGACAGCAGATAGGGGTTGCCGCTGTTGTAGTAGAATTTGGCGCCGGGCGGGTCGGACATCGGCTGGTTCAGCACGAATTCGGTACGGTTCGGCGCGCCGTACATCCGCATGATGGTCTCATCCGGGGTGTAGGATTTCTCCTGCCACGCAATGCCGGACGTCATGTCCAGGAGATTCTGGACCGTCATCGCCTTCTTGTTGTCGTCGAGATTGGCGATCTGGTGATCGGAAAACAGGTCCGCCACTGGATGGTCGACGCTATCGACGAGGCCATTCCTGATCTCGATCGCCGTCAGGGTGCCGGTGATGCTCTTGGTGACCGATCTTAGGTCGTGGCTGACGCCGGCGACATTGGGGGCGTAATAGGCCTCCGCGACGATCTTGCCATGCCGGATCACCATCAGGCTGTCCTGCCGGTAGATCCCGACGGTTTCGATCAATCGCGCAAGGCTGGCCGAGTCCATGCCTTGCTCCTCGGCCGTCGAGGTCGGCCAGGATTTCGTCGGCCAACCCGTCTCAGGAGTGGCCTGACTTTCGGCGGCGCCCGCATTGGCCAGGTATCCGGCGGAAAGCCACAACGTCGTGTACATCGCTGCGGTCACTGATTTTCCGAGGCGCATGCTGGCAGTCCCGATTGACGAGCAGAAATCCTGCTGGTTCGACGAACTCGACGGAAGCGATTATATTTTCGGCCGGCTTGCCGCACAAGTAGCCCGAAGGACCGGCCGACACGATGCTGCGGCTTGCGCAATGACCCTTATAGAATGGGGCCGAATTGGGGTGGCGGCAATGCTTAATCAATTCAGGCCGGCGCAGTTCGCGACGCTGATAGGCGATCCCGGACCGGACCCAGGTGCTCGATGCGCTGATGGATGGCCGCGCGGCGCGTGGATTGGCGGGCGCTGCCGGCGTCGCTCCACAAACCGCGAGCGGGCCGAGATCGTGCCGCGAGAGCGACGGCCACCTGTTCTTTCGTTCCTGCCTCGACTGGACTGAGCGCCGTCCATTTCTTCGTGGAACGTTGGGCGTGGCGTTGATATGCGGCTATTTCGAACCGGGCTGGACCGAGAGGATCGAGGGTAGCCGCGCCGTCGCGATCACCGAGAAGCGGCGCCACGAATTACATCAAGCCTTCGGGTTTCGTCTCGAACAACAATAATAGTTCACGCGGCAGTTCCAGCAACTGCCTTCGCCACACCGTCGGGTCGCAATAAGGCTAGTCTGCGCAGCGGGCGGGTCGTCTCACAATTTGGAGAGCGTCGCCGGTCGAGTCACTTCGCGACTGGCGATGTGCGCGTTCTCGCGCGGCTCAATGAACGATGTGTCGCGACGCGCCGCCCAATTGGTCGGAAGCACGCGATAGTACGTGACGCTGCTCAGCCACGCGCGATGAAGGCGCGGATATGATCGCCGAAGATCCGTTTCGCATTCCCGGATGCTGCAGCGTCGCTTCGGGATCGAACAGTGCGAGGTGCCCAATGCCGGCGCGGCGTCCCGAGCCGTGATTTCTCCAGATAAGTTTTGTCATAGTCGCTCAGAAGCGGGCCCCGGTCGGGTGCCGGCTTGACCGAAGCCTGGGGCGATGCCGTTACGCCCTGAAGCAGGGCACCATTGCCGGCCGGCTTTCAGCGCTGCCGCCGCTCGCAGCGCGTTTGGCGACCTCGTTGTGCCGTCTCTTTTTCGAACTGCCGGCGGCCGGACTTGCGACCTCGGGCGGCGAGAATTCCCTAGTTCCGCGGGCCGATCACGTAGTCAAATCTCGCACCATCTTCCAAGCAGAGAATCGCGCGGCTCGGCGCTTCGCCTGCGACTCGGACAAATAGCGGCAAGGTCAGTTACGAGCGCAAAAGGCGGAGAATTTATCGATCCAGCGAGGTAGCCGATCCGCCTCTTGCCAATCCGCGAGCAGCGCTCGTTCGGATGGCTTCGCGCGTCCAAAAGGCGGTCTTGGCCACACGGTGGCGCACCAAAACTTTTGACTCGGTAGCGCTGGAATTATCCGATACAACAAAATAGTGACCGCTCGCATCGGGTAGGCGGCGGTGCGCATCGCTCGCGCAATTAGGGTTTGTTATGGTAAATATTCTGGTTGTTGGCGGCGCAGGATACATTGGATCACATACCTGCCTTGACTTATTCAACAATGGTTTCTCACCCGTTGTCTATGACAATCTCTCGAACGGCCACGCTGAATTTGTCAAATGGGGTCCGCTCGAGCAGGGTGACATCCGCGACCGCGTGAAGCTTGATGAGGTCTTCAGGAAATACAGACCGTCGGCGATCGTACATTTTGCGGCAGCTATAGAGGTTGGCGAGTCCATAAGAGATCCAGGCGCCTTCTACGAAAACAATGTAGGCGGAACAATAACGCTGCTCCGAGCAGCCCAGGCTGCGGGTGTGAACAAGATCGTGTTCTCATCAACGTGCGCTACGTATGGCATTCCTCTAGCAATGCCAATCAGCGAAACTCATTCCCAGTTGCCAATCAACCCGTACGGGCGAAGCAAACTGATCATCGAGCAGATATTGAAGGATTTGGATCTTTATCAGGGTGTTCGGTCGTTTATTTTGCGATACTTCAATGCCGCCGGCGCGGATCCGCAAGGAAGAATAGGTGAGTGGCATTCACCGGAAACTCACGCCGTACCGCTGGCCGTTGAGACTGCTTTAGGCCGCCGACCCCACTTTATGGTCTTGGGTACGGATTATGAGACGATTGATGGATCCTGTGTTCGGGACTTCGTCCACGTTCTGGATCTTGCTGAGGCCCATACCCGCTCCGTTAAAAGTCTGTTGGGCGGAAGCGCCAGCCACGCCTTAAATCTTGGAACCGGCCACGGCATTACTGTGAAGGAATTGCTTAACACTGTGCGGAAGGTCGTAGGCAGCGATTTCAAAATTGAGTACGGGCCGCGTCGTCCCGGTGATTCCCCGATTCTTGTGTCGGACAATTCTCTTGCCAGAGACACCATTGGGTGGACACCGAAGCATGATCTCGAATCAATCATTCGTACCGCGTCGAACTGGCATTCGAATTGTCTTCCAGGACTGGTTTAGCCGGTTTCTTCGACCCTGAGACTGGCCGAAGGGCCGTTCCCCCGCGCGCGCGTTTCAGCTGGGCCGGCCACGAGCATATCGGCTCTAAGCCCAGCCAAATCGCCAATTAGGATCGATCGGCTATTCTCGGAGTTTCGACTCGTAACCCTGGGACCGCGCCCGATGGCCTGAGGTTAGTCACCCTGGTAGGCTGATCGTGCTATTAGGTTACAATCGGGCTTGACTCGTTATCGCCTGAATCTCCGCTACTGCTGTCCCACAGAGGCGTTAGGCCGCGTTAACGAAAACGGTGTAATTTTTCATTGGGCGGGATGCTTGAACCGGATTTGGGCAAAGTGGGGTCTGACGGTGGATATCCTTTTGGTGCTTGGTGGGCTATTAACCATATTCTTTGTCGCTATATTTTCTTGCGCAAGATCATATTTTGAAAGGGGACGCCTTCGCGGCCTAGAGGAGGCCGTCCGCGAACTTGGCTGGGGGATTAAACCTCATTGTGAAGACAATGGGGCGACGCCAGAGCGCGTGGCCGCGGCCTATGAAAAAGTCAAAGGCATTGCCTCCAATGGAGGGAAGCCCGGCAAACGGCTAATCCAACGTTACCATGCCGAGCTTTGGATATTGGGTGACGCAATCGGCGAGGCGTGTTGGCTCAAGGGACACCAGGCCGGTATGAGACGGAAGGCACCGGCGGAAGGAAGGGTCCGCGTCGATTTATCACTAACCGATCTTCTGCAGCTAAGTTGGCTTGCGCATCTTGGATTTCAACGCATGATGCCTAACTACCGCGATTTTGAAATTCATCGCTTTAGTGGAGAGGAAGACGCCAAGGAGGGCGCCCTCGCGGTCAGCAAAATCGAGGCGGCCATTCCAGTCAAGGACAGGCCTTTTGCCGACCTCTCTGATCAAATTATTCGCCGTCGCGCGCTGATTGAAAATTGGTGGCAAGTGGGATCAAAACAACTCATCGCTTAGTGTTCATTGCCGTTGCCGGCAGCCGAAGATCCAGTTTTATAATTTGCAGATTTCTTCGGCTCGTGCGCAGCCGTACGGCGAGACAAAAATGATTGCACCAGAACCCTTGAAAAGCGACTAGAATTGTTCGGCTGTCGCGAGTCTCCTTACCGGGCGCTTCACCTTGTATGTGCGGTCCTCAGTTCTGACCGGCGACATCTCGTCCATAGAGGGAACCATCGATGGCGCGAGTTCCAGGTCCGCAAGTTTATTAAGGAGAATAAGGAGATGGGGCGGAATGTCCGAAATCTCCCGCTTGAGTAAGTAACGCAGCCGCTCGCCGATTTCATCGCAAATCGCGCGGCAATGGACCGGATCGATCGCGAGATGTGCAGCAGTTAGGTTCGCCATGACTCGTCTCAAACGTTTCAATTTAATTCAATACCGCGTCCGTCTCTGAAAGGTAAATTTCCTTTGCTGGCGTGTTCAGTGGTATACATTGAGTAAATGCGGGGCGTCTTTTCAGCTTTTTGTTTTGATAAACGCCGAGACTGCGATCCGCGACCGGGATTTTGTACCTGAAAGCCGCGTTGCCAGTGGACAAGGTCGCTCCAACCAGGCTTAATTTCGCGTAGCCCCGTGTCCGGTCAACCATCCAAAAGGAAGCAAAGACAGCGCGTCGGCGGGAAATGGCGCCGTCTTCAGGGCCATCATTGAGTTCGTCCAATTGGTTTGCAGTGGACGAGCGCGGTAGCTTGTCTGGCCACGCCCAGGAGCTAACCGGCTAACCTGCACCGACTGGCCCAAGTCGATGCTCTCGACCAGACTGCAAGCGGCGACCAAAAATCAATTCAATGTTCTTTGAGGGCCGCCCGCCATTACCAAAAACCGGGGCAGCCTTCCCCCGGGGCTGGGGCAATCGAACTTGAGAATCAAGATCGTCAAGGACGGCCTCCATAGCTGCAATTGCCTGTTGAAGTGAAGCAATTTCCGAAATTTCAAAATCTGATATCGGACCGTTGCGCCCAACCAGGGCGACGACCAATTCACGACGCTGCTCCTTGAGCTGCACGAGTGGTAAACCGTGATCTTCAAGATCCTTCATGTGGCTCTCCCTGACACCCGACCGACATAACTCCGAACATCTGCAATTCAATTACAAAAAGTCTTAAATGTTTATAGATCCGAAGCGTTGTGCGGGCGCCCGGTTAGCGCCGACGCCTTAATCACAAATTAACCCGATCAAGTCGATGTATTGATAATTGGTCACCCGCTCAGCCAAACTCGTAGGTTGGCTCAGGGCGGCGATGTTTTGTGATCTGCCTGCCTTGAAAGTCGAGCAATAAAACCGGAAAATGTACGACCTCTCAATTTCCGCGGAAAGTTATCGGCATGCTCGAATTTGAAACGAGTACTCTTGCGTTCATGACTGCCTCACTTGAACAGTCCTGTAAGAAATTGAGAACTGACACGCCCGAAGCTCGAAGGTTTATTGCCGACAAATTGAAAGAATGCGCTAGGAGCGGCCGCGTTAGTCAGATCGCGCTGGTGGAAACCGGAGAGGAAGCCGTCGCCGAACTAAACAGAACACTACGCGAAGGTCCGAAGGGGTGCTGCATCCTGTATAATCGGCGCGGTCAGTTACCCCGCGGTACTCGTCGGATGGATATTGCTGTAAGCTTGGCATCAAAGATTCCCCACCAACGAGGACGTTTGAGCGAGTACGTTACCACAGAAAACTGCTGGCTTATTGGTTTTGCTCGGTCGTAGGGCGCCGGTCCTCGAGCTTGCGAGCGGCCTTATGTTATTCGTTTGCATAGCCGTAGTGTGATCGCTGTTCCCCGACACGATCGCAGTGCCACCTGCGGCGCTCCGCTTTTTCCGCGATTGGGCGCACTTCGAATTAGGTCATTCGACATCGAGAATACTGCGCAGTGATTAGAAGTCGGGCTTGCTAAGAATCTGATTACAAGTTCCAGAATTAACCCGCCGTGGTGACATCAAGCTTAACAAACGAGTTTCCTTGCGGCGTTGACCAGACGGCATAGTGTTACGATATAGCGCCCGTCCGGCTTTGCAGGCGGAGCCTGATTTGAAAGCAAGAGTGATCCCAGTCATGATGCGTCGAAAAGAATACAGCCCGAAGGATCTGGCTGAACAGTTTCGGCAGCTCAAGGCGTTACGGGCTGAAGTCGCCAAGGCGGAGCTTTCTCGCAACTCTGTGAGAGAAAATAAAAGTGGAGCGAATGCCAAGCAGTCTTCACGAGATCCTTCGGCGAAACCGCGTTGAACGACGCGCGCTCGGGCGCACTTCCATCAACCGTGACGCATTGATGTTTCTCTCGGGGCAGGCGCGCGTGCATGCCTGCTGCGTGCGTGATGTAACCAACCTCGGTGCGGGCATTCGCCTGAACGGTTTGAAGATTGTGCCGCTCGACTTTGACCTTTCGTTCGACGGTTTCCGCACTATACGAAAATGCCGCTTAATCTGGCGCGAGAGCGACTTTATGGGAGCACGTCTTATAACCTAAAGTCAGTTAAGGACCGTTCGCAAAGACCAGCCGCACGGGCGTGGCGAATTTTGCATTAACCGGTCCGAACGATCGCCTGGACATATCTGGCGTAGTCGTTCTGGCCTAAAGACGCCCCGAGAACCTCCAGTTGATCACGATCAATAAAGCCTTGTTTGAACGCGATCTCCTCCGGGCAGGCGATACGAAACCCTTGGCGCTTCTCCAAGGTCGCCACGAAATCGCTGGCTTCAAGTAAACTTTCAGGCGTACCCGTGTCGAGCCACGCGAAACCACGCCCCATTTGTTCGACAGTGAGTAGTCCCCGCTCCATGTACGCGCGGTTGACATCGGTAATCTCGAGCTCGCCTCGTGCAGATGGCTTGGTTCGGGCCGCTATATCTACGACATCACGATCGTAAAAATACAGGCCGGTAACGGCAAAATTGGATTTCGGCATTTGAGGCTTCTCCTCGATTGATGTAGCTCGACCAGTCGAGTCAAAGCCAACGACTCCATACCGCTCGGGGTCTGCGACATGATAGGCGAACACGGTTGCGCCGCGGGTACGGCCAACGGCGCTTGCAAGAAGAGTTGTCAGACCATGACCGAAGAATATGTTGTCGCCGAGGATAAGTGCAGACGAACTCCCCCGGACGAAATCAGCACCAATTATGTAAGCTTGTGCCAGTCCTTCCGGTCTTGGCTGTGCTGCATAAGACAATGCAATGCCCCACCGGTTACCATTGCCAAGCAACGCTTGGAAAGACGGCAGATCTTGAGGAGTTGATATAATCAGAATCTCTCTGATCCCTGCTAACATCAGTGTCGTTAGGGGATAGTAGATCATCGGCTTGTCGTAGACAGGAAGAAGCTGCTTAGACGTTACCAAGGTCATCGGATGAAGGCGGGTACCACTGCCGCCGGCCAGGATAATACCCTTCAAGATCTACTCTCCCGCGGTAGGATCATTTGAGTAACCGTTCAAGGCAAGCTTCTAGAGAAACAGACAACGCCGGCAAGCGTACCTTAAAGACTGAATGCAAGCGATCGCAATTCAAACAAGAATTTGCCGGCCTCGCCGCCTGTGTTGGATAGTCGGCGGTCGCTATTGGGTCAACTGTAGCTGTCCGAGCACCTTTCGCCTCGACCAATTTCATGATTTGCCGTGCGAACGCAAACCACGTGATCCGGTCGGGACCGGCCAGATGGGTTATTCCAGCAAAATGGGGCCGCCAGCGCGAAGAATGAACCGCTTGAGCGATAGTGATAATCGCTTGTGCGATGTCTGCTGCATATGTTGGGCAGCCGATTTGATCGTCGACCACTCGCAAACGATCGCGTTCGGAGCCAAGCCGCAACATGGTTCGAACAAAGTTGCTGCCGAATGGCGCATAAACCCACGAAGTACGGAGGATAATATTGCGTTCATTAGCGTCGGCGACCGCAACTTCGCCAGCCAATTTCGATCGGCCGTAAACGCTCTGCGGCGCCACAGGATCCGTCTCGATGTAAGGACCGCTCTTTTTCCCGTCAAATACGTAGTCGGTTGACAGATGAATGATCGGGACGTTTAGCCGTCTCGCAGCGAGTGCTGCGCTCGCTGCTCCGTCACGATTAACCGAAAAGGCGAGATTGGGTTCGGTTTCTGCTCGGTCAACTGCAGTGTATGCCGCGGGATTTATCACGATGTCAGGCGAAAATTCATTTAACGCGCGCTCGATAGATCGCGGGTCCAAAATATCGACATGCGGGCGCGAACTGCAGCGGATTTCGATGTCTGTATTCTGGCCGGCCAAATCGCGCAAGGAACGCGCAATCTGACCCTCGCTTCCAATAACGTAGATACGCATGATCGATTTCCGACGTCAGAGACCCAAACGCTCTCCACGATAGACCTTTTCACGCAGCGGTTTCCACCAATCGGAACGTTTCAAGTACCACTCGACAGTTTTTTCGATACCCGTCTCGAAGGTTTCCCGTGCACGCCACCCAAGTTCAGTCTCTAGTTTCGATGCGTCAATCGCATATCTCAAGTCATGGCCGGGTCGATCCGCGACAAAGGTGATAAGACGCTCGTGCGAAGCGAGTCCACGAAGCTGATCGAGGCAAGTACAGATCTGTCGTACAACATCAATGTTGCGGCGTTCGTTGCGCCCGCCAACATTATAGGTCTCGCCGACTACTCCTTTGCTGAGAATTAATCCCAACGCGCGAGCATGATCGTCGACAAAGAGCCAGTCCCGCACGTTGTTGCCACTACCGTAAACCGGTAACGTTTCACCGTGCAGCGCGTTCAGGATCATTAAAGGAATAAGCTTTTCAGGAAACTGATAAGGCCCGTAATTATTTGAGCAGTTCGAGACGATGACGGGAAGACCGTAAGTTCGATGCCATGCCTTGGCAATATGATCCGAAGCAGCCTTCGTTGCGGAGTAGGGCGAACTCGGATCGTATGGCGTTGTTTCTTTGAACAGGCCGCTATCTCCTAGCGAGCCGTAGACCTCGTCGGTAGAGACGTGGAGGAATCGGAATTCGGTACGTGCCGTGTTTGACTGCAGGTAAATACGAGCTGCCTCCAGCAGCGTATGGGTGCCAACCACGTTGGTTTGAACGAATACGGTCGATCCCGAAATAGACCGGTCGACGTGGCTTTCGGCTGCTAAATGAACAACTGCGTCTGGTTGATGCTTTGAAAAGACATCACGTATTTTTGTCGCATCGCAAATGTCGCATTGCTCGATCGAATATTTCGGATTTCCATCGATCGGGGCAAGCGAAGCTAGATTGCCAGCGTAGGTCAATTTGTCGACCACGACGACTTCATATCCGAGGTCGAGAATAAAATGTCGACATACGGCAGAACCGATAAAGCCGGCACCTCCTGTAACGAGCACGCGCATCGTCCTAGGTGCTCCGTCGATCATAACGAAAAAACGGCTCAATGTCCGCGAGCAGCGGGTTTGTATGATCCTTATCCGAGATCACAAGACTGCTTTTAGCGATTCGCCAGTCGATATCCAGAGCGGGATCATCCCACGCTAGACCGCGCTCGCAATCCTTGGCATAATAGTCAGTCGTTTTGTAAATGACCTCGCAGTCTTGTTCCAGCGTGACGTAGCCGTGTGCAAAGCCGGGCGGCAGCCACAACTGCTTCCAATTGGCCGCAGACAGTTCGACAGCGACGTGTTGGCCAAAAGTCGGCGAGCCGGCGCGGATATCAACGCCGATGTCCAAAATCGCGCCTCTCACGCAGCGCACGAGCTTTCCCTGCGCGTGCGGAGGAATTTGAAAGTGTAATCCGCGCATGACGCCGCGTTTGGCGGAATAAACATGATTGTCCTGCAGGAACTCCGCGTCCACTTTCTGAACACGGAGGAAATCGTTACGATATGTTTCTGAAAAGAACCCCCGGCTGTCGCTGTGTTTGGGCGGCTCGATTACGAAAATATCCTCGATTTTAAACCGTTCGATCCTCATACAATACTCACGATGAAACCCATTTGGGCCGCTATGATTAGCACTTTAATTGCGGGAATACAGCTGGCCACATGCCTTTATAGAAATGGGGTAAATGCCGGTCGGCAGCGCCAGCGTTCGGCCGGGATTTTGCTGCCACGGGTGCCGTTTGGCTGTCATCTGCGTGTGGTATGCATCTTGCTGTGCGTCACACAGGAATGCCAAACGCTTGAGACGTCGCATTCTTAGAGATTGTTTCGGATCCGAACGTGACACAATCGATTAAATCAACTGGTCGATTCAACGATCTGGATCTGACCGCTTCCCTTGCACGCTGCTTTACTCAACTCAAATTGACACGATCTCGATGCTCAGATCTCAAGCTCGATTTATCGACGATTGCTGCGGTCAACTATCAACTCGAGCTGTGCGATCTTGTTCTGTTTTATTTGGCTCAGGTCCACTCCAATCTGTCTTCTGAAATGCCCAGCAATGTGTGGCGACCCGGCTCCGCGTTGCCTAACCGCCAAAATGTCGAGGGCGTTAGAGCCGTGCGAGGGCAACGGTCTGGCCGAGTTCGCGGGCGAAATTGAATACGACGCTTGGTCGCGGGGATTGCAGTGGAGGTTTGGCGGCATCGCCTGGCCGCGAGGCCGGTACGAATTCGGTGCTTCCGCTGCAATGAACCGTCATCGTCGCAAATGAAGGTTCTATGTGTTTGTCCGCCACTGCACGGCCAGCCTGGATTTCAGGGTTTTCCTTTTATTGAAGCTGGTCAAACTATTCGGAATCAATATATCTTTAAACCGCGAATCAATTTAACCGTTATCGGCAAAGCCAATGGATAAATTGGACCTGGACAACGTGCCGCTGGACGAGCTTTGGTCGCTGCACGAGCAGATCACCAAACTCTTGTCGACAAAGATTATTGCACAAAAGCATGAGCTTGAGCAGCGCTTGCTTCAGCTGAATTTGGGTGCGATTCCCGGCGAGGTGGTAGATTTCAAACTTGGTCGAGTGAACGGCTCGCGCCAACGGAGAAAATACCCGCTGGTTTTGCCAAAGTTTCAGAACCCTTCCGATCCTGGCGAAACCTGGTCTGGAAGAGGCAAACGACCGCGCTGGTTGGTGGCGGCGTTGAAGGCCGGTAGCAAAATCGAGGATTTTGCGATTTCGAACGAAATAAGCATGCCGCGAGCGAGGCGCTGATCCTCAAGTCTTGGCCAACGCCGCAGTCACCCAACGGGGGTGAAACCGGCCAAGAGGCCAACGCTCAGCGAGCGCCCGGACCAAAGTGTTAACGCGGTAAGGCTTCGATCCAGACCTGCCCTTGGCCGATCGAAATCACGTTCGGTGGTTAAATTCGCTTGGAATGGGCACCATCGTTACGGGCGAGGATTTGGCCCAGAAAGTCACGGCTGGTCAGGCCAATCATGTATCCTCCTTGGAGCCCGACGGCCGGCAGCATAATCGCCAGGAGTGCTGACCACGCACTGTGGCCTGCCCACAAGGCTGCTGCGCTGCTGG
>Ga0134126_10007195_pt1 | contig 13959 bp, 15 predicted proteins | sample KB31752_FD_96881 | JGI IMG/M metagenome (GOLD analysis project Ga0134126, IMG submission 96881) | Terrestrial soil microbial communities with excess Nitrogen fertilizer from Kellogg Biological Station, Michigan, USA - KB3-175-2 | ecosystem: Environmental > Terrestrial > Soil > Unclassified ... | reverse complement strand
CCGGCAACGCGGAAGAAGTCGCGAGCGCGATCGTCTATCTCCTCTCCGACGCAGCCTCTTACATCGCCGGCACCGTGCTCGACGTCACCGGCGGCCGGTAACACCGCTTCACCTCGTAGGCCGGATTCGTTTCATTGCGAGGGCATCCCGCGCCCTTCGACTACGCGCTTCGCGCTCCGCTCAGGGTGAGGAGAATGTCTACCGGTATTTTCCAGTGGAAGATGCCGCGCACTATTTGTCCTCATCCTGAGCGTAGTCGAAGGACTCGTGATGGAAATGCAAACGACCACGTAACTCTACGCCGGTTCGACCCAGTAGCGCCGGACGACAAGCGCGACAGCGGCGAGCACGACGAGCGCGCAGGCGACGCAGGCGGTCCAGCCGCCGATCGTCCAGGCGAGGCCGGCAACCGGCCCGCCGATGCTGCCGCCGAGATAGTAGAAGGTGACGTAGAGCCCGACCGCGGAGGAACGCGCACGCTGCGCCGTCAGCGCGACATAGCTCGTCGACGCCGCCTGGCAGACGAAGCAGGAAGCGGCGGCGACAACCAGTCCGGCGACGACCGCCACGACGCCGGGCAAGAGCGTCATCGCGATGCCGATCGCCCAGCCGAGCAACGCGAATTGCACCATGCGCAACCGGCCCAGCACGGCGACGCCGCGCCCCACCAGCGACGTCGTCACGACGCCGGCGAGATAACTGATGAACAGCGAGCCGATCGCCGCGGTGGAAAGCCCGTAGGGCGGCGCCGCGAGATGGAAACCGATGAAGGTGAAGATCGTGCTGATCGTGAACAGCACGCAGAACCCGACGCAGTAGGTCGCGACGAGCCGGCTGTCGCAGAAATGCTGCAACATCTCCCGCACCGAAATCCCGATCGAGGACGAGCGACGGAAGCCGCGCTCCTGCGGCATGATGAGCAGCGTGCCGATGGCGAAAAGAAGTGTGATCGCCGCGAGCCCCAAGAACGCGTCGCGCCAGCCGAAATGCCCGGCGAGCACGGCGCTCAAAAAGCGCGAGAGGAAACCGCCGAACACGCTGGCCGCGGTATAGACGCCGGTGACGCCGGTTGCTTCGCCGGGCGCCGCCTCGTCGGCGATATAGGCGACGGTCGTCGCGAAGATCGGCGGCACGAAGAGTCCTTGGATGAAACGCCAGAAGACGATCGCACCGAGCGTCGTCGAGAACGCCACCATCACGGTCGGCACGACGAGGCCGAACATCGCCGCGACGATGACGCGCTTGCGGCCGAGCACATCGGCGATGACTCCGGTCCACGGCGCGACCAGAACGATGGCGAGCGGCGGCATGCTGACCGTGAAGCTGACCGCCAGCGCCGAGGCGTGTAGCTCGTCGGCGAGGAACGGCAGCAGCGCCTGCGTCGCCCACAGATCGAGGAATCCACAGAGTCCGCAGAGAATGACGGCGATACGCAGGCGGTCGAGCATGGCTGGCGAGAGTACCGGGGTCAGGTGAGCTTTGTTAGAGTGACTTCGCACTGTTGCTCTTTATCGTCACCCCCGCGAAAGCGGGGGTCCAGTGCCGCACCGGCGCGTGTCTCTGGATTCCCGCTTGCGCGGGAATGACGAAGAATGGATCGAGTACTTCACCTTCGTGAGGAGTCCGCTATGAGCTTCGTTCTGCCGACGACCGATCTCGCCGCCGTCGCGCTGCGCCCCGAGCCGCTCGAGCGGCTGTGCAAGCTGATCGAGGAGCACATCGCCGAGGAGCGCTATCCCGGCGCGCAGATCGCCATCGCGCGCCATGGCAAGCTCGCTTTCGAGCGCCATTTCGGCCTGGCGCGGCTCGGCACCAACGTGGCGATGCGTGAAGACACGCCCTGCCGCCTCTATTCCAACACCAAGGTCATCGTCGCCGCCGCGATCTGGCTGCTGGTCGAGGATGGCTTGCTCAGCTTCAATGACCGCGTCGCCGAGCACATCCCCGAATTCGCGCGCAACGGCAAAGGCGCGATCACCGTGTTGCAGGTGCTGACGCATCAGGCCGGCTTCCCCAACGCGCCGGTGATGCCGCCCGAGAGCTGGGAGGATCATCAGCTCCTGAAGCGCCTCGTCTGCGACTACACGCTCGAATGGACGCCGGGCTCGCGGCTCCACTACCACAGCTATTCCGCGCATTGGGTGCTGGCGCTGATCATCGAGGCGCTGACTAAGATGGATTTCCGCGCCTTCATCCGCCGCCGCCTCATCGAACCGCTCGGCCTCGGCGAGGAGATGTATGTCGGCTTGATGGAGGAGAAAGACCAGGCGCGCGCCGCCGAGATGTACGATCCCGGCCCCAACGGCAAAGGCTCGAAGCTGATCGAGGCCGAGAACACCGTCGCGTTCCGCCGCGCCGGCGTGCCGTCCGGCGGCGGCTTCGCCTCGGCGCGCGCGATGGCGGCCTTCTATCAGATGCTGCTCGGCGGCGGCGCGCTCAATGGCAAACGGGTGCTCTCGCCACGCATGATCCAATATGTGACGCGCAACTTCACCGGCGAGCGTCCGGATGACGGCATGGGCGGCATCGCCATGCACCGCGGCCTCGGGCCCCATATCCGCGGCGTCAGCGAAGTGATCCGCGGCCTCGGCTCGCTCGCCCATCCGAACGTCTTCGGCCATGGCGGCGTCGGCAGCTCCTATTGCTGGGCCGATCCGGAGTCAGGGGTGAGCTACGCCTATATCTCCAACACCAAGATCCCCGATCCCTGGCATTCGCGGCGCCTGGAGCTCATCGCCAACTGCGCCCACGCGGCGATTTTGTAAGGGCGTTGCAACCGCATCCAGCACCCTTCGACTTCGCTCAGGGCGAGGAAAATCTTTAATGGCATCCTCCATAGACCCTCGTCCTGAGCGGAGCGAAGCGTAGTCGAAGGAGGCTCGATGTTGCTCCGAGTGGCACGGCCGTCGGCCAGTTTTCCGGTCCGCAGCAGATTGAGACAACCCGAAGCCCAGACTAGACTGCGGCCACAAAACAAAGCGGGGCGCGTCTCATGTTCGTCGACATCTACACTCACATCCTGCCGTCGAAGGTCGCGAGCGCACTGGAGGCGATGGGCGGCAATCTCGGCATCGCCAAGCGCATGAAAGCCGTGCGCAATGTCTGGGATTTCGAGTCGCGCTTCCGCGCGATGGACGAGGTGAAGGATTATCGCCAGATCATCTCGCTGCCCAACCCGCCCATCGAGGCTTTCACCACGCCCGCGCAGGCGATCGAGCTGGCGAAGGTGGCGAATGACGGCATGGCCGAACTCTGCCGCAAGCATCCCGACCGCTTCCCGGCTTTCGTCGCGGCGCTGCCGATGCATGAAGTCGAGCCGTCGGTCGCCGAAGCCAAGCGCGCGATCGATCAGCTCGGCGCCAAGGGCATCCAGCTTTTCACCAACGTGAACGGCAAGCCGATCGACGCCAAGGAATACGAGCCGCTCTTCGCCCTCGCCGCGCAATACGATCTACCGGTCTGGCTGCATCCGACGCGTACCTCGGAATTCCCCGACTACACGACCGAGACATTCTCGCGTTACGAGATGTGGTGGTGCTTCGGCTGGCCTTATGAGACCTCGGTCGCGATGGCGCGGCTGGTATTGACCGGCCTCCTCGACCGCTATCCGAAGATCAAGATCATCACCCATCACGGCGGCGGCATGATCGCCTTCTTCGACAAGCGCATCGAGAACGGCCTCGCCAGCCTCGGCGGCCGCACCAAGGAAGAGGATTACAGCGGCGTGCTGAAATCCTTGAAACGCCCGTTCATGGATTACTTCCACGATTTCTATGCCGACACCGCGCTGTTCGGCGATTCCCACGGCCTCGATTGCGCGCTGAAATTCTTCGGCAGCGACAAGATGGTCTTCGCGTCGGATTCACCCTTCGGCCCGATCAAGCTGCACACCGACGCGATCGAGGCGCGCGATTTCGAGCGTCCGACCTATGACACGATCACGCGGCGCAACGCCGAGAATCTCTTGAAGATGAGTTTCGCATGAGCGCGACACCCTTCGTCCTCGTCCACGGCGCCTGGCAAGGCAATTGGGTGTGGGAACGCGTCGCCGATGCGCTGCGCGCCCAAGGCCACCGCGTCTACGCGCCTTCCCTCACCGGCCTCGGCGAGCGCGCGCATCTCGCCGGGCCGCAGGTCAATCTCGACACGCATATCGCCGACGTCACCGGCGTGATCGAGCATCACGAGCTCGACCACGTCGTGCTCTGCGGCCATTCCTATGGCGGCATGGTGGTCGGCGGCGCGGCGGATCGCGTGGCAAAGAAGATCGCCTCGCTCGTCTATCTCGACGCGTTCATTCCCGAAGCCGGGAAATCGCTCTGGGATTTTCTGCCGCCCGAAGGCGCCGCGGCGCAGAAGAACAGCGCCAAGGATGGCTGGCGCATCGCGCGCATCTCCGCCGCCGAGTTCCGCGTGCAGAACAACGACGACATCGCGCGGCTCGACCGCCGCGCCGTCGATCAGCCGATAATGACGATGGATCAGAAATCCACCGTCACCGGCGCGTGGAAGAACATCCCGCATCTCGTCTATATCCGCGCCGCCGGCCAGCCGCGCCCGACCTTCGCGCAATTCGCCGAGGTCGTGAAGCGCGATCCGAAATGGCAGTATTTCGAAGTGCCCTGCGGCCATAATGTGATGCTCGATCTGCCCGAGGCGCTGACCGGCATCCTGCTCGGCTGCGCCGCGCGCGCCGCACAAGGAAAGAAATGACCCCGAAAGAAACGGGTGGCGAAAGTTATCGTTCGGCGGGCGTCGATATCGATGCCGGCGAAGCTTTGGTCGATGCGATCAAGCCGCTTGCCAAAGCCACGGCGCGGCCCGGCTGCGATGCGGGGCTCGGCGGCTTCGCGGCGCTCTTCGATCTGAAAGCGGCGGGCTACAAGGACCCGATCCTGCTCTCGACCACCGACGGCGTCGGCACCAAGCTCAAGATCGCGATCGCCGCCAACGCCCATGCGACGATCGGCCAGGATCTCGTCGCGATGTGCGTCAACGATCTCGTCGTGCAAGGCGGCGAGCCACTGTTCTTCCTCGACTATTTCGCGACCGGCAAGCTCGAGGTCGAGAAGGCGAAGATCATCGTCGCCGGCATCGCGCGCGCCTGCCAAGAGGTCGGTTGCGCCCTCGTCGGCGGCGAGACGGCGGAGATGCCCGGCATGTATGCGTCGGGCGATTACGATCTCGCCGGCTTCGCGGTCGGCGCCGTCGAACGCGGGCAAGCACTCGATGGCAGCAAGGTCGCGGAAGGCGATATCATTTTCGGCATGGCGTCGAGCGGGCTGCACTCCAACGGGTTCTCGCTGGTGCGGCGTGTCGTCGATCTCGCAAAGCTCGATTATGCCAAGCCCGCGCCCTTCGCGCCGGAGAAAACGCTCGCCGAAGCACTGCTCGTGCCGACGCGGCTTTACGTCAACGCCTGCCGCGCGGCGCTGAAGGCCGGCGCGCATGCTTTCGCGCATATCACCGGCGGCGGCCTCATCGACAACATTCCGCGCGTACTGCCCGATCACCTCGCCGCCGAGCTCGATGCGACGCGCTGGGAATTGCCGCCGGTGTTCCGCTGGCTCGCCGAAGCTGCGAAGATCGAGCGCAGTGAAATGGCGCGCACCTTCAATTGCGGCATCGGCATGATCGCCATCGTCGCCCCCAAGGACGCGGCCGCCGCACGCGCGGCGATGGAGAAAGCCGGCGAGCGCGTCATCGAGATCGGCCGCATCGTCGAGCGGCCCTCTCGTGACGAGGGGGCCGGCAATGACGGCACGATCCTCAAGGGAACGGAGAGCGCGTGGCCCGGCTGAAGACCGCGGTACTGATCTCGGGCCGCGGCTCCAATCTCGAAGCGCTCATGCGCGCTTGCGCGGAGAAAAATTTCCCGGCCGAGATCGCGCTCGTCATCAGCAACCGCGCCGATGCCGGCGGTCTCGATCACGCGAAGCGCACCGGCATCGCCAGCGCCGTCGTCCCCCATCGCGACTATCCGAGCCGCGAAGCTTTCGAGGCGGCGCTCACCAAGACGCTCGAAGCGGCGGGCATCGAGCTCATCTGCCTCGCCGGCTTCATGCGGCTGCTGACCGCGAGCTTCGTCGATCATTGGCGCAACCGGATGATCAACATCCATCCCTCGCTGCTCCCCGCCTTCCCCGGCCTCGATACGCATGCGCGCGCGCTCGCCGAAGGCGTGCGCTTCGTCGGCTGCACCGTGCATTTCGTACGCACCGAGATGGATCACGGGCCGATCATCGTGCAGGCCGCCGTGCCGGTGTTGCCCGGCGACGACGAGCATACCCTCGCCGCGCGCGTGCTCACCGCCGAGCATCGTGCCTATCCGCTGGCGCTGCGCCTCATCGGCGAGGGCCGCGTCAAAGTCGTCGGCGAGCGGACCGAGATCGCCGGCATGAGCGGCGGCGCGACCGTGATGCTTAATCCGGCGGACGACAAGCGCACGTGAGCAGCAGCGCGGGCAAGCTCGGCGCGATCGCCCTCTTCTGGATGGCGATCGGCCTGATCCAGACCTTCAACTGGGGCAACGGCATCCCGAAAGCATTCGTGATGCTGCTGGTGCTCGCTGCCGCGCCGCTCGTTCTCGCGGCCGCGCGCCGCTCGGTGCCGCCTTCGCCCGCTTTCGCGCGCGCCGTCAACATCGCTTTCTGGATCGCGCTCACGCTCAACCTCGTCTATTTCGGCGCGCGCATCGTTCACCCGCACATTATCGATATCGGCTTGACGACGCTCACCGCCGGCAAGGCACTCCTCCAGGGACTCAACCCATACGCGCTGCCGATCGATACCGGGCCGGAGAGTTTCGGCATCACCGGCTACAAATATCTGCCGATGATGATCATCGACTACCTGCCGCTCGGCACGCCTTTCGACCAGCGCGGCGTGCAGATCACCAATCTGCTCCTGCTGCTCGCCTGCCTCTGGCTGATGAAGCGTATCGCCGGCACGAAGCTCGCGCCGCTTCTCTTGCTGATGCTGCCGCTTGTCGCGGAGCAGATCTTCGCCAAGGGCGCGACCGATCTCGCCGCCGTGGTGCCACTGCTCGGCGCACTGGCGCTGGTTGAGCGCAACAGCTTCTGGTGCGGTGTCTGCGTCGGCCTCTCGATCGCGACCAAGCTGCTGCCGGGCGTTGCCATGCTGCCGGCGCTGATCCCGCCGCAGCGCCGCGCCGCTTTCATCGCCGGTGTGGTGATCGGCGGGCTGCCCGTTCTGCCCTTCGTTCTCATGCGGCCGGCAGCCTTCTGGTACAACATCGTGCTGTTCAATCTATGGCGTCTGCCGGACAGCACGAGCTGGCTACAGGCGATGCCCGCCGCGGTCGCGACCGCCGCACATCTGCTCTTTATCGCGGTCATGCTGGCGGCCGCGCTCTACGTCTGGCGCCGTTCCCCACCCACGATCGCTCGCGCGGCGCTGGCCGCGATGCTGGGCATTGCCGCGATCCTCGCCGGACCGGGCGCCCATCATAATTATCAGCTCTGGTGGATGCCCTTTTATGCCTTGATGCTGGCATTGGCGCTGGCACCAGCGGGCGGACGAGCTTCGCCTCTCCGTGAGCCGAATGCTGGTCTGGCTGCGCCGTAAGGGAAAGCGGCCGCCTCACCTTCGAAACACGCGCTACGAGCGCTCGGCGGTGCGTGTACGGCGGCGGCGCGCTGCCATTTGGTTCAATGCCTCGACGGCGATTGAGAAGCCGATGGCGGCATAGATATATCCCTTCGGGACATGGACGCCGGCGCCATCCGCGATGAGTGCCATCCCGATCAGCAACAAAAAACTCAGCGCGAGCATTTTGACGGTCGGATGGCGCTCGATGAAATCGGCGAGCGGCTTCGCCGCGACGAGCATGATCACCACGGCAATGACGATCGCGGCCGCCATGACCCAAAACTCGTTTGCCATCCCGACGGCAGTGATGACGCTATCGAGCGAGAACACCACGTCCAAAACCACGATTTGGGTGACGATACCGACGAAGCTCGCCGAGCCGTGCGTCTTGGCCTCGTCGACGCCGCCACCCTCCAGCCGGTGATGGATCTCCGTTGTGCCCTTGTAGACGAGAAAGAACCCGCCCGCGGCCAGCACGATGTCCCGCCAGGAAACAGCATGGCCCAAGAGCACGAACAAAGGCTGGGTCAGGCTGACGATCCAGGCGATCGACGCGAGCAATGCAAGACGGGTAATCAGAGCCAGACCCAGGCCGACCTGCCGGGCCGTATGCTGGCGCTCGATCGGCAAGCGGCCCGCAAGAATCGCGATGAACACGAGATTGTCGATGCCCAGCACGATCTCGAGGGCCGTAAGCGTCAAGAAGCTCGCCCACACCTGCGGATCGGCAAGCCAGTCCATCACTGTCGCTCCAAGTGAATGCCGAAACCGCTCCGCAGCCGCTTAGCTGCTGCCCTTTCTTACTTATTTCGGCTTATTTCGGCGCCGTGCCCGAAGCCGCATCGAGCGCCAGCACCTGCCGTTGCGCTTCGGTAGCGGCGCGCGCCAGCTCGGCACGCAGTTCGGTCTCGGCGACGGTGACACCCTTGGAAGCGAGGTCATCGCGGACCTTGGCGATGACGTCGTCGTCGCCGGGCGCTTCGAGATCGGCGGCAATGACGGCCTTGGCATACGCATCGCTCGCCGCGCCCTCGGCCAGGCCCATTTTAGCCGCCGCCCATGATCCGAACAGATAGTTCCGTCGCGCGGTGATGCGGAATGCCCGTTCCTGGTTGCGGATGTACTCGGCCTCGAAGCTCTTTCCGCGCTCATTAAAATTCGACATGGTACCCTCCTCAATTCGTCTCATGCGTCAGTGCTAGTTACGACGTTGGCCCGTGAGCTGAAGCAGCATCACGAACAAATTGATGAAGTCGAGATAGAGGGCGAGCGCACCCAGCAGCGCCTTCTTGGTCAGCACGTCGCCGGGATCGCTCTCGAGATAAATCTCTTTGATCCGCTGTGTGTCCCACGCGGTGAGCCCGGTGAAGACGATGACGCCGATCACCGAAACGGCGAACTGGAGCGCGCTCGATGCGATAAAGATGTTCACGAGGCTGGCCAGCACGATGCCGATGAGGCCCATGAACAGGAAAGAGCCGAACCGCGATAGATCGCGCCGGGTGGTGTAGCCGTAAAGGCTCATGGCCGCGAAAGTCGCGGCGCTGATAAAGAAGACGCGCGCGATGCTCGTGCCGGTATAGATCAGGAATATGCCGGCAAGGGACAAACCCATCAGGGCCGCATAGCCCCAAAAGCTAGCCTGCGCCGCCCCAACGCTCATCCGCTCGATGCGGAAACTCAGCAGCACGACAAGCGCCAGCGGCGCCAGCATGACGACCCAGATCAACGGCGTGGCTGCGATCTGCTGATAAAGGCCGGTTGCCACCGCGGCGTAGGCAACGAGCCCCGTGACGCCAAGGCCGCCTGCCATGAAGTTGTAGACCCGAAGCATGTAGCGCCGCAGACCGAGATCGATCGTTTCCGCGCTGCGGCCCGAAAGGCTGCGATCAAGGGGAGAGTGGTAGGACATGTGTTTTCCTATGAGCCAATCCTGGAGTGAACGAAGCATCTGGTCGAGAAGCCGAATGGGACGAAGGCGCGGCTTCGCGAGAGACGAACCACTGCTGCCGCCGCCGCTGAATGGCCCCGAGAACGCGACTGCGCGCCCGTCGGAGCAGAGCGGGGCTTTTGTCGTCCTTTACAGGCAACATCATTGTGCCTGACCGGCCACAACGCGCCGGACGTGCCGCAGGACCTCGCCCTCGCGTGGGTCGAGCCGGCAATCGGCAGCCGCCACCACGTCACCGAGACGGACGATAAGCGGGCCTATTGAGGTGTTGGCGTGACGGCGGAGCCGGTAAATGACTCCTGCCGGGCCACCGGGCTGCTTGAGCTCTCGAACGCAACGGTCAAAGTGAGCCTCCACGTCCTCCCGCGCGAACACGGTCAGAAGCTTGCTTTCATCAAGAAAGTCGAGGAATTGCCTACGCTCGACTTCTTGCACCCAGCCATCGGCGCTGGCGACGAGGGCTGCTATCGAGACGATGGCGTCGAAAAGCTCGTCTTCGCGAAAATCCAAATAAGCGGCACCGAGCTGGGCAGGCTTCGCGCGCCGCCGGTGTCTCGCCTTATGCTTTCCCATTGCGGTTTCCCTTCAGCGATACCGTGTACGCCGAAGGGCTTGTCGGTCTTGTTGGGGGAATTCTGGAATGAAGGAGCCCCGCAACATCGACCGGTCCAAGCGCTTTTGGCGCGGAACACGGCGATCCGACATCGCAAGGTTGCCCGACCCTATGTCGGTGTCCTCGCCAGAGGGGCCCGGATTCGATTTATGCGCAAAGAGATATGAATTCGGCGTGCGCCGTACAAGAGGTGTGGGCGAAAAGGCGAACCTCTGCCGCAGGAGCGCAGATCGCGACGGCTCGATGGGCGCGAGCATCGTGTCGAGTGCGATGACCGCGGCCCAGGCCCAGGCTTGCCAAGCGCGGCGTGTCGGCTATACCACCGCGGCCGACTTCACACCTAGGGATGCCTGAGAATGGCCGTCGACCTCGAACTCGATCGTCACCGCGGAACTTGGCTGGGCTTCGCCCGGCTGATGCGCTGGACGCTGGCGCTTGTCATCATCGTATTGATCGGATTGGCGGCTTTCGTCGCCTGACCTTCCGCCGATGGCCGCCGCCTGATCGGAGGCGGCAGCAACGGCTCCCTATCCAAAATCAGGGGACGATCTCGACCCCGGCGAAGAAGAACGCGATCTCGGTCGCGGCATTCTCCGCCGAATCCGAGCCATGCACCGAATTCGCTTCGATCGATTCCGCGAAATCCTTGCGGATCGTGCCGTCCGCCGCCTTTTTCGGGTCGGTGGCGCCCATGATGTCGCGGTTGGCGGTGACGGCGCTCTCGCCCTCAAGCACCTGAGCGACGACCGGGCCCGAGATCATGAAGCTGACCAGCTCGCCGAAGAACGGCCGCGCCTTGTGGACGGCGTAGAAGGCCTCGGCCTGGGCTTTGGTGAGCTGCAGGCGCTTTTGCGCCACGATGCGCAGGCCCTTCTCTTCGAACCGGGCATTGATCTTGCCGGTGAGGTTACGCCGGGTCGCGTCCGGCTTGATGATCGATAGGGTGCGCTCGACGGCCATGAAAACAATCCATTCCAGTTGTGAATAGGGGCGCCTCTAGGCGCCCCAGGGATTTTTGGATAGGGGCGCCTGCGGCGCCCCGGGGAATTGCGCGGGGTATAGCGAGCGCGCCGCCGCGCTTCAACCCACTAAGCTTCAACCCGCGCTATTCGCGCCGGTTTCCGCGCCGCGCTTCACCCAGCCGGAGCTTGTCTGCTCCCAATAGGTGAGCGTGTGGCCGGCGGCCTTGGCGCTGCGCCAGCGTTGCCGCGCGTCCTCGACCGCCGCTTCGTCATTGCCATCGAACATATCGCAAACCCGCTGGTAACTCTCGATCCCGGTGCCCTGCGCGCCGTCGACCAGCACCAGCATGGTCGCGTTGTTGGGATTGCCCTCGCTCGCCGTCAAAAAGATCGGCTGGCGATCGGTATTGCCGTCGCGCGCGCTGCCATGCGGCAGGAAGCTCGCGTCATCGTAGGTCCAGAGCACTTGATTGAGATGCTCGACGCGCTCATTCGAGCTCGCCAACACCAGCACGCGATAGCCATCTTTCAGCGCGCGCTCCAACAGCCGCGGCAGCGCCCGCTCGAGCGGCGTCGTCTTCAGATGGTAGAAGCCGATCTCGCCCAATCCCGTCCCGCCCAATCCCGTCCCCAGGGGCCGCTGTGGCGCTTACTTGCCTTCGTAGTGATCGGCGACGAAGCGCTCCAAGAGCCGCACGCCGAAAGCCGTCGCGCCTTTCGGCACGATCGCCGTGTCTTTCTTCGACCAGGTGGTGCCGGCGATGTCGAGATGCGCCCAGGGCATGCCATTGACGAAGCGCTGGAGGAATTGCGCCGCGGTGATCGAGCCGGCATCGCGACCACCGATATTCTTCATGTCGGCGGCGTCGGTATCGATCATGCGGTCATAGCCATCGCCCAGCGGCATGCGCCAGAGCTTCTCCTCGACCGCTTTGCCGGCGGCGGTGAGACGATCGGCGAGCTGATCGTTATTGGCGAAAAGCCCGGCATGATCATGGCCGAGCGCGACGATGATCGCACCAGTCAAGGTCGCGAGATTGATCATGAATTGCGGCTTGAAGCGATCCTGGCAGTACCAGAGCGCATCGCCCAGGACGAGCCGGCCTTCGGCATCGGTGTTGATCACCTCGACAGTCTGGCCCGACATCGATTTGACGATATCGCCCGGGCGCTGCGCCGCGCCCGAGGGCATGTTCTCGACGCAGCCGGCGATGCCGACGACGTTGACGCGCGCCTTGCGGCCGGCGAGCGCTTTCATCAGGCCGATGACGACGCCGGCGCCGCCCATATCCCATTTCATGTCTTCCATGCCGCCGGCCGGCTTGATCGAGATGCCGCCGGTGTCGAAGGTCACGCCCTTGCCGAGGAAGGCGAGCGGCGCCTTGTTCTTGGCGCGCGGATTGCCCTTCCACTGCATGACGATGAGCCGCGCCGGCCGCGTGCTGCCTTGCGCGACGCCCAAGAGCATGTTCATGCCGAGCGTCTTCATCTGCTTTTCGTCGAGCACTTCGACCTCGACGCCGAGCGAGGCGAGCTTCTTCGCTTCCGCCGCCAGGCTTTCGGGATAGATGACATTCGCCGGCTCGGAGACGAGATCGCGGGTGAAGAACACGCCTTCCGCGATCTTGTCGAGCGGCTCGAAATCCTTCTCCGCGGCTTTCGGCCCGTCGACGAGCAAGGTCAGCTCCTTCATCGACGGTTTCTGCTCGGGCTTTTCCTTGGTGCGATATTTGTCGAAGCGATAAGAGCGCAGCCGTGCACCGTAAGCGAGATCGGCCGCGGCGAGCGCCGTGTCCTTGCCTTTGAAGGCGTTGACGAAGAACGACGCGTTCTGCTCGCCGACGCCGTTGAGCGCGGCGAGAATCACGCCGCCGCGATTCTGGCGCACGCTGCGATCGCCGGGCCGCGGCTTGCCGACACCGATCAGCATCACGCGCGATACATCGCCCATATTTGGCGGCGCCGGAATCATCAGCGTCTCATCGGATTTGCCGGTGAAGCGGCTCGCTTCCATCGCGCGCTTGATCGCGCCGCCGCTCTGCTTGTCGATCTCGATGGCATGCGGCGACATTTTGCGACCGTCCATGACCGCGACCACGACCGTGCCCGAACGCGGCATGCGCGGCGCAGCGAAGCTGATCTTCATGAGACGCCCCGACCTTTTGTTTCCATGGCGGCGATAGACCCTCGCCGCCAGCGAGTCAACCTGGGGCCCGGCGTGGCGGCAGGCAGAGCGGCGCCGGTGCTAAGACCTGCGACCAGCGCGCGCCGGGCGGTGGCGGTGGGTAGGTCCAGTGCGCCTCGACCTGCCACGCATCGCCCACGCGCTTCAGCAGCGCGCCCTGCCCTTGCGGCACGAGCGCGAAACCCGCGGGCGCGCAGGAGAGCAGCGCGCGCGGATAATCCTTGTTGGCGATACCGGTCGCGAAATCGCTGGCGACATCGAGCACGACGTTGGGCCGGCGCGGCGGCAGATCGCGCAGCACGCCTTCGATCGTCGGCGGCAACGTGCCGTTATCGCCGGGCAGGATCAGCAACAGATGCTCGTCGTCGGCGATGCGCGTGGCCGCCTCATGCGCGAGCTGATAGGTGCGCAGATTGGGCACTTCGAGATCGAAGCGCAGCATGCGCAGGAAAGGCAGCGGCACGAGCAGCGCAAGCAGTATGACGACCGTCGGCATCGCGCGCCGCCAGCGGCCGCCGAACGCCGACCAGCGCCAATCGCGCGCGTAGAGCACCAACGTTCCCATCAGCAGCAGGCCGAGATGCGTGTTGTAGCGAAAGTATGAATGCGCCTCGATGCCCATCCGGCCTTCGAAATG
>Ga0134126_10007194_pt1 | contig 13960 bp, 10 predicted proteins | sample KB31752_FD_96881 | JGI IMG/M metagenome (GOLD analysis project Ga0134126, IMG submission 96881) | Terrestrial soil microbial communities with excess Nitrogen fertilizer from Kellogg Biological Station, Michigan, USA - KB3-175-2 | ecosystem: Environmental > Terrestrial > Soil > Unclassified ... | reverse complement strand
CAGCTTGCTGTATGGGCTCTCTGGTTCCATCGTGCTGCCGGAAATCGCCGCGTCGATCACATCGCATCCCATTACGCCGCTGCTGGCCGTGGCCATCGTCACGATCGTCACGGGATTCGGATTCAAAGTGGCCGCCGCGCCGTTTCATCTTTGGGCTCCTGACGCTTACCAGGGCGGGCCGACGCCGAGCGCGGGGCTGGTGGCTTCGAGTTCCAAAATCGCCAGCTTCTTTGTTTTCGCCATCGTGATGGCGCTGGGGCTTTCGGCGGAGGCGGGTGCGCTTCATCCCTCCGCCGCGTGGGCGCCGCTGCTGGTCATTGTCGCCGTGCTTTCGCTGGTGATCGGGAATCTGGCGGCGCTGGCGCAGACGAGCTTTCGGCGGCTGCTGGCTTACTCCGCCGTTGGGCACGCGGGGTATATGCTGCTGGGCATTCTGGCCAGCGACGCGAACGGGCTGCGGGCTCTGGTGTATTACGTGATTACTTACGCGCTGGCGACGCTGGGTGCGTTCGCGGTTCTGGTTGCGCTGGAGAAGGAAGGCGTGGACCAGATTCGGGACCTGGCCGGGCTGGCGCGGCGCGCGCCGTTTCTTTCCTTCTGCCTGCTGGTATTTTTGCTTTCGCTGGCTGGGATTCCGCCTTTGTCCGGGTTCTTCGGCAAGTTCTATGTTTTCTCGGCGGCGTACTTTTCTCGGCCCGATCTTTTGTGGCTGGTTTGCCTGGCCATCGCCATGAGCGTGGTTTCGCTTTACTACTATCTGCGTGTGCTGAAGCAGGTGTATGTTCGGGATTCCGCAGCGGGGGACGAGTCTGTGGCAACTCCGCTGCTTGCGCGCGTGGTCGTTGGATTGATTGCGCTGCTGGTTGTGGCGTTCGGGTGTTTTCCGGATTTGTTGTTGCGCTGGATTGGGCCGGTGGTGGCGACGCTGCCGCATTAGCGGGTGGGGCTACGCGGGCTGCGTTGAATCGAGGCAGAAAGAGCATCCCTCAGTGGCTAAAGCCCGCTTTATTTTGAGCTGTTGTGGCACGACTGAAGTCGTGCCCTGATACAAGACGAGTTTTTTCGCAAGCCGTGAAATCGTGCCTTGATACGAAGCCTGGGATTTCCGCAAGATTTGGAGGTCATTTTGCAATCTGGTTGCTCTTGCTTTCGGCGTATCTGCTTGGCGCTGACTGCCGTCGTGCTGTGCATGCCTGCTCTTGTTGCGGCGGCACAGCCTGCGGATGCCGGCGATTATGACCCGCGTGTGACGTTTGCGCCGCTCACGCTTCCGACGGCGGTGAACGGCTATCGGTCGAGCGATGGAGCGCCGGGGCCGAAGTACTGGCAGAACGAAGCGGACTACGTGATTCACGCGATTCTTGACACACGCAACCATCAAATTCGCGCCTCCGAAATCATCACGTACACGAACAACAGTCCCGACACCCTGCCCAGCGTGTGGATGCGGATGGAGCAGAACATTTATCGCAAGGACTCGCGCGGCCATATCCTTGCGATGGACGCGACGCGCGGTCTGAGCGATGCTTCCGCTCCGGTCGCCGAGCAGGTCACGCAGGGGTTCAACCTGGATTCCGTTGCGGTGGAAGTTGGCTCACGCTGGCGCGACGCGGAGCATCTGGTTAGTGACACGCGGATGCAGATTCGTCTTCCGTCTCCGCTTGCGGCGCACAGCCAACTGAAGATTCGCATTCGCTATCACTACGACATTCCGGGCGCGTGGGGTGGACGCACGACGTGGGGCATGACAAAAAATGGGCCGATTTACGACATTGCACAGTGGTATCCGCGCATGGCCGTTTATGACGACATTCGCGGCTGGGACACGCTGCCCTACATTGGCAGCGAGTTTTATCTGGAGTATGGGAATTTTGATTACTACATCCAGGCTCCGGCGGACATGATCATTGCCGGGTCGGGACGGCTGATGAATCCGCAGGCGGTGCTGACGAGCACGGAGATTGCTCGACTACAGAAAGCACATGGGAGCAACAAGACAATTTATATTCGCACGCCGCAGGAAGCGGTGGCGGGCGCGGGCAGGCCGAAGAAGACGGGCACGCTGATCTGGCACTTCCACATGGACCACACGAGGGATGTGTCGTGGAGTGCGTCGCCGGCTTTTGTATGGGATGCGGCGCGCATGAACCTGCCAAATGGCAAGACCGCGCTGGCGATGAGCTTTTATCCGCCGGAAGTGGCCGCCGCCTGGACCAATTCAACGGCGTATGTGAAGGACACGGTGGAGCGGTTTTCGAAGGAGTGGTATCCGTATCCCTGGCCGAACGCGATCAACATTGGCGGCTTCTCGGATGGGATGGAGTATCCGGGGATTGTTTTCGATCTTTATACGGACAAGGGCAAGGAACTTTTTTGGGTGACGGCGCACGAGATCGGGCATGACTGGTTCCCGATGATTGTGGGATCGAACGAGCGACGGCACGCCTTTATGGATGAGGGCTTCAACACGTTTATCGACATTGATGAGTCGGCGAAATTCGACGGCGGCAAGTTCGGGCCCAAGCGCGACTCAGAATACTCGGAGGGCGGCGAGCCTCCGGACATGATTCTGAAGGTGCTGGACAATCCAAAGGCTCCGACGCTGATGGCGCTGGCGGACGTTTACGGGACAAAACTCGATCACCCGGTGAGCTACTTCAAGGGCGCGTATGGAATGGTTTTGCTGCGCGAGCAGATTCTTGGGCCGAAGCGCTTTGACTGGGCGTTCCGCAAGTACATTCGCGACTGGGCCTTCAAGCATCCGACGCCTTCGGATTTTTTCCGCGAGATGCAGAGCGAGGGCGGCGAAGACCTGAGCTGGTTCTGGCGGGGCTGGTACTTCAAGGATTGGAAGTATGACGTGGCGGTGGAGAAGATCGATGGGTCCACTGTAACGATCCGCAATCGCGGACAGCTTGTGCTGCCGACCACGGTTCAGGTGAACTTCAAGGATGGGACCAATACCCGCGTCAAGCTTCCGGTGGAGGTTTGGATGGCGAAGGGGACCTACACGTGGACGCTTGGCAACAAGTCAGGGGTTGCGTTGGTGGTGGTTGATCCGGACCATGTGCTGCCGGATGATGACCGGGGGAACAATCGGATGACGGCGCCGTAGCGGAAACGCAATTTTCCTGAAGGATGGGAGTGACGCGAAGCGAACCGCAGGTCCTTCGACTTTGCTCCCTGCGGTCGCTTCGCTCAGGATGACAAGCGATCAGAGTTGATGCGCTCTAGACCTCCAGGCGTCCGCTGGCGGCGACGCGGCCGTACCAGTGGCCGGAGTCCTTGATGGTTCGGCGGAGGTCGCGAAAGTCAATATACGTGAGGCCAAAGCGCTGGCTGTATCCTTCGGCCCACTCGAAGTTGTCGAGCAGACTCCATGCGTGGTATCCGCGCACGTCGGCTCCGTCTTTGATAGCGCGGGCCAACTCGGCGAGATGCCCCTTGTAGAACTCGACTCGGCGCGGGTCGGGAACCTTGCTCATGTCTTCGGGCAGGGGGCCGTCGGAGTAGGCGCAGCCGTTCTCGGTGATTTCGATGATGGGCCGGTTGTACTCCTTTGAGATCCTGGTCACGATGTCGTAAATGCCGCGCGGCCATACCTCCCAGCCGTTGTAGGTGATGGGCCCGACGGCCGGCATCCATTCGGTGAAGTGGACCACGGGTTCGCCGCCCGTGCCTGCGTCGGCCACGATGTGGCGGTTGTAGTAGTTGATGCCGATCCAGTCGAGCGGCGCGCGCATGATCGCTCCGTCACCGGGCTGGAGGCCCATGATCTCGAATGGAGCTTTGTTGCCCTCGAACGCTTCGGGATATTTGCCGTGGAGCGCTGTCTCCAGAAAGAAGATGTTGTTGATGGCGTGGAAGCGCTCGGCGGCAGCCTTGTCGGCGGCGCTGTTCGTGGCCGGCTCGCCGGGAGACATGCTGTAGGCGGAGCCGATTTTCGCGTGCGGCGCGGCGGCCCTCATGGCACGAAAGGCTTCGCCCTGGGCGAGGTTGACGGTGTGCGCGGCCTTCAGGAACAGCTTCATGTCCTTTTTGCCGGGAGCATGGACGCCGGTGCCATAGCCCAGCATGGTGAAGACCCAGGGCTCGTTGAAGATGGCCCAGGTATCCACGCGATCGCCAAGCGACTTGGCGAGAATGGCCGAATAGTCCGCGAATTTTTTGTACAGATCGCGCACGGGCCAGCCGCCCTGGTCTTCGAGGGCCTGTGGCAAGTCCCAGTGGAAGACGGTACACATGGGGCGAATGTTCGCGGCCAGCAGTTCATCGACAAAGCGGCTGTAGAAGTCGAGCCCTTTCTGGTTGACCGCGCCCGTGCCGGTAGGCTGGATGCGAGTCCAGGCGACGGAGAAGCGGCAGCTCTTCTGGTTGAGCTGCTTCATGATGGCCACATCTTCTTTGTAGCGGTGATAGGTGTCGCAGGCGACGTCGCCGGTGTCGCCGCCCTTGATCTTGCCTTGCGTGTGGGCGAAGCGGTCCCAGATGGACTCGCCTTTGCCGTCGGCATTCCATGCGCCCTCGACCTGATAGGAGGCGGTTGCCGTTCCGAAGTAAAAGTGGTCGGGGAAGCGCGCGCCCGCGATATCCACCGCCGGAATGGAGGTGTCTTGCGGCATGAGGTAGGGATTGGCGGCGAGGGAGTAGCGGGAGAAGGCGGCCATGCCCGCGAAGGCGGCGCTGTAGTTGAGAAATTGACGGCGGCTGATCAAAATAGATGTCTCCTTCAGGAAGAAAACATCCTACCATCCGGATGATGAATTAGTAAAACTGTTTAGTGCTGGCTGAATCCAACCTGTTGGTTGGGCTTCGGACGACGCCTTCAGCTTGGACGCGCTGCGCGTTTTGGGCTCGGCGGGATGGTGGATTCGCGGATAATCAGCTCCGGGACAATGGCGATCTGCTCGGGATAGTCCTTTTTGCCGCGCAGGCGCTCGAGCAGCACCCGCGCCGAAGTGGTGCCCATGCTGTGGAGCGGCTGGCGGATGGTGGTGAGGCTGGGGTTGTGATAGGCGGCGCCCTGAATGTCGTCAAAGCCGATGACGGATACATCCTCCGGCACGCGGAGATTGTGGTCGCGGAAGGCGCGGATGGCTCCAATGGCCGCGACATCATTGAAGGAGACGAGCGCGGTGAACGGCTTTTTGGCGGCCAGCAACTGCTGCACCACGGGGTAGCCGAGCTCTGGCGAGGAAAGATTGACCTGAAGCTGAATCACCAGTTCCGGGCGGACTTCGAGCCCCAGTTCTTTCGCCACGGCCATGAAGCTCTTCCAGCGGTCGTCGGAGTCGGAGCTGAAGGTTTGCCCGCGCATGAAGGCGATTTGGCGGTGGCCGAGCTGGTAAAGATGCCGCAGGGCGAGTTCCGCGGCACGGCGATGGTCGAGCAGGATGTTGGTGACGCCTTCGATTTTGCGGTGTCCGGCCACGGCGACGACCGGCAACGACAGCGGATGCTGCAAGGCGGTGTCGATGGCGATGAAACCCTCAACGGAGCGGTCCATGAGCAGGCGCGGGTACTCTTCGATGAGATCGGCCTTGCGGCGGTGGCTGGCGGTTAGATAGAAGTAGCCTTCTTCGATGAGCACTTCCTCAATGCCGTTCATCACGAGCACGGAGTAGCCGTCGCTCAACTCCGGGACCAGCACGCCGATGGAGAAGCTTTGCCGGCGGCGCAGGGAGCGGGCATAAAAGCTGGGGCGGTAGTCGAACTTTTTTGCGGCGGCGGTGACGCGGTCGCGCGTCTCCTGCGGAATAGAGCGCACGCCGGGGGCGTTGTTGAGCACCAGGGAGATGGTGGCGGGAGAAAGATCGAGATAATCGCCCAGCGTTTTAAGGCTGATGGGGCGCGGGGGCAGGAATTCGCTTTTCTCGCGTGGAGCTTCCGGCTGCTTGCGTCTGGGCATATCTGTGTTTGTAGCGGTTCGAGAGGAAATGCACAAGGGCGGGCTCGGCAGTATCCCAATAAAGAAAGGCCTCCGGCTAACCGGAGGCCTTTTTAGGTTTGGGCTTATCCCAGATGGCCCATTTTGCCGTCGCGGTAATCGTTCACGGCCTGGCCGAGTTCTTCCTGGGTGTTCATGACGAACGGGCCGTAGCTGGCGACGGGTTCGTTGATCGGTTCGCCGCTGAGGACGAGCAGGGTTGAGTCGGCGGCTGCTTCGATGCTGACGCCTTCGCCGTTTGGATCCAGCGCGGCGATGCGGGCCTCGCCCTCCAGGGTGGTTGCGCCGTTGAGCGTAATGCTTCCCTTCAGCAGCACTACGGCCGCGTTCTGGCCTTGCGGCAGGGGCAGGTCGAAACGCTCGCCGGCCTTTGCGCGCAGGTCAAAAAGGTTCACCGGGGTGAAGGTTTTCGCCGGGCCACGCACACCGTTCAGCTCGCCGGCAATGACGCGGGCATAGCTTTCGGCTCCAAGCTTTACAGAAGGAATCTGCTCCTTCGTAATGGCCTGGTAGCGCGGGGTGGACATTTTGTCCTTTGCCGGAAGGTTGACCCAGAGCTGCACCATCTCAAAGGTTCCTCCTTTTTCAGCGAAGGCGCGCTCGTGCTTTTCTTCGTGGACCACGCCAGAGGCCGCCGTCATCCACTGCACGTCTCCGGGGAAAATGGTTCCCGCGTTTCCCGACGAGTCGCGATGATCGACCGCGCCCTGGTAGGCGATGGTGACGGTCTCGAATCCGCGATGCGGATGCTCGCCGACTCCCTGACGCTTTTGCGTGGGCTTGAATTCGAGCGGGCCCGCGTAATCGAGCATGAGGAATGGGTTCACCTGGGCGTCGATGCCGTTGGACGGAAATAGATTGCGCACCGGGAAGCCGTCGCCTACCCAGTGGTTGGATCCGGGGCCGCGCACGGCCAGGACCGATTTTGTTTTGATAGCGGTGGTGGTCATTGTTTTTTCCTCCTGCGCATTTTGCGCTGTGTTGAAGCCCTCAGGGGCTAAAGCCCCGCTCACTTCAGCGGCTTTACGGCACGGCTTAAGCCGTGCCCTGATACAAAGCCGGATTTTTCGTTGCTTAGCTATCCGGGAGCGCTGGTTCCCAGCTTTTTGAGCAGGGCTATCAGTTGCCCTCGTTCGGATGCGGTCAAGGCCGCGGCGGCGCGCTCCATATCGCGCTGATGGCTGCGGAAGAGACCCTGAATCGTCTTTCGGCCTTCGGGCGTGAGCCGGACGATGCGGCTGCGGCGGTCTTCCGGATCGTCACGGCGCACGACCCAGCCGCGCCTCTCCAGACGGTCAATGGCCGCCGTCATGGATCCGCTGGTGAGCAGGACCTTTTCTCCCAGGGTCCTGACAGGCAGGGGCCCCTTGTGGAGCAGGGCTTCCATAACGCCAAAGTCGCTCTGGCAGAGTCCCAGCCCGGCGATGCTGCGACCGGCCTGGGCCTCCATTGCGCGGAAGGCTTTCCACAGGATGAGCCAGAGGTGAACCCCGCTGGCGTCGTATCGGTTTTTTGAGGGCACTTTCATATTGCTTGATGTAAAGATGCTTGATATCGAGATAAAGATTCACACTGAATTCTGTCAGGGGACGGCGTGAATTTGAATTGTATTCATTCCAAACGGCTTGGCTCTCCCGAAGGTCCAGACAGCTTGCATTCCTGCTCATGGCATCTAAACTGGGACACTATGATTCAATATTTTCTTCAGCATTGGCACAATCTTCTTATCGCGGTCGCGTTTCTGGCGGGAGCGATTGTTGTGGCGCTCATCGCACACGCGATCGTGTTCTGGGTGCTCCGCCGCTTCGCCCGGCGCAAGTCGGCGTTGCTGGGCCAATCGCTGGTGAGGCATTCGCAAGGACCGACACGCTGGATTTTTCCGCTGATCGCCGTGCTGGCGATTCTTCCCGGCCTTCCTTTCACGCCGAAGGTGATGGACGCCCTTCAGCACATTGTTGGGCTGGGTCTGATCGCGGCGGCCGCGTGGCTGGTGATTCTGTGTATCGATATCGTCTCCGACATTATTACGGGACGGTACCGCATTGACGTGAAAGACAACCTGACGGCGCGCCGCATCCAGACCCAGTTCACGATGCTGCACCGCATTGTGGTGGTGCTGGTGGTCATCGTCACGCTGGCCATTATGCTGATGACGTTTCCGGCCATCCGGCACATTGGCGAAAGCGTGCTGGCTTCCGCCGGGTTGGCCAGTTTGATTGTGGGCCTGGCGGCAAAGGGAACCCTTTCCAACCTGGTGGCCGGCGTGCAAATTGCCTTCACACAGCCGTTTCGCATTGAGGACGCGGTGATTGTGGAAAATGAGTGGGGCTGGATTGAGGAGATCGGCACCATGTATGTGGTGGTGCGTCTGTGGGACTGGCGCCGCATGGTCCTGCCGCTTTCGTATTTTCTCGATCACCCCTTCCAGAACTGGACCTACAAGAGCGCCGCCCTGCTGGCGCATTGCTACATCTATACCGACTACAGCGTCCCAGTACAGGCGCTGCGCGATGAGCTGGGGCGGGTTCTGAAAGCGACGCCGCTGTGGGCGGGCGAGGTTTGCGTGCTTCAGGTTTCGCAGCTACAGAATTTCACGGTGCAGATTCGCGCGCTAATGGACGCCCGCACCGCGGGAGACGCCTGGGACATCCGCTGCGTGGTGCGCGAGCAGATGATCGATTTTCTGACGAAGCATTATCCCGGGAGCCTGCCTCGGTATCGCGGCGAGTTTGAGACCAGCGGAAGAGCGGAAGGTTTGCTGGAGGGTCCGCCGGAGGACACGTTGGATCCGCGTATCGCCGGGCCGGGCCAAACGGGCGGCACCGATCGCGACGGGCGGCATATTCCCACGCCGGCAGAGCCGAAGGAGCCGATGCGGCGTTGAGTGGGCGCGTCGCTTGACCCCGGAAGCCTGGGACTTATGCTCGCCCCGGGCTGTCCATTTCCGGACACTCGATTCCGAAACTGGTCACTCCTTACGGCTTCCCTGCTCCCTGCTGTGGAGCTAACTCCCATCAATCAAGCCACATAGGTTATCCGTCAGTTTGGTACGGATCGTGCAACTAATGGCTGCGTAGTCCCGTATTGATTATTTATGGATATTGTCAGGCCCGATCTCAAAAAGAAGAAACTTCGCCGGAACATTCTCTGGGGCGCGATTGCGATTGTAGTCCTCGCGGGGGCGGCCATTGGCGTTTCCCGCCTCAAACCCGCCATTCCGACGGTGGACGCGAGCACCATTTATCCGGATACGGTGAAGCGCGGGGACCTGATCCGGCAGGTGCGCGGTCTGGGCACGCTGGTTCCGCGCGAGGATTCGATTCAGCTTATCCCGGCGCAGACGGATGCGACGGTGGTGCGCATCCGGGTGCTTCCGGGCGCGAAGGTGACGCCGGACACCATCCTGGCAGACCTGGCTGATCCCGAGTTGCAGCAAAAGCTGCTCGACGCGCAACTGCAACTGAAGCAGGCGCAGGCTGATTACAAGAGCATGCAGGCGACGCTGGAAAGCACGCTGATGGACAAGAAGACGGCGGCGGCGGCGGTGAGCGCGGATTACACCCAGGACCAGCTCCAGGCGCAGACGGACAAGCAGCTTTACCAGCTTGGGGTGATCTCCGGGCTGGCCTACAACAAATCGAAGGGGACCGCCGACCAGCTTACGATTCAGCACAAGCTCAGCCAGCAGCAGATTGAGGTCAATCAAAAGGCGATTGAAGTGCAGCTTGCGTCGTCGCAAACCAAGATCGAACAGGCGCGCGCGCTGCTGAACCTTTACCAGAAGGAACAGGACGCGCTGGAGGTGCGGGCCGGGATCAGCGGCGTGCTGACTCCGCTGGCGACGCCGCTGCAGGTGGGCCAGCACGTCACGGTGGGGACTCCGCTGGCAGAGGTGGTGCAGCCGGACAAGCTGAAGGCGGCGCTGCAAATCGCCGAGACGCAGGCGCATGATGTCCAGATAGGCCAGGAAGCGGAAGTTGACACCCACAACGGGATTGTTTCCGGGCACGTCACGAGAATTGATCCGGCGGTAGTGAACGGAACACGAACGGTTGACGTATCACTGGATGGGCCGCTGCCTTCCGGGGCGGTTCCGCAGTTGAGCGTGGACGGCACCATTGATTTACAGCGCCTGCACGATGTGCTTTACATGGGCCGCCCAGCGTTCGGCAACGAGAACTCGACGATCAGCCTTTTCCGCATTGACCCGAATGGCAAGACGGCGACCCGGGTACAGGTTAAGGTGGGTCGGGCCTCGGTAACGGAAATGCAGATCCTCGGCGGACTGAAAGAAGGCGATCGCGTTATTCTTTCTGACATGTCGAGATACGACAACGCGGATCAAGTCCGCCTGGAATAAGCGGCAAGCAACGAGGAGCGACACAACAATGCAGACCAATGGCGAATCAAGGCAGAATCTGATTGATATCGAGGGACTGACCAAGGTTTTCTACACGGATGAGATCGAGACCCACGCGCTTTCGGGGGTCCATCTCACCATTGCGAAGGGCGAGTACGTGGCGATGTCCGGGCCGTCGGGCTGCGGCAAATCGACGCTGCTCTCAATTGTGGGCCTGCTGGACACGCCGTCGGATGGCAAGTATCTGCTGAATGGCCACGCGGTCGAGAACCTGAACTTCGCGCAGCGCTCGCGGATTCGCAATCAGGAGATCGGGTTCATCTTTCAGAGTTTCAACCTGATCGGCGACCTCACGGTCTACGAGAATGTTGAATTGCCGCTGACCTACCGGACGGGCATGTCGGCGGTGGAAAGAAAGCGGCGGGTGCAGGAGTCGCTGGAGCGCGTTTCCATGGCGCACCGCATGAAGCACTATCCGTCGCAGCTTTCAGGCGGCCAGCAGCAGAGAGTCGCCGTAGCCCGCGCATTGGCCGGGTCGCCTTCGATTCTGCTGGCGGACGAGCCGACCGGAAACCTTGATTCGCGCAATGGCGAAGCCGTGATGGAGCTGCTCCAGAACCTGCATCGCGACGGCGCCACCATTTGCATGGTGACGCACGACCCGCGCTTTGCGCGCCATGCCGAGCGGCAGGTTCATCTTTTCGATGGAAAAGTTGTCGCCGAAGGCGAAGCGCTGGAGCAGGTGCTGGAAGCGAGGTAGCTTTTAGCCGTTAGCTGTTAGCTTTTTGGCAGAAGGCTGCCTGGAGCAGCCGACATGAGGAAATCTGTGCTCTCCGCATCCTCTGTGGGAATTGTTGTGAGCCCTGAACCCGGAGCCCTGGACCGATGATTCAACTGAAAAATATCGAGCGGAGCTACAAGGCCGGAGTGGGGCAGACCTGGGTTCTGCGCCGCGTTTACCTGAACATTCGCGCGGGCGAGTTCGTGACCATCATGGGGCCGTCGGGCGCGGGAAAGTCTTCGCTGCTCAATGTGCTTGCCCTGCTCGATGACCAATGGATGGGCGAATACTGGTTCCACGATGCGGCAGTCCACTCGATGAGCCGCAAGCAGCGCGCCGAACTGGCACGGCGCAATACCGGAATGGTCTTCCAGAGCTATCACCTGCTGGATGATTTGACTGTGGCCGAGAATATTGACTTGCCACTCTCCTATAAGAACATTCCGCGCGGGGAGCGGCAGGCTATGGTCGCCGACACGCTTGATCGCTTCAACATTGTGGGGAAAAAGGATTTGTTTCCTTCGCAGCTTTCCGGCGGACAGCAGCAGCTTGTGGGCATTGCCCGCGCCGTGATTCACAAGCCGGCGCTGCTGCTTGCCGATGAGCCGACCGGGAACCTGCACTCGAGCCAGGCCAAAGAGATTATGGAGCTGTTTCGCGAACTGAACAACGAGGGAACCACGATTGTGCAGGTCACACACTCCGACGCCAACGCCGCCTACGGGAGCCGAGTGATTGAAGTTCGCGACGGATGGATGACCCTCGATTCGGGCAATCCTGAATTTGCGCAAACCACGGGGAAGCAGGAGTAACGCATGGATTTCCGCCGGTACTTGAAATTGAGCGCGTCCGCGCTTTCCGTTTTGCTCCTCGCGCCGTGGGGGTACGCGCAGCAGACGCCCAACGCGCCGGCGCCGACGCCGCAAAGCACGCAGACCATTGCGCAGCAGGCGGCGGCGCTCCAAAAGACGGGACCCGTGGCCGCACAGGAACCATTTCATGTCGAGCTTCCGCACTCGCATAATCCTTTTGCGCCTTACCGGCCCAGCACGGTGCCGCCGCTGAACCTTTCCAACTCGCAGCGGCTCCAGAACCTTGAACGCGACGGCAAGCTTTATCTCGCGCTGCGCGACGCCATTGCGCTTGCGCTTGAGAATAACCTCGACATCGCCTACTTTCGCTACAACCTGCCCATCGCGCAGACCGACCTGGCGCGCACCAAAGCGGGAGGCGTGGCGAATGGTGTAAACACGGGCGTTGCGCAGGGCACGCAGGGAGGGTTCGGCGCATCCTCATCCGGTGGGACTGGAGCAGGCGCCGGCGGCGCGGGCGCAGGGACGGGTGGAGGCGCAGGCGCGGCTGGAGCCGGAGGCCTGGTGACCTCGACGCTGGGCGGCGGCACCGCCATCACCGCCTTCGACCCTCATCTTTATTTCCAGGGATTCGTGGATCACACGACGCAGCCGCTTGCGAATCCGGTCCTTTACGGCGTTCCCAGGCTGGAGACCAACACGGTCGAAGCGTTATCGCAATACTCGGAGGCGTTTCCCACGGGAACCAACTTTGCGATCCAATATGAGGGCCAGCGGCTGGCCCAGAACAGCCCGCAGTACAGCATCAATCCGACCATCCTGTCATACTTCAACGTCACCATTAATCAGCCGCTGCTGGCCGGATTCGGGCTGGCGACCAACGAGCGGTACATCCACATCGCCAAGCGGAATCTGCAACTGACGAACCTCGCCTTCAAGGCGCAGGTGATCGCGACCATCACGCAGGTCGAAAACATTTATTGGGACCTGGTGAACGCCTACCAGGACGTGCAGGTGAAGCAGCGTTCGCTGGACTTTGCGAATGAAACGCTGAATGACGACCAGAAGCAGCTTGAGCTTCAGAACATTCCCGCCATGCAGGTAATGAAGGACCAGTCGGCGGTGGCCACCAGCCTGGGCGATCTGACCGTGGCCAAGGCCACTCTGAAGCTGAACGAGCTATTGATTAAGAATGCGCTGACCAAAACCATCGACCCGACGATTGCGGATATGGCCGTGGTTCCGCTGGACCGCCACGGGCCGCCGGACGCGAATGCCGGTGAATCCATCGACCAACTGATTACGGAAGCGGAGAAGAACCGGCCCGATGTTTCGATGGACCAGATCGCCATGGAGAACGCGCAGAACAGCCTGAAGAGCATTAAGAATGAGCTGCTGCCCTCGCTGACGCTGTATGGGCAATATGCGGGATACGGCGAAGGCGGCCCCGTGAATCCCATATGCAGCCTGAGCCCTGTGCTGTGCGCCTCATCGCTGCCCGGCGGCTTTGGAGGGGCCTTGCAGCAGAGTTTCAACTACTCGTATCCGCAATATCAGGTGGGGTTCAAGCTCGACATTACGCTGCGCAACCGCATTGCGAAGGCCGACCAGTTTCGCGCGGTGCTCGAATATCGCCAGAAGGAAATCACCTTCGAGCAGCAGAAGAAGAGCATTCGCTTTGACGTGCGCAACTCGCAGTACGCGCTGCAGCAGGCTGACGCGCAGGTGCAAGCGCTGCAGAAGGCGCGCGACCTGGCGCAGAAGACCTTCAGCATTGCCAAGCAGCAGCAGAAGCTGGGCGCGATGTCGAGCTACGAAACGCTCTCGTCGCAGCATGACCTGGCTGTGGCGGAGTCCGCACTGGTAGCGGCGCAGACCAAGCTGGAACAGGCGAAGGTGAACCTGGACTACTCGACCGGCTCTACGCTGGACCGCATGCACGTCTCAATTGACGATGCGAAGAGCGGGGTTGTTACGCATATGCCGTAGCGCGCATTTAGAGCAAAATCAGTGTAGGTGTATCTACGAGAGGAAGTGCAGGTCCCTCCGCTGCGTCCGCT
>Ga0134126_10007193_pt1 | contig 13960 bp, 12 predicted proteins | sample KB31752_FD_96881 | JGI IMG/M metagenome (GOLD analysis project Ga0134126, IMG submission 96881) | Terrestrial soil microbial communities with excess Nitrogen fertilizer from Kellogg Biological Station, Michigan, USA - KB3-175-2 | ecosystem: Environmental > Terrestrial > Soil > Unclassified ... | reverse complement strand
GCCCGCCGTGCTCAAATGCAGACTCCGCGGCCGTCCGGCTCGTAAAAGCGTCACGCGTAAGCTGCCTTGCGAGGCTGGCGATCGCCTCCGGCCAGGAAACTTCCATGGGCTGGCCGATCCCCTGCGCGGCAGGCTTCAGCGCTCCCAATCCACGCCCGCCGTGGCAGCTGACGAGCGTGCCGTCCCTGTGCAGGAGCAGTATCAGGTCGGGCAGCGCATCGAGCAGATCAGTCACGGACATGGGGCAGCCACGACAGTCTTGCACAACTCACACCGCTCCCCTGGATCCCCGAAGAGCGCAGCGTGATCGACGCAGTCGCGCCGCCGGCCGACTGCATCGTCAGCCCGCCGTCTATCGCCACACCGTCGACAACCAGCTCGACAGCGGTGGCCGCCACGACGACGTGTCCGACGACGATGGCCTTGCCGGTCCGCTCTGGACCGGAACGCTCGGCGGCACAGGTGAGCGTGAGGCGCGCGTTGACGTAGAGATCTTCCGCGTAGACGCCGGGTGCGATGACGACCTCATCGCCGGCGATCGCGGCGCTGATGGCGGCCTGGATCGTCGCATACATCGCCTTGAGACGGCCGTAGCCGTCCAGCAGCCGTACGGCCTCGCGCAGCTCGCTGCCGCGGGGCCGCGTGTGCTCCATCAGCTCTAGTGTGTCGATCTGCAGGAGCGCTTGACCTGCGTAGCTCTCATCACTCGCCAGCCGGCGGACCCTGGCGCGGGTGGCGGCGCGGGCACGCGCGAAAGACAGGTCCATGACATTCCACTCCTTCGGAACGAACCGAAGCACGGCACCAGACTCTAGTGCGATCGTGGCGCCGGAATGTGAGGTGGAGCACGGAAAAAATCTGCAGGCTGCAGGCAACCCCTGCAAATACATTCAACCTGAATCGATCTCCCCGGAAGGGCCGAGGCGGCCAGGGGTGAAGCTAGGCGACCAGCTCGCGCAGGTGGGAGTTGGCGCGGGTGAGGTAGTCACTCAGCAGATCGTTCGACTTGGAGGTGAGGGAGACGAAATCACGCCGCGCGTCGCTGGCATCGGGAATTCGGATGACATAACCGCGGGACACGAGCTTGTTCACACGTCGCAAAGAGGTCGTGGCGGACGCCGCGGTGCTGGAGACGGTGAGCGCTGACACGGACAGACGTTGATGCAGGCGCTCGGCGCGCAACAGCTCCAGCAACAGGTCCCAGTCCACCTCATCCAGCTCATGGTCCGTATAGCGGTCGCGCAAGCGCCGCAGGTGATCGATGGTGTCCAGGACCGACAGCAGCGCGCGGCTGTCAGGCTCCTGTGCTTTGGTTGCAGTGCCCGCGTGGGTGGGGCCGCCGATGGCAAGTCGTGCGCTCGGAGCTGCGATGGCACTTGATGATTGGGTTGCCACGAAATCTGCGTGATAGGCGAGGCTGCGCAGCCGCCCGGCGAGCTCCTCGGCCTGTTGGACCAACTGCCGCATCTCCGGAGGACGCGTCGGATCCGCCGTGCGGTCCGCACGTGAGCGGGTAAGTGCGCGAGCGATGGCCTCGATGAGCTCGGGCGGCCGAATGGGCTTCAGCAGGAAGTCCTGTGCGCCGAGCCGCAAGGCATCGATCGCGGCCTCGAGCGAGGGGTGTCCCGTCAGCAGCAGCACTCGGGGAGGCGGCCGGTCGAGCCGCAGCGCGTGCAGCCGGTCGATGAACTGCAGGCCGGTGAGACCTGGCATACAGACATCGCTCAAGACGAGACCGATATCCCCGCTGGAGGCCACGTGTGACAGCGCCGCTTCGGGATTGGTCTCGGTCCGGCAGGGGTAGCCGGCACCGGTCAGAATACCCTCGAGGAAGACGAGCATCGCGGGGTCGTCATCGAGGAGCAGCACTTCTTCAGCGATGTCCATGCGCAGACACGTTCCGGGTTCGCACATCGGATCCTATCCGAGGCGCCAGCCGCGCGGTGTGACGCAGTTTTTATGAGACCTCGCGGCGCGGGCTTTGCGACTTAATGCGTCCTCGGGCAGTGCTAGAATCCGTGCCGCGGCGCGCTTGGCACACGCCGAGCGTGGCGGAGTGCGACTTTCAACGGCCAGGGCATGGAAGAGACCCCGACTGCGAGGATCCTGATCGTCGATGACGAGGTGGCGCTGGCCACGGCGTTGGCCCGCACCCTGCAGAATGACGGGTATTCCACCGCATCGCTGACCAACGCCACGCAGGCCCTGCCTCTGCTGCAGGAGGCCTTCGAGGGCAGTCCCTTCGACGTACTGATCACCGATCTGATGATGCCGGAGATGAACGGCATCGCACTGCTGCGCGCGGCGCTGCAGATCGATCCGCATCTGGCCGTCGTCGTGATGACCGGGCATGGAACCATCGACTCCGCCGTGGCCGCCATGAAGAATGGCGCGCTCGATTTCATCGAGAAACCCTTCAATCTGACCGTCATCAGGCCGGTCCTGTCGCGCGCATTCGCCGTGCGGCGCCTGCGGCGGGAGAACGCCGCCCTCGTGGCGCGAGTCGCCGAGCGAACCCGCGAGCTCGAAGCGGCCAATTCGGAGCTCCGCAGCGTGAATCGGGAGCTGGAGGCGTTTGCTCACACGGTGGCGCACGACTTGCGTACGCCGCTGCACGCCATGATGGGGTTCGCGGAGCTGCTGGGCAGCGAGACACCGGGGCCGCTGAATGCCGTGCAGAAGGAATACCTGCTGGACATCCAGGGCAGCGGCGAGCGCCTGATGCACCTGACGAAGCACCTCCTGGACATTGCTCTGCTGGGCAGCGGGCGACTCACCCGGGAGTCGGTCGACGTCTCGGAGTTGGTGAGCGAAGTGCTGGCGGAACTGCGACGGTCGAGCTCGGATCGGGAGCTGACGGTGAGCATCGGGCCCTTACCGCCTGCCTCCGCGGACCCCACGCTGCTGCGAGAGGTATTCGCGAACCTGCTCTCAAACGCCATCAAGTTCACCGGCAGGACGGACGAGCCCCGGATTGAGATCCAGGGCTGGCAAGAGGGTGCCCAGACCGTGTACAGCGTGCGCGATAACGGGGCGGGCTTCGACCAGCGCGAGGCGCGCAGCCTGTTCACGCCGTTTCGCAGACTGCATCCGGGCCAGCAGTTCGAAGGCACCGGCGTCGGTCTGTCGCTCGTGCGGCGGATCATCGAACGCCATGGGGGACAGGTCGCGGCCGAGGGTGAGGTCGGTAGGGGAGCCTGCTTCCGGATTTCCTTGCCGGCCTGAGGTCAGCCGCGCGCCGCGGCGCCGTTGCCGCCCAGCTCGAGGTTCATGAGCATGCGCACCAGGTGAGCCACCGAGCGCGCGCCCATTTTTTCCATGACACGTGAGCGGTGCAGCTCGACAGTGCGCTGACTGAGGCCCATCTGCTGCGCCATGATCTTGTTGGGGCGGCCGCTGGCGACCAGATCCAGCACCTCGCGCTCGCGCGGAGTGAGCGAGACGATGCGCTCGCGAATCACATCGAGCTGCGTCAGCGTCTGGCGGTTCTCCCGGTCGTGCTCGAGCGCCCGCCGCACGCTGTCGGTGAGATCGGCGTTCTTGAAGGGCTTTTCCAGATAGTTGAAGGCGCCCCGCCGCATGGCATCGACGGCGCTCGGCACGTTGCCGTGACCGGTGGTGAAGATCACCGGAATGATGGCACCGCGGCGATTGAGCTCTTCCTGCAGCTCCAGTCCCGTCATTCCCGGCATGAATATGTCAAGGACCAGGCACCCGGGTTGCAGCGGATCGTACCTGTCGAGGAACTCCTGCGCGGAGCCGAAGGCGTGACAGGCTACGCCCATCGATTTCGTGAGCGCGCGCACCAGAGACCGTGAGGCGTCATCGTCCTCGACGACGTATACGACGGGTTCCGTTTCAATCATCGCTTTGTCAAGCGCCAGAGCCGCGAATCAATGGCGGACCCCATCGGCGAGAACGGGACGGCCGCCAATCCCTATTGGCGCGCATCATAATCCGTCGCGCCGCCTGCTGCATGTCCGTGATTTGCCGCACGTCACACCTTCCTACGGTTTTCCACACTTTGCGTGTCAGGCCCGATTCCCGATAGTGCACGCCATGAGCCGCCCGAAACAATGCCGAACGCTCTCACTGCTGCGCTCCGCCGGAGCCAGCGGACGCTGCTGGAGCGGGTTGGGGCGATTGCGGCAGGCTCCTGTGCACACATGCGTGCGCTGTCCTGCGAAGGCCGCCGATCGGGAAGGCAGGAGAGCCTCATGAACAGACGGATCTCAGGCGCATCGCTGCTCTATGCCGGGACGGCCGGCCCATTCGGGACGACCGCCCGCTGGTTTCGCACTGCCGCAACAATCGTCGACGCCTGGGGGTCGAGCTTGTGCGCCCGCCAATGGCATGCCAGCCGACTGCTCACCGGCCCGTCAGCAGTAGAGCGGCCGTTGATCGGCCAGCTCGCTGCGGCGCGCGTGTCCTCGAGAGAAGTGGAGGGAGCTGGAACGCGTCTAGTTTGAACACCGGGGAGCCGCGAAGCATTGGACCATGACGGGCCCGCACCTAACGGGCCAGCCCAAAATGGGCCAGCCCATGATGGGCCAGCCCATCGGAGGGCATCGCATCGGATGCGCCGGCTCAAACGGGGGGAAGGGGCTGAGGCGGCCTCGACGGAGGCCGCCTCGCTCGTTACCGAATGCGCGCATGTGAAAGTTCTGTGAAGAATTCCTCCACCGCAGAACTTCATTTCCCACCCTGCCTCCAACGAGCGTACGTCCGCGTTGGAGGTGACGCACATGAATCGCTCGAAGGATGTGTCAGGACTCGCAGCCGCCTGCGTGCTCGCCCTGGCTGCAGCGCTCGCGGGGTGTGCGCAGCGCGATCCAACTTCTGCAGCTAATCCACCTGCGGCGTTCGGCACTCCGCATGTCATTGTCGAGGCGGCGGGCGGCGCATCCGACAGGACGAGCGCTGTGTACGACGAGCCGCGGGCCGCCGTCGCCGACCTGCCCGTCGTCGTGATCACCGGCCACCGCCGCCTCGTTCTGTCGGAGCGGAATTTCAACTCTTCGCGGGACTGAGCTCAGCGCTTCACGAGCCCTCGCTGAATCAGGCTCTGCGCGGTGGCGATGATCGCCTCTTCGGCCGGTCGTGGCTTCCATCCGAGCAGGCGCCGGGCCTTCTCGTGGGTGCCGTTCTTGATTTTGCCGAGCTCCGGTAGCATCTGCTTCACCGTGGGGCTGAACCGGGCACCGAGGCGGACCAGCCAGTCCGGAAGTTGACGTGCGGGAACTCTGCGCGCCGCGGCACCCATCCGAGCCTTCAACACCCGCGCGATGGCCAGCAGCGGCAAAAAGTCCCCGGCGGTCGCCAGGAACCGCTCGCCCCTGGCCGCGGGATGCGTCATGCAACGGATGTGCAGCTCGGCCACATCGCGTACGTCCACGACGCCGAAGCACAGCCTCGGGCAGCCGGGCACCGCCCCGTCCAGCAGCCGCTTCACCACCTGGATGGAGGCTGAGAAGTCCCGGCCCAGAACGGGACCGAGGACCGCCACGGGATTGACGACGGATAACTCGAGTGAGCCGCTCTCGTAAGCCATGAACTTCCACGCGGCCCGTTCGGCCAGCGTCTTGGATTTCACGTAGGCGGACACGGGACCGCCCGTCTCCGACCAGCTCGACTCGGTGAACGGCGCTTGCTGCGGCTCGTGTCCGTACCCTATGGCCGCAAACGAGGAAGTGAGCACGACTCTCTTGACTGCGGCGTCACGGGCCGCGCGCAGTACGCGAAGCGTGCCTTCGCGTGCAGGAACGATCACCTCATCCTCGTGCTTTGGAGCGCTCGTCGGAAGGGGGGAGGCGATGTGCAACACGTAGTCGCAACCGGCGATCGCCTCTGCCCAGCCGGCGTCGCTGCGCAGGTCGGCGACGAAGAACGACAGACGATCCAGACCGCCACTCAGCATCGCCCGAACGTCCTGCTCCCGCGCCGCCTGTCTCACGGTGGTGCGCACCTGATGGCCGGCCGCGAGCAGTTGGGCGAGGGTGTGCGCGGCGATGAAACCGGAGCCGCCCGTCACCAGGACCGTACTCAACCGTTGCTCCGCATCGCATCTCCCCGGTGTCACTCGGCGCCCGGCGCCGCGCCCTGCCGGGCGTTACCAATGGTTTGCAGGGTCTATCGCAAGCGACTAGGCTAGCGCGGACTCGAAGCGCACGGTAGCCGCGCCCAAGCTGCACGAGTGCCCACGAGCGGCGAGGCGACCGCGATCTGCGCGTGCGGCCTCCCTTTCCTCATGGAAGACCGCGGATGAACGCTCCTGTTTTGCCCAATCGGCTCCTGCCGTTCTCGTTCCACTTCTATCGGCAGTTTCGCTGGGGCTGCCTCGGGCTGATCGTGTTTCCGGTCATGGGGCGCGCGGTGTTTGCTTCCGTCGCCTATGCCCTCAAGCGACTGACCGACACGGGGCTGTCGCTGCGTGGCGCCCAGGACGCCCATGCGCTGGCGGGGCCGTTTACGCTGTTCGTGTGTCTGATCGTGGCGCGCTTCGCGATCGACGGCGCGACCTGGTTCTGCTCGTACGAGACGCGCTCCAGCATGCTGGTGCGCATCAAGGAGGAGGTCTTTGCATACGCACAGCGCCTCTCGAGCGCGTATTTCGAGAGCACCCTGTCGGGCAAGATCGCCCATCGGGCCGTCATGCTCCCCGATCAGGTCCTGATGCTGTTCGACATGATGGTGTTCGACTTCATTCCGAGCAGTTTCTTCTTCGTGTTCGTCGCCGGGTTCTTCTACGTCGCGAGCCCGGCGTTCTGTGCCGCGGCGGTGATCAGTATCGCGATGTACTTCATCGTGAGCCTCCTCGTGGGACGCGAATGTACCCGGCGGGCCGCGCTGACCAATGAAGCGCGTGCCACGGTGACCGGCCGGGTCGTGGATGTCATCACGAACATCCGCAACGTGTTCTTCTTTGCCAACCAAGCGCTGGAGGATCGGGAGCTCGCGCGCTACACCCGGGAGGAGTGTGAGGCCCGCCGGGCTTCGTATCGTTCCGTCGTGCGCCTGCGCTGTGTGCAGTACGTCCTCGATGTAGGCATGTGGATCGTGTTCGTCGGTGGAGCGCTCTATGCATGGGTGCATCGTATGATCGGCGCCGGCGACTTCGTCATGATCACCACGCTGACGAGCTCGCTGTTGCAGACGGCTTACAACGTGGGGCAGCGAATTCCCGAGTTCTACGACCAGCTCGGCTCGGGCCGGGAGAGCCTGGCCACTCTCATCGTTCCCTCGACGGTGACCGACGATCCGGGCGCACCCGCGCTGCGGGTGACGCGGGGCGAGATTCGTTTCGAGCGCGTCGCGTTCGCCTACGATGCGACCGGGCAGGGTTCCCGGCACGTCGTGAAGGACTTCGAGCTGACGATCCCGGCCGGCCAGCGAGTCGGCCTGGTGGGCCCCAGCGGCGCGGGCAAGACGACCTTGATGGGGCTGTTGATGCGCATGCACGACGTGGCCGAAGGGTCGATCCGCATCGACGGACAGGATATCCGCAACGTCACGCAGGCGAGTCTGCGCCAATCCATGGCGCTCATCCCGCAGGACACCAGCCTGTTCCACCGCAGCCTGCTGGAGAACATCCGCTATGGGCGGCCCGCGGCCACGGATGAAGAGGTGATCCTCGCGGCCAGGCGGGCCCATGCTGATGATTTCATCGTGCAGCTCGAGCACGGCTACCGGACGTTGGCGGGGGAAAGAGGACTCAAGCTCTCCGGAGGCCAGCGGCAGAGAATCGCGATCGCGCGGGCGATCCTGCGCAATGCGCCGATTCTGCTGCTGGATGAGGCGACCAGCGCGCTCGACAGCCACAGCGAGCAGGTCATTCAGGAGGCCATGAGGGAAGCGATGGCGGGCAAGACAGTGATTGCCATCGCGCATCGCTTGAGCACTGTGATGGACATGGATCGACTGATCGTGTTGGAGCGCGGAGTGATTGTCGCGGACGGCTCGCACGAGGAGCTGCTGTGCCAAGGGGGCCTGTACGCCGAGCTATGGAGCAAGCAATCCGGCGGGTTCAACCCCGTGAGGCAGCCCAACCCGCTCGCCGAGCCGCGGATCGAAGTGCCGGCGGGCCGGCTCAATGACCGGCCGCAGCTCCTGCTGTCCCGATGAACGCCCGTGGAGAGCCTCGAGTCAGGGTGACTTCGCGGGCAACTGGTAGCGCACGGTGATGCGGTAGTGGAGGCGGTCCTGGTTGAAATAGGCGGCGGTCTGATAGACCCGGTCGAGCAGGTTCGCGCAGCTCGCCTCGAGCTGCCAGCCGCGGGCAAAGCGCCACTCGCCGAGCAGATCCAGCGTGAAATACCCCCCTAGAGGCGTCGTGTTGGCAGGATCGTCGAAGCGGCGGCCCTCCCAGCGACCTACGAGCCCGAGCGAAGCCCGAGGCAGGAGGCGCCGCACCTGCAGTGAGCCGCTGTCCTTGGCACGGCGCGGCAGCTGCAGATCGCCGCCGTTGTTGCCCGCACCCAGATCCAGCGGCTCCAGGCGCGTGTACTGTCCGGTTACCTGCCAATCGCTGTTGTGCCAATCGGCCTCCAGCTCGGCGCCGCGGATCCGGGCCCGGTCGACGTTCTCCGGCACGAAGGTGAAGGTGTTGAACTCGATCAGGTCATCGATATGAGTCTGGTACACATGCACGGACCAGTGCAGGAGTCCTGGCCTGCCGTCGGCCCCCAGCTCGACCGAGCGAGATTGTTCCGGCCGCAGGTGCGAGTCCGAGAACAGCGGGTAGTAGAGGTCGTTGAACGTCGGCGCGTGGAATGCCGTGCCCCAGGTCAACGTCAGCTGCACCGTATCGCCCAGCTTGCGCCCGATGCCCGCGTTCTCCGTGACGTGATGGCCGAACTGCTGGTTGTCCTCATAACGGCCGCCGACGAGCGCCGACCACGGCCCCCGTTCGGCCCGCAACTCGCTGAATACTCCCGTAGTGTGACGCGAGGTGACGGGCAGCCCCGTATCGCTGTCGATGTACCCCGTATCACTGTCGACGCGATCCTCGTAGTAGTCGGCGCCGCTGACCAGCCGCAGCACCGGATTGATTTTGCCATCCACTGAAAGGCTCACGGAGTCGCGTCGAGTGACGAACCGGTCCACGGGGTCCGCATACAGGAAGTCCCGCTCGACATCGTCATTGCGTCCCAGCTGCAGCTGCGCGTGCCAATCCTTCCCCAGCGAGCCGTCGAGGCTCAGCGAGTGCACGCGCTCGCTGAACTCTTCTCTGTTGGCGGTGCCGGCGTCGAAATAGTTCTGGCCGTCCGCGATCATCGAGTGGACTTCCGCGCTGAGCCAGCTCGTGACAGTGACGCCGGCGGCCAGTGAGCCGGAATGATTGCGATAGCCGTCCAGGCCGGGAGCGTCCGTAGCGCAGCCGAAAAACAGCGGCGCCCCCGCCACGCACGGGTTGTAGCCGTCGGTGGTGAGATTCTCGGCCCCGAGATTCAGCCAGGCGCGCGCGCCGCGTGCCTCCAGGTTGCCACTGATGTCATGCGTGTCGTGACTGCCGCCGGACACGCTTGCTCCGAAGGAAAGCCCTTCATCCGGTGCACGGCGCGTGAAGATCTGAATCACGCCGCCCATGGCGTCCGATCCGTACAGTGTCGAGCGCGGGCCGCGCACGATCTCGATCCTGTCGATCTGGTCCAGGGGAAGCAGTTGGAAGGGCGGCGTGCCGGCGGTCGCCGAGCCGACCCGTACGCCATCGATGAGCAGCAGCGTCTGGTCGGCGTTGGCGCCGCGCAGGAACACCGAGCTCTGCTTCCCCAGGCCTCCGGTGTTGCCCACGTCGATGCCGGCGAGGTCCGCCAGGAGATCCTGAACCGACTGCACCTGGCGCGCCTGAATGTCCTGTTGTGTCAGGATGCTCGCGGACCAGAACGATCCGCTGGCCGGCTCCGCCACGCGCGAGGCAGTGATGATGACAGGCTCGCTGGTGTAATCCGGATCGGGGCCGGGGAACTGGGCGTTCGCCACGGATGCGCACGCCGCCAGTATGGCGAGCAGGCCGCCTTGCAGCGCGCGGCGCGCCATGTAACTTCTGATCATGGAGACAGCTCCCTAACGCACACACACCCGTGCCAGAGGGTCGTCTGTGGGAAAGCCGGAGCCGGGAGCGGGGAGCGTTTACCGGAGCGCGCCGCAACCGGCATCGCCCACCGCGACACCCCAGTTCTCGCGCGAGGCCGGTCTCCGGGCTTTCGAGCCGTCCGTGCAGGCGTCGAGGACGCCTGCCTGGAGCCGCGGATCGCCTTCCCACGCCGTTTGCGGGCGCAGTGGCCGCTTGATCCGCTTGATCTCGATTACCGTTGCGGGGGCAGCGCCGGATTCGGAGCGGGACGACATGCGTCTTCGATCCTCACCGGACTTCCCGTTTCCTCGCCAGGGTACGGATCAGCTATCCGCCCCGGCGAGCACCTCACGCGCAGCGAAGCCTGATGTGATTCGCGCGTGCCGTCAAGTGAGTCCCAGGTGAGGGGCCACCGAAAGCAAACGGTTGAAAGCAAACGGTCGAGCCCAAAGGCCCACCCTCCCGGCTCATGTATCATCCCCGGCCGTGCGGCGCGCAGATACTCCCATCACCCGCTTACCTCCCTCAGCAGAGATTGCAGGGTATGCGGGCGTTGCGCCTTTCGCGCTGTGCCTGATGGGAGTGGGGTTGTTGCCCGACTACGCGCAGCGTGAGCTGGCACAGCGGATTGCGGTCGCCTATGGAGCCGTCGTGCTCACGTTCGTCGGCGGGGTGCACTGGGGGCTGGCCCTGGCCGGCAGGATGCCCTGGCGGCCGGTACGCATTCTCGGTGCAGTTGCGCCTGCGTTGGCCGCGGCCACCGCGGTGGTGCTGGGAGGACAGCGCGGGCTGGCCCTGCTGGTGGTCGGGCTGGGCGTGTTCTGGCTCTACGAGCACCGCAAGGTCGGGGCGGAGTTGCCCGACGAGTACATGAGTCTGCGGCGCAATCTGAGCCTCGGCGCCTGCATCCTGCTCGCGCTCACCCTGATGTTGTCGGACAACGCCGGATTGACCTGAGTTGGCGACCCTGCGGGTGGCGACGCTGCGCTGTCCGCCGATTGCTCCGCAATTTCCGCCGCTGCCTGCGGCATTGGCGACGCCCCGGGTGGCGACGCTCCGCTTCCCGCCGATCCCTCCGGGATTCAGTCGATCGGCAGATCGAACATCAGCTCGCGCACGTACCTCACCGGAGGCGATCCGAACGAGAGCGTCGTGTCATGGTAATGCTTCAGGGTGAAGCTGCGGCCCCAACGCCGCCGGGCTTCGTCGCGCAGCGCGAGGTGCTCCTGGACGCCGACGAAGTAGGTCGGAAGCTGGGTCGAGGTCAGCTCCGCCCGCACCCACTTGCCGGAGGCCTCGCGCTCCTCCTGGAACGTGCCATGCATCATCAGGCGCATCGCGGCCTCGCGCGACATCCCTTCCACGTGCACGGCCTGGTCGAGGATGGCATTGGCGATGGTGCGCAGGTACCACTTGAGCTGAATCAGCCGCATCAGCGGGTCAGCGTCGCGAAAGCCCTGCTCCACCATCAGCCTTTCCGAGTACACGGCCCAACCCTCGATGAAGGTGCCGGAGGCCAGGACGGCGCGCAGCGGCGAGTCGTAGCGGTTGGCATGCATGAGCTGCACGTAATGCCCCGGCATGCCCTCGTGGAATGTCAGGTCATCGATCGACCTGGTGTTGTATTCGCGCAGGAATGAGCCGGTCTGCGCCGCGCTCCAGTCGGCCGGGATGGGCGACACCGCGAAAAATGTCTTCTGTCCGTGATCCAGCGGTCCGGGCGAATCGCAATAGGCGAGCGCCACGCCGCGCTGGAATTCCGGCATCGGAATGATATCGATGGGGTCATCGTAGAGCGTGACGAAGTCCCTGGCCCGAACGAACCGGCGCGCCTCCTCGAAAGCCTCCCGCACCGTATCGAACACGGCGCCACGCTCCGGGCGGTCCGCGTAGGCGAGCTCCAGCGCCGCGACGATGGCCGCCTGTTGCTGGTCGGGCGTGGGCGACTCCGGGAGTGCCGGGGCCCCGGGACGGCCGCCGAGCACGGTGCGTGCGATCGCGTACATCTGCGCTCGTGTCGCCACCAACTCGGATTGCGCACGGGCGCGAATGTCCTGGCGCGACAGCGTGGAGACGAGCGCGAACCGCAGCTTCGCGTCGTACAGGTCGGCACCGAGCCGGAAGTCTCCCTGCGCCGCCGGCAGCAGGCGTTTCTCCAGCCACAGCTGATGTTGGGCGATCGCCGTGCGCGCGCGGGCAATCGCGCCCTTGAGCTGCGCTTGATCGGCCTCCGGGAGAGTACTGAGCTGCGGCACGACGAGCTGCTCGATCAGCTGCAGCACGCCGGTGTTTTGTTTGATGGCAGTCTCGGCATGAATCCTGGGCACGCGCGCCGGGTCGAGAACCGCGCGCACCTGCTCCAACAGGCGCGGCAGCTCGTTCAGGCGTGCTCCCACATTGCGCAGGCGGTCAGCCAGGGGGGCGAAGTCGCGAGCCATCAGCAGGTACACGCTGTTGCCGGCGAGGTCGGTGTAGAGGAGGGGATTCCAGCGCCATTCCTCCAGCTTCTGCGTGCGCCAGATCTGGTACTCGAGCTCGTTGGTGAGCAGCTGCGCATCGACCTGATGGGCACGCGACAGGCTGCCGCGATCGAGCGCCGCGAGCTGCCCGAGCAGCTCGCGCGCCAGTCCCGTGCGCCGCTCGTTGCCGGCCACACTGACGTCATCGAGCATGCCGTCATAGCGGTGCTCGCCCAGCGCTGTAGCTGCGACAGGCGTGAGCGCCAGCATGTCGTGCAGGTAACGATTTGAAATTTCGTCGAAGCTCATGTCGGCGGCGCTCGGTTGTGCGGGAGGCGGTGGCGTGGGCGGATGGACCGTGCAGCCCGCCAGCGCTCCCGCCAGCAACCCGATGAGCATCCTGAGCGCGAGCAGATACAGAGCGGCACGGCGTTTGCTTGGAACCCTCATGCTGACTTGCCCCCTGTGCAGGCCGGGGCCTGCAGCCGTTAGATGATGACCAAGAGCGGGCTCCATGGGAAGCGAAGCACAACCCCACGACGGGCTCTCCGAGCGGGGAATATCGCAGGCGATGCCTGAGCGCGGCACCGGCGCGGCGGACTTTCGGCTGCTGGCAGATGCTCTGCCGCATCTGGTATGGGTCTGTCGTCCCGACGGCGCCCTCGACTACCTGAACCACCGTGGAAGCGAGTATTTCGGCGCGGCGCACGATCCCTCCAATGGCCCATTCCTGTGCGGGCCTGCGACCCATCCGGAGGACAACGAGCGCGCGCGGGCGGCCTGGGAAGAGGCCATCGCCCGCAGCGATCCGTTGAGTTTCGAGACCCGTCTGCGGCGCCACGACGGCCGCTTCTACTGGCATCTCACGCGCGCCCAGCCTGTAAGGGATGGTAGCGGAGCCCTCACCGGTTGGATGGGAACATCCACCAACGTCCATGACGCCAAGGAAGCCAACGACCGCAGTGCATTCCTGCTGGCGCTGTCGACGGAGCTCGCGCCGCTGGGTAATCCGCAGGAGTTGCTTTGCGCCGCCATGGGACGCCTGCGCGAACGCCTCGGCGCCGCGCTGGTGAGCCTCGCCGAGCTCGACGAATCCCAGGGCGAGGCGGTCATGTTGCGCCAGCGCGCGAGCGATGCGTCGCAGATCGAGGTCGCCAGCCTGCCGCTGCGGCCCTTCGAGAATCTGGCCACGCGGGCTCGCCAGGGGCAGGTGACCATCATGCACGATGTGCGCGACCAGAGCCGCGCGGCGGTTCTTTATGACCGCTGGTTCGGCCTGGAGGGTGTGGGCGCCGTCGTTTCCGCGCCGTTGTTGCAGGGAGGTGCATTGCTCGCGCTGCTCTCAGTTGTGGAAGCGAAGCCGCGCGACTGGAGTGAGTCGGAGGTGACGCTCGTGCAGCGAGTGGCGGACATTGTCTGGCCGGCCTTC
>Ga0134126_10007192_pt1 | contig 13961 bp, 10 predicted proteins | sample KB31752_FD_96881 | JGI IMG/M metagenome (GOLD analysis project Ga0134126, IMG submission 96881) | Terrestrial soil microbial communities with excess Nitrogen fertilizer from Kellogg Biological Station, Michigan, USA - KB3-175-2 | ecosystem: Environmental > Terrestrial > Soil > Unclassified ... | reverse complement strand
GGGCGATCAGGTCGGCGCTCAAGGCAATGACGTAGTTTCCGTTGACCCGAACACGGGCGACGTAACGCTATGGGACAGCAAGTATCGCAGTGGCAGTACCGCAATTGGGCAGTCGCCGACATATTCCGATTCGGCTACAAGAGCTAATGCGGTTACTGAAGCGCAGGATGCCATTTTCAATTCGAATCTGCCGGCCGACATTCAGCAGACCGCCCTTCAGAATCTTCAAAATGGCAACTTTGTCACGAATACGGTCGGCTCCGGTGGCGCCAGGAATTCTGTGCAAGTGACCTACGTGAACGGTAAACCCACGGTGGGGCCATGAGTTTTAATCCGGCTAAGACGAAAGAAGGTTTTCGCAAGCTACTCGATTTCATACTCAACACTCAGTATGACAGCCATCGTCCGATGGTAACGTGGCGCAAAGCCATCTGCAAGATGTCGTAAAGGCATGGCTCGTTGGGCTCCACGTCGAAATCGCCCCCGTAATCCCTCGTTCGATGGAGTGGCTGGATCACGCCATCAGAGAGGATGAAGATTTCGGCACGAGCCGCAGCTTTTACCGGCTTACACTTCATTGGGCCAGGGCGCTGGGCACATGGGTGCGCGACGGGGTGAGCATTCCTGCAGAGTGGGAGGAAGTTCGCGAGTGCAGCGATGCGGCCTTACAAGACGCAAACGCGTTTTCGCCGGATTTGATCGCAACCGATCGTTTGGATGATTACATGGCCTTTTGTTTTCAGGCCGAGCAGTACGGAATCGGCATTGCGGAGTTCGAAGCGCGATGCGGTACCAAACACTTGTCGTTTTGCGGGTCGCTGACACCTAGAGAACTGGGGTATGCGCTTTGCCTACATAAGGCGCGCGGTCAGTTTGAACGGCTGGAACTGCTGAATGCTGGCCGAAAATTACTTCAATCCAGGCTTGAGCGTGAGTGGTTAGGGAGAGGTCAGGCGATTCGAGCCGCAACATGGCTGAAGATCGTCTACTGGCACCACGACCCATCGATCAGCGCGTTACAGACTATCCTCCGGGCTTACGATGATATGCCTAATGTGCGGAAACCTGTGTGAAGCTATTCCCTACCGGCCACGCCCCGGAGGATGTCTCGAGGCCGGAGATCATTAACCCTCCGCACCCTAGCTCGAACGCCATCGGTTGGCGCACGGGCGGCGCGATAAACCATGCCACCTATGTCTCCTCACCGGAGGAGAACTACGCTTAGCTCGTAGGGGACGGATTCGGCAATGCCATCGGGGATGGCATGGTAGCCGAGCAGCTCACTGGGCTTACGCCGCAGGAAGAACAGAGCATGGAAAGCACGCTCGCTGCAGCGAACGCGGCCAAAATGCATCAGGTGAACGCTCAAGTGTCGGATGGCCTTGACGCCTACTTCGCTCAGAACGACGTCGGTGCTGCGGCGGAAGAGGCGCAAGCCGCCATCGCCGCGGGCGGTTCATCCTCTGCACCGGACGCCCACCTGACCGATAACAAAGAACCGCCCGATCCGCAGGTCCACCTCCAGAACATCAATGTCCATCTGAGCAGCGCCGCGCCGTCGCTAGCGGAGATCGGCCAGCAAATAGAGACCGGTTTGCAGCAGGGCTCGCTCCCCGGCGTTCCCGATCAGTGGACCACACACTTCAATCCAAACGTCGGCCAGCAAGTCGCGCACAGTCTCACTACGGGAGACGAGCTGGTCTGGGACCCGACCAATGAAGAATGGGATCCGGCCCCAGAGATCCCAGAGGTCGTGGTCAGTGCAACGCGCGAACCCACGGCGGCGCAATACGCAGCGAATCAGGAGGAGCTAGCGAATCAAACTAATTATCTTATCGGTCAGGTCGCCAGCACCTTCGGGCCCGGTGGCCTCGCCAAAGCAACGTACAACGCGGCAATCGGGCTGGGTGGTGATCTCGCATACTTCAGTGTACGTGCTGTCGGGGGAACCACCCAATTGGCCAATAACGCGGCCGCCATGGTAGATCGGGCGCAAGTCTCACCAAATCCCCTAGAGCAGGCGATGGAGCGATCGGTCAGCCCTTATCTGCAGAGTGCATATCAAGGTTTGGCGGGTGTGGTAGGTAACGACACTGCGGATGACCTGAGCCACTTGGCGGGCCTGGGACTGAACTCCCTTGCCGTTCTCCCGGTGGCAGAGCCGCTGAGTACCGTCGGTTCCTCGCTGCGGGAGAGCATCGGTCAGGTGGGCGATCTCTTCTCCGGCGGAAGTGCAAGTACGGGTGGCGCTCCGCTTACCGCACAGCTCGGGCGGCTCGACCTCTCACTTGTTCCAGACAGCACGGATACAATTGGGGCTACAGCCCCCGAACAAGAAGTCATAGCTCAGCGTAAAGCTACAGCAAGAAGTTTTTATGAACAGACAGGTTGGTCATCAGATCGCATCGATTCTCACCTTCAAGGGATTGATTTCAGTAGGCCAGTAGACGTAGTTACCCTTCCCCAGGGCGCTGACGTTGTTCAATATCAGATACCCGGAAATCCAGTTGGGCGGTATTTCTCGCCCATTGGCACCCCCGCCGAGACAATAGGTGTTGATCCAACGGGACGACTCGCGAACGTATTCACAACCGGCCAGGACGTCACGGTGCTCAGATCGTTTGCTGCGGATACAACAGCAAATATGGCCCTTCCGGCCTTGGCGCGAGGCCCTAAAGGTGGCGTACAATACTTCACAAATGATCCATTGCTGTTTCAGCCGAAGTAGCAAATATGAAACAAAAGATCTTTGAAGTTGGTCGTCGATATAGGGTCGGACAAACCTTTGCAAGCGGAGCCAGTACGTTTCTCGAGAACGAGATTCTTACTTTTGAGAGTGACGCGTACAGTCCATATGATAGTAGTTTTGCATACCAATTCCGTGATCAGGCTGGCGCCGTGAAGACATGGTGGCTGCATGAAGATAGGCCGATCGACACATGGAGGCAGCATTTCGTTCCTGAGCCGTAGTTCCAGACACGAAAGCCGGAGACAGCGCTTTTCCGATACGGAATGGGCGACATAAATGAAGGAAAGGGCATTGTAAACGCGCCTGAGTTCGGACAGCTGGCGCAGGCCAATCGGGATGGTCAGCTACTGTAAGTATTGGAGCGACTGATTCGGCAATGCCGTCGGGGATGGGATCGTAGCCTCGCATCTCGGGGTGACGAAGGCGCAACAGCAGCAGGAATATAACGACATTAGCGCCAGCACCTCCACCACGGTCAAACAGGACGGCGATCAGATCAATCAGGACGTCACCGCTGCGCTCGCTCAGCAGAGCGCGCAGGCCACCGCTGCGGGGAGTGCCGACACGACAATGGAGTCCCCGCTGACTAACAATGTCGAGCTGAGTTCCACCGTGCCGCTGCGGCCGATCAGCTTCGTTACCTTCAATCCCAATGACAGCACCTTGCCTGGCATTTCGCTCGGCGATCTGCACATCCCGGCCGCCGCGCCGGCTAGCCCCGTGACGAACGGCGTTGCGTCAACCGATAGTGCCGTGGGCAACGTCACGAGTGACAGCTCTACACCGACTCAGCTCCAGGAGGTCGTCGTCTCGGCCGAGGCGCCATGGTGGATGCGCGCATGGCACAACATCACCAGCACTGCAGATGCTGTGGGAAGCGATGTCGCCAATGCTTACCATGCAGCGGAGGGCGACGTTGGTGCCGCCGTTAGCGGGGTGAGGAACTGGTTCTCGCAGTCAGACTCGACGCAGAGCGATTCCGTCGTGTGGCCCGGGGAAACGGCGGCCCTCCAAAAGATAATGGATGACCCCGGCGATCCCCTCTACGTAGAGGCATGTGTTGTCCAGTGAGCTTCGTACCAAGATCCCGCTGGAAGCCGGACAGAGTTGAGTCGCCGTCGTTGATCGCGAAGGCGGCCGCCGCGTACACTAATGACGCACGAGCTTTTGTAGTGTATCGCTCTGGCAGCATTGTGTTCTCCGACACCGACGAGGCGAGGTCGGATGGGGATTACCTTTCGACGCTGCGAGCTACAGCGACCGTGCAACCGGACTTCACAGTTCTTGAGATGAATGATCGCAATTTTCTTGTTCGGTTCGTGGGACCTGTCAGTGGGTTGGTGCTGAGAGAATTTTACGACCGAAACAAAGCGCCTATTGAGAAGGCCGTCATTGACGGTGGCCGATTGCCTACGGAGGAGGTCTTTTCTGGAGATGGCAGGACACTGCCGGATATGCACTATTACGTGGGCCTGTATGCTCGCGCCAAATTATATTGCGATGTCGATGGTCCACAGATTTGCGTTAGGTTTATCCCATCAAAGTAATTCAGAGCATGAAGCCGCCTTGGGTTGAATTGCCCTCTATCCCATGTGGATCAATCGGTTGGCGTATGGGCATTGGGGAGCGGTACTGGGTGAAGTTTGATCAATGGTGGAAGAGCCTCAGCGCTGAGAAGCGTGAGAAATATACGCGGGAGAACCCGGAGCCGCAGGGATGGGAGGGATTTTATCAGAGGAAAACCGGTCGTTACAAAACGACACGTTAAATGCGACACATTCGGCAATGCCATCGGGGATGGAATCGTAGCCTCGCAGCTCGGGGTGACGAAGCAGCAATGGCAGCAGGCTGACAGCGAGCTCGCTGGCAGCACCAAGGCCTTGCTCGATCAGGAAGGCGCGCGGATCAATGCGGGCAACGATGCCGGGTAGTGCAACGAGTTTTGCGGTCTTGCGGGACGGCTTTCGGCTAGGTTGTTCGGGTGGGTGTGGGTGGCGCTAATGAGGGTAATCGTTCAGAAGCCCCTCGCAGATGTTGGGCTGAAAATCGCGCAAAGCGGGAAGAGAGTTCAGTGCGCTGCTGATAAGCGCGCCGCTTCAGGTCTGCAATGATTTCGAGACTTCTCCCCTCATCCAGCGTCAAATCAAGCAAGAATGCGTCATTGTTTGCAGCTATCCATGAAAGCGGCATCTCCCACCAAGCCAAATTCAATAGCGCCTCTATGATTGCTTGAGAGAATCGAAATCTGATGAGTCTCGCAGGGCTGCCTGCATACACGCCATATGGTTCCGATTTGAAATTAGGAGGCAGCAACGTCCTTGCCCCTACAACGCAACCATCTTCTATGGTGCCTCCCCCAAGCATCATCGTTTCGTCGCCTATCCAAACATCATTTTTTATGACGCAGTCCCCATACTGAGGGGGTCGAGTGTTGCGTAAGCCTCTACCATAAACGCCTAAAATTGCGGTCGATATCGTCCGAATTTCGTGCTGGCCATTCAATAAGAACTTCAGTCGAAGGCCGCCTGATACGAAACGCCCAATGCGAAGGCTCTGGGCAGGCCCATCGTATTTTGCGACAGAACCTATGCCGAACCCTGAACAACGACCTATAAAGAACGAAGCGTCATCCGATAATATTTCTTCATCGAGCCAATTACGGAAAAATTTATGCGGTATAAATGAATATCCACCGCCTTTGTAAGCTAACACGTTGAACGCCTTCGACCATGGATGGTTCACGATCCCAGCAAAGTCTTCATCTGTATATATATGCATGTCGTTCCCGGTATCACGGACATCCGATTCATGCATCATTTATCGAGAAATGATAGATGGCGGAATCGCTGCATTCCGGCTCCGATCGGGCAGGCGTTCGAGAGAGCGAGGCAGGATTGTGCGCGGCGGTTTCAATCAACGACTATGCGCAAGTCATGTCGATTTGCGGCCCGTGTTGACAGACCATGTGATGCGCCCGGCCGCTGCGCTGCAAGGGCCAGAACTGCTCGCGCGAAATGATCTGGGCCATGGCGCTCGCGCCACCTCCGACCAGCCTGGAAAGCGCGTTTCGCCAGCTCGTCGAAGCGATCTATGGCCTCGGCGATGCCGCTGGCGATGCTAGGCGACTCCCAGCGATCGAAGGTGGTGCCCGGCCCATCGAGATCGTCGACTACGGATGACAGGGTGGTTCTGGCTGGCACCACCACTGGTGCGCCCGAGGCAAGCGCTTCTCCGAGGATCGCAGACGCCGATGTTTCGTATCGGGTTTGCGTATAAGGAAGCGCGATGATGTCGCATCGATCGAGTAGTGCAAACCAGTCTTGCGCTGTGAAGGGCCGCAGGATCAATTCCACCCGTTTGTCGTCGTGGGCCAAGCGAGCTATTTCATCGCTGGTGCTCTTCATGGTGCCAGGCTCGCTCTGCTGCACCAGGACGCGCACGTTCGGGTGACGGTGTAAAATGTGCTGGGTCAGTGCCGGCACGATTTGATAGCCCTTATCGGTCCGCTGATGGCCGAGGAATCCGACGGTCAGGGAATGAGGCTCGCCCGCGGCGCGCTTCCGCAGGCGGGGGATAGGCAACGGTTGCGGCATGGGGGCCAGGTGAACGGGTCCTGAGAAGATGGCGGTGTACTCTTCGACGGCCTGCCGGCAACCTGTTACGAAGATCAATTGCCCGAACACCTCATCGCCGAGCCATTCGCGACAATGCAGCAACAGCGTGGCGGCCACGTCGCGCACACGGTAAGTACCCGAGCTCGTTCGTGTCAGGCCTGCCTCGATGGCGAGCTCGATTACGACGGGCGGGCTCGTCAGTCCGTGCCCAGCTTGTTGTCGCAGCCACAATCCCAGCGCAGCCACCTGGGGCGCCCTCGCCGAGTTGAAATAGATCAAATCGAATGGACCGCTCTCGCTGCAAAAGCGTGTCAGGTCTTCCAGGGTCACATCCCGTGCCCAAAGGAAATTGGTGAGCCAGCCGGAAATCGGATCGGTCGAAGGGCCTAGATAAGTCTGAGCGCGAAAAACAGGTAACGCGCCGGTCCTCTCGCGCATCTCGGGCAGAACACCAGCATAGCCCGCAACGATTACCTCGTGTCCCAAATTGCGCAGGGCTGCGGGCAGTGCAAGAACCGAGGTCGCATGGTGGCCCGCGAAGCCCTCAACCGCTGAATCAGCGTACAGAATTCTCAAAGTGATCCCCCGGTAGCATCGCGTAACGAGTCCGGTGCCGATGTCGGAGCGACATGCGGCCGATGGCTCGGAACGCATTATGTGCGGAAAAATAGACGTCCAACTGGGCACTCGTCAACACACAGATGCCACAGGGCGGGGGACCGGATTGCCCCGCAGATCCCGCGTGGATTCTCTGGCTCGATTCCCTAAACCAATTCCCATTCGGACAGATATACTTCCCTAAGGGGCGAGTGGCGCAATACATTTTACATAAACTGCGCGCCGGCCCATCCAGCGCCCCAAGGCCGCAAAACGCGATGAGCTACAGCATCAGTTGGGTGACCCACTTTCGCGCCGTCTCGGACGGTTTGGCTCGAATTGGAGGTCGTGCGATCTGCAACGCGGAGACGGGTGCGCTCGACATACGGGCCCGGGGACGCAGGGTGGAGCTATTTCCGCAGTTTGGCTTCAGTAGCGCAGATGGCGGTACCGGGTACCTCCGAGCGCTGCAAGACAACGCCGAGTACTTCGTCGGCTGGCGCCCCTACCCCGTTCGATTCTGGCCGCTTTCGTTCGACAAGCGGGCCTTCAAAGCATTCTGCCGCGGCAACAATATCGCAACTCCCAGGCAATGGATTCGGCCCGAAGACATCGAGACCGACGTACTAATCAAGCAGGGAGTCTCGTCGTTCTCACAGGGAATCAGCGGTCCGTACGCGCCGGCCACCCTGAAGCGCGCGGGTCGAGCTCTGAACGACGGAGAATTCTTCGAGGAATTCATCTCAGGTGAAATCATCAAAGTCTGGTACTGGAACGCAATGCCCGTATGTCTGGAGGTGCTTCCGATGCCCAGGGTAACCGGTGATGGGACCCGGACGCTGCGCCAGCTCATCAAGCTCAGGATGTCCCCACATGCCGGCGGCGACTGGGAGGCATGGCGAACGTTAGCGGAATGCCAGGGCTTCTCGCTCGAAGCCGTAGTACCAAACGGTAGGCAGGTTCTGATCGAATTCCGCTATCGGTCCTGTCTGCGCGGCTCTCAGCCCGACGACGTCAGCAGTAACGTGCTCGCGAAATGCGCCGGCACGCCGCTGATGGAGCAGTTGCGCAGGTCAGGAGAGGTATTCTGGCGGGGTATACCGGATGCCGTACGGCAGGACACCCTTTTCACCGTGGATGGCATTCTCGATCGCAGTGGGCTGGCCCGCTTCGTCGAGATCAATTCCAACCCTGCTGTGCATCCCGACGCCTATTTTCCGATGTTGGAGGGTCTGTTCGCGGTTGGTGCTTCCGAGCAAGCGCAGCGGCCGGCGCGAGCGGTGCTTCAGGCGGCGAGTGTCGCTACGCCCGCACAGTAATCGCCAAGGAATCGTATGTCCCAGTTCAGTCTGGTTACGCACCTCCGGGCGCTCTCCATCAGCGCAAAGACGCTGGGTTTGCAGGTGCAGCTTCAACCCGACAGTCTGCGTGTGGAGCTCTGGAGCGCGGACCGCTACGTCGAGCTCGAGCCGGAGTTCGCTGCCGTAAGTCCGCTCGGTAGGTTCGAATTCTCCAGCGAAGCGCTGCCGCGGTACACGTACTTTGCAGGCTGGCGGTGCGCACCCAAGAAGTATCGCAGCGCAAGCATCGACAAGAGAGCTTTCGCGGAATTCTGCGCGCGCCATGGCGTGCGTACACCTCGCTCCTACGCGAACGCAGCCGAAGCTAATACCAACGTCCTGGTGAAGCAGGTTCGCCCCACGGAAAGAGGAGTCATTCGAGGACCGTTCGCGCCCGGCCTCATTCCCGCCGATTGCTTGCGAGTACCGAACGACCTGATGCTCCAGGAATTTGTTCCCGGGCATCTGCTCGAGGCCTCGTATTGGGACGGACAACTATTCGCGGTAGAGGTTCGTAACCGTCCCTTTATCACAGGCGATGGCGAGAGCACCGCCAGGGACCTGATCACGTGCAACGGCTGGACGCCGGAGCATGTCGATTGGACCGCGGCCGAGGATGCCCTTCGGTTTCAAGGCGCCGCCCTCGACATGGTGCTTCCGTCGGGCAAGCAATTGGCAGTGGAGCTGCGCTTCCATTCGACGCTGAAGCTACCGGGACCCGACAACGAGATCGGGACGATCATTGGCACGCCTGTGCATGAGCAATTGCAGCAGGCGGGTCCGTTATTCTGTAACGCGATCCCGCCGGAAATTCGGGCGCGCACGCAGTTCGTTCTCAGCGGAATCATCGACTCGCAGCAGCAAGTGTGGTTCACCGATATGGTCACGGATCGAGTCGTTCATACGGATGTATACGACCTGATGTTGCGCAGCTTATTCGGAATGCCTGTGGCGACGACTACGAACTCCGCGGAGTCGGTCGTCTCCGTGCGGGCAGCGCCTCCGGCGGCATCCTCACGCCGAGACGCCATTCGCAGCGTCCGTCGACCCTGATCCAACCAAAAGACATGACGCCCGGATTCTGCGAGGCCGCTCCGTCACGCCGATTGAGCTGGTACAGAATGCGATCGTGAACGCAGAACCGTCAATGGACCTGATGCATCAGCTCGAATCGTGGAACGAGACGATACGGCCGTACCCGGCCGCCCGCTGTCTGCACGAGTTATTCGAAGAGCAAGCGGCGCGCAGCCCCGGCGCGATCGCTCTGGTATGCGGGAGTGAGCAGCTCAATTACGAGCAGCTGAACGGACGCGCGAACCAGCTGGCACGACTTCTAATCGAGAGGGGCGTCGGGCCGGATGTGCCGGTCGGCATTTGTCTCGAGCGTTCGGTCGAGATGGTGTTCGGCCTGCTCGCAATCCTCAAGGCAGGCGGCGCCTATGTTCCCCTCGATCCAACTTACCCGTCCGAGCGACTGAGGTACATGCTGGAAGACAGCAGCCCCGCACTGGTCCTCTTCGCGGGGGCTGGGCGGGCTGCCCTCGAGGGAACGCTTGCCGTTCCGGGCGTGGATCTCAAGGCGGACACTGCCCTCTGGAGCACGTATCCACCGGTTAACCCACATGCGGCATCGATTGGCCTCGGACCAGCGAACCTGGCGTACATCATTTACACCTCGGGCTCCACTGGGCAGCCCAAAGGAGTGATGAACGAGCATCGCGCAGTGGTGAACCGCCTGCATTGGATGCAGCAAGAGTATGCATTGACGCCCACCGATCGCGTGCTGCAGAAAACCCCGTTCACCTTCGATGTGTCGGTGTGGGAATTCTTTTGGCCTCTGTTCAATGGAGCATGCCTGATCATGGCGCGGCCGGAGGGGCACAAGGATCCTTATTATCTCGGCGGATTGATCGAGCGTGAGCGCATCAGCGTGGCGCACTTCGTGCCCTCGATGCTGCGGGCCTTCGTTGCTTCCGGAGAAGCAGTGCGGTGTGGGAGCCTTCGTCACCTGTTTTGTAGCGGCGAGGAGTTGACCGCCGATCTGCAGAATCAGGCTCTCGATAACCTGCCGGGCGCGAGTCTCCACAACCTCTACGGGCCCACGGAGGCCGCGGTCGACGTCACATACTGGCGATGCCGCAGGCAGCCCGACAACACCTGCGTCCCGATCGGGCGGCCGATCGACAATGCCCGGATTTACATCCTGGATTGCAACGGAGAGCCCGTGAAGCCCGGCGAAACGGGCGAGATATTCATTGGGGGAACCGCTGTCGCGCGCGGATATTGGCGACGGCCGCAACTGACGGCGGAACGCTTCCTCAACGACCCGTTCAGTGCTCGGCAGGGAGCACGAATGTACCGCACAGGAGACCTCGGACGTTGGCGGGCGGACGGGAATATCGAGTACCTGGGGCGCACCGATACCCAAGTGAAGGTCCATGGCTTCCGGATCGAGCTGGCAGAAATCGAAGCGGTACTACGGGCACACCCGACGGTGACTGATGCCGTGGTAACAGCGCGGGAGGATGAAGGGTTGCAGAAGCGCCTGGTGGCTTACTACACCACGACGGGGTCGGAGGGCGCGTCGCCGGAAGACCTGCGCTCTGGGCTCTCCAGCAGGTTACCGGCGCACATGGTTCCGGTGGCATACGTGAAATTGGTCAGTCTGCCGCTGACTGCGCACGGAAAGCTGGATCGGATGGGGCTGCCGGTTCCAGGTGAGGATGCGTATGCGCGCACAAGCAGTGAGGAGCCGCGCGGCGAGGTGGAGCAAGCACTGGCAGCGATATGGCAGGAGGTGCTGCGAATCGAGCGGATCGGGCGGCATGACAATTTCTTTGCCCTGGGTGGCCACTCATTGCTGGCGCTCAGCGTGATCGAGCGGATGCGCCGCAGGAATATGCGGGTAGACCCCCGCGCACTATTCGTCCATATCGACCTGGCGCAGCTGGCTCATGCAGTGACCATTGGGGGACCGGAGATCAGCGTGCCACGGAACCTCATCCCGGCAGGATGCGAGCACATCACGCCGGAGATGTTGCCGCTGATAGCACTCGAGCAGGAACAGATCGACAAGATCGTGGCCACGGTTCCCGGCGGCGCAGCCAACGTCCAGGATATCTACCCGTTGGCGCCCTTGCAGGAAGGGGTGCTGTTCCATCATTTGCTGCAGGAGCAAGGCGATCCCTATGTCCTCAGCTCTCTGTTGGCCTTCGAAAGTTCTGGGCTGCTGCAGGATTTCGTCAATGCCCTGCAAGCGGTGATCGACCGGCACGATATTTTGCGGACCGCGGTTCTCCGGGATGGTTTGCCAGAGCCGGCGCAGCTGGTTTGGAGAAGCGCACCGCTCTCGCTACGCCGCGTATCGGTGCAATCACGGGACCCTGCAACGGAGTTGTGGGAGCAGTACGATCCGCGGCGTCATCGGCTTGATGTGCGGCGCGCGCCGCTGTTCGAGGCAATCGAGGCTTACGACGGATCGCGCGGCCGCTGGCTGCTCCTCTTACTATTCCATCATCTGGCGACAGACCACGCGAGTCTGGAGATCATTTTCGAGGAGGTCCGCGAGCATCTCCGCGGTCGGCAGCAACAGCTACCCGAGCCGGTGCAGTTCAGGAACTTCGTGGCGCGCGCGCGGACCGTACCCGCAAGCGCGCACGAAGTGTTTTTCAAGAACATGCTGGGCGCAGTCGAGGAGCCCACCGCGCCTTTTGGCTTACTGGATGTAAGAAGCGATGGAACCGGGATAGCGGAGGTGCAGCGGGACGTGGACCCCAATCTGGCTCGCGACATCCGCGCGTGTGTGCGGGCACAGCGGGTGAGCGCAGCAAGCCTGTGCCATCTGGCTTGGGCGCGGGTCTTGGCGCGGCTCACAGGCCAAGAGGAAGTAGTATTCGGCACGGTGCTCTTTGGTCGAATGCAATCCGGCGATGGGGCCGATCGATCATTGGGATTGTTCATCAACACACTGCCGCTGCGGGTCTCGGTGACGGGGGACGACGCGGGGGAGGCCGTGTGCGCCACGCACGAGCGACTCGCCGAGCTCGTGGAGCACGAACACGCGTCATTGGCGATGGCGCAGCGCTGCAGTGCTGTGGCGTCGGGTGCGCCGCTATTTACGACGATACTGAATTACCGCTACAGCCAGGCCGCATCGTTCGAGCAAACGGGTGGGCAAATTTGGGAGGGGATGCGGGTGTTGCGCTCGGAGGAGCGCTCCAATTACCCCATCGTCCTGTCAGTGGACGACCTCGGTGAGGGTTTCAGGCTGACCGCGCAGGTGGGCGGCGCGCTCGATCCAGAGCGGATATGTGAATTCATGCATCGGGCACTGCAGCAATTGGCGCAAGCCCTGATGCAGGCACCTGACGCTCCGAATAGGGCCATCGATGTTCTGCCTGAGCAGGAGCGCCTGCAGCTGGCGGAGTGGAACGCGACACAGACGAGCTATCCGCAGGGAAGATGTTTGCATGAGCTCCTGGAGGAGCGGGTGCGGCGCAATCCGAACGCGGTAGCGGTGGCGTACGAAGGACAACGGGTCACGTACGGAGAGCTGAACGCTGCAGCCAATAGACTTGCGCACTATCTTCGCAGTTGCGGAGTGAAGCCCGATGTGCGGGTGGGCATCTGCATGGAGCGCAGTCTGGAGATGGTGGTGGGGCTGCTGGGGATCTTGAAGGCAGGCGGAGCATATGTGCCGCTGGACCCAAGCTACCCGGCCGAGCGCCTGGCGTACATGCTCAAAGACGCAGCCCCCTCGCTGGTGCTGACCCAGGAGCGGTTGCAGGGACGCTTGTCATCGAGCAACGTGCAGCTGATTGCATTGGATGCAGAGGCGAGCAGGATCGACCAATATCCCGCGAGCGATCCTGCGGCAGAAGAGATCGGCCTGCGGCCCGATCACCTGGCGTACGTGATCTACACCTCAGGGTCCACCGGTCACCCTAAAGGTGCGATGAATGAGCACCGGGCAGTCGTCAATCGATTGCTCTGGATGCAGGAGCAGTACCGGCTCGATGAGACGGATCGGGTACTGCAGAAGACTCCTTTCAGCTTCGATGTCTCGGTGTGGGAGTTTTTCTGGCCGCTGCTCGCTGGCGCTCGTCTGATCGTCGCCCGTCCGGGAGGACATCAGGACCCGACCTACCTCATGGAGCTGATCGAGGAGAGCCGGATCACGACGCTGCACTTTGTGCCCTCGATGCTGCAGGCATTCCTGGGTGAGCACGAGATGGGACGCTGCGCGAGCATCCGGCGCATCGTCTGCAGCGGTGAGGAGCTGACCGCAGCCCTTAAGAACAGAACCCTGGAACGCTTGCCGCAGGCGCGGCTGTCGAACCTGTACGGACCGACGGAGTGCGCAATCGATGTGACGGCATGGGAATGCACGAGAGCCGAGGGGACCGAGCGCGTACCGATTGGCCGAGCGATTGCCAACACGAGAATCTATGTTCTTGACCGGCGAGGAGCGCCGGCGCCGATCGGGGTGACAGGGGAGATCCATATCGGTGGGGTGCAGGTGGGTCGTGGGTACCTGAACCGGCCGGAGTTGACTGGCGAGCGCTTCCTGCCCGATCCGTTCAGCACCGAGCCGAACGCGAGGATGTACAAGACAGGGGACCTGGGCCGGTGGCGAGCGGATGGAGCGATCGAGTACCTGGG